>Ga0307374_10012307_pt1 | contig 12016 bp, 9 predicted proteins | sample OX3MG_FD_202532 | JGI IMG/M metagenome (GOLD analysis project Ga0307374, IMG submission 202532) | Soil microbial communities from Risofladan, Vaasa, Finland - OX-3 | ecosystem: Environmental > Terrestrial > Soil > Coastal area > Acid sulfate soil | place: Finland: Risofladan, Vaasa | collected...
TCGTCCGACGCCGTCTGGAACACGCCCAACGTGAACTCGACGTCTTCGCTGCGGCCGGTCAGCCGGCCTTACGCCTCAACTGGGTCCTCGGCCGCCGTTCGGTGAAGAATCGAAGCTAAAGGCAGTGCCCTACCCGCGCTCCTTAGTCACAGCCCTGGAGGCGGCGACGGGAACCGAACCCATGTGCGGGCGTTGCAGGCCCGGTTCTTTGGCGACCTTTGCCCGGGTCAACCGGCATAAGTCTGTCCACCCACACACCTTGCACCAGCTGCTGACGATGAACGCCGCTCGGACGGGACGGGCTGGTCAGCCCGAGCCGACCTTGACCTGGTTGGTCGTGTGACGTGCCAGGGCTCCAAGGTCGTTCTGATCACTAGACAGAACAGTGGCTCCTCCGACCTCGTCGGCAAGGGCGACCACGATGGCATCAACCGCGGAGAGCAATCGGCGGGCGCCCACTCTGCTCCGCAGTCGTGCCGCGATGCGGGCGAGCTGCTCCTCGACCGGCCTGACGTCACAGGTCCGGAGCAGCCGGTTCTCGGGGAAGTCGCGGCGGTGGTCCCCGGTGAGCGCCTCGGCCAGAACAACCGACGGGACGATGGCCGGCCACTCCCCACGGCGGCGAAGTTCCTCCAGCCGGGCCCGGTTGCCGGCCAGCATGGTCAGACCGTGGGAGTCCAGGACCAACGAAGCCGCGTCCTCTTCGATGGCGTCGACCACCACGAATCGGCCACCCAATTCACTGCCGCCTCCGGCTACCCGTAACAGGGCGCTGGCCAACAGCTGAGAGCCCAGGCCTTGGCTTCGGAGACTGCGGTCTAGTGCCAGGCGGGCCAGCAGATAGCAGGGGATGCGCTCGGGCAGCCCGCGACCTTGGGCCCGGGAGAGCGCCTCCCGCTCGATGAAATACGGAGCCAATGAGTAGTAGCCGACGACACGGTCATCTCCGGAATGCCACACCCAGGTGCGGGTGAGGTTACCGGCCGTCCCTGTCCCGGGCACTGCGCCGCAGCCAGTCATCGAGAAAGGGGACCCCGCTGTCGAATGACGCTAGACCGGCCCCGCCCCCCGCCGTTCGCAGACGAAGTCCAACGGGTCAGCGGCTCTCGAACCTCGGCCCGCTCAGGACCTCCTCCATCCAACCCAGCCCACTCCCGCGACCTGTGTTATTGATCGCCCGTTAGCGGACAACACGTGCTGCTCCATATCGCGGATTATCGCGATCGCGGCCGAGGCTCTGTCGCGTGGGCGTCCGGCTATTCGGGGCTACTCCTGCGGTCAATTGCGGGTCGGATCTGCTCTAGATACCAAGCATCCTAGATTGGCACCTTGCGGACGCGAATATTCGTCGGCGTCGATGGCGGTTGTGCCGAAGGGTTCCAGCAACTCGAGCCTCCTTCGAGACCTCGGACTCCTGCAGTCAGCCGCTCGCTGTTTCGGTCAAACAGGCCCTCAGCGACTGAGGGCCGCCTGTTGAACCAGGGCGGCTGTGTTCCGGCGGTTGGCTCGGACCGCCCGTCTGTCACTCCGATTGGCGAGGAGCCGCCTCAACGTCTTCCTTGTGTCGTCGGCGGCCATCGGCGGGGCGAAGAGGTACCCCTGGATATGGTTGCAGCCCAGTCGCTCGAGAGCATCGCGCTGGTCTTGTCGCTCGACACCCTCGGCGTTGGAGGTAAGCCCGAGGGCGCGGGTGACGTCGATGACGCTTTGGACAAGTGCAGCCCCTTCCGGGTTAAGCGTGAGCTGATCGATGAAAGCCTTATCGATCTTGACGATGTCCACCGGGAGCGTGCCAAGGCGAGCAAGGGAGGAGTAGCCAGTGCCGTAGTCGTCAAGGGCGAGCCGCAGCCCGAGGTCCTTGAGGGCCAGCAGCCGGGCCAGGCCGGCATCGACATCGAGCATGAGGGTGGTCTCCGTGACTTCGAGAACCAGTGCGCTCGGACTCAAGCCCGAGTCTCGGAGGGCCCGCTCAACGGACTCGACAAGGGTGGGTTCAGCAAGTTGGCGGGGCGAGAGGTTTACACTGACGTAGAAGGCACTGTCGACGACTCCATCGTGGCGCCAGACTTGCGCTTGGCGGCATGCTTGATTGAGGACCCAGTCCCCAAGGCGGACGATCAGCCCAGTTGATTCTGCGATGCTGATGAAGTCGTCAGGGGATACCAGACCCCGGCGGGGGTGATGCCAGCGGACCAAGGCCTCGACGCCTGCGGGCGCGGCGGTGTGCGCGTCGACGATGGGCTGATAGAAGACTTCGAGTTGGCCGTCGTCGATGGCATGTCGCAGGTCGGCGGTCGTAGATAGACGCTGGAGCGCGTCATCCTGCATTCCGGGACGGGACATCTCAATGCGGTCCTTGCCGTTGTGCTTGGCCAGGTACATGGCCAAGTCCGCGTCGCGCATCAGGTCACCCGGTGCACCGCCGGGCCGGCTGAGGGCGATGCCGATGCTGGCCCGCACCGCCACATCGACCTCGCCGACCGGGAACGAAGCCACCAGAGACTCGGCCACGCGACTGGCGACCTCTTGGCCGGCTTGGGGCATCTCGCCGGACTCGACGAGTACGGCGAACTCGTCGCCGCCGAGCCGGGCGATTGTATCCCCATCGCGGGCGGATTGGGCCAGCCGCCGGGCGACAGCGACCAACAGCTCGTCTCCAGCATCGTGCCCGAGGCTGTCGTTGACGGTCTTGAACTCGTCCAAGTCAATGAACAACACCGCCACGGCCGTAGCCTCGCGCTCAGCACGGCGGACGGCGTGTGTGACGCGATCGAGGAACAGCGCCCGATTTGGGAGCCCCGTCAGCGCGTCACGAAAGGCCTGCTCGGTCAGTCTTCGTTGCAGTGCATCGCGTTCCACCATCGAGCCCGACAGTACGGTGACCGAGCTCGCTATCGCCTCCCCCAAGTGACCCGGAAGCGACTCCGCGAGCACAGGATCGTCAAAGTCGCAAGACGCCAGGGCTCGTCCTTTGGCTTCAAGCAGACGCAGGTTGGCGGTGAGGTCGTTCAACGCCGAACCTAACTGCCTTGTCTCGTGCGGGCCGCCGACCGGGCTAGGGCGTGCAGGGATGTGGCCGGCGCTCACCGATCGGGCCGATGCGGCCAACCTCCGCAGCGGTCCCGTGATTGAGCGGGCCAGCCCGAGAGCAAGTGCGCCGGCCAGCAGTCCGAGTAAGCCACTCCCGGTGAGCCATCGGAGATACGTCGCTCGCGCGGACGACTGCAACGATCCAGCCGCCTCCTTGACCCGCTCGCTGGCGGTGGTGACTATGCCGAAGAGCCCGGTGGAACGGGTCACGGCACCCTTGAATGCCGTCACGAGCGGGATGGTGCCGACCGGGAGTGCCCGGCCCTGTTCGACCGTGGTCACCGTCTGGTTGTAGACACCGACGTCTTGGCTGGACGTCAACTTCTTCCAGGTACCCGCGATGGCGGGATCGGGCGCGCTGGCGAGGGAAGCGGCGGCCGCAGCGTACCGGGTGGTGTCGCTGCCAAGGAGGACCAGTGTCGGGGTCGCCTGACCGGCAGTGCTGAGGATCATCTCCGCGACATCGGTGGCCTCGGCGGCGCCGTATTGCAACGCGTCGGTGGCGGCCTTCAGCGTCCCCAGCGTGACCGCCAGCCGGTTGCCACCAGCGACCTGGGCGGCCGCCAAGCCAAGATCTGACAGCCGAGCCCCCAGTACCGCGGCTAGCTGGGCGTCGAAGCCGGCATAGGTCTGCAGCGCGGCGCTCAGGCCAATGGCGCCGACGCCGACTTGAGAGCGCACGGTCTTGACGGCTCCCGCAGCCACCGGGGAGGAGACACCCAAGGCGGCCAGAGCGGCATCAGTGGCCGGTCGAGCCACCGCGGTGGTTGTCTCGGGGCCGTAGCCGAGAAGCTTGGAGATCACCTCGGGTGCCACGTGGAACCGCGAGCTCCAACCCGAGGTACTGACCGCTACCTCCTCGTTGGTAAGCGCTTGGCGAAGCCGAACCAGGGCGTCAATGGCCGGCACTTGGCGTCCGATGCGAGCCGCGGCGGCCGTGCCGGCGCGGTATCGACCGACGCTCTGAGTTGCCAACAGCGCTATGGCAACGAGGGGGACCATTGCCAGGACCAGGAGGCGTGTGGTGACGCCCGATTGGAGGAGACGCGATACGCCGAGTGCCAATCGCCGATGCAAGGATCTCCCGGCCTCTTGGGTCCGTGAGGTCATGTCGACACCCTCGTGTCCGCCTCGGGGTCGAGGCGTTCGTGTTGGGCGGCTCCCATCCCGGACTTGAACGTCACGTAGCACGCCCGCCCGGCGGCCTTGGCCTGGTACAGGGCGATGTCGGCGTCGCGTAGAAGGTCGGCCGCGCTCGGCCGAAGGCCGACGGCGATGCCGATTGAGGCCGACACCACCAGGGGTTGGGTGACCCCGTCGAGCACGAAGGGCGGTTCCAGTGCGCTCAGGAGGCGTTGGGCCAGAAACTCTGGGCCCTCGGCGAGTGAGTCGTCCCCGGTCAACACCACGAATTCGTCGCCGCCCAACCGGGCCAGGGTGTCGCTGGAGCGCAACACCAGGCTCATCCGTTCGGCCACCGCGCATAACAGGCGGTCGCCAACCGGGTGACCCAGGGTGTCGTTGACCCGCTTGAAGTAGTCGAGGTCAATGAACATGGCGGCCAGGGAACCTGACTCTCGGCGGGCCCGGGCCAGCATCTGGATGGCCCGGTCCTGCATCAAGGCGCGGTTGGGCAGGCCAGTGAGGGCGTCATGGAGCGACTGGTGGCGCAGCTCGGCGGTCTTGGCGTCGACCAGGCGCACGGCCCGGTTGCGGGCACCGATCGCCAGCCACAACATGGCCGCCACCAGCAAGGTGAGGATCATGCCAATCAGGGTCACCGTACGAGCCTGGCCCGCCGCTGCCACCCGGGCCACGTTGGCTGAGGTGCTGAGTTCCAGAGTCCACTGGCCGTCGGCGGTGAGGGTAGAAACATGGCTCAGCGCCGGTCCCCGGAACGCAGGGGGCTGCTGGGCCACCATCACGTCTCGGCCCCCCTCGTCCCAGCGCAGGGTGAGGGCCAGGTCGGGGTGACCGCGCATCAGGTCTCGAACGATCGACGGCCCGTCGAAGAGCACCGATGTCCAGCCGACGAGCTGGGCTTGGCGCTCACTGGCTGTCTTGGGCGAGCCCGCGTACACCGGGGCGAAGAGCATGACCATGAACCCTGACATCCGGGACGGCGCGGCCGCCCTCTGGGTTGCGTGGGACACCGACACCGAGGTGCCGGTTGGACCAGCCAGGGCCACGGTGGTGCTCCGACCGATGCTCAACAGGCTCACCGCACCGCTGGACGCGCTCTCCTCCAGCGGTATGCGAGTGAGTTCGACCGTACAGAGATCCAGGCCTGGCGCGGTAGTTATAGCTACCGCGCCGGGAACGGTGGCTCCGAGGCGCGAGAAACAGTAGTAGGTCCGGTCACCTGGGGGCAGGACGTCGAAGGGGCCGGACGCGAGCTCCATCGGATCCCTCGTCATGAGGGTTGCGAAGGCCGCCAATCCGGCTTGGGGTACCCGCACCTGGTACCCGGCGGACAACAGCCCAGGGTAGCGATTCAGTGTGGCCCGATCGAACCACGCCTTGAACTGAGCGTTGGTCATTTGCGGCAACATCGCCATGGTGGCGGTCTGGGAGGCCAGCAGATCGGCGTCGCGGCTCAACTGTGCAGCCACCGCCGTGGTCAGGTCCGACGCCATGGCATTGAACTGCACCGTCTGGTCCGCTATCACCCGGTTGCGCTCGGCCAATCCGGCGGCCAGCGACGCCGCCGACCCGGCGGCGAGCACCACCACGACGACCAGCGTGAGCAGCAGCCGACCGTGGCCCGGCCGGCTTCCGCGCCCTACGGACTCGACTACAGGTTCGGCGCCGGTGGCGCCTGACCCATCTTGGGGAACGGAGGGAACATCGACGGTCCCGGAGAGCGACTTGGTCGTGGTGCTCAGAACTGGTGTCGTGGCACTTGGGACCATGGGCTCTCTCGTCTCAGCGCAGTCAGCTACAGATAGTGTCGGCGCGAACGCTCGTCGCGCATAGGGTCGAAAGGCCCCGTCTGGCCGGGACGGGTGACTCGTCGTTGAGTCTCACCCTGGAGTCCTCGGCGTTCGGCGCCTGTATCAACAGAGCCGGAAGTCCCAAACCCCTGTGATGCGTTCGCGCTAACTCGGCTCTGAGGCAGCCCGGTCCGCTGCGGGGCGGAGGCGTAAGCAAGCGGGCCCAAATCGGACGACGGATCACATTTGCCCCGGTGAGAGTAGAGCCCGCCCGCGTCGATCGTTGTCGTGAGGACGCCAGTTACCCGGCGAGTGCAACAAGGTCCCACGGCGTCCCAGAATGTGTATCTCCATGCATCCTAGGGTCCGCGTCGCCTGCCGCGTGTTGACGGAACACCGCGAGACCGCCGTCGAAGAGGGCCGGGAACTTTCTCAAGCGACACAGATCACTCCATCGGGGCGCAAGGCTTTCGTCGGACTCGGCACCGGGGGCGTCCGGAATCGACGGTTCCGGCGTGGCTCCGAGGGCTGCGCGGGCAGCTCATATCGCTCGCGGTTCCGCTCAGGTGGTTATGACTGCCGATCCATCGCCTCAGGACGCGTGGATCGGCAAGACCCTGAGCGGTGTGGGTAGGTGCTCGGACAGGAGCTCGAGGTCCTCCTGGTCAGCCGTGCGAACGCTCAACCCGGTCCGCTCCGCTGTGATGGTGAGGTGACCATCAACTACATCGGCCGTCCCGGCCCTGCCTAGCAGCGCCCCAACGGCATGTGCCTCCTCACCAAGGAACGGCTGAACGTCACACCCTCGTAGGAAGCGCCGGAGCTGGGCCTGTTGGGGCAGTCGGCTGACTTGAGCGACGACGGGAGCGGTCGTGACGGGCACCAGACCGAGCTCCAGGCGGGCCCGGTGGTCCGCCCAGACGGAACGGTCATAGCGGTCGGCGGCAATGAGGACACCGGTGTCGTAGACAACGCTCATGCCGAGCGGGCCCGGGTCAGGTCGGCGACCTCCTGGGTCACCCGGCGCCGGGCCGCCTCCCGCTCGGCGTCAGTGAGCGACCCATGCTCTTGCTCCCACTCGGTCACCGCCCTGAGTCCGTCGCGGACCAGAAGGGCCCGTCGGGCTGCTGCGGTCATCCAGGCAGAGACGCTGACCCCTTCGTCGGCCGCGGCGGCCACGACCTGTTCGTGCACGGCGGCGTCGACAGTGATCGCCATCTTGGGCGAGGGCTTGCCACGAGGCATGGGCCAACTCTACTACTGGGGTAGTAGAGTTTTAAGGTCCACTCGCTCAGTGGCTGCGGTTCGCGACCCTGTCGGCGAGCAGCGCTCCGGCCGACCGCTATCGCCAGCCTGATCGATCCATAAGCACCTTTCGCCCGGGGGGGTGGGGCGACATCGAAGAGCAGCGGCCGCCCCGAGCGACGGCTCGGTGAGCGCTGGGCCGATGGCGGAAGAGACCCCTGTCGCTCGCTGGAAGAGTCGACGGCCCTCCCGGCGGAGAGGGCGATTTGGATCGGCTTGCCTATGGACGGCGATGACAGGCTGTTCGTGTGCCTTCAGGAGTAGACGCTGTGGCTGAGGCCCGATGTCCCCCGCTCCTCCCTTCTAGGCGGCCCGGACGGCGCCAACAGTGAGTAGATCTCCAGAGGCGGCGATGGGAATCGAACCCATGTGCGGGGCCTTGCAGGCCCGGTTCTCGGGCGACGTCTGCCCAGGTCAACCGGCATAAATTTAGTTGGGCCGGCGTCGCGTGGAGCGAAAAGCGAGCGGGTCGGGCCCCCTCCGTCGCAGGCGCGGACCAACCGGACCTCGTGGAGCCGATTCGCTGGGTCTCTGCGGTTGGTGGGTAATACCCAACCGGGCCTCCCCAGTCCGCCGCTCAGCCGCGAGGGCCCGTACCAGAGCCGGCACCCACTACAGGGCGCGGACGTAGGACTTGGGCCGGCTGCCCAGCAACGACAACATCGAGAACTCAGCCAAGTCGAAGTGGGATCACGACCAGATCCTGTCGACTGCCATCTTTGGCCGAAAGGTCGAAGACCTTGAGGGTCACCGGTCCGGCTGCGGCCGGAATGGCAACCATCGCGTTGAAGCTGCCTCGGGTTCCAGTACCGGAAGTGGCGTGGACGACCTGTGATACCAGTACGTGGCCATCCTCAGCGGCCACCTCGACCTGGAAGGTGGCTTCGAACACATTGGCGGTCCCCCAGACCGAAAGCGAGCTGGTCACCCGACATCCCGGCGTCGGCGCCTCGACCAGGACGGCAGGAGTTACCGACTCGAAGCTCGATCGGGTGGCAGGACGGTCCAGAACCACTCCCTCACCACCGAAGACGGTTATGGGCCTGCCGTCCAAGCGGTAGAGGACACCTGACACGGTGGGAAACTGAGTCAGGGTGTAGGTGACCTGGGCCAGGCGGGCCGTCATCGATAGGGACGCGCCTCCGGATTCGAAGTTGGAGCTCAGATCGACCGTCGCCGTCCCATCGGAGATTAATACACCCCGCAGCCTGGTGCCCGAGGGGATGTCCGAAAAGAGTCCAGAGCCGGTCTCGGTGGCGTTGGGTCCGGCAAGAAGCGTCCGCAATGCTGCGGCGGCTACGGTCGGACTGGCCACCACGGTACGGGCGGTCACGGCGATCTTGTCCCCTCGCATGAAATAGAGCCGGAAGGAGACGCTCCGGGCCCCAGGCGTCGTAGTCGACGCGGGTAGAGACGAGGATGAGCCGGAACCCGACGTGGTGGTGCTGCGCGCCACAGTCGGGATCGAAGTGGAGGCACAGGCGGCACTCAGCACGACCAGAGGGAGACTGGCGAGGCAGACCAAGGCACGACCGACGCGTCTCGCGCCTCCAGGCCACATGGTTCCAGAGTCCCTCCTCACCCGGTCCGCCGACAGGGCCGAAAGGCCATATCTGCCCTACCCAAGGCGGGGATCGGTGACGAAACGCCGGGGTCGCCCCTGCGCCGGAAGTGACTTGTGGCCCTGATCCCTCGGTCTCCATCCGTGGGTTAATGGGCTGGAAGGGAGGATGACCTAGATGCTCGGCATAGGAGACTTCCTCATCGCCGCCCTGGCGGTGCTTCTGCGTCTGTTCATGGCCGTTCTGGGCCTGGGAGCTGCCATCGTGGTCGAGGGATGCCATCGACTACTTCCGTCTATGAACAAGGAGAGACGGTCCCTGGCCCCAGACCGTGACGGCGATTAGACCGGCCCTGGCGACGCAGGAGCCCTCCGCTTCGGGAGCAAGTCCGGGGCTTACCGAGGACGAGGCCGGCCAGCGCCGGGCCGCTGGCCTGGGTAACGAAACCCGGGCACCGACCAGCCGGCCCCTGCGCGACATCTTGCGCACCAACGTGCTCACCCGGTTCAACGCCCTGCTCGGAGGTCTGCTGGTAGTCATCCTGGTCGTGGGGCCTATCCAAGACGCCCTCTTCGGCTTTGTACTCATCTTCAACACGGGAATCGGCGTCGCCCAGGAACTCAGAGCCCGCCGGACCCTGGATCGCCTGGCCCTCATGCGGGCACCATCGGCTCGGGTGGTGCGCGACGGTCTGGTGAGGCGCATCCCGGTGAGCGAGGTGGTCCAGGGCGACCTGGTCGAACTGGGACCGGGCGATCAGGTGGTGGTGGACGGGCCCCTGGTATCCGGTGCCGTCGAGGTGGACGAATCGCTGATTACCGGTGAGTCGGTCCCCGTCTCCAAGGCTGTAGGTGATGAGCTGCGCTCGGGCAGCTTCGTGGTGGCCGGTACCGCCCGCCACCGGGCAGCCCGGGTGGGCCCAGCCGCCTACGCGGCGTCGCTGGCCGCCGAGGCCCGCCGGTTCGGCCTGGTGCATTCGGAGCTGCGGGAGGGAACCAACCGGATTTTGCGTCTGGTGACCTGGGCCATCCCGCCGGCCGGGGGCGTTTTGGTCTGGAGTCAGTTGCGGACCGAGACGCTCGCCGATGCGGTCCGAGGATCGGTAGCCGGAGTCGGGGCCATGGTGCCCGAAGGCCTGGTACTTCTGACCAGCCTGGCCATGGCGGTGGCGGTGGTGCGACTCGGCGTCCGAGGGGTGCTGGTCCAGGAATTGGGGGCCGTCGAGGGCCTGGCTCGGATCGACGTCATCTGCCTGGACAAGACGGGCACGCTCACCGATGGGCGGATCGACGTCGACACCCTCGAACCGATCGGATCCGATTTCGATCCGGGACCGCCGCTGGGCGCTCTGGCCGGGTCGGACCCGAATCCGAATGCCACTCTGGGGGCCCTGGCGACTCGATTTCCACCTCCGCCTGACTGGGTCCCGGTTGACACCATTCCGTTTTCCTCGGCCCGGAAGTGGGCGGCGGCCACCTTCGCCGGTCAAGGCATCTGGGTACTCGGCGCGCCGGATGTCCTTCTGAGCGGGAACGGGCCGGTCCAGCCCGGGCCGCTGAGCTGGCCGCAGGTGGTTCGAGGGTCCTTCTTTTGGCCCGGGCCGGCTCAGCAGACCCGGCCGCCAGCATGGCGGGGGTCGAGCCGATGGCCCTGGTGGGCCTGCGCGAAGCGCTCCGACCCGAGGCGCGGCACACCATTGAGTATTTCGCCCGCCAAGGGGTGGCCGTCAAGGTGATCTCGGGCGACCATCCGTCCACAGTGGCGGCCATAGCCGGGGCGGCCGGCGTGCCCATGGCCGAGCCTGGGATGGCCATCGATGCCGGAGAGCTGCCCACTGAGCCAGCCGCTCTGGCCAATGCTGTTGAAGACCTGGCCGTGATCGGGCGAATCACTCCCGAGCAGAAGCGATCGGTGGTCCGAGCCCTGCAGTCGCTGGGTCATGTCGTGGCCATGACCGGGGACGGGGTCAACGACGTGCTGGCCCTCAAGCAGGCCGACCTGGGCATCGCCATGGGGTCGGGTACCGATGCCACCCGGGCGGTGGCGTCGGTGGTGCTGCTCGAGAACGACTTCGCCGCCCTCCCGGGCGTGGTGGCCGAAGGACGCAGGGTCATCGTCAACATAGAGCGGGTCGCCAATCTCTTCGTGACCAAGACCGTCTACGCCCTACTGCTGGCCCTGGTGGTCGTCTCCGCCCGGCTGCCCTATCCCTTCTTCCCCCGGCACCTCACGGTCGTGAATGCCCTCGCCATCGGCATTCCCGCCTTCTTCCTGGCCCTGGCCCCCAACTCCCGCCCGGCCCGGTCAGGCTTCCTCCGCAGAGTTGCCCTGGTGAGCCTCCCGTTCGGCGCCGCCGCGGCTGTGGCCACCCTGGCCGCCTACGTAATCGCCCGACACCAGGCCGGGGCGTCGGCCCAGGAGGCCCGCACCGCAGCCATGCTCAGCCTGCTCGGAGTCAGCCTCTGGATATTGGTGGTGCTGGCCCGGCCCATGACTGCGCTGCGGGGGCTGTTGGTGCTGGCCATGGTCGGCGGGTGCGCCCTGATCTTCGCCTGGCCCTGGGCCGAGCGGTTCCTGGCTCTGAGCACCCCCACTGGGTCGCTTCTCCTTTGGACAATGGCGATGGCCGCCGGTGGGGCGGCAATGGTGGAGGCCGCCTGGCGGGTCCTCGGAACCAGAGTGCTGGCCCCAGCAGGGCTGATCACGTGAGCAAACCCCGCATCCTCAGGTGGCCCCGCGAAGATTGGCTGCTGGCCCTGGCCGTCACGGGGTTGGCGGCCGGCGGCCTCGGCCGTCTCCTCGGCGCCGCCGAGCTGGAGCACCTGGCCTGGGCCGCCACCACCGCGGTGGGCATCGCTCCGGCCATCTGGTGGATGGTCGATGCCCTACGTCATCATCGGCTCGGCGTCGATCTCCTGGCCCTTCTCGCTCTGGTCGGGACCCTGGTGGCCAGGGAGTACCTGGCGGGTGCGGTCATAACGGTCATGCTGGCCACCGGCCGGGGCCTGGAAGCGAGAGCGGGCCGCCGGGCCGCGGCCGCGCTGCGCGGCCTGGCTCAGCGGACTCCACGCCTGGCCCACCGTTACGAGAACGCCCAGCTAACCACCGTCGATCTGGATCAGCTCG
>Ga0307374_10012308_pt1 | contig 12016 bp, 8 predicted proteins | sample OX3MG_FD_202532 | JGI IMG/M metagenome (GOLD analysis project Ga0307374, IMG submission 202532) | Soil microbial communities from Risofladan, Vaasa, Finland - OX-3 | ecosystem: Environmental > Terrestrial > Soil > Coastal area > Acid sulfate soil | place: Finland: Risofladan, Vaasa | collected...
GTCATGTACGCGAAGCCCTGGCACATCACCTATTTCTACAAACTGAAGCCCACCTGGGTGCTGGATGCCCAGCCGTGCACACTCTCGGCGCTCCGGGAGTACGAGGAACGCATCACCAACGTCGATAAGCTTCCCGGGAACGGGTATAAGAACCAGAAATAGCAGGTGGAGCAGCGCGCTACACCCCGTAGCGCGCTGCTCGCCTTGCAAGCGTCACGCATGCAGCAGGCGCATCAACCCCACAGCCGCGTGCGATAGGCGCGCGCCGCGCCGCGAAACCAGATACAGCGACCGCGGCATCTTGAGCTGCCGGATACGGACTTCGGCGAGCAGCTTCCTTTCCACTTCCCAGAGAACGCACATTCTGGGAACAATGGCCACGCCCATGCCCATCTGCACGAAGCGCTTGATGCTTTCGATGGTGGGCATTTCGATGTCCCGATGCAGCGGCGTGCGGTGCTTTTCGAACAGTTGAATGACGCGCGCGCGGTAGGGCGACTCGACGTTGTGCGCGATGAATGTTTCCTCGCCCAATTCCTTGATGTCCACCGAGCGGCGGCGCGCCAGCCTGTGTTTGGGAGGCACGACGAACGTCAGTTCGTCCCGCAGGATTTCCACGGCCGCAAGTTTGGGGTCCTGGGGCACGTAGGATACCGTGCCCAGGTCCAGGCGGTAATTCAGGACTTCCTGCGGGATGTCGCGCGATAGCGTGCGGTGCATGATCAGCTTCACCCCGGGATACAGCTTGCGGTAGCGCGCCAGGGCGGGCAGCAGCGCATGGATCGAGCTTTCGTTCACGCCCAACGTGAGCTCGCCGCGGCCCAGGCTTTTCAAGTCCTCCATTCCTTTCTGAATTTCGTCGCGCAGGTTCAACAGGCGTTCGGCATAGTCGCGCAGCAGTTCGCCAGCGTCGGTGAGCTTCACCTGGCGCGCGCCGCGCACCAGCAACGGCTGGCCGACCGACTCTTCGAGTTTGCGGATGACGATACTGACCGCCGGCTGCGTGCGGTAAAGTTTTTCGGCGGCGCGGGAAAAGCTCTGTTCCTTGGCGACCGTTAAAAATACGTGCAGCTGCGATAAATCCATCAATTTTCTCCAGTAGGACAGGCTTCCCAGGTTGCGGAAACATCGATTTGTACGCCTTCAGGGGTCAAAACCCCTGAAAAAAAATGCAGGTGTTATGTCGTGCCTTCAGGCACGACCCACAAATATTTCCACTTTTTCCGCAGCCTGTTCCGCCTGCCGGGCGGGTGATCCGCCGCGCGGGGCGATATTTCTATTATAATGATTCCTTATAGGACACCCAACTATTATAAATTTGATATGCTTGGGGTTCCAGTGTGAAATGGAGACTGTTAGGAGAGTGCCATGGACATCGTACGCATTTTCGACACGACGCTGCGGGATGGAGAACAGTCCCCCGGCTTTTCCATGACGGTAACGGAAAAAATCCGCATGGCGCGCCAGCTGGAATCGCTGGGCGTGGACATTATCGAGGCCGGCTTCCCCATCGCCTCGCCTGGAGACCTGGAAGGGGTGCGCGAGGTGGCTCGCACCATCCGCGGCTGCACCGTGGCCGCGCTGGCGCGCGCCCGTCGCGACGACATTAACGCCGCGCTCGACGGCCTTTCCGAAGCGGCGCATCCCCGCCTGCACACGTTTCTGGCGACTTCGGACCTGCATCTGCATTACAAGCTGCGCCTGACGCGCGAAGAGGCGCTGGAAGCGATTTCCACCAACGTGCGCTATGCGCGCGAACACTGCGCGGAAGTGGAATTTTCCGCCGAGGACGCCAGCCGCACCGACATCGATTTTCTGTGCAAAGCGGTGGGCGCGGCGGTCCGCGCCGGCGCCACGACCATCAATCTGCCCGACACGGTGGGCTACGCGGTGCCCGAGGAATATGGCGCCATGTTCCGCCGGGTCATCGAGTCCCTGGATGGGGCCGACGGCATTACGCTCAGCGCGCACTGCCACAACGATCTGGGCATGGGCGTGGCCAATTCCCTGGCCGCGATTCAAGCGGGCGCGCGGCAACTGGAATTAACGGTCAACGGCATTGGCGAGCGCGCCGGCAATGCGGCGCTCGAAGAAGTTATCGTCCTGCTCCGCGTTCGGCAAGCCTCGGTCGGCGTGACCACGAATATCCATCTGGAGCAGCTCTACGCCACCAGCCGCCTGCTATCCGAGATTACGGGTGTGCCTGTAGCGCCCAACAAGGCCATCGTAGGCGCGAACGCGTTTGCGCACGAGGCAGGCATCCACCAGGACGGCATTCTCAAAAATCCCCTCACCTACGAAATCATCTCCCCTGAAGCGGTGGGCGTCCCCAAACGGTCTCTGGTCCTCGGCAAGCATTCGGGCCGGAATGCGCTGCGCGTCGCCCTGGTGGAGATCGGCTACACCCCGTCGCCCGAGGAGCTGGCCGAATGTTACAAACGCGTTTCCGCGCTGGCCGATGAATCCAAAAACATCAGCACACGCGATCTGCTCACGATTGCACACCAGGTGATGCGCAAACGCGGCTCGGAAACCACCGTCGCGGCCGAGTAAATCCGCCGGACACTGGACATTTGTCCGCGCGCATCCTTTTCAGCGCCCCGCGCCACCCCTGGCGCGGGGATTCGCGCGCAAGGGGTGTCATCTTCCAAACCTCCTCCACCACTGACAAGATCGGGAATCCCGACTATACTGTGTGATCGAGACGCTAAGGATTACAATATAAAGGTCGTTCACGCCGTGCGGAGACGCTTGCAGGCCCGGCGGGAGACACAATCACAACCATGACCAGCCAGACCAACATGACCAGCCAGACGAAAAAAATAGTTCTATTGCCGGGTGACGGCATCGGACCCGAAATCGTTCAGGTGTCCGTGCGCGTGCTGAAGCAATGCGCCAGCCGGTTTGACCACCATTTTGAGTTTGCCGAGTTCCCTTTCGGCGGGTGCGCCATTGACGCCGCCGGAGAGCCACTGCCCGCTGAGACGCTGGCGGCATGCCAGGCGGCGGACGCGATCCTGCTCGGGGCGGTCGGAGGGCCGAAGTGGGACGCGCAGCCGATCGGCAAGCGCCCGGAAAGCGGCTTGCTGGCGTTGCGCAAGCAGCTCGGCCTGTACATCAATCTGCGGCCCATTGATTTGCGCCCCTCCCTGCAGAGCCTTACGCCATTGAAGGCGGACCGGGCCACGAACGTGCACATCGATTTCGTGCGCGAGCTTGCGGGAGACATTTATTTCGGCGAGCATCGCGTGGAAGCCGACCCGAGCGGAGAGCGCGCCACCGACGAGGGTGTGTACACCACCGCGGAAGTCGAACGCGTCGCTCAATACGCCTTCGCGCGGGCGGAAACGCGCAAATGGAAACTGGCGTCGATCGACAAGGCCAACGTGCTGTCCACGTCGCAACTCTGGCGCAGGACGGTGACGCGCATGGCCGCCAGCCATCCGCGCGTGAAACTCGAGCATCTGTACGTGGACAACGCCGCCATGCAGCTGGTCCTGTCCCCCGCGCAGTTTGACGTGATCGTCACCTCCAACATGTTCGGCGATATTTTGAGCGATCTCGGCGCGGCCCTGGTCGGCTCGATCGGCCTGATTCCATCGATGAGTTGCGGGCCGGGGCCATCGCTGTACGAGCCGATTCACGGTTCGGCGCCGTCACTGGCGGGAAAAGACGTGGCCTGCCCGGTGGGCACAATTCTTTCCGCGTGCATGATGTTGCGCGAAAGTTTCGGACTTGTGCGCGAGGCCGAATGGATCGAATCGGCGGTGGACCAGCTGTTCGCAAAAGGAATTCGCACCCCAGACATCTTCGAGCCGGGCACAACCAGGGTTGGCTGCAACGAATTTGGAGAGCGGCTGCTTGCGGAGATGGCCGGAAGCGTTACCCAACAACGTGGCCAAAGTTCCGGAGCATAGCGGAACGCGGAAACCGATTTTCTGGAATCGACCGTGCCGCCCGAGGTCCTGGCTGTGCAACTTTCCGGCCGTGGCAGATACGCGGTAAGCCCTTGCGAATCAGGCCCCAAGAATGATAGCTTCAGCCTGGTCAGACTTGGGTGATTCTTCTCTACTACTGGATTGGAACTCACCATTGATTGATCAGACCTCTCAACTCGAATCCAACAACGGCCACCACGTTTCCGGAGACACGGCTACGCTTCCCGAGCAGCCGGATCTCGACGCGCTGACGTTCTGGCGTGTGGAAGGCAGCCTGGCGGATCTCGGCGCCATCCGGCCGGTGGGTCATTTCACCTGGAACTCCCACACATTCGCAGGGCGCTGGGCGCGCCGTGGAGGAATGCTCCTGCTGGCGCTGGTCCGCCCGTTTCTGTATGCCAGCCACCGCGTATTCGCCACGCGCGTGCTGCATACACTGCTGTCCGGGGTAACCAAGGATCGCCTGGACCTGCTGGGCGAGGAATACTTCGAATACATCTTGAAGAAAAAGCTCAAACCGGAAGGCGTCGAACGCCTGAGGGAATGCGTCCGTGTGAAGGGCGCTGAGAACGTAGTTCTGGTCAGTCAGGGGCTGGACCACGTGATGCGCCCCCTGGCGCGATATCTGGGCGTTTCGCGCCTGGTATCCAACCGGATCGAGTTTCGTGACGGGATTGCCACGGGGCGCCTGCTGGACCCCGTAATACGCCCCCGAAGCCCTCGGGGATGGGCATTTGAGCGCGGCGCCGACGGCACTGTGCCTTTGGACCGGCTGCTGCGAAACCTGGGCTTTACAGGGCATCCGGAACTGCTGCAAGAGGCGATCCTGCCCGCCGGGCGGCCAAAAACGACCGATCCGCGCGCACTGGTCACATTTGATGCGGGTAACCATGCTGAACACCTCTCGGTGCGCAAAACCCTGGCGGGCAAAAACATCCTGTTAATCGGCGTTACCGGCTTCATCGGCAAGGTGTGGCTGGCACAACTTTTGAGTGAAATTCCGCAGATTGGCAAAATCTATCTGCTCATTCGCCGCCAGCGCGCGACCACCGCGCAGCGGCGCTTCGAGAAAATATTTGAGGAATCGCCGGTCTTCGACCAGTTGCAGGAAAGTCTCGGGGAAAAATTCGCGAATTTCGTTGCCGAGCGCGTCGAAGTGGTCGAAGGCGACGTCAGCCAGCCAGGCCTGGGCCTGGCCCCCGGGGTACGCGAGCAACTGAGCCGCACGCTGGATCTGGTGGTGAATAGCTCCGGGCTGACGGACTTCAACCCGGACCTTCGCGAAGCCCTGGCGAGCAATGTCGCCCCGGTCATCCACCTGATCGACTTCCTGCGGTCTTCGGACCACGCGGGGCTGCTGCATCTATCCACCTGCTACGTCGTGGGGGCGCGGGACGGCCGCGTCGCCGAAGGAGTGATTCCAAACTATACACCGCTGGGCATTGCCGACTTCGATGCCGGGCGCGAATGGAAATCCCTGCTGGAAGTCGTGGCGCATGCGGAAGCCCGCGCGGAGAGCTTCGAGATTACGGCCGCGCTGCACCGGCAGGCCCTGAGAAAGCATCGGGGCGGCGAAGCGCCTTCCGGCCCCGAACTGGAAAATTTAATTCGGAAGAACCGCATGCGGTGGCTGCGCAACCGGCTGACGCGCGCGGGCACGCGCCGGGCGCGCCATCTGGGCTGGCCCAATACGTATACGCTGACAAAATCGCTGGCCGAATCCCTGATCGTGCAATACGGCGCCGGCCTGCCCATTGCGATCGTGCGGCCTTCGATTGTCGAGACGTCCACTCACCAGCCTTTCCCGGGATGGAATGAGGGCATCAACACGTCCGCTCCCCTTTCGTATTTGCTGGGCACCTATTTCCGGCAGTTGCCCACCAACGAGCGCAAATGCCTCGACGTGATTCCCGTGGATATGGTTTGCCGGGGAATGTCCCTGATCGCCGCGGCCATCATCGCACGCCGCCACAATCTGATCTACCAGCTGGCCACGTCCGCAAGCAATCCCTGCAACATGGGCCGCTCGATCGAACTGACCGGGCTGGCGCACCGCAAGCATTTCCGGGCGCAGCAAAGCATGGAAAACTGGATGCGCATGCAGTTCGACACGATCCCCGTATCCAAAACGCGCTACGAAAATTTTTCCGTGCCCGCGCAGAAAGCCCTGATCAAAGTCATCAACCGCGCCGCTTCCGCCCTGCAGATGAAACGTCCTCCCCTGGCGCGGCAGGAGCGCGACCTGGCCCGCGTCGAGAAGCTCATCGAGCTTTACGAACCGTTTATCCTGCACAATGAGCAGGTGTTCGAATCCGAAAACGTCCAGCTGCTTGCAGCGGCTATTCCCCAGGACGAACGCGCGGCATTCGGTTATGATCCTTCCGAGATCGACTGGTGGGAATATTGGATCAACGTGCATATTCCGGCCCTGCGACGGTGGGTTTACCCGCTCATCGAGGGGCGCGCGCCGGAATCCCGTCCTCACCGTGTTTTCTCTCCGCAACACGCCGGTGATGGTGCGGAAAACCACGAAAATCTGCCGCACGCGGGAGCGGCATCGGGCGCAGGGACAAAAAACTAATCCATGGCCATCTTTCTGACCGGTTCGACCGGCTACATCGGCGCGCATATCGCCGCCATCCTGCTGAACCGCCACACCGACCGCCTGAATCTGCTGGTGCGCGCGAAAACAGAACAGGAAGCCAGGGAACGACTCTGGCACGCCCTGCAACTGCACTTGGATTTTCCCCAGTTCGCCGACGCACTCGATTCCCGCATTTCCATTTTTCGCGGGGACCTGACCGGCTCGCATTTCGGGTTGGAGGCGGCCGAATATTCACGCCTGGTGGACACCACCGAATCGGTGATCCACTGCGCCGCTTCGCTGAACCGCAAATCCGAAAAGAGCTGCCTGAACGTGAACCTGCGCGGCACGCTGGAAGTCGCGCAACTGGCCCGCCGCGCGCAGGACGCCCACGGGTTGCGCCGCTTCAGCCAGGTTTCCACCGTGGCGGTGGCGGGCGAGCGCAGCCATGAAGTGGTCACCGAGGATGCCTCGATCGACTGGAACCGCTCGGATTACGATCCCTACGCGCGCACCAAAAAATTCTGCGAGCACATGGTGCGGGAGCTGCTTCCCGAAGTTCCACGGACGGTCTTTCGCCCCAGCATCGTGCTGGGCGACAGCCGGCGCCCGGAAACCACGCAATTCGACATGGTTCGCGCGTTCGTGTTTCTTGCGGGACTCCCGTTTCTGCCCTTCCGCTCGACCGACCGCATCGATATCGTTCCCGTGGACTACGTGGCGGAATCGGTCGTGCTGCTGCATCAGAAACCGAATCCGCTTCACGAGATCTACCATCTCTCTTCGGGTACGAGCGCCGAGACGTTCGGCCAGCTGACCCAAGCGCTCGCCAAGGCCGCGGGAAAGATGAAACCCATCTACTGGCCGGCGCTGGAACGCCCGTTCTCCTCCGTGGTGAGCCGGCTGTCAATTTATCGCAGCGGGATCGGACGCAGCGCCCTGCTGCTGAAAGTCTTTCTGCCCTATCTGGTATGGGACACCGTTTTCGACAACGCGCGGGTGGTGGCGGAAATGGGACGCGCGCCCGAACCGTTTTCCAAATATTGCTATCCACTGCTCCGATTCAGCCGCGAACACCACTTCACCTATCCGTACCGGAATTGGCCCGGCGCGGTCGAGCCGGCGCGCGAAGACGTTGCAGCCGCCGGGACAGCCCGCGCGCAAGGATCGCACCCATGATGGATTTCGTCCTGGAGGCCTGGACGAGTTCGCTGATCGAGATGTCCCGCGTGCTCTGGATGCTGGGCGCGGGGCGCCGGTGGCAGCCCGGCGAGCCGCTGAAGCTTCTCTTCGCCGGTTACAACGGCACGCGCAATACGGGATCGGATGTGCGGGTCGAGGAAATGCTGCGCCAGGTGCGGCGCGTGCTGGGCGAAAACAACACCGCGCTGAGCGTGATGACGCTCGATCCGAACCGCTCGCGCGGGTACTTCTCCGGAACCACGCAGGTCCAGCTCCCCATGATTTTTCCGCCGTTCCTGTTCCGCGAAGTGCGGAAGTATGACGGCGTGATTGCGTGCGAAGGATCGATGTTCAAGAGCAAATTCACCAACGTGCTTTCGACGATGACGATTGGGGCGCTCGGCATTGCCTCCTCGGGAAACAAGCTTTCCATCGGCTACGGTGGCGAGGCGGGCACGATGGACCCGATGCTCGAAAAGATGTGCGCGCATTATTGCCACCGCTCGCTGATCATCACGCGCAATGAGGAATCGCAGGCCGTATTGAGCAAGCTTGGCGTGCCCACCGAACTCGGCACCGACACCGCGTGGACCTTCGAGCCGCGTCCGCTCGAATACGGGCGCAAGGCGCTCTCCGATGCGGGATGGGACGGCCAAACGCCGGTCCTCGCGCTGTGCCCGATCAATCCCTTCTGGTGGCCCGTGAGGCCTTCGCTGGCGAAATGGGTCGCTCGCAACGCTTTCGGCGCGCACAAGCAAAGCCACTACGGTTCCATCTACTTCCACAATGCCGGCCCGGCCGTGGACGCCGCCTACAAAAAATATATCGATTCGATCGCAGGGGCCGTAAAGCGTTTTCGCGCAACGCACAACGTGTTTCCGATCCTGGTGGCCATGGAGCGCCTGGATACCAGGGCCTGCGAGGCGCTGGCGCCGCAACTAGGCGGAGCGCCCGTGTTCACTTCCGACGCGCATGACATGTACGAACTGGTGAGCATCCTGCGCTGCTGCAGCCTGATGGTTTCCTCGCGCTATCACGCCATGGTGACGTCCATGCCGGGCCTGGTTCCCTCCGCAGGCATCACCATGGACGAGCGCATCCGCAACCTGCTGCGCGAACGCGGCCACGAACATCTGCTGCTCACCGTGGACGATCCCGACCTGGAAGAAAAGCTGCTCGTCGTCATGCAGCGCCTGGCGGCCGATGCCGACGCCGTGCGCGACGGCATTGCCCGCTCGGTAGTGCGCAACCTCAAGACGATGGCGCGCATGGGAGTGTTCCTGGAGCGCGCCGTGCACAAGTGCTATCCGGAATTTCCCGTGCGCTCGGGAGTGCATGGCTGGGAAGAATACCTTCCGCCGCTCAGCCCGAATCTCGAGCGGTTGCTGGAAAACTACCAGGCTGCGGCAGCCGCCGCGGGCGGAAATTAGGATTTTAGTAGAACAGGCTTCAGCCTGTTCGGTTTAGATTCCGCGCAAGCAAAATTCAGACAGGCTTCACAGGGTGTTGGATTGAAAATGCGGGCGGGGCCGTAACATTCGCAATGAACTTTCTCGAAAACATTTTCTCGCGTTTGCATGCCGCTGCCGGCCGCGTGGTGCTGGTCGAAGCGCGCGATGGCGGGAATGTCCCGGCAACCGGGGCGGACCTGCTCCGGCAGATTCAGGCGGCGCGCGGCTATCTGCGCGCCAGCGGCCTGGCAAAAGGCGACCGCTGCGCGCTGGTCGCGCCGAACAGCATCCGCTGGGCCGCGCTCGATCTGGCGATTTTGGCCGAAGGCCTTATCGCCGTTCCCCTGTACGCCCGCCAGGCCCCTGAAGAACTGGCCGCAATGCTGCGCGATGCCGGGCCCGGCTTGATTTGTTGCGGCGACGCCGCCCTGCGTGACGCGATCGGCGCCGCATTGCCGGACGCGCAGAATAACGCGCCGCGCCTGGTGCTGTTCGATGAAATTTTCGGTGCGGCTTCGCAACCCGCGCCGGATGAGCCCGTCGCGCCGGTGACCCTCTCGCCGCAGGATACGGTCGCCATTCTCTACACTTCGGGAACGTCAGGCGAAGCCAAGGGCGTAATGCTCACCGCTGGAAACATCGGCCACATGCTTTCCTGCACCACCGAGCGGCTCGATCAATTGATGGGCGCGCGCGATGTGCCGGATCGCGTCTTCCATTACCTGCCGTTTTGTTTTGCCGGTTCGTGGATACTCCTGCTGTCCTGCCTGTCGCGTACCAGCGTTCTCACCCTCTCCATGGACCTGACAAAACTTGCCGACGAGATGCGCGGCGCGGCGCCGAACTATTTTCTGAACGTGCCAACGCTGCTGGAGCGCATTCGCGCCGGCGTCGAGGACGGCATTCGCAAGCGCGGCGGGACGATCGCGAAGATTTTTGATCGCGCCCAGCCGGCATGGTTGCGCGTGAATGCGAAAACGCCCCGTCCGTGGGATTTTTTCTGGCTGGGACTGGCGGGCACGTTTATTTTTCCGTCGATTCGCAAGCGGCTGGGCCCGAATCTTCGCGCGCTGATTTGCGGTTCCGCGCCGCTGGCCCGCGAAACGCAGCTTTTTTTCATGATGCTCGGAATTCCCGTTCTGCAGGTCTACGGCCTCACCGAAACCACGGCCATCTGCACGATGGACGATCCGCGGCACATCCAGTCGGGGCAAATCGAGCCGGGACGCGTCGGGCCCGCCATTGCCGGAATCGAAATGAAAATCGGCGAGAACCAGGAAATTCTCGTCCGGGGGCCGAATATTTTTCCCGGGTACTGGCACCGCCCGGAGCAGACCGCGCAAGTGCTGCGCGACGGCTGGTTCCACACGGGCGATCAGGGCGACGTGGATGCGAGCGGAAACTGGCGCATTACGGGAAGATTGAAGAATCTGGTCATTCTGAATTCGGGGCACAATATCGCTCCCGAACCCATCGAGGAAGAACTGCTGCGGGCCATACGCGGCGCGCAGCACGTCGTGCTGGTCGGCAACGGCCGCAGCTTCCTGGCGGCCATCGTTACCGGAAATGCAGCTCGCGCGGAAATCGAGTCGCAATTGGAGCGGTTGAACGCTACACTGCCCCACTACCGTAAGATTCGCATGTTTCATGTGGCCCAGGAGCCTTTGACTATTGAAAATGGCCTGCTCACGGCCAACGGCAAGCTCAAGCGCGACGCCATCGCCGCGCGCTTCGCCGACGAGATCGAACGGATGTATGCGAAACCGGTTTAAGTAGAACAGGCTTCAGCCTGTTTTGTTTCGATTTTCGCGAAATCGGCAGAAGTCAAAAGAAGGAAGGCTCAGCCCGTTTTCTTTCGATTTTCGCGAAATCGGCAGAAGTCAAAAGAAAACAGGCTGAAGCCTGTTCTACCTGATGAATTGACGGATACTATGGACGCGTACAAAGGAAAAGCGCTTTCCTGGCGGATCGCCGATGGGGTCATCGAGGTGGCGCTGGATCACGCCCCGGCCAACGAAATTGGAATGGCCATGCTGCAGGATCTGGAGCACCTCACGTCCTCGCTGACTGCTCTGGAATCCAAGGCCAGCGCGCTGATTCTGTACAGCGAACAGAAAGCGGGCTTTTCGGCCGGCGCGGATTTGCGCGAACTTTACACGCAGGCGCAAGAGATGGAGATGTCCTCAGCCGTAAAAGGCGTCCGGGAATTTCTGGAACGAATTCACGCGGCGCTCAACCGGCTGGACACCTCGCCGCTGACCACCATCGCGGCCGTTCATGGCGTGTGCTTTGGCGGAGGATTTGAGCTGGCGCTGGCGTGCGACCTGATCGTTGCCGATAAGCTGGCGCGATTCTGCTTTCCCGAATTGCGGCTGGGACTGATTCCCGGCTTCGGCGGAATTCCCCGGCTGAAGCGGGACATCGGCAACGCCGTGGTTCGCGACCTGCTCCTCACCGGCCGCAGCATCAATGCCGCCAAGGCGCTCTCCGTAGGCCTCGCCAGCCAGGTGGCCGCCGAGGGCGAAGCGTTGCGCGTGGCTCGCGCCACGGCCGCGCAAGTGACGAAATTCGATCGCGGCACCTCCGCCGCGGCCAAGCGATTCATCAAGCCGCTTCCCGCGGAAGCGTTGCGCCTCGAAATCGAACTTTTCTGCGAACTCTTCACGCGCCCCGCCGTGATGGAAGGCCTGCGCAAGTTCGTCGAAGACACCGGAGCGCATCCCTATCTGCCATAATCGGGAAGCGATGGCCGGAAAAGCCCGTATTCCTGTAAAATGGAAACACCCATGAGGACCATCGAACAGACAACCGATGAAATTCTGGATCTGGCCGCGACGCATTTCAAAGTTCCGCGCGCCGGA
>Ga0307374_10012309_pt1 | contig 12016 bp, 12 predicted proteins | sample OX3MG_FD_202532 | JGI IMG/M metagenome (GOLD analysis project Ga0307374, IMG submission 202532) | Soil microbial communities from Risofladan, Vaasa, Finland - OX-3 | ecosystem: Environmental > Terrestrial > Soil > Coastal area > Acid sulfate soil | place: Finland: Risofladan, Vaasa | collected...
TCCCCGGGCCGGTGACCTCGCAGCTGTCAGCCGGCTGTCACGAGATCATCCGGGAATGGGGCGCGGTCTGTGTCACCGGCGCCCGGGACGTGATGGAACTGCTCGCGCTCCCCGGCGAAGACGTGCCTGGCCGTGGCCGTGGCCCGGTACTGCCGCGGGACAGGCTCGACCCGGTGACCAGCCGGGTGCTCGAAGCGGTCCCCGCCCGGGTGGGCCGCGGGCCCGCCAGGATCGCCGTCGCGGCAGGCGTCGACTTCGACACGGCCATGCGCTGCCTGGGCGCGCTGGCGGCGGCGGGTTTTGTCGAACGGTGTGACCGGGGCTGGCGGATCCGGCGGGCACCGGCCGCCGGGGAGGCCGCCCCTGCCCGGCAGTCTCGTCCCCAGTTCGGTTTTCTGCCCTTGTAGGGGCAGAAAACCGAACTGGAGCGAGCCAGGACACGAGCGGCGCCCGGGGCCGCGCTCCCTGTGGCGGGCCGCCGGCTACCGCACACTGGGGTCATGGACGCGCCCGGAATGCCGCTGCCGGAGCAGATGCAGTCCGCGCTGGAGGGATTCAGGCGTCATCTGGCGGCCGAGCGCGGGCTGTCCCCGCACACGGTCCGCGCCTACGTGGGCGATGTCGGCTCTCTGCTCGAGCAGGCGGCACAGGCGGGCATCCTGGCGCCGGACCGGCTGGACATCGGCCTGCTGCGGCGCTGGCTCGCCAGCCAGCATGGCGACGGCCGTGCCCGCGCCACACTCGCCCGGCGGGCAGCCGCCGCCCGCACCTTCACGGCCTGGGCGTGCGCGCGGGGCCTGCTCGGCTCGGATCCGGGCCCGCTGCTCGGGACCCCCCGGATCCGGCGCCGTCTTCCCCAGGTGCCACGCCAGGACCAGATGGCCGCCGTGCTGTCCGGTCCGGGGCCGTCAGCACCGGACGGCGCTGACCGGTCCGGCACCCGTGGCCCGGTGGAGGAACTGGCCCTGCGGGACGCGGCGATCATGGAACTGCTGTACGCGACCGGCATCCGGGTCAGCGAGCTGTGCGGGCTCGACGTCGACGACCTCGATGAGGGGCGGCACACGATCCGGGTGCTTGGCAAGGGCGGCCGGGAACGCACGGTCCCGGTGGGGCTGCCCGCCCTGCGCGCGGTCGGCGCCTGGCGACAGTCCGGCCGGCCGGTGCTCGCCGTCCCGGGCAGTGGTCCCGCGCTGTTCCTCGGCGCCCGGGGCCGCCGGCTCGACCCGCGGACCGCGAGGCGGGTCGTCCATGCCCGCCTGGCCGCCGTGCAGGGGGTACCCGACCTGGGCCCGCACGGCCTGCGGCATGCAGCCGCCACGCACCTGCTCGAAGGGGGCGCCGACCTGCGCAGCGTGCAGGAGATCCTTGGCCACACCTCACTGGCGAGCACCCAGATCTACACCCACGTGTCGGTCGAGCGGCTGACCGCCGCCTACCGCCAGGCCCACCCCCGCGCGTAGAGCGCCTTTCGTCCCGGTGCCGCCGTGGACGGCCTGGTCAGCGGTCCACGACGTAGATGCCGCGACCGGGCACGGTGACGACAAGCCCCTCGGCTCGGAGGACCCCCAGGGCTTTCTCGGCGGTGCCTTTGGCGACTCCGTACTGCTGGGTGAGGGTCTTGATGGACGGCACTCGCTGACGGGCCGGTATCTCCCCGGAGGTGATCATCTCGCGCAGGATGCGGGCGAGCTGCAGGTAGGCGGGCTCCCCGGTGAGATGATCAATGGTCACCCAGCCAGCGTAGGTATCACCTGGAAGCGCGGGCCGGCAGAGGGTCCTGGTGGTCGCGCAGCGGCCCGAACCGCTGGGAACGGGTAGACTACGGGGCGGTCGTGAAGGTCTTGTGCGCACGTGCACCTGGCCTCCGGCTAAATTCGCGCGTCTGCCTGCCACCGGCCAGGTCCGGTGGGGCGCACCTCATCGGTCTGCGGGTCGTACTACCGCAGTGAGGTGCCCGCGGGCGCCAGGACCAACCGAGCGCGCCCACACCGTGCGGACAGGGCGCTTGACAGGAAGGGGACACCGGCATGGCACCGGTCGTCACCATGAGGCAGCTGCTTGAGAGCGGCGTCCATTTCGGGCATCAGACCCGGCGCTGGAACCCGAAGATGAAGCGGTTCATCTTCACCGAGCGCAACGGTATCTACATCATCGACCTGCAGCAGTCGCTGGACTTCATCGACCGCGCCTACGAGTTCATCAAGGAGACCGTCGCCCACGGCGGCACCGTGCTCTATGTGGGCACCAAGAAGCAGGCGCAGGAGGCGATCGCTGAGCAGGCGCGCCGGGTCGGGATGCCGTTCGTCAACCAGCGGTGGCTGGGCGGGATGCTGACCAACTTCTCCACGGTCTACAAGCGCCTGCAGCGGCTCAAGGAACTCGACGAACTCGACTTCGACGACGTCGCTGGCTCCGGCATGACCAAGAAGGAGCTTCTGCACCTGCGCCGCGAGCGGGACAAGCTTGACCGCTCCCTGGGTGGCATCAAGGACATGGCCCGCACGCCGAGTGCCGTCTGGGTGGTGGACACCAAGAAGGAGCACATCGCGGTCAGCGAGGCGCGCAAGCTCGGCATCCCGGTGATCGCCATCCTCGACACCAACTGCGACCCCGATGAGGTCACCTACCCGATCCCAGGGAACGACGACGCGATCCGCAGTGTTTCCCTGTTGACACGGGTGGTGGCCGACGCGGTCGCCGATGGGCTGCTGGCCCGGGCCGGTGCCGCCGACGGTGGGGACAAGCCGGCCGCGCCAGGGGCGAGCGGCGAGTTCGGTGCCGAGGAGCCGCTCGCGGAATGGGAGCGCGAGCTGCTTCAGACCCGGGCCAGCGCCGCCGCGGCGGCCGCTCAGCCGGTGGCCGCCGAGGCCCAGGCCGCTCAGCCGGCGGCCGCTCAGCCGGTGGCCGCCGAGGCCCAGGCCGCTCAGCCGGTGGCCGCCGAGCCGGTGGCCGCCGAGGCCGAGGCCGCCGAGCCAGTGGCCGCCGAGGCCCAGGCCGCTCAGCCCGAGGCCGCCGAGCCAGTGGCCGCCGAGGCCCAGGCCGCTCAGCCCGAGGCCGCCGAGCCAGTGGCCGCCGAGGCCCAGGCCGCTCAGCCCGAGGCCGCCGAGCCGGTGGCCGCGGAGGCCGCTCAGCCCGAGGCCGCCGAGCCGGTGGCCGCGGAGGCCGGGGCCGCTCAGCCGGAGGCGGGCGACACAACCGAGGTCGCCTGACCGCGCCCACCGGCCACCACAACTGCATGACTGACCAGAAGCGAGAGAAGAGGACATGGCGAACTTCACCGCCGCGGATGTCAAGCGGCTGCGCGACGCCACCGCCGCTGGGATGCTCGACTGCAAGAAGGCGCTGGAGGAGGCCGACGGCGACTTCGAGGCCGCGGTCGAGGTCCTGCGTCTCAAGGGCGTCAAGGACGTCGGCAAGCGGGCCGGGCGCACCGTCGCGAATGGGCTGGTGACCGCGGTACTGGACGGCACCAGCGCAGGGGTTCTGGTTGAGCTGAACTGTGAGACCGACTTCGTCGCGAAGACCGATCTCTTCCAGCAGGTGGCTGCGGACATCGCGGCAGCGGCGCTGGCGCACCGGCCTGCTGACCGGCTGGCGCTGCTCGGGGTGGAGGTCCGGCCCGGGGCCACGGCCCAGCAGCTCATCGACGAGGCGGGCGCCTCACTCAAGGAGAAGCTGGAGCTCGGCCGGTACACCGCCTTCGAGGGCGGCTACATCGCCAGCTACCTGCACCGGTCCGACCGCGCCCTGCCGCCGACCGTCGGTGTGCTGGTGCAGCTGGACGCGCCGTCCGAAGAGGCCGGCAAGGACGTCGCGCAGCAGGTGGCGGCCATGCGGCCGCAGTATGTGACGCGCGACCAGGTGCCTGCTGACGTGGTCGAGCACGAGCGTCACATCGCCGAGCAGCTGACCCGCGACGAAGGCAAGCCGGAGCAGGCGATCCCCAAGATCGTCGAGGGCCGGCTTGGTGCGTTCTTCAAGGATGTGGTGCTCACCGAGCAGGCGTTCGTGAAGGACCCGAAGAAGACCATCAAGCAGGTCCTGTCCGAGCAGGGTGTCACCGTGCAGGCGTTCGCCCGGTTCCAGGTGGGCCAGGCTGGCTGAGGACGCGCCGCAGCCAGGGCCAAGGCCCGCGGGCAGGTAGTCCAGACACGCACGGACCCACAGGAGCGGCAGTGATAGACGACATCCTCCTCGAGGCCGAGGAAAAGATGGACAAGGCCGTCGCGGTGGCCAAGGAGGATTTCGCCACCATCCGGACGGGCCGCGCGCACCCGGCTATGTTCGGCAAGATCACGGCCGAGTATTACGGGACCCAGACCCCGGTGAACCAGCTGGCGTCCTTCCACATCCCCGAGCCGCGGATGGTCGTCGTGCAGCCGTTCGACAAGTCGTCGCTGGCCGCGATCGAGAAGGCGATCCGCAACAGTGACCTGGGCGTGAACCCATCCAACGATGGCGCCATCATCCGGGTGGTCTTCCCCGAGCTCTCCGAGGAGCGGCGACGGGAATACATCAAGGTCGCCCGGCACAAGGCCGAGGACAGCCGGGTCTCCATCCGCAACATCCGCCGCCATGCCAAGGACTCGATCGACAAGCTGGTCAAGGCCGGGGACGCGGGCGAGGACGAGGGCCACCGGGCGGAGCGCGAACTCGACGATCTCACGCACACCTACGTGGGGCAGGTGGACGAAGTGCTCAAGCACAAGGAAGCCGAACTCCTCGAGGTCTGACTTGCCAGCTGACGAGCCGGCCGGGCCCGCGGTTCCAGGGGACGACAGCCGCCCGGATGGCCCGGCACCGGGGGACCACGCTGGCCAGGAGCCCGGGCAGCCTGAGCGGCCCGCCTCCGGCCGCCCGGCGAATGAGCGCGCCGTGCCCGAGCACTCCGCGCCCGAGCAGGCTGCCTCCGACCGCCCGGCGGGCGTCCGGGCGGGGCGGAACCTGCCAGCCGCGCTAGCGGTCGGATTGCTGCTGGGCGCCCTGGCCCTGGTCACCCTGTTCACCGTGAAGGCCACGTTCCTGGTGTACGTGGCTGTGGCGGTCGGGATCGCGCTGTGGGAGCTGTCCCGGGCACTCGGCTCCCGGGGAATCCGGCTCCCGCTCGTGCCGGTGGCGGCCGGCGGCGCGGCGGCTGTCGCGCTGGCTTACTGGGAAGGCGAGCGTGCCGTGGTGGCATGCCTCGCCCTGACCGTGATCGCGATCCTCGCCTGGCGGCTGGCCGGCGGCACGGCGGGCTATCTGCGGGACGTCACGGCGGGCGTCTTCGCGCTCGTCTACCTGCCGCTGATGGCGAGTTTCGTCGCGCTCATGCTGGCCGCGCCCGACGGATACAAGCGCACGCTGGTGTTCCTCATCCTGCCCGTGTGCAGCGACATCGGCGGCTACTTCGCGGGCATCCTGCTCGGGCGTCATCTGATGGTGCCGGTGATCAGCCCGAAGAAGACCTGGGAGGGGTTCGGCGGGTCGGCACTGGCATGCCTGGTGGCGGGCGCGATCACGCTGCCCACGCTGCTGGGCGGCGCGGTCTGGCAGGGACTGCTGGTGGGTGCCGCCGCGCTGGCGGCCGCCACGCTCGGCGATCTCGCCGAATCCATGATCAAGCGCGACCTGGAGATCAAGGACATGGGCTCGGTGCTGCCGGGTCACGGCGGGGTCCTGGACCGCATCGACTCGCTGCTCGTCGCCGCGCCGGTGGTGTGGCTGCTGCTGTTCGTCTTCGTCCGCTGACCCGCCCGCCCCGGCGCCGCTGACCAGCCTTCCCCGGCGCCGCTGACCAGCCTTCCCCGGCGCCGCTGACCGCCGTCCCGTGCCCTGCCACACCGCCCTTTTTGCCAGGAGCCGTTGAGGTTTGTTACGCGGCGCTCAGGGGGAGATTGCGGGCGTCTCGTACACCGGTCGGGGGGATGGGAGCGGCGCAGATGTTCAAGCGGCCGATCGGCATCATCGTGCTCATCTATCTGATCATTGGTGTGGTGGTGGCATGGACCCGCGACTACATCACCGTTGGCCTGCTCAAGACCGTCCTCTCGGCGATACTTGCGATCTTGCTGTGGTGGCTGCCGCTGCTGGGGGTCAGCCTCCACATCCACTGATGGCGTAACGATGCTGGCCCGGCTCCCAGCCGGGCCAGCATCATGCTGAGCCCGCGCTCAGCGGCCGGCCACCCAGCTGCGGCGCTGCGCGGCCAGCTGGTTGATCAGGCTGGTCGCACCGCGTTCCTTGGCGAGCTGCCGCTCCCGCTCGGTGACCGGCAGGATCCACAGCCACCGGACGGGTTCCCCGGCGAAGGTGAACCCGGACAGGTCGGGTACCTCGGGGCCGATCAGCCTGGCGGGGTCATCGAGCAGCAGCACCCCCTCGTTCCCGCCGCCGAGGGGGAACGTGGTGGGCTCGTGGTACCAGCGGATGCTGTGCCCGGCGCCGAACCAGGTCACCGCCCGCCACGGGTACTGGGCCAGCCACAGGAAGATGCGGGCCACCTCGGGGCTGGGCATGGTGGTGGCGATGGCGAGCTCGATCCGGGCGCTGCCGCTGGGATCCTCCATGACCTGCTCGACGACCGGCATCCGCTGGCAGCTCATGCCGAGCGTGGACAGCACCGTGTAGGGACGCTGCTCGGTGGGCGGGCGCTCGGAGACCCCAACGGTCGGCTGCTTGCCGCCGCCGACGTCCCAGTACCGCGCGCCCGGCCCGAGCCGCGCGAGCAGGTGGCCGAGCATCGACTGCTGGAAGCCGGCCCACGAGTCCTCCCGCTGCCGCCACCGCCAGAACGCTGTTGCCCGGTCGGCCCGCGGCCCCAGCCCTTCCATCGCGTCGTCCAGTGACCAGCCGAACGGGGTCTGCCCGATGACGTCCCGGCTGTAACCGGGCATGCCACGGGACATGTCGGACCATCCCGGGATGACGGCCAGCAGCTGGCCGCCCTCGATGATGGCGACCCCGTCGCCTTCCTCGAACCACAGCGCGCGCAGGGTCCGGGCGTCCAGTGGCGGCCGCCCGCCCGGATGCTTGGTGTGACCGGTGGGCATGAGCGGTGCCTGGCCGGTGTCCAGGCGTGACATGTCCGTGCTGGGGGGCGCTGGCTGGTGATTGGCGATCCAGGCGGCTCCCACGACGACATCGGCGTCGTGCAGGTATGCCGCGGTGGCGGCGCCGTCGTACTCGACGACCACGCGCCGGCTCCCGTAGGGGCTCTCGCTTTCCAGCAGGACACCCGGCTGCCCGGGGTGTGTGGCCAGCCGGGAACCCCTCGCGCCCTTGCGCAACGTTGCCATATGCCGAAATCTACTGACTCACCGCAGGTCATGACTGGGCGCGGGCAGATATTCTTGAGGTTGTCGTGGTCAGCGCCCCGTGTTCGCCGGCGGGACACGGCCAGCCAGCACCCCGAACGGAGCATCCTTGCTGCCCGGCACCCGATCCAGGCCCGCCCAGCCCGCCCAGCCCGGCCGCCCGTTCCGGCCCGCCAGCCCGGCCAGGCCAGCCCGGCCGCCGCGGCATCTCGCCGACCTCGACCCCGCTGAACGCAGCCGGGCGGCAGCCGAGCTCGGCGCCGAGCCCTTCCGGGCGGACCAGCTCGCGCGGCACTACTTCGGCCGGCTGACCGATGACCCCGGGGAGATGACCGACCTCCCGGCGGCGACGCGCACCGAGCTGGCCGCGGCGCTGCTGCCCAGGCTGCTGACCGCCGAGCGCGAGCAGTCCTGCGACCAGGGCATGACCCGCAAGACCCTGTGGCGCACGCTCGACGGCTCTTACGTGGAGTCGGTCCTCATGCGCTACCCCGGGCGGGTCACCATGTGCGTGTCGTCGCAGGCGGGCTGCGCGATGGCCTGCCCCTTCTGCGCCACCGGCCAGGCCGGGCTGACCAGGAACCTGTCCGCCGCCGAGATCGTCACGCAGGTGGTCGCCGGCGCGCGCTCGCTGGCCCGTGGTGAGGTGCCCGGCGGGCCCGGCCGGGTCTCCAACGTGGTGTTCATGGGCATGGGGGAGCCGCTGGCGAACTACGCGCGGGTCATGACCGCCCTGCGCCGGCTCACCGATCCGGTGCCCGATGGCCTGGGCATCTCGCAGCGGTCGGTGACGGTATCCACGGTCGGCTTGGTCCCGGCGATCAGGCGGCTCACCGCCGAGCGGCTCTCGGTCACGCTGGCGGTCTCCCTGCACGCTCCCGACGACGGCCTGCGTGACGAGCTGGTGCCGGTGAACCAGCGCTGGAAGGTCGCCGATGTGCTGAGCGCGGCGTGGGACTACGCCGGTGTCACCGGCCGCCGGGTGTCCATCGAGTACGCCATGATCGGCGGCGTCAACGACCAGCCCTGGCGGGCCAGGGAACTGGCCGGCCTGCTCGCCGGGCGGCTGGCGCACGTCAACCTGATCCCGCTCAACCCCACCCCCGGCTCCCGCTGGACCGCGTCCTCGCCGGCCGCGACCCGCGAGTTCGTGCGCATCCTGGAGGCCGGCCGGATTCCGGTGACCGTGCGCGATACCCGTGGCCGCGAGATCGATGGCGCGTGCGGCCAGCTGGCGGCTTCACACACACCACGTCCTGCGATGCCGAACGAGGGCCGTGGCGTGCTCCCGCTCGTGCCCCTGGCGCCGCTGGCGGGGTAAGAGACCGGGCCGGGGGCGGCGCCCCGGCCGGACCAGGCGGCGAGACCGGGGGCCAAAAGCTGGCAGGAGGCCGGGGTACCGTTGTCGATCATGTCGGCGAAGGACGCGGTCGCGCGAGGCGGCCGGGCGATCTCATGGCGTGTGGTGCACCGGCTCTGGCGCGCGGCCCAGCGGGCTGGCGTGATCACCGCGGGCACCCCGGCCGGGCGGTCGTTCGCGTCGTTCGGCCCCGGGTCGGTGATCGGGTTCCCGGCCGGGTCCCTGTACGGCCAGGGCTGGATCGAGATCGGCGCGGACACGATGGTCGCCGCCCAGGTCAGCCTGAGCGCCGGGATGGTCCCCGGGCAGGACCTCGGAGACCGGCCGGTACTGCGGATCGGGGACCGCTGCGTCATCGGCCGGGGCAGCCACATCGTCGCCCATTACTCCATCGTGATCGGGGACGACGTGTTCACCGGCCCCTACGTCTACATCACCGACCAGAATCACGGCTATGCCGATCCGGACGTGCCGATCGGGCGGCAGTGGCCCAGCAACATCGCGGTCTCCATCGGCGCGGGAAGCTGGCTGGGAGCCGGGGTGATCGTGCTGCCGGGCGCCTGCATCGGGCGGAACGTGGTGGTCGCGGCGGGTTCGGTGGTCCGCGGTGTGGTGCCGGACCGGTGCGTGATCGCCGGGGTACCCGCTAGAGTCGTCCGCGAGTATGTGACGGGTAACGGATGGTCACGACCCTTGCCGGTGCATGGCGATCATCGCTGATCGGCCAGGAAACACCTCACGTGTCTGTCACGATGGGGTCGACCGCCATCAACTTCAGGCGGCGGGTCCGCTAGCGTGGCCCGCGCGCGCCGGGGGTGACCGCCTTGCGGCAGCAGCGCCGACAGCCGAAAGGGCATGTGGAGGGATCGGGCACTCTCGTAGCGACCGCGGCATACCAGCCTGAGCCGACGGCCGCTGCTGCGGCGCGCCGTTTCGTGCGCGACACCCTGCAGTCCTGGCTCATCGGCGGGGGCACGGCCGATGGCCATGGCCTGGTCGATGACGCGGTGCTGCTCACCAGTGAACTGGTCACCAACGCGGTCGTGCACGCCGGTACCCCGGTCGAGGTCACCTGCAAGCTGACCGGCGGCGGGGTCGAGGTGGTGGTCAGCGACGGCCATCCGGCCAGGCTGGTCCCCGAACCCCCCGAGAACGAGCATGTTCCGGCCGAACGCACCAGTGGGCGCGGGCTGCTGCTCCCCGCCGCGCTCGCCTCGGCGTGGGGGGTCACCTACGGGCGGGCCGCCAAGGCGGTGTGGTTCCGGATCGGGCAGGCGGGAGCCGGGGCGGAACTGGGCCGCGGCAACGGCCACGAAGACGGCCTGCACACGATGCTGGACCCGGGCCTCCAGCCGGCCGCCGACGGCGGGCTGGGCGGCCAGGCCGCGCTGGCGGCGGCACTGCGGCAGGTCGCGCCGGTGACCGCGGACCACCCGGCCGGCCCGCTCGGCCGCGATGGCTATCACCGGTGGCCGGCCCCGCCGTTTGGCGAGCCCGGCTACGAGGAACTGCTGGCCAGCACCGTCGAGTCGGCCCGGGTGGCGGTGGGCGCCGAGGCTGCCTACGCGCTGGTGCCCGACGAGGACGGCGACCTCCGGCTGCGCGCCGCGGCGGGGAGCTTCCCGGCGCCGGACGCGGGCCCGAACGCCGGCCTCCCGGGCAGCAAGGACCTGCCAGCGGCGCCGGGCGGGGGGTCGCTGGCGGCGGCGCGGGCGGCGGCCGGTGCGGCCCCCTCGGTGCTGACCGTCCCGTTCGTGGTGGACGGCCGGGTGACCGGTCTGCTGGCGGTGGCATCGGCCACGCCGGACAGGTTCCGTGACGACGAGGCCATGCGGTTGCAGCAGTTCGCTGACCGGTGGGGGCCGCCGCTTGAGCGCGCCAGGCTGAGCGAGCTGGAGCGGATCCGGCGGGGGCGGATCGGCGCGCTCTCGCAGGCGCGTGGCCTGCTGGCCGGCGGGGTCGGCCTGGATGAGATCTTCGTGCTGGCCGGCGAGGCCGCGGTGCCCCGGCTGGTGCCCTGGTGCGCGGTGCTGCTCCCGGCGGAGGAGGCAGGGCTGCGGACGGTGTACGCGCGGCACATGGACGAGGCCAGATCGGCTGCGCTCGCCTGGATGCTCGACCGCATGCTCGGGCCGGAAGCGGCCAGCGGACCCGCTCACAAGGGCACAGTGGTGCGCTGGCCGCTGATCGCCGCCGGGCTGGCGCAGGCGCCGGCTGGCGCGGACGCGCTCGCCGCCGACACCGCCTGGTGCTTCCCGCTCGGCGCAGACCGGGACGCGGGTGTGCTCGCCGTCGGGCACCACCGCGACGGCCGGCTGCCGCGCGAGGTGGTGGAACTGACCGCCGACCTGGCCAGCCGGATCGGCGTGGCGCTGGGCAACGCCAGGCTGGTGACCCAGCAGAGCTGACGGCTAGGCAGGGCTGACGGCTAGGCAGGACTGGGCCGTGGCTTAGCGCGGCCGGTCCGCTTGCCATCTGCCGCCGTCTTCCGGGTGGCCCGGCCGGCCGCCGCCGCTCCCTTCCGGGCAGGCCCGTCGGCCGCCCCCTCTCGCCCCGGCCCGCTTGTGGTGCCATTTCGCCCGGCCCGGGTAGCTGCCGCCTCCTCCCGGGCTGCCGGCTCCGGCCCCTCTTGCCGGGCTGCCGGCCCCGCCTCCTCTTGCCGGGCTGCCGGCCCCGCCGCACCGCTGCGGTCCGGCTTGCCGGGCGGTGCCGCCGGGTGGCCCGGCTGGTCGCGCAGGCGGGGCGTGAACACCTCCCCACGCAGGGCCCGCTCGACCAGGTCTACCGCGCGCGCGGTCGTGACCAGCCGGCTCCCCTCACTCCGGTAGGCATCGAGCACCGCGTCCAGGCCGGGTACCGGCAGCGTCGCGCCGAGCTCGGTCCGGGCCGTGCGGTATCCCTGGCGTGCCCCCTCCACACAGCCGGCCAGGTGGTGCCTGGCCAGCGTGGCCAGGGCGACCGGGTGGCGCCGCAGCACGCCGTACAGCCGGTAGTCCGGCGGGACGACGTCCAGCAGCCACGCCACCGCGGTCCGCTCGAAATCGGCGCTGCCCGGTGGGTGGACTCCCGTCGGCCATCCAGGCGGCAGGTACCCGGCCATGAGGCAAAGCTAGCACATTATCGAACAAGTGTTCCCTTACCAATGCGGCTCGCTCATCTCCATGCGGCCTGCTGGTCATGGCAGCGGGTTCCCGATCACCCTGGCCGAGTGATGCCCGTGCCGGGCCGTGCCAGAGAGCCTTCGCGTATGCGGTTTCTTGAGGTGCCCAGGTGAGCGCGCCGTCCACGGCGGGCGTGAACGCCCGCACGATGATCCTGCCGCTGGCGCTGGCCCAGTTCATCGCCAGCTATGCCGCCA
>Ga0307374_10012310_pt1 | contig 12016 bp, 7 predicted proteins | sample OX3MG_FD_202532 | JGI IMG/M metagenome (GOLD analysis project Ga0307374, IMG submission 202532) | Soil microbial communities from Risofladan, Vaasa, Finland - OX-3 | ecosystem: Environmental > Terrestrial > Soil > Coastal area > Acid sulfate soil | place: Finland: Risofladan, Vaasa | collected...
TGGTAAGGGCGCTGACCATCGCGGTGGCCAGTGTGATGCCCGCCGAAGGGCCGTCTTTCGGGATCGCCCCTTCGGGAATGTGAATATGAATGTCCACGCGCCGGTAAAAGTCCGGCGGCAAGCCCAGCCGGCCGGCTCTCGAACGCACGTAACTCAGCGCGGCCTGCGCCGATTCCTGCATTACGTCGCCCAACTTGCCGGTCAGGGTCAGTTTGCCTTTGCCCGGCATCACGGTGGCTTCAATATTCAGGATCTGGCCTCCCACTTCGGTCCAGGCCAGGCCGGTCGACAGGCCCACTTCATTCTTCTCTTCAGCCTTCGTATCGCGAAACTTGATCACGCCCAGGTATTCGTGAAGGTCCGTCGCCTTGACCACCACCTTCAGCTCGCGGCCGTCCTGAACAACCTTCCGCGCAACCTTGCGGCTGACGTTTGCAATTTCCCGCTCCAGGTTCCGGACTCCGGCTTCGCGCGTGTAGTTTCGAATGATGCCGAGAAGGCCGTCATCTTTAAACTGCAGGTTGTGTTCCTTCAACCCGGTCGCCTCGCGCTGTTTGGGCACCAGGAAGCGCTTGGCGATTTCCAGCTTTTCCGGTTCCGTATAACCGGAAAGGCGCAGGACCTCCATGCGGTCCTGAAGCGGCTGCGGGATGGTGTGAATCACATTCGCGGTGGTGATGAAGAAAACCTTGGAGAGGTCGTATTCAACGTCCAGGTAATGGTCTGCAAACATGTGGTTCTGCTCGGGGTCCAGCACTTCCAGCAGGGCTGCGGAAGGATCCCCGCGAAAGTCCATGCTCATCTTGTCCACTTCATCGAGCAGGAACACGGGATTGACCGTTCCGCCTTTCTTCATCATCTGGATAATCTGCCCGGGCAATGCGCCGATATAAGTCCTGCGGTGGCCGCGGATTTCCGCTTCATCCCGGACCCCGCCGAGAGACAGGCGCACAAACTTTCTTCCCGTGGCGCGCGCGATGGAGCGGCCCAGGGATGTTTTCCCGACTCCCGGAGGTCCGACAAAGCAGAGAATCGATCCGCGGGGAGTCTTCACCAGCTGCCGCACCGCCAGGAACTCCAGGATGCGCTCCTTGATTTTCTCAAGCCCATAGTGGTCTTCATTCAGGATTTTTTCCGCGCGCTGGACGTTCCGGATTTCTTTCGACTTCTTTTTCCAGGGAACCGCCAGCAGCCAGTCGAGATAATTCCGCGAGACGGTGGACTCGGCGGACATCGGAGGCATCTGTTCCAGGCGCTTGATTTCGCCCAGGGCCTTCTCGTGGGCGTCTTTCGTCATACCCGCGGCCTCGATCTTTTTCTTCAGTTCATCGATCTCGCTCTTCTCGTTCCGACCCAGTTCCTTCTGGATCGCCTTAATCTTCTCGTTCAGGTAATACTCGCGCTGCGCGCGCTCCATCTGGCGCTTTACGCGCCCCTGGATGGAGCGGTCGACGTTCAGCTTTTCAATTTCGATATCCAGGATGTCCGCCAGGCGCGTCAGGCGGTCGACGGGATCAAAAAGATCCAGCAACTCCTGCTTTTCTTCGATACTGATGCTCAGATTGGCGGACACCGTATCGGTAAACTTGCTGATCTCTTCCACCTTGGCGGCGGCGATCATCGTCTCATAGTTCAGGCTCTGGGAAAGCTTGACGTACTGCTCGAAGAGCGAAATCACCCGCTGGACAAGCTGCTCCAGGCTGGGCGTGCTCACAATCCGGAAGGATGCCGTCTTGACGCTGGCGCGGAAATACCCTTCCTCGCTCGTAACCTTCAGAATCTTCCCGCGCTCGCTGCCTTCCACCAGGACCTTGATGTTGCCATCCGGCAGCTTCAGGCTCTGGATGATGTTCGCGATCGTCCCCACCTGGTAAATGTCATTGGGCTTGGGATCGTCAACCGAAGCATCGTGCTGGGTGGCCAGGAAGATCTTCTTATCCCCGGCCAGGGCCTCTTCGAGCGCCCGGATGGAACTTTCGCGCCCCACCACGAAGGGCGTCATCATGTAGGGAAAGATCACCACGTCCCGGATGGGCATCATGGGCAGAACGCGCGTGTCACCTTTTTCTCGGCCTGAAAACATAGCAGAATCCATTTAACTTGCCTTTTCAAAAAGAGATGGATCGAACAAGATTTCGTGCTTCAGAACCATTTCCTCCGTCACCACAAACTCGCGGACGGTGCGCTGGCTGGGTAGATGATACATCAAGTCCAGCATCAGGTCTTCGAGGATCATGCGAAGGCCTCGCGCTCCCAGCTTGCGCTGAAGGGCCTGAGCGGCAATCGCCGCCAGCGCGCCTTCGGTAAACTTCAGTTTGACATTCTCATATTCGAACAGCCGCTGGTACTGGCGAACGAGGGCATTTTTCGGCTCCGTCAGAATTTCAACCAGCGCCTTCTCGTCCAGGTCGCTCAACACGCTCATCACGGGAAGCCTACCCACGAATTCCGGAATCAGGCCGTATTGAATCAGGTCCACCGGCTGCGCCTGCTCCAGCAACTCAATGTTCCGGCGCCCGGAAACCACCGCCGGGACCTCTTCAGGGCTGTGAAACCCCAGGGATTTCTTTCCGGTCCGCCGCTCGATGATTTTCTCCAGCCCGACGAACGCCCCGCCGCAGATAAACAGCACGTTGGTCGTATCGACCGGGGTAAATTCCTGGTGCGGATGCTTCCGTCCGCCCTGCGGCGGCACGTTGGCCACGGTCCCTTCCAGAATCTTGAGCAGGGCCTGCTGGACGCCTTCGCCTGAAACATCGCGCGTGATCGACGGGTTCTCGTCCTTCCTGGAAACCTTGTCGATTTCATCAATATAGATGATGCCCTGCTGGGCCCGCTGGACGTCGCCCTGCGCGTTCTGCAACAGTTTCAGGACGATGTTTTCAACGTCCTCGCCCACATAACCCGCCTCCGTCAGCGTGGTGGCATCGACAATCGCGAAGGGCACTTCCAGAAGCCGCGCCAGGGTTTGGGCCAGAAGCGTCTTGCCGGTCCCGGTCGGCCCGATCAACAGGATGTTGGACTTGGTCAGTTCCACGTCATTGCGCACCTTGGCCAGCATGATGCGCTTGTAGTGGTTGTAGACGGCAACCGAGAGCTTCTTCTTGGTCTTTTCCTGGCCGATGACGTACTCGTCGAGAAAGCGTTTAACTTCTGCCGGACGCGGCAGCTTGGCTTCGACGGTCGGAACGCGTTCCGCCTGGTCTTCTTCCAGAATGGTATTGCAAATCGCCACGCATTCGTCACAAATGTAAGCTCGGGGATGATCGCCGGGGGAAGAGATTAGCTTTCCTACTGCGTCCTGCGTTTTCTGGCAAAAGGAGCAACGAAGTATTTCTTCTGAAACTAATCGTTTCAAGTAAGGTCGCCTCCGCTATTTGTGCTTCTCAATAATCTCATCGACGATGCCATATTCCCGAGCCTGCTGGGCGTTCATCCAGAAATCGCGCTCCACGTCGCGCTCAATCTTTTCGAGCGGCTGCCCCGAGTGCTTGGCCATGATTTCATTCAAGCCGGCCCGGACCCGCAGAATTTCACGCGCATGAATATCGATGTCGGTAGCCTGGCCGGAAAGCCCTCCCATCGTCGGCTGATGGATCAGCACCCTCGAATTCGGCAGCGCGAAGCGCTTCCCGTGGGTTCCGGCTGACAGCAGCAACGCCGCAACACTGGCCGCCTGGCCAATGCAGATGGTGGCCACGTCGGGCCGGATAAACTGCATGGTGTCGTAGATCGCCATGCCTGCCGTCACCACGCCGCCGGGAGAATTGATATACAGCGACACATCTTTTTCCGGATCTTCCGCTTCCAGGAACAGCATCTGCGCGGTCACCAGATTGGCCACATTATCATCAATCGGGGTGCCAATGAAAATGATATTGTCGCGAAGCAGGCGGGAATAAATATCGTAAGCCCGCTCGCCACGGTTCGTTTGTTCAACCACCATCGGGATCAATGTCATTGCGGGTCTTTCCATGCTCATTGGCGCTCCCTGCCTTTAGCCCTCGGCCCGGTCCGGAACGGCTTCGGATTTTGGTTTGATCTTGGCGCTGTGATAGATGAGGTCAAGAGCCTTCTGGTTGCGGAGCCTGCGTTCAATTCTAGGAAGCTCGCCATCCTGTGTCAAGCGGGTTTTGACCACTGCCGGCGCTTCGTGGCGTTCCCCGGCCAGGTCGCGAATCAGGGCATCGACTTCCTCTCCCGTCACCTCGATCGACTCGGCCTCCGCCACCTTTTCCAGAACCAGAGAGCCCCGGACATCCTTCTCCGCCTCCGGTCTTCCGTCTTCCCGCAGCTTCTGCCAGTCAATGCCCACGGTCCGCGGATCAACGCCCTGGGAAAGCAGCTGGCTCAGAAACCTTTCCAGCCGGGCATCCACCTGCGCGTCCACCAGTGTATCAGGAACCGGAAAACTATGGGCGCTCACCAACTGGTCCACAAGACTCCGTTTGGCAGCCGCTTCGGATTCATACTTCTTGCGTGCGGCAAGATTTTCAGAAATTTCCGCCTTCAATTCGTCCATCGACTTGAGTTCGCTGACCGACTTGGCAAACTCATCGTCCAGCGCGGGGACGACTTTCTTCCTGACTGCCTGGACTTCCACCCGGTAGCTGAGCTTCTTTCCGGCCAGCGTCGGGGTGGTGTAATCCTCCGGGTAGCTCACCTCAAATTCGCGCACATCGCCCGCCTTGGCGCCACGAAGATTCTCCGTAAAGGCCGGCACCGTCCCTTCGCCCGCCAGATGCACCATAGCATCGCTGGCCTCCAGGGGCTTTGACTCCGGATCACCGCCGTCGACTCCGCGGTAGTTCACCGTGACGTAATCACCGTCCTGGGCCGGGTGGTCTTCCAATGGTTCAAAGGTGGACGCACGCTGCTGCAGTTCCTCGAGCGCCTGGGTCACATCGGCCTCGGCCACCTCAGCCGGCCCCGCCTCCACTTCAAGTCCCTTGTAATCTTTCAATTCGAACTCCGGAAGGATCTCGAACTTGGCCGTACAGGTCAGAGGACTGTCTTCCTCAAACTTTAAATCGGCAAAGTGGGGCTGCCCGATAATCGACATCTTCTGCTCTTTAATCGCATTCTCAAAGTATTTGGGCAGAAGGGTCTGCACCACTTCGTTGCGAATGTCTTCCTGAAAGCGCTGCCGGATCAACGAGGCCGGCGCATGCCCCGGCCGGAAACCGGGTATCCGCGCCACGCGGCGGTATTGCGCCGTCACAGCCTCGGCTTCCTGTTTCACAATATCCGGAGGTATTTCAATTACAAGTTCTTTCTTGCAGGTTTCAGATTCCACAGTTCCTCAATAGCAGATGTTAAGATTGAAAGAGTACGGCGAGGTGGTCCTTTAAACTTCTACCTGAAGGTATTGCCCAGCCCCGGAAGATATACAGATCCCCAGGCCTCAAAGCTCAGTATAACATAAGGTTCCACACTGTCAACTGCACCGTCAGACAGAAAAATCTTAAGCCGCCGGCCCATAACTTGCGGATAACCTCTGCTGTACTCTGATGCCGCACACCGCCAAAAGTTTTGCAGCTTCCGCCATTCCGCCGCGGTCCGCCCGATCGCCATCAGAAAGGGTCTGCCCTCGGCTTTGCATCCCGCCCCCAGTGACTTCTGTCGATGGACCGCCGCCAACCCCCGGGGAGGGAAGGATCTTTAAAAACGGGTGCCACGGGCGAAAAACTGTTTGGTGCGTTTGGGCCTTTGGATTGCCGCCTGCGATGTGGTATCCTTCTGCCGGCTACCGTCCTTTTTCCATTCAATCGACGGCGGCTTCAGCCACCTCAAGCTGCCGGAAAGGATAAATCACCATGGAAGATCTCAATTCGGGTTCACGCATCACCAGAAGGTCAGTCCTACGCACGCTGGCGTCAACTCCTGTTCTTATACTGAGCGCCTGCGGCCATTCCACCCAGGGGGACTTAAGCGGGTACTGGGTGCTGCTCACCCCCAATGGAGATGGAACCAACCGGGAAATGTACTGGAACCTGCAGCAATCGGGCCAAACCATCACCGGCAAGGTCGTGATGGGGTCCCGCGAGCTGGCCATCAGCAACGGAAGTTTCCAGGATGGCAAGCTGCATTTCGACATCAAGGTCCCCCGCCAGGAGCAGACCGTCCAGGTCTCCTATGACGGCGTCCAGAAGGGCGACCAATTTGCCGTGCAGGTAAGCTTTCCCGGCAGAAGCCCGTCATCCGGCACGGCCGAGCGCACCACCCGGGAGGCCACGCTGCCGCCGGCGCCCCTTCCCCTGCCCGCGCTGCACGATGTCCCCGACAACGGGCTGGTGCGAACGCCGCCCATGGGCTGGAACAGTTGGAACAAGTTTGCCGGCCGGGTGGATGACGCCATCGTCCGGTCCGTGGCCGACGCCATGGTCTCCTCCGGCATGAGCAAGGCGGGGTACACGTACATCAACATCGACGACACCTGGGAAGGCCCCCGGGACGGCCAGGGCAACATCACCACCAACCGGAAGTTCCCCGACATGAAGGCCCTGGCCGACTACGTCCACTCGAAAGGGCTCAAAATCGGAATCTATTCGGGGCCCGGCCCCCAAACCTGTGCGGGCTACACCGCCAGCTTCGGGCACGAAGAGCAGGACGCTAGAACCTATGCCTCCTGGGGCATCGATTATCTCAAGTACGATTGGTGCAGCGCGGGGCGGATCTACAAGAACAGCGAAATGCGACCCGTCTATCAGAAGATGGGAGACGCACTTCTGAAGTGCGGCCGCCCCATCGTCTACAGCCTTTGCCAATATGGACGCGACGACGTTTGGACCTGGGGAGCGAAGGTTGGCGGCAACCTGTGGCGCACCACCGGAGACATCAAGGACAACTGGAAGCGGATGGACGAGATTGGTTTCAGCCAGTTCGACATCTCGAAGTATATCCAGCCCGGCCACTGGAACGATCCCGACATGCTTGAGATCGGCAACGGAGGCATGACCGCCGACGAGTACCGCACCCACATGAGCCTGTGGTGCCTGCTGGCCGCGCCTCTGCTGGCCGGAAACGATCTCAGCTCCATGACGAATGAAACCAAGGAAATCCTGATGAATAAAGAGGTGATCGCCATCGATCAGGACAAAGCCGCAAAACCCGTGAAGCTGGTGTCCCCGGTGGGCAAAACGGTCGTGGTCTCCCGCCCGCTCTCTGACGGGTCGACTGCGGTGGGCCTGTTCAACCGCGGCGATCAGCCGGCGGAAGTCGGAGTCGAGTGGCCGGCGCTGGGTCTCGAAGGAAAGAACGTGCGGGTGCGCGATCTCTGGAAACACCAGCCCGTAAGAGCCTCCGGAACTCACTATTCCACCAAGGTCCCGACGCACGGGGTTGCCTTGTTAAGAGTCCACTCAGCGGCCTGAAGAGAATTGGGAAATAGAATGAGTGACCGCGGCAGGCTTTCCGTGCCGTGGGTTTGCGGGGTCTTGGCCGCAGAAGCCCACGGCACGAATTCGGCGCCGCGGCTGCCATCCCTGTGATTACTGCGCCTGCAAGCGACCAGACCAACGAAGGTAGAACAGCAGATAGGGGTCCGGAATGTCAAAAACCTGTTTCTGCTCATCCCAATCTACCGCACGCTCTTCAGGAAACTTCTCCAGGGCAAGTTTTGTCATGTGCAGGCACGTGCCGGTTACACTAGATCCCACCGGAGATTCGGAAGTGCATACCGCGGCTGTTCGCCGTAGGAGTTCTTCATACGGAAAGGACAGCCGCGGTGGGTCCGCAGCAAGTGCTTGTAAAACAGCTCGATACACGTCGCCTTCAGTCCCATCGTGAAACTTATAAGTTTTTCGCTCGGTTCCTCTAGTACGCGGCCCATTATCTAAAATGTCAACCAATGACCTAAAATCCGTGCTAGCGCTCGTCTGCTCCAAGATTGTCTTTAATGTGCTGCCCTCGACCCTTGTTCCCTGCGAAATCGCTCCTTCCGACTTTGCCCGTATCTGCAAGACGAAGCAATACTGCAAACACAAAAGCTGCATCAGTTGCGGAGATCCGGCAGATTCTTCGGTAAATTTCTGTACAGCCCTCGAATCGACCTCCGCGTTAAGTGCTGCAAATCCAACCCGCGCGATTTGCTCCAGTTCCTGCTCATTCCAATATCCAAGATCGATGGACCGAACTCGGCCTCGAAGCTCAGGATTGGCCCGCACCACATCGTCACCCCGGTGGGTGACGGCTGCCGTAACAATCTTCACTCCTAGACGGACTGCTTCCTTTAACGTTTTTGCAACCTCGGTCTGGACGGAGCGTTGCATGTAGTGGAAGTCGTCGAGCAGAATCACGAAATCACTTCCGCCAATTTCCTTGACCACCTGAGGAAGACCACGCCGTTCTCGAACAACCCCCGTAGTTGTTTGCCCGGCAATTGCGCCACTCCCGGAAACGCCAGCTTCGCCCTTCGCAAGCAGCGGAATTCCGAGCCCCGCTTTCCCGCTTACCTCGGCGCTTATAGTGGTACCAATGCTTCGCGTCCCAGATGTCGTACTCGGGATGTCCATCCAATCGAGCACGTGCTGCCATACCTCCCCAGGCTGCCTGATCGACGCACCAGATATCGGAATCAGGAGATCACGGCCAACAACTCTTTCAACCAGGACGGTCTTGCCAGATTTTGAAGGTCCCGACAATGAAACAACCTGGCCTGGGGTATCAAGGGCGTTACGCAAAGTTCCCTCCAGCGCCTGCGTGCGCTCGACGTAAGTATGTTGAGGGTATGCCCCAGGAACAAAAACATCCAAAGCCTTCAGTACCATATGACTTCTCCATTGCAGTTTTTGGGTTGCCTGGCCACAGGTGACTCCCTTTTATACCACAACAAGCCACGGCACCGGGTTAGTGCCGTGGGATCTTCTCATCCGCCGGGTGGCGCAGATGCTTGCCGTGTAGCGTCTGCGACCTCGCGACGCGACTTCCCGTCACAGCCTCAAACCAGTCCCTTCGGGAAACCGCCCCGGTAAATCGGGGCGCCAGCCGGCCACCAGCAGGGCAAATTTCCGTCAGATATCGGATCGCGTTCAGGCTCCGCCTGCTCAGGCGGGAATCGGGTGAAAGAAAAACGAACCCAGCAGAAGCACGGTAAGGATGATCATGGTGACGCAGGTAACCCAGGCGATGGCGTTGAACGTTCGGGTGTTCTTGTAGGCCCCCATCAGGTCTTCGCGGTTGGAGAGGTGCAGCATAAAGATCAGCACAAAGGGCAGCATGACGCCGTTGACCACCTGCGAAAGCAGGATGAAAGGCACCTGCATCTGCTCGCGGAGAATGACCACAGCCAGCGCGCCCAGCACAATCAGGCCCGTATAGAGCCAGTAAAACGTGGGAGCTTCTCCCACACGCTTGTCGATGCCCGACTCGAGCCCCAGGCCCTCGCACACGAAGTAGGCGGTGGCCAGCGGCAGGATGCAGGCGGAAAAGAGCGAGGCGTTGGCCAGGCCGAACGCAAACAGCGCGCTCGCCGCGTGCCCGGCCAGCGGCCGCAGGGCCAGAGCCGCGTCGGCCGCGTTCTGGATGTCCCGGTGCCCGCTGACGTATAGGGTGGCCGCGCAGGCCACAATAATGAAAAACGCCACCACGTCGGTGACAATGCATCCCACAATCACGTCCCAGCGCGAGTAGGCCCAGTCTTTGATCTTGATGCCCTTCTCCACCACCGCCGACTGCAGGTAAAACTGCATCCAGGGCGTGATGGTGGTTCCGATCAGCCCGATCACCATAAAGAGGTAACTGTGGTCAAACCGGAACGTGGGCTTCACGGTGTTGACCATCGCATCCGGCCAGGAAGGATGCGCCAGAAAGCTGGAAACCGGATAGGCGACGTAAAAGATGCAGGCGACCAGAAAGACCTTTTCGACAAACTGGTACGTCCCTTTCACCACCAGCGCCCAGACGATGATCGCTCCCAACGGAACCATCAGGTAGCGGCTGAGGCCGAACACCGACATCCCCGACGCCAGCCCGGCAAAGTTTGAGATGGTATTGCCAAGGTCCGCCACCAGCAGGCAGACCATCAGGATAAAGGTGGTGCGAAAGCCGTATTCCTCGCGGATCAGGTCCGCAAGGCCCTTGCCCGTCACCACGCCCATGCGCGCCACCATCTCCTGCACCACGATCAGCGCAATAGTGACCGGGATCAGCGTCCAGAGCAGCGTGTAGCCGAAGCGCGCTCCGGCCACCGAATAGGTGTAAATCCCTCCGGCGTCGTTGTCCACGTTGGCGGTAATGATCCCCGGGCCCACCACGGCCAGAAAGATCAGCAGCTTGGTCCGGAAGCTTTTTAAACGATTGCGGTCCATGGGCAACTTCGGCCGGCGATCCTGCGCCGTACCTTTCCGGGATAACTCTGAAATTCCTGCCGGTCCCTCGGGACCGTTGCAGCCGCTCCGCTGCCGACCTGCGATTGCGGGTGGCAAGGGCTTCGACTACCGGCGGTTGACGACAAGGTCGAGAACGTCGTCCGCCGTCACCACGCCTGCCAGGTGCTGCTTGTCATCCACCACGGGAAGGGCCAGCAGGTTGTACTTTCTGAACAGGTCGATCACCACCTTCGCATCCGTCTCGGTCGGCACGCTGCGGACCTCTCCGCTGGAGATATCCCGCAGCAGGGTCCTGGCCGGCGCCAGCAGGATCCGCGCCAGGGGGACCGATCCCAGAAGGTGTTCCTCTGCGTCAATCACGTAGATGGAGTGGATGGATTCGAGCGATCCCTCGAATTCCTTCATGGCGTCGATGACGTTCTCAACCGTGGCCATTGCGTCCAGTGCGACGTAATGAGTGGTCATCAGAGCGCCGGCGGTATCTTCCTCAAAGCCGAGCAGTTCCTTGACTTCCTGCGCGCCCTCCTTTTCCATGTCGGCCAGCACCTTGGCCGAGGTTTCCGGAGGCATCTCCTGCAGGACGTCGGCCGCTTCATCCGGCGCCATTTCATCCACAATATCCGCCGCCTTCTCCACCGGGATGCTCTGCAGCAGGATGGCCTGCATGGAGGTTGGAATCTCAGAAATAGCCTGCGCGGCCGTCTCATGATCGAGCGCTTCAATCACCGACCGCTGTTCATCGCGGCTCAGTTCTTCCAGAATGTCGGCGATGTCCGCCGGATGCAGGCGCGCCAGCCTTTCGTAGGAAATCCGGAGCTTCAGCCGCCGGGAAGCGTCCGGCTCAATCAGGTTGACAAATTCCCACCGGATCGTCGTGGAAGGAATCAAGCTGGAAATCTTCCGGCTGGTATGCTTGGCCGTCAGCCCCTGCAGAAGGCGCCGCACGGCGGCCGCCAGCCCCACGTTGACGGCCAGCACCCGCAACTCCGTGTGGCCGTCGGTCGGCTGAATATCGAGATCAACATCGTTCACGCGCACCACCTTGCGATGGTTCACGTCGATCACCTGCTGGTCAAGCACGTCTTTCCGGACCCGCAGCAGGTCCCCGAAAGGCCGGTTGGCGTGAATCTCGCTGCGGGTCACCGAGGTCTGGGCGGAGCGCACGGTGATCGACTGCATCTGCTCGCGAGCGATATAAATCAGCTTTTTGTCCGGCGTCTCGACAAGGTAAGCCGCCACGCGCAACGCGTTCTGGTTGGGGTCAATCCCCAGGTCAATGACCTTGCCCAGATACGCGCCCCTCACGTCATAAGCCGGCAGATTCTCAATTTCGGTAAAGTAAATCATGGTTTCCTCCCGCAGGAGAGCGCAGCGGCGCCGGCTCTCCGGATGCCGGGCAAAGCCCTGGGCTTGTAACCGCCCAGAAAATCAAAAACCCCGTGTGAGCCGTCGCTCCCACGGGGCCGAGAAATATATCCAGGCCGAATGATCGGCCGGACAACCTCCTGGTCTGAGCTTCAGCTCCACGCAACGTACGCTCCTCGTCCCCTTGAGGATAGCCACCTTAGGCAAAGCCTTAATCCGGCCATGCCTGCTCTACCCGTTGGCGCGTCTCCGCGTTTCCGGGCAGTGGCTTGTGTTTGCGTGGTAACCTCGCCTAACGAGGCTTGCACTTACTTTGGGTAGAG
>Ga0307374_10012312_pt1 | contig 12015 bp, 6 predicted proteins | sample OX3MG_FD_202532 | JGI IMG/M metagenome (GOLD analysis project Ga0307374, IMG submission 202532) | Soil microbial communities from Risofladan, Vaasa, Finland - OX-3 | ecosystem: Environmental > Terrestrial > Soil > Coastal area > Acid sulfate soil | place: Finland: Risofladan, Vaasa | collected...
GGCTTCGCTGAGGTTGAATTTTAGAGTGGGCATTTTTTTTGTTTTGCAATTACAAAATTGCCCCTCTTTTTTTAATTTAAAAATTCACGGTTTTGTCCCTTGCGCAGTATAATTAAAGGTTGGGAACCTTACGACATTTTGAAATGCACACCCCACACTCTTGTTTTTTATTTTTTGAGAAAATAAATTCTTACTTTCAGAGATTAAAATTTTTTTATAAAAGTAGGTACCTGATATTGTTGGACGAACCAGAATCAGTTATAGGTTTATTGATAGGAATGCATTTCAAAATGTCGCACCACTTTTCCCCTCTCCTCAAAAGGAGAGCGGGGATTAAAGGAGGTGAGGCAATAAAAAAAAGCGACATTTTGAAATGCACCTATTCATAAAAGGAACCACTTTAATTTCAAATGAAAAAATAAATTTGTTTCTAAAATAAAAAGTGAAGAATTTTTTAGAAATAATTATTTGGATAAATAAAATCTCTAAAATAAAATCCCAAAACCAATTTTATGTCTTTTGAACCATTCCTCGCTTTTATTCTCGTACGTTATTTAAGAAGATCTCTTCGAAAATTCTCTCCTGATCCTAAATGGGATAAGTTGCTTACATTTTCGATGTATGGAATTGTAGGGCTTTTAATTATTCAGATAATTTTTAAAACCGAACCTGTAACAAGATGGATATGGTATGTTCTACTTTTTATTATAGCAGAATTAATTTTTAAATACAGCATGTTTGATTTTGCCAAAAAAGTATTGTATGCAGTGCTTCCATTAATTATACTTGATTTTTTCAGCAATCTTCTTAAGCTAATTAAAGTAAGTCTTTACAACCAAATACAAACTTATATTGGCTTTGCTTTTGCTGTGGCCATTACCTGGATGGTTGCTACGCTTCTTAAATCTAAAAAGCAGCAGAAGGCTCTTGAAACAGAGCGAAAAAAAACAAAAGAGGAAGAGGAAAGAAGCAAATTTATTGCTGCTCAAAAAGACAAACTTGAAATATTGGTAAATGAGCGTACTGCTGAGTTGGTACAACAAAAAGATGATTTGCAACATACCCTCACAGAACTGCGCGAAACCCAGTCACAGCTTATCCAGGCAGAAAAAATGGCAAGTCTTGGAGAACTCACAGCAGGCATTGCGCATGAAATTCAAAACCCGTTGAACTTTGTTAATAATTTTTCCGAAGTAAATAATGAGTTGATCGAAGAAATGAGATCAGAATTGGTATCAGGCAATCAACAGGAGGCAATTGAGATTGCTGATGATGTAAAACTGAACCTGGAAAAAATACTTTATCACGGCAAGAGAGCTGATGCGATTGTAAAAGGAATGTTGCAACATTCAAGAAAGAGTTCCGGAACCAGGGAACCGACAGACATCAATGCTTTGGCAGATGAATATTTGCGTCTTTCCTATCATGGCCTTCGTGCAAAAGATAAAAGTTTTAATGCAACAATGAAAACAGATTTTGATGAGAGCCTGTCGGCCGACAAGGCAGGTATTGGAAAAATAAATATGGTAGCACAGGATATTGGAAGAGTAATTCTCAACTTAATCAACAATGCTTTTTATGCTGTTCAACAAAAACAAAAAGAACTTGCCAAAGAGGTGAAACCTTTTGAAAAGGTTTCACCTCTGTATGAACCAACAGTTTCTGTAACTACAAAGAAATTAGAAAACAGTGTAATCATTACCATAAGTGATAATGGAAATGGTATTCCTCAAAAAATAATTGATAAAATCTTCCAACCATTCTTTACTACAAAACCAACGGGAAGTGGAACAGGATTGGGGTTAAGTTTGAGCTATGATATTGTGAAGGCACATGGCGGGGAGATAAAGGTTGAGAGTAAAGAAGGTGAAGGAAGTGAGTTTATTATTCAATTACCATTAACTTAAAATCGGGAAAATGAAAATTCATTTATCATGTATCATTTTATTTTCTGCAATGCTGATTGCATGCAACCAAAATCAACAGCAAAAACAGCCTGCAAGTAAATTATCGGCAAAAAAGTTAGTGGGCGTGGCAAACAACAGGCGCGAGCCGCCTAACATAATTTATTTCCAGGGAGCACATGCGCCTAAAATTGTTCCCGCAGGTAAGCCAACTATCATCCCAAATCCTAACGCCGATGGATTGGGCGATCCGGATTTTACTTATTATACCACATCTGACGGGCTCGCGCTTGATGGGGTAACTTGTTCTTTGATTGATAAAAAAGGAAACATCTGGTTTGGTTCTTTGGGCGGATTGAGCAGGTATGATGGTAAAAAGTTTACCACTTTTGGTGCTGCAAACGGGCTTGATCCCGGTGTTTACAGTTTGGTGCAGGATACAGAAGGAAATATTTGGACTTATTCCGGTACTAACGGTAATATAAATTTTCTTTACAAATACGATGGTTCAAAGTTCTCTCTTTTTCCCCTTCCTGATCATATTGATGATAATTTAAATTACATGTTTGCGGATAAAGAAGGAGATATTTGGATTCCAACTTATTCTAATGGAATTTATGAATACAAATTGGATGTAAATAATCAACTAAAAAACATTGCTCATTGGTCTTCTTCAAATGGTTTGGTCCATAATAATGTTCTTTCCTTTAAAGAAGATACTCAGAGGAATTTTTGGTTCGGAACAGATGGTGGCGTAAGTAAATTCAACGGAAAAAATTTTATCAACTATACCAAAGCGAATGGATTAATTAATAATAATATTAAATGTATAGAAGAGGATAAAGAGGGCAATATGTGGTTTGGAACAGATAGCGGCATAAGTAAATTTGATGGAAAAAATTTCATCAATTTCACTACTCAGCAGGGGCTGGTAAACAACAATATAAACGTAATTATTGCAGATTCTTATGGCGCCATCTGGATTGGTACGCCCCACGGTTTAAGCAAATATGAACTTCAGGGAAATGATGACCAGCCTGGTTTTACTAATTATACCAAAGCCAACGGGCTTTCTGATAACAATATCGTAACTATTGTAGAAGACCAAACAGGAAATATCTGGCTGGGAGCCGGGCGCGGCGGTATTTGCAAATACAGTCCCAACTTTTTAACCAAATACTCGGCATCGCTCGGTCTTACCGGCACACAGGTAAATGCAATTACCCAGGACAACAAAGGAAATTTTTGGTTCGGGACACAGGGTGGCGGAGTATGCGAATACGACGGAAAAAATTTTATGAATTATACAACAAAAAAGGGGCTTGCCAATAATAGTGTGTACAGTATCCTACAGGATAAAGCAGGAAATATTTGGTTTGGATGTATAGGTGCCATTAGTAAGTATGATGGCAAAACTTTTACTAATTTTTCTTCCACTCAGGGCTTGCCACCGTATTCTCAAATATGGAATAGCACCGAAGACAGGCAGGGCAATTTATGGTTTGGCTCATGGAGCGGCCTTTTCAAATATGATGGAAAAAGTTTTACTAACTATACCACGAAACAGGGATTATTCAGCAATCAAACTTTATCAGTCATACAGGACAAAAAAGGAAACATGTGGTTCAGTGGTTTTGGATTGGATAAGTGGAACGAAAAAAAAGTGATGAACTATTCTTTTGAAACCGGCATGCCCAGCCCCGAAATGCCGGGGTTAAGAGAAGATCAAATGGGCAATATCTGGATAGGAACTTATGGTAAAGGCCTTTGTAGAATTTATAATGATTCACTCACAGTTTATACCGCTACACAGGGTTTGGGAGATAATACTATTTTTTCGATAAGGGAAGATAAAAAGAACCACCGCCTTTGGTTTGGAACTAACTCCGGCCTTTCTATGCTGGATGAAAATGATTTGTTGAAAAATAACGGAGATGAGGTACACTTCGAAAACTTCAACCACACAAACGGTTATAATATAAAAGATTTTTCATTCAATTTTTCTTTGTTTGTAGATAACAAAGGTGTTGTTTGGGGAGGCACAGGCGATGGCAAGCTCTTTCGGTTCGACTATAACAAAATAAAACCGGTCAATACACCTTACCAGGTTCAATTGCAAAACATTGCTGTCAACAATGAAAATATTTGCTGGAATTTATTGGATAAAAATAAAAAAATTACCAATTCCTCAGACAGCCTGGCTATTCTCAACGAGATGGTTACTACATTCGGAAAAGTATTGTCTGCGCGGGAATCAAAGCAAATTGTGCAGGAATTTCACACTTTGAAATTTGACAGTGTGGCTCCATTTTATCCGATTCCACAAAATCTTAGCCTTCCCTATAAATTGAATAACATCCGGATAGATTTTGCTGCCATAGAACCCGGATTCGATAACCGCATGAAATATCAATACATGCTGGAAGGATATGATAAAACCTGGAGCCCGCTAAGCAACAGAAGCAGCGCGAGCTTTGGTAACATAAGCGAAGGCACTTATACTTTTAAAGTAAAAGCAGTAAACCCTTTTAACGTGTGGTCGGAAGCAGATTATACTTTTAAAGTATTGCCGCCGTGGTACAGAACATGGTGGGCTTATTGTTTTTATGTATTGATGTTCCTTGCCGCCGCCTATATGGCCGCCAGGATGATTCGTAGCAGGATATTGGAAAAAGAAAAAGCAAAAGCAAAGGAACGCGAGTTGGTTCATGCAAAAGAAATTGAGAAAGCATATAATGAATTAAAATCAACGCAAGCTCAATTAATACAAAGCGAAAAAATGGCTTCGCTTGGAGAATTGACTGCAGGCATTGCACATGAGATACAAAACCCGTTGAATTTCGTGAATAATTTTTCTGATGTAAATCAGGAATTGCTGGTAGAAATGAAAGATGAAATGGACAAAGGAAATACTGAAGACGCAAAAGCAATTGCAAATGATGTAATAGAAAACGAACAAAAAATAAATCACCATGGCAAAAGAGCAGGAGACATTGTAAAAGGAATGTTGCAACATTCAAGAAAAAGCTCCGGGCAAAAAGAATCAACTGATATTAATGCTTTGTGTGATGAATATTTGCGATTGACCTATCAAGGATTAAGAGCAAAAGACAAAGAGTTTAATGCAACGATGAAGACGGATTTTGATGAAAACATTGGTAAAATAAATATCATTCCTCAGGATATTGGAAGAGTGTTGCTTAATCTTTATAATAATGCTTTTTATGCTGTACTGCAGAAGCAAAAAGAAGCGGCAGAACAAGGGTTGCCAACCTTTGAAAGGTTGGCAACCCTATACGAACCAACTGTTTCGGTGAGTACAAAGAAATCTGAAAGTCATGTACTGATTACCGTTAGTGATAATGGAGGTGGCATTCCACAGAACATTGCTAATAAAATCTTTCAACCATTTTTTACCACCAAACCTACAGGAAGCGGAACAGGGCTGGGTTTGAGCTTGAGTTATGATATTGTAAAAGCGCATGGAGGGGGGATAAAAGTGGAGAGCAAAGAAGGTGAGGGAAGTGAGTTTATAATTTCAATTCCCCAATAAATAATTTAATTTTTACAATAAATGAAATCAATAAAAACGAAACCAAACTATAATAAACTGCTTTCCGATATTGGCGTTGCTATTGAAACTGCCAGGCAAAATGCAGTTAGAGCTATTAATATCGAATTGGTGAAAGCTAATTGGGAAATTGGCAGGCACATCATCGAATTTGAGCAACAGGGAAATGAGAGAGCAGAGTACGGAACTGACCTGCTGGCAAGGCTTTCCAAAGATCTGCGATTACAATTTGGAAAGGGATTTGGCAGGCGAAACATTCTGGATATGCGGCGCTTTTATCTCTGCTATCAGAAATGGCAGGCAGTGCCTGCCAAATTGAGTTGGACACATATTATTACGCTGCTTGCGATTTCAGATAATACAACAAGAAAGTTTTATGAACAACAAACAGCGCATGAAAATTGGAGTTACCGTGAACTGGAAAGGCAAATTGATTCGTCCCTCTTTGAACGGCTGGCATTAAGTAAGGATAAAAAAGGTGTGTTGCAACTTTCAGAAAAAGGAAATATTATTTCGAATCCCAACGAGATAATAAGAGATCCTTACGTACTGGACTTTTTGAAAATACCTCAAAGTACCAGGATGACAGAGAAACATCTGGAACAAAAAATAATTGACAACCTGCAACAGTTTTTACTGGAACTGGGAAAAGGCTTCGCTTTTGTAGCCCGGCAGTTCAGGATTTCACTCCGCAATAAACATTTTTCTGTTGACCTTGTTTTTTATCACCGCATTTTAAAATGTTTTGTGCTGATTGATTTAAAAACAAAAAAAGTAAATCATGGCGATATCGGCCAAATGAATTTGTATCTCAACTATTTTAAAGCGGAAGAAAATGTAGAAGATGATAATGAACCAATAGGCATTATTCTTTCTGCTGAAAAAGATGAAGTAATGGTGGAATATGCAATGGGTGGAATTTCCAATAAAATATTTGTATCAAAATACCAACTGTATTTGCCCGATAAAAAATTGTTACAAAAAGAAGTGAAAGCAATTATGGATAGTAATAAAAAAAATAAAATGACTATATGAAATCATTTATAAAAATTGTATTGTTGTTATTGCTGCCTGGTTTATCCCCGCTTTTTGCAGCGGCTCAGCAAAATCCTTATTGGCAGGAACCCAATCGGAAAAAGGCCGATAGCCTTAGAACCGTTTTGCATCATACACAAAATGACACAATTCTCATGTACATATCCCGTCAGCTTGGATTGTATTATAAGGAAAAACAAAGGGACAGCTCTTTATATTTTTTTCAAAAGCAATTATTATTAGCTAAACAGTTACAATCAAAATTATGGGAAGCAGAGGCATATCAACAGATTGGATTGGCGTTAACCAATTTAGACAATTATCCGGGTTCTCTTCAGGCTATCTTAACTGCACAAAAAATTGCTGAAGATCCCAAAAGCGAAAAGAATATCCTTAATATATCCGCTTTCTCAGAAGATCAGAATCCACACACAACACGCCTCCGGATATTGGGAGATATTTATGACCGTTTAGGCATATTGTTTGGTTTCACAAAAGACACAAAAAAGGAATTATTGAATTTTTTTGAGGCGAGAACGATTGCAGAAAGTATCCATGACAATGCCGCTTTATCACAAGTCAGTATGGTGATTGGTTCTGCATATATTAGTCTAAATCAATTAGATTCGGCACTGATATATGAATCTGAAGCATTACAATATTCAAATGAATCTGGGTACAATAACTACAAAGGCTTTATTCTGTACCTGACCGGGAATATTTACTTTCAAAAAAAACAATATGATTCAGCAAAAAAATATTATGATGCCTCAATACAAATAAACAGGGAACAACAAAACCTGTATTTTTTGGGGAACGCATATATGTTCTTAGCTAAGCTACTGCTTACCACAGGCAATACCGATAGCAGCTTTTATTACACCAAAAAAGGCATGGAGATTTATGGCGAAATCAATGCCCCTAAAGGAATGTTAAACGCCTACTCCACACTTTCTGCCATTTTTAAATTGAAGAAAAACATAGACAGCGCTTACTTTTATCAAAGCCTTGCAATGGCCACAAAGGATAGTTTGAATAATGAGGAAAAAATCAAGCTCTTCCAGAATATTGGTTTTGATCAGCAACTCAAGGTACAGGAACTGGAAAAAGAAAAAATAGAAAACCAAAACAGAAACAGAATTTATGCATTGTTGGCAGGCCTTGCCGCTATCATGCTCATATCCATTATACTTTATCTAAATAATCAACAAAAACAAAAAGCAAATAAAGTTTTAGAAAAAACACTCAGGGATTTAAAATCCACTCAATCTCAACTTATCCAATCAGAAAAAATGGCTTCCCTTGGAGAACTCACCGCCGGCATTGCACATGAGATTCAAAACCCGCTAAACTTTGTCAACAATTTTTCGGAGGTAAGCAATGAATTGATTGACGAAATGAATATCGAATTAGATAAAGGGGACATCGAAGAAGCAAAAGAAATAGCTTCAGATTTAAAACAAAATTTAGAAAAAATAAATCATCATGGTAAACGAGCTGGCGATATTGTAAAAGGAATGTTGCAACATTCACGAACCAGCACCGGCGTAAAAGAACCCACAGATATTAATGCTTTGTGTGATGAATATTTACGCCTCACTTACCAGGGATTGCGAGCAAAAGACAAAAATTTTAATGCTGAAATGAAAACTGATTTTGATGAGACTATTGGGAAAATAAATATCATCACGCAGGATATTGGAAGGGTGTTGTTGAATTTATACAACAATGCTTTTTACGCGATAGGCGAAAAGCAAAAGGCAGAAGGTCAAAAGCAAAATACAAACTATATACCGCTAATTTCAGTAACTACAACGAAATCTGAAAATCATGTAATCATAACCGTTAGTGACAACGGCTACGGCATTCCGAAAAATATTGTTGATAAAATCTTCCAACCATTTTTCACTACCAAACCTACAGGAAGCGGAACAGGATTGGGATTGAGCTTGAGCTATGATATTGTGAAAGCGCTTGGTGGGGAGATAAAAGTGGAGACGAAAGAAAATGAAGGGAGCACATTTATAATTCAATTGCCTGTTGTCTGAACCAAGATTTTCATGATCATGAGATTGCCAGGATTAAGGGGACAATCAAAGTAATCCTTAAATCTTATAAATCATACCTGTCCGCTGTGGCGGAGTTTAGACAATTCATGATATTGCAAAAGCAAAGAAATTATAAGATTAACCCAAACTTTTTATCTTCTATAATTTTTTTAAAATTAATCGGCATATTTGCGCGCGGGACAAGAAAAAATGCTTCCAATATTAAAGTTGTAAACTATTCCGCTAATTAAAATATTAATTTGGACTAATGTTTGTAATATGCTGAAAGATTTTCTTTTTTGAGTAGCTTATTTTTATAAATCAAAAAAAAGAAATTTTAATGAATTTGAGTCGTTTAATGAAAAAAAAGAATAGCTCCTTCATATTTTTTTATGCTTACATCCGAATTGAAAAAAAAGATTGATGAAAAATGGGATTCTTGCTGGCCTTTAAGCAAGTTGAGGCCAATAGTAATTCTTGACCTGATCAGTTACCTGTTTTTTTACGTAAAAATCAGCGGGTATATATTAGCAAGCGAAAACGCTGAAAACAGACCTAGTGCTGCTTCTTTAAATTCAAATGAAAAAGAACAGAAGACTTGGAGTAAGTTTAAGAACCTTGATGAACAGAGTATGCACCTGCTTTTTACCGGCGAAAATGGCATTATTGATCTGATAAAAAAATATTCCAAAAATTCAGATTACGCTGTATTTTTAAAAGGAAATCTACTCATAGCGCCCACTCCGAAATTATTATCGAATTCTGTTGGTATCATCAAAATTATCGAAGAGGAAGAGGAAAATGAAAACACAAAGGCGGAAATATTTGAATATCTTTTAGACAAATCGGAACTAAACGGCCCTTATAACAGTCAGGCATACCTGCCCATAAAGCTTTCAGAAGTAATAGTTTCAATCATTCAACCTAATGCAGAAGATTTAATTTTTGATCCATCTATAGGAAACGGAAATCTTTTAGTGAAGAGCGCCTTGTTTATTTCCCGTAAAAACGGGTCAATAAATTATATGGATTCACGCCGGTTTACAGGGGTTGAATCTGATGGAACTAACCTGCGTATAGGCGCTATGAATATGATTTTGCATGGAATACATAATCCTGAAATAAAACCTCTTGATGTTTTGTTACCATCAAATTTGCCTACCAATCAACTGCCAACAGTTATTATGGCCAATTTGATTTTTTCTCTTAGTGAAAATAAAATGAGTGTGGAAGGTGCTTCCATAAGAGAAACCACGAGAAAAGAGATTTTCCACCTGAATTTTATTTTTAAAAATACTGCACCCGGCACTCGCATTGCAGTAATAGTTCCTGATATTATTTTGTATAATAATGGTGCAGAATTCCTTGACATACGCAAGGAAATTGTTGATAATTATAAGATAGATGCCGTAATATCACTTGACGACAAAAATTCTTCCCAATTTTATGGAACAAGCATTCTTGTCTTTTCCAAAGATCCAACTGTTATAACTTATAAAGTTTGGTTCTATAAAATGGAATTTAATAAGAATAACCAGGAAGTTGGTTCAAATCAACCTGATGAATTTGCAGTTATTCTAAACCATTTTAATAATAAAGAAAGCAGGGGTGAGAATAAAACCGGTCAAGGTTTTTATATGGATGCTAATGACATAAGATCCAAAAATTATAGTCTTCATTATAATGAATATTACCTTTTTTTGGCCCGGGAAAAAAATAACCATTCTGATGAAGTTGAGGTTGTTGTAAAAAGAGTGCCTAATAATAATTTTAAAAATCAATTATTTTTCCCAAAAGCTGAAAAAAAAGCGGTTCCTAAAAAAAGTCACGCTAAAAAAATAATAATTATATCCATTCTTTCAATTGTGATTATTGGCGCCGGATATTGGTCTTACTTTTATTTTAATCTTAATAAATATTTTATTACTCCCAAAAAACCCGCTGCTGTTATAATTATAAAAAATGGTACTGCAAATGATTCTACGGCTCTAGCAAATTCTGGTAGCGTCATAAATACAAGCAATAATAAAGAAGGAAACAGAGGCGACAGCATTACTAACATAAAATATACCGTGGTAACACACAAGGCGTATTTTTATTATTCTCCGGATACTAATTCCAGGCGAAATCTTTTTATAATCAATTTAGTTCACGCTACTTTAACTCCAATAAAAGAACAAAATGGATTTGTGTATGTTGTGTATGTCAATAAACGCGGAGAAAGCACAAAGGGATGGCTCAACATAAAAGATTTGAAACTTTTGCCATAATTTTATTGAATCAATTATCTTTCATTATCCAAATAAATTAGTACTCAGATAACGATCGCCGCGATCGCAGGTTATAAACACAATCACTCCTTCTTTCAATTCTTTACTTAATCGGAGCGCTGCAGAAGCCGCTCCCCCGCTGCTGGTACCGGCAAATATTCCTTCTTCTTTTGCCAGTTTGCGTGTGATTTCTTCTGCTTCGTTCTGTGAAATATCCATGACACGATCCACTCTTTCAGGATCAAAAATTTTAGGGAGATATTCTTTGGGCCACCTGCGAATGCCGGCAATAGAGGCTCCTTCTGTAGGCTGGCAACCAACGACCTGAATAGAAGGGTTCTTTTCTTTCAAAAAACGGGAACAACCAATGATGGTACCTGTGGTACCCATTGCGCTTACAAAATGAGTTATTTTTTGCTCAGTGTCTTTCCATATTTCGGGGCCTGTGGTTTCATAATGTGATAATGGGTTATCAGGGTTGGCAAATTGGTTCAGCATATAAAATTCTCCACTTGCTGCTTTTTCTTCGGTGTAGTCGCGGCATATTTCCATAGTATTCAAAAGTGTTACTTTAGCGCCAAAAGCCTGCATAGCCAATACTCTTTCGCGTGTAGAAGTGGCAGGCATCACCAGTTCTATTTTTATTTTAAAAAGATTAGCCATCAGAGCTAAAGCAATTCCCGTATTGCCACTGGTGGCTTCTATTAGTTTTGTATTGACCGTAATGTCGCCACGCTCCAAAGCATTTCGCATCATATAAAGAGCGGGGCGGTCTTTCACACTTCCACCTGGATTATTACCTTCCAATTTTGCAAATACTTTTACTCTTGTATTTTTATTAAGTGATGTCAGTTCTACTAAAGGGGTATTTCCTACTGTATCTAAAATTGTCATTTTCTAAACATTGGTTTTTATGAACTTACTTTTTACAACTGTAATCTCGGGATTATGATATACTAAGGAACCCGGAGGTACCGATTGTGTGAGCCAAACATTGCCGCCAATTACAGACCCTTCACCAATCAATGTATCGCCACCTAAAATAGTGGCTCCGGAATAGATTACCACATTGTCTTCTATGGTAGGATGCCGTTTTTGTTTTACCATATTTTTGCTGATACTTAATGCCCCTAAAGTTACTCCCTGGTAAATTTTTACATGTTCCCCTATAACAGTTGTTTCACCAA
>Ga0307374_10012313_pt1 | contig 12013 bp, 9 predicted proteins | sample OX3MG_FD_202532 | JGI IMG/M metagenome (GOLD analysis project Ga0307374, IMG submission 202532) | Soil microbial communities from Risofladan, Vaasa, Finland - OX-3 | ecosystem: Environmental > Terrestrial > Soil > Coastal area > Acid sulfate soil | place: Finland: Risofladan, Vaasa | collected...
CTGTGTACAACGGAGAGCGCGGCCAGGAAACAAGCGGCCTAAAGACCGCGCTAGCAGAGCAAATGAGACTCCCCGGCATAAATACCGGGGCTTCATCATGGCACAACCTCATCTGTCCACATCTAGGGGCTGAGGCCGGGTGTTGCTCATATCATCCACTGGAGTGGCGTCGTGGTGGGCTGCGGTCGCTATTGGCACGCCTCGCAGTCTCCGTCCAGGGAGCAGATAGCGCCCGTGGTCTCCGTTACCTCCGGTCGCGGGGTTCGCTCGATCTGGATGCCGCTGGACGGACTGGCGCTCCGCATCCAGGATGGTTGGATGCCCCAGCGGTTCACGTCCAGGGTGGACTTTTCCACCTGCGTGGCGGCCCGAGTACGGAGGTAATAGGTTGTCTTGAGTCCGCTGTCCCACGCCCGCAGGTAGGTCTCGTGGAGGTCCCGGCCGGTTGGGTGGTCCAGGTAGAGATTGAGCGATTGGCTCATGTCGATCCATTTCTGACGCCGGGCGGCACAGGCAATGAGCCACGCAGGCTCGATCTCGAAGGCGGTGCGATACCGTTCCTTGAGCCGATCCGGCACGCGGTCGATCTCGCGCACCGAGCCATCGTAATACTTGAGCGCCTCCCGCATGTCCGCGTCCCACAGTCCTTCGCCCTTGAGGTCGCGTACCAGCGCGGCGTTCACTTGGGTAAACTCGCCGGAGAGATTACTCTTCGCGTACAGATTGGTGTAGGTCGGTTCGATCGAGGGCGAGACGCCGATGAGGTTCGAGATCGTGGCCGTGGGCGCGATGGCGAGCAATTGACTGTTCCGCAGACCGTGCGCGGCGATGGCCTGGCGAACCTCGTCCCAGGGCAGGGTAGCGCCGCGATCCACGTTCACCGCCCGATCACGCTCCGCCTCAAGGAGGGCAAGCGTATCGAGTGGAAGCAGACCACGATCCCATTTGGATCCGGCGTAGCTGGGGTAACGCCCACGCTCCCGCGCCAGATCCGCCGAGGCGAGAAGCGCGTGGAAGGCAATCTCCTCCATGCTGCGGTCGGAGAAGCTCACCGCCTGGTCGCCGGCGAACCGCTCCCCACGGGCGTACAACGCATCCTGGAAGCCCATCAAGCCGAGCCCGATTGGCCGATGCCGTTGATTACCTGCCTGTGCCTCGGGAGTAGGATAGAAATTGAGATCGATCACGTTGTCCAACATCCGCACCGCCATCCGCACCGTGCGTTCGAGGAGGGGCGAGTCGATCTCCCCGCCAGGGAGAAGGTGGGCGGCCAGGTTGATGGATCCCAGGTTGCAGACGGCGGTTTCTTCCCTTGAGGTATTCAGCAAGATTTCCGTGCAGAGATTTGAGCTATGGATCACCCCCGCATGGTCTTGCGCGGAGCGGATGTTGGCGGGGTCTTTCCAGGTGAGCCACGGGTGGCCGGTCTCGAACAGAGCGCTCAAGATCCGCCGCCATAGATCCACGGCCGAGACGCGCTTGTGGCGGAGAAGCCTGCCGGCTGCTGCTTCCTCCTCATAATGGGCATAACGCTGGTCAAAGGCTTTCCCGTAGAGATCGTGCAGATCGGGAACGTCATCGGGACTGAAAAGGGTCCACTGATCCGCCGCGAGTACCCGCCGCATGAACAGGTCCGGCACCCAGAGGGCCGTATGCAGATCGTGGGTACGCCGCCGCTCGTCACCGGTTGTTTTACGCAGATCGAGAAATTCCTCCACGTCCAGATGCCAGGGCTCCAGATAGGCGCATACCGCGCCCTTTCGCTTACCACCCTGGTTCACGGCCACCGCCGAATCGCCGGCTACCTTGAGGAAGGGGACGACTCCCTGACTGGCTCCATTCGTACCACGAATATGCGCGCCAAGGGCGCGAATGTTGGTCCAATCGTTACCCAGGCCTCCGCTCCATTTGGAGAGGAGGGCATTGTCGCGCAGGCACTTATAGATGTCGCCCAGGTCGTCGGGAATGGTGGTAAGGAAGCACGACGAAAGCTGGGGATGGCGGGTGCCGGCATTGAAGAGCGTGGGGGTAGCGGGGGTAAAGAGAAACTGGGACATCACGTCGTAGAAGGCGATCGCCCGCGCCTCGCGGTCCCGCTCGCCGAGCGAGAGCCCCATGGCAACGCGCAGCCAAAACAACTGTGGCAGCTCAAAGCGGCGGCCCCGATCATGCAGGAGATAGCGATCATACAGGGTCTGCAGGCCCATGGCCGCGAACCGCAGGTCCCGCGCGGGTTGGAGCGCCGCCGCCATTTTGGCAAGGTCAAAGCCGGCGAGCGCTGGATCCAGTAAGCCCGCGGCGATCCCGGTTTCGATGTAGACCGGCAGATACGTCCGATAGGCATTTCCGGCGTCCTTCAGAGACATAGGCTGCTCTACGGCTTCCTGGTAGAGCGCGACGAGCAGTAACCGCGCGGCCACGAATGAATAGTCCGGCTCGATCTCAACCTGGGCCCGCGCGGCTAGATTGGCGGCGCGCAGTACCTCGACCTTGGGGATGCCAGGGTACAGGGTGCTCAGGGTCGCCGCGAGAAGGGGCGCGGGATCCGCGTTCAGCCCGGCGCACGCCTCCTCAATGGCGCGACGTAGATCATCCACATCGAGAGAGATGGCCTCTCCATCACGGGTAATGTCACGGGACGGCCGGGTAAAGGCGGGGTCGATCGCCCGCGAGAAGATCTGAGTAGTCGCCATGGGATATCCTTTCCACACTTCCATCATGCTTGTGCTTTACTCGTAGGAGAGCATGAACGAAAGGTGGCGCCCGCGACTCACCGCGTGACGACAGCCTCGATCACGCCCTCTCAAGCGAAGGGCACGCCATGATCGCGTCATAGATGGGCATTCGGACTCGGCCACGGGGCCTTACCGCTGCGCGACAGTGCCGGACTTACACCGGACTTTCCCCACGATTGTAACCGTGCCGTGATAGCACGGTGCCTATGGAATACTACCTGTAGGTACCCACAGAAAATATACTACTATATCTAGGCATCTCCGTCCACAGGGTTATGCGGAGGAGATCCTTCCGGGTAGAATCTTCCTGAGTAGCCAATTGAGGCGAATCAGCACCCAGGATAGGTGAGCGACGAAGGAGTGCGCATAGATGCCCAACCACGATGGGGACAGACGGGTAGCCTTGGTGACCGGCGCCAGCAGCGGAGTGGGCCGCGTGGCGACGCTTTCCCTGGCGCAAGCAGGATTCGAGGTCTACGCCGCCGCGCGGCGCGTGGCCCTGCTCGCCGAGTTGGCGGCGGAGTCGCCCAATATTCATGCGGCCCCGCTTGACGTAACCGATCGGCCAGCCGTGGATCAGTTGGCCGCCACGATTCAGGAGCGTCATGGCAAGCTGGACGTACTGGTGTGCAACGCGGGGGTGAACATTCCTCGCCGCCGTTTCGCCGAACTTAGCGTGGAAAATTGGCATCTTCTCATGGAGACCAATGCCACCGCTACATTCCACGTCATTCAGGGGTGCTTGCTTCTCTTAAGGGCGGCAAAAGGATTGGTAATCGTGGTGGCCTCGGTCTCGTCGCGTTGGCCCGATGCCTCGGGACCAGCCTACCAGGCGAGCAAGCGGGCCATGCTCGGCCTCGCCCACGCCGTGAGCCTGGAGGAGCAAGCCAACGGAATCCGAGTCAGTTCGATCTTGCCGGGGATGATCGACACCCCACTGCTAGACCGCAGACCTCAGCCGCCGAGCGCGGAGCAACGAGCCGATTCAATCCCCCCAGAGGATATCGCCGCCATTTGCGTGTTCCTGGCTAACCTCCCAGCCCGGAGTTGCATTCCTGAAATCGTGGTGACCCCTAGTGTTCTCCAGCGGATCGGTTCGATGCGGTAGTGGGGGAACCGGGGCGCGCCCACATGGTACACTGGTCCCTGGCGATACCAGGCCAAGCGTCTTCGGGAGCACTCATGGCCATCGAGATCCGCAACCCGCGTCCCCAGCCGTTTACGGTGACCACCTACCTGCCCAACGAGAGGGAGACCCAAATCTTGGGTGGTACCCAGACCCACTACGCGGTGGGCGAGAATCTTGCCAAAGGTTTTCGCACTCACGCCGCCCAGCTTGGTGTGCTCTGGCTGGTCCGCTCCGAGACCGACCTGCACTACCCACGGGCCGATGGGAGCACTGGCGTCTTCTATCCCGATGTCTTCGTCACCGCCGAGGTGGCGCTCCAGGATAGCATCGCCTATAACGTCCGCTCGGTGGGCAAACCGCCCATGCTAGTGGTCGAGGTGCTCTCCAACAAGACGGCCAAGAAGGACATTGGCCCCAAGCGGGCCGCCTACGCCGAGCTGGGGGTGGCCGAATACGTGACCTTCGACCCCCGCCCACGAAAGCAGTTGGAGTTGCACGGCTATCGGCTAGAGGATCCCGGCGTCTATCGGGAGATCGCCCCCGCGGCGGAGGGCGGGCTTTGGCTGGCTACCGTGGGTTTGCGGATGGTGGCCGAGCCGTCCCCCGATCCCTTGCGCGGTCCGTTGCTCCGGCTGATTACCCGTGAGGGAGAGCGGCTCCTGCATATTGACGAGGAGACGGAGGCGAGGCGGGCGGCGGAAGCCGAGCGGGACGCCGAACGTTGGGCGCGAAGGGCCGCCGAGCGGGCACGGGTTGGCGCCGATCAGGCGCGGGCTTCCGCGGAACAGGCGCGGACTAGCGCCGAGCAGCGGCTTGAGACTGAACGGCGAGCTCGCGAGTTGTCTGAGCAGGCGCATGACGCCGCCGGTCGTGAGATCGCGCGTCTACGTGCTCTGCTGGAAGAAACTAGCCGCGATTCCTGAAACTCACCCCGTTCGCGTTTGATCCGCGCAACCAACGCGGGGTCTGCCGTTCGCGGGTGGCCTCCCGCGAACGGCGGGGCCGGATCATATTCAATGAGCAACTGGATCTCGCGCGCCACGAGAAACCTCAGCTTTCCACCAGGCTTCGGGTGAGGGCGACGATGGTCACGAAGCGCTGGAATAGGGCAAGAGTATTCGTATCCTCAAGCACAACCTGGCGCGGGCCCTTGCGGGTGACCTCGCTGATCCATGCCGCCATGGTCGCCATGTCTGCGGTGAGAAAGGTCAACTCCAGTTCCGCTGGGTGGGCGAAGCGGGGCGCTTCCATGGCGCCAACGCGCTCGACGGCCCGCTTGGCGGCCGCGTGGATGCGGGAACAGGCTTCCTCTGGGTGGAGGTTATGGGCGGCGAAACGACTGATCGACTGCTTGACCACCACCCGCTCCGCTTGAGCGGCTATGGATTCCGCCTCCTGGGCAGTTGCCTCATCACCGCTCACCAGGGCGATCGGTACGCCGAAGTGGGAGGCCACCAGGGCGTTGAGACCCGACTCTCCCACGATCTGGCCGTCAATGCGGGCCTCCCAAATGGCCCGTGGATTATAGCTGTGAGAGAGGATAGCGGGGTCGGCGCTGATCGAACCGTGATATCCGATGAAGAAAATGGCGTCGGCCGAAGCATCTAGGCCCTCCATCATATACAGGGGCTTATGCCGGCCACTAATCAAGGAAGCGCGGCCATGCAACTCACGCGGGGTGAGGTTTCTCATGGTGTTATGGGAATCATTCACCACGAACTCAGTCGCTCCACCGGCCATGGCGCCGTCAATGGCGGCGTTCACTTCGTCCATCAACAGGCCGCGCCCATACTGATACTCCGGCCCATCACCCAGGACCTGCGTCCAATCCACGATTCCACTCACACCCTCAAAGTCCGTGGAAATGTAAACTTTCATGGCCTCCCTTTCGCCTTGTCAACCAGTATGACACACTCGCCGCCCGATAGTTTGACAGCGTGGGGCTGTCTGCTGTTATATAACACCATCACAGTAGGCGAAGGGAAGGGTTGCGGGCATGTGGCGATTTCGAATCGATCGGACGCTTCCCATTTCGATTTCGGCCCAACTCAAGGGTCAGATCGAGTTCGGGATCATGTCGGGCGCCATGCAGCCGGGTGAGCGCCTACCCTCCGTCCGCGAACTGGCGGCCGGCGAGGGGATCGCCCATGTGACCGTGAGCCATGTCTACCGTGAGCTTACCCGTGAAGGGCTGATCCGCGTGCGACCCGGACACGGCACCTTCGTGGCAGGCGAGGGAACTGGGAATCGGACCGATCTGACGATTCTCCAGCGGCTAGTGGACGGGATGGTGGGCCATGCCATGGCCCAGGGCTTCACCCCATCCCAGATTAACCGCGTGTTGACCGCGCGCCTGGCGACCGGCCATCGGCGCCGGCCTCGGATCGCCATGGTCGGGCTATTCAGCCGGGCCACCCAGGTCTACGCCAGGGACCTGGCGGAGGGCCTGGCTGATCTGGGAGCGGAGGTGTTTCCCTGTACTCTGGAAGCGCTGAAGACTGGCGACATTGACCTCAGCGAACGGGTGGCCCGGGCGGACGTGGTGTGTACCATGGCGACCAAGGTTCGTGAGGTGCAGGCATTGCTTGGTCCCTATCACCCCCCCGTGCTTCGCCTCTCGTTCGTGGCCCACCCGGAGACTTTGGCTCGCTTGCGCTCTCTTCCTCCCACGGCCCGATTAGGGATCGTCAGCACGTTCGCGGAGTTTGTTCCCACCATGCTGGCAGGGATTCGAGAGCACTCAGGAAACCTGTGTACGCCCTTGTGCGCGGTTTTGGATGACTCGGCCCAGGCCCGCCTGGTAGTGAAAAATGCAGCCGTGGTTATTTACGCCAGCGGCAGTGAAGCGGTTCTGGCGGATTTGCCGCCCTCCACGATAGCCATCGAATACTTGCATACTCCCGAGCCCGCCGGCATGGAGCCGGTGCGGGCCCTACTGGAGCGGCTGTTTCCTCAAGACGGTTTCCTGGGAAAGGAGGTGACCATCAGATCGGCCGGCGAGACGCCGGCGCCCTTGCGTCTCGGTGTCGCGAAATAACCCTTTAACGAATGGAGCACTATTGCCGTGGCCTTCTTTAGTCGTGTTTCCTCTCCTCGCCGCCTCCTTACCGCCGCGATGTTGGCGCCCATGGCCCTTGGCGGCATCGCCTCGTCCAGCCATGGCGCGCGCGCCGACGCCGGTTCCACCAGCGCCAATACCCTGACCATCGGCTGGAACATTGAGACCAAGACGCTGGACCCGGCGGGCAACGCGCAGAACCCAGATATCTGGGTGCAGGTTGAGATGTTCGACCGGCTGCTCCAGGTCAGTGCGGACGGCAAATTGTTGCAGCCGGATCTGGCCAGTAGCTGGGACATCAGCAAGGACGGCAAGACCTATACCTTCCACCTCCGGCCCAACCTGACCTTCCAGGACGGCAGTAAGCTCACCGCCTCGGACGTGGCCTTCGATATCACGCGAGCCGCCAAGCCCGCAGCGGTCTGGAGTTGGACTCTCACCGAGGTGAAGGACGCGCAGGCGCCCGATCCGAGCACGGTGGTCGTTCACCTCAAGTACCCCTGGAGCCCCTTCCTCTCCGACGTCTCCCTATTTGATACCGGCGTGTACCCCGAGGCGTATTTCAAAAAGGTGGGCGCCAGCGGCATGGCCAAGAACCCAGTGGGCTCCGGGCCGTATATGTTTGACTCCTGGGTCCGTGGGCAGTATCTGCGCCTGAAGAAGGATCCCACCTACTGGAACGCGGCCAAGTACCCCATGCAATACGTGGAGTACGATTTGATCCCGAACGATACGACTCGGCTGCTCAAAGTGGAATCGGGTCAGTTGGACGTGGACAACCTGCTGGCCGACAATCTGATCCCACAGGTGCAGCACAGCTCCACCGCTCAGGTGCAGATCAACCCCTCCACCGAGACCAACTACCTAGCTTTCAACACCAAGGTCAAGCCCTTCGGCGATGTCAAGGTACGCGAGGCGATTAGCCACGCGATCAATCGCGCCGCGATCATCAAGGCGGTGCTGCAAGGACACGGCACTCCCGCCAATTCGTTCATGCCGGCTGGGGCCATCGATTACAACCCCGCGAACCCAGGACCGTCCTACGACATCACGCTGGCCAAGAAGCTGCTCTCGCAGTCATCGGTTCCCCATGGCTTTACCATGGACATGCAAACTCAAGCGGGCCTGCTCACCGATGAGCAAACCGGAGTGCTTGTCCAGGCCGAGTTGAAGGCAATCGGGATCACGGTCAACATCCAACCGACCGATCCCACCACCCTATTCAATAACCAGCAAGTCGGGAAGTATACCTTCTGCACGAACCTCTGGACCAACGATATTCCGGACCCCGATGAGCTGGTGTCCTTCACCGCGGGCTACCATACCGGTTCCTACAATTTCTTTACCTGGTACAACAATCCACTGCTTGCCAGCCTGGCCAATCAGGCGGAGCACGAAACGGATGCCGCTACGCGGCAGAACCTGTACTACCGGATCCAGCAGATCTGGGCGCAAGATCAATGGGTCATCGCCATGTACTACAATCCATTCGTCAACGCGGCCAGCAACCACGTGCATGGCTTTTCCGAGAATCCCCTGGGTTACTTCAACCTCCAGGGTGTGACCAAGTCGTAGTGCCAGAGCGCCTAGTTTCCTCCCCCGACTGCGGTCGGGTGGTAGCGCCGGGCCGATCGCGGTCGGGGGGCCGCGTTACTCCAAACTACGCTGACTGGAAAAGCAATAGGTAGGCGATGGGCGGGCCGGTTCGGCCCGCCCATCGCCGGAAGTGGGGTACGCCCATAATGACCGACGCCGCCGTCACCTTCCCTGCCCCCAGTCACCGGCGCCAGGGGCTGCTGACCTTCGATCATCCGTTGCTGGCGGACGACCGCTGGCCGTACACCACGATCAGCGGAGCCCACGACGGGCCGACTCTTTGTATTACCGCCGGTATCCATGGGGCCGAATATCCTCCGATCGACGCGGTGATGCGCTTCGCGCGCGATCTCGATCCGGCAAGGCTCCATGGCCGCGTGGTGGCTATTCCCGTGGTGAACCTGCCCGCCTTTCACGGCAGGACGCCTTTCCTCTGCCCCAAGGACGGAAAGAACCTCAATCGGGTTTTTCCCGGAGACCCGTCGGGCACCTATACCCAGGCGCTGGCCCACCACCTGGTTGAAGGGGTATACCGCGGATCCGATGCCCTGCTGGATCTCCATTGCGGAGACCTGGTGGAGGATTTGGCCCCTTTCAGCATTATTCATGAAGTAGGCCGCCAGGAGACCGACCGGAAGTCGATGGAGCTGGCCCTTGCCTATGGCCTGCCTCATCTGATTCCGGTTGCCGATGCCGGGGGCCTGACCGGCACGACGATCAGCGCCGCCGCTCGGATTGGCGTTCCCGGCGTGGTCCCCGAGATAGGGGGAATCGGCCAGCTTCAGAGTGACGCGGTGACCCAACACCTGGAAGGACTGAACCGGGCGCTGCTCTATTTGGGAATGCTGGACGGGGAGTACGTTCCGCCGCCGGCGCCCGCGTTGTATCGTGAGTTCCGCTGGGTGCGCACCCAGCGGGGTGGGTTCTTCCGCAAGAGCGTGTCGGCGGGCGATCCGGTGCGCGCCGGCGGCTCGCTCGGTACGCTGATCGATCCGTGGGGCGAACCGATCAATGAGATCACCAGCCCCGTGGATGGGGTCGTGTTGTTCGTGACCACCAGCCCCGCGATGGCCGATGACGGCCTTATCACGGGAATTGGGGTGGTGTAGGTGCGTGGCTCCGCTAGAACCTCCGGCTGAGGTCCATAGGAGTGGATAGGTGAGGTTGTACAATGATGAAACCCCGCCATTTATGGCGGGGGGTCTCATTTGCTCTGCTAGCCGTGGCCTTTAGGCCGCTTCCTTCCGTGGCCTGCGGGATGGTCGTCGCCAGAGGAGCCGAGCGGGCTAAAGCCCACGCTAGGCGAGCATCACCCAGAGGGTACCCGGCTCCCCGGCCTGAAGGCCGGGGCTTCAAGATGGTACAACCCGACTCCTATGGGCTGAGACCGGGTGTGGTGCCCTGAAGGGGCCTGAATGGCCGCGCCCGTAAGGCGGACAGGCCGCGGGGCGCGGCAAGAAGGAGGAAGAATCCAGGAATGGTGATCGACTTTACCGGGCGAACGGCCCTTGTGACGGGGGCGGCGCACGGGCTGGGGCAAGAGATTGCCCTGGATCTGGCGCGCGCGGGCGCCACGGTCTACGGGACCGACGTGCTGGCCGACGAAATGCACGAAACTGGGCGGCTCGCCTCCGCCGAGGGGCTGCGCTTCATCGCGGCCGTGACCGATAGCACCGACGAGCAGCAGGTTGGCGCCCTGGTGGACCGGGTACTGGCCGAGCAGGGTCAGGTGGACGTGCTGATCAATTGCGCCGGTGGAGTGTGTGGGCAGGTAGCCGTGCCCATCGAGGAGGTAGAGAGCGAGGCGTGGGAGCGGATCTTCCGGGTGAACCTCCACGGGGCCTTTTATTTGACTCGCGCCGTGGCGCCGGCGATGAAGGTGGCCCGGTATGGGCGGATCGTCAATATCTCCTCCGGGGCCGGAAGGACGGTGAGCCTGACCGGAATCCAGGCGTACGCAAGCGCCAAGGCGGCTCAGATTGGCTTCACCCGCCAGACCGCCCATGAACTGGGCCAGTGGGGGATCACGGTCAACAACGTGGCCCCAGGCTTTGTCCGGAGCAATCCCTCCACCGAACGGCAATGGCAGTCGTACGGCGAGGAAGGGCAACGTCGCCTCCTGGAGGGGATCCCGCTGCGCCGGTTGGGCCGACCCGAGGATATAGCCAACGCCGTGTTGTTCCTGGCCTCCGATGCCGCTGGCTGGATCACGGGCCAGACCCTGAGCGTGGATGGTGGCTCGACGATGATCTAGCGGAGCTACGGCTGCTTCAGGTCATTCAGCCGGCGGCGCAACTCCGCCAACTCCGCCTCCTTCGCCGCTAACTCCGCGTCCTTGCGCGATAACTCCAGACTGATTTCGCCCTCGTGCAGTTGGCGTCCGTACTTGGCGCTGTATACATCGGCCACGGCATCGGACACGCCGAAACCAATCGGAAGTTGCGCGCTCCACCAGATCCCATCGGAGCCCGCTTCCCAGGGTTGATACTCGCCATCCACCAATCGCCAGGCCATCACGGGAGTGGCGAGGTACAGACCAAGTGGATCAAGCAAGAGGTACTCCTGGACGCCGGCCTGAGCGTAGCTCCAACCTTTTCCTCGGGTCATATCCAGGTCCTTGCGATGTGTAGATTGACTAGCTGCCTCGATAATCAGAGCGGGCGGCCCTTCTTCCAGGATCGAAAAACTTCGCCGATCTGGATCCATGGGCTTCTTGTAGATGAAAACGTCCGGCATGGTGGTGTAGGAGCTGCCGTCGGGCCGGCGAAAGCCCGACAGGATGGTTTGGCTGAGTGCCTGCCAGGGGACGGGCTGCCCTGGTCCCGCTTCGACGCGGGCAAGCTCGTTCGTGCCGACGCGCATCGTGATGATCGTCATCTGGTGGCGATCGGTGCCCACTACGCTCTCCTCGGTGTCATCGGGTGGCCAGCAAGCATCTTGCCAGGCTGGATAGGTTGGCGCGAGGCGTGCCATTGATCTACTCCCTGTGATAATCCGGCGCGAGCCCGTCATGAACTCCAGCATAGCACGCGCGTCGCGGGTTTGTAGACACATCGTTCAATAGCCATCGCGCAGCGCCGTACGCGCCGCATGATAGCCGCACAGCCCATGGACCCCCGGTCCGGGAGGGGTGGACGCGGAGCACAGATAGAGACCCTTCGCCGGCGTGCGGTATGGGGTGAGACTAAGCGTGGGCCGGATAAAGAGTTGCCTCAGATCCGAGACCCCGGCAGTGATGTCACCTCCCACGAGGTTGGGGTTGCTCCGCTCCAGATCCGCCGGGCCCATCGCACAGCGGGCCAGGATCAGGGCCTGGAAACCAGGCGCGAATCGTTCAACCATCCGTTCAATTGGCTCGGTCATGTCCACGGTCGAGCCGCGGGGGACGTGGCAATACGCCCAGGCCACGTGCTTGCCGGCCGGGGCCCGTGTGGAATCGAAGATCGTGGGCTGCCCCAGCAGCATATACGGCTGCAGGCTATGTTCCCCTCGCCA
>Ga0307374_10012316_pt1 | contig 12010 bp, 11 predicted proteins | sample OX3MG_FD_202532 | JGI IMG/M metagenome (GOLD analysis project Ga0307374, IMG submission 202532) | Soil microbial communities from Risofladan, Vaasa, Finland - OX-3 | ecosystem: Environmental > Terrestrial > Soil > Coastal area > Acid sulfate soil | place: Finland: Risofladan, Vaasa | collected...
GGTCACCCCGGATGTCTCGGTGGTCTGGTCGGATGGTACCGGCTGATACTGGCGGAGGGTCGTTGCAAGGGACGGACGCCGGCCGGCGGTCGACCCTGATTCCGGGGCCAGGTGCCGGTCGGGGGAGGATCCGGGTCAACCACCGGCGTGCTCCGCCCGGCCGTCGGGGAGGGCTCGTCGCCGGGCGAACAACCACCGTCCGCCGTGCTCCTCGTACTGGTCGAGGTAGCGGCCCCAGTGGTCGAGGCCGTGGGGCATGAGCACCGCGAAGTAGCTCCGCCCGCCGGCGTGGGCCCGGTCCTCGACGTCGATCTGGTGGGTGGAGACGAAGTGGCGGACGTGGTGCCGGTGGGACGAAGCCGCCGCCGCCCCGGTGTCCCAGCGGTGCTTGGTCCCGGTGAAGAGTGTGGCGATCTCGCCACGTCCGTTGTACTGCCGCACCGCACCGTCGAAGGTGGCGACCTCCAAGGTGGCGTCCTCGGTGAAGAGCTCGAGCACCTGGGCGAACCGGCCGGCGTCGGCGTTGGCGTTGTATCGGGCCACGAGGTCGCGGATGGACTCCCGGGCCATCAGCTCCCACACCTCCAAGGCGGGTGCCCCTACTCCTCGGTGCCGATGCACCGCTCCGGGCAGTTCTGGACTGCCAGCCAGGCCTGGCCCTCCAGCCCGTCCGGCACCTCGGCAGCCAGCAGCACGCTGTGCCCCTCGTCGTCTGTGTCGAACAGCTCGGGGGCCAGGGAGTAGCACCGACCGTGGCCGGTGCACAGCTCGGTGTCGAGGACGATGCGCACGGTCGCCCAGCCTAATCCCGACCCGGCCCCTGGCCGCAGTGTCCGGGCCCCGTCACGACGGCACCCCCACCGGATGGTCGCGGATGTGCGGGAGGACCTCGTCGGCGAAGCGCCGGATCCCCTCCAGGGCGTCCCTGGTGGTCTGGAACGGCTTGACCAGCGCCCGTCCAACCCCGGCGTCGGCGTAGGCCCTCAGGTCGTCGAGCCCCGCGCCTCGGACCCCGAGGGTGACCTCCACGGTGCCGGGCCGGCCGGCCTCCTCCCTCATCCGTGCCAGGCCACGGACTCGCCCGGGAATCTGATCGACGGTGTGGTTCATCGGGCTCCACCCGTCACCGAGGAGTGCCGCCCGACGCAGGGCGGCGGGCCCGTCGCCGCCGATGTGAAGAGGGGGCCAGGGCGCCTGGGTGGGCTTGGGCTCGAACATGACCGGGCCGAAGTCGAAGAACTCCCCGTGGTGCTCGATCACCTCCTCGCCCCACAGGCGTTGGCACACCCCGATGGCCTCGTCGACGCGGCGGCACCGGGAGGCGAAGTCCAGTCCCACCGCCTCCCACTCGGCCCGGAGCCAACTGGCCCCGATCCCGAACTCCACCCGCCCCTGCGACACCACGTCCAGGGTGGTGACGGAACGGGCCACGGTGAAGGGATGGCGAAGTCCGATGTTGTAGACCTGGGTGCCGAAGCGGATCTGGCCGGTCCTTCCCGCCAGGTAGGCCAGAAGGGTGAAGACGTCGAAGATCGGGACGTCCGGCGGGATGGGCGGGTGGTCGGAACCGGCGAACGGGCTCCCCTCCGACTGCACCGGGATGACCAGGTGCTCGGGCATCCACACCGAGTCGTAGCCCAGTCGATCGGCCTCCACGGTCACCTCCTCCCAGGCCGAGGGCCGGAGCACGCCGAGCGAGAGGCCGATCTTCATCGCGCCAGCTCACCGTTCCGCGGTGGCGCGGTCGGGTGGATCGCCGTGGCCCGGTCCTCCACGCGCTACTTCCCGAGCGGGGTGGTCGTGGCCAGCTCGGCAGCCGCGGCCATGGTGTCCAGCACCACGTGCTCATAGGCGGCCATGGTCGGGTTGTCGGCGTCCCCCGACACCACGCGTGCGTACCCGGCCTCGAGCACGATGGCCAGCTTGAACCGGGCCAGGATGATGTAGTAGTCGATCTCGTCGACGTTGCGTCCGCTGACGGCTGCGTAGTGGTCCAGCATCTCGTTCCGGCTGGGCATTCCGGTGCAATCGACGTAGCCCCTGGTGCGGTCCTCGCCGGGGTCGGTCCATCCGTTCATCACCCACGCCAGGTCCAACAGGGGATCACCCACCGTCGACATCTCCCAGTCGACCATCGCCGCCAGCCGGGCCGGCGCGCCGTGGGAGAACATCACGTTGGCGAACTGGTAGTCCCCGTGGATGATGCCGGGCTCCCAGTGGCTCGGCTTGTGGCTCGAGAGCCATCCGGCGGTCACGTCCAGTCCGGGGAGGTCACGGAATTTGACGGCGTTGAGGTGGGCCATCCACCGGTCCACCTGGCGGTCGTGGAAGCCGTCGGGCCTTCCGAACCCTTCGAGGCCCTGTGCCTTCCAGTCGACCCGTGCGAGTCGACCGATGCCGTCGACCAGCTGGATGCCCAGCCCGTAGCGGGCCCCGAGGTCGGTGTCGAAGGGCTCGGGCCACCCGTCCATGTTCATGGGTGACCACCCGTCCACCAAGCTCATCAGATAGAAGGACGATCCGATGACGGCATCGTCACTGCATGCCGCATAGGCCTCGGGATGGGGGACATCGGTGCCGTTGAGGGCATGGAGCACCCGGTACTCCCGCAGCATGGTCTCGTTCCGTCCCTTCGGCACCACCCGGGGAGGCCGCCGCAGCACGGCACGGAAGTCACCCCGGCGGATCTCGAAGATCTCGTTGGACGCTCCCCCGCTGATGAACTTCGAGGTCACCGGCTCCCCGCGGCCCGGCAGGTCCTGGGCGTCCATCCATGCCCCGAGGCGCCCCTCGTGGACCAGGCCCGCAGTCCGTTCGGCGCTGGCGGCCTCTTCCTCTGCAGTGTGCTTCACCACGGTCGTTCACTCCTTGTTGGCGTCGGTCGACGAGTGCGGGGGGATGGGTTCTGAACGGGTCGGCCGGCCGGGGGGCCGACGGTCACGCCGGCGGTGGATCATCGGGATACGGCTCGACGAACGCCGATCGGGTGGCCTCCACCACGCCGTCGAGCAACTCGACGGGAGGCGCCTCGGTCGCCGGGTGGCGAACGCGAGAGTCCATGATGCCCTCCCGATGGCGGAGCGCGAACATCGACTCCCTCCTTCCCGAGTAGGAGACCGGCTGGCGCACCATCCACACGATGCCTTCGGCCGCCACCTCGGAGGGCTCCCAGTCGGAGTGGTCGGCACCGGGGGTGTTGGCCACGAATCCCTCCGACGCCACAGCCAGGTCGATGCGGAAGCAGTTCACCGCGATACCGTCACCGGCGAGTTGGGAGGCCATGTCGACGGTCATGCGCTCGAGGGCGATCTTGGAGATGCCGTAGGCCATCAGCGAGGGGTGGGGATGGAGCGCGGCCACCGAGGACACGTTGACCACCGCACCCCCACCGGCGGCGCGCATGGCCGGGACGGCTCGGCGGACGGCGATCAGCGGCGCGCGCATGTTGACCTGCATCACCAGGTCGAACCGGTGCATTGGAATGTCGAGGTCGCCGACGAAGGTGATGGCGGCGTTGTTGACCAGGATGTCCAGGCGGCCGAAGTGGCCCACGGCGGAGTCCACCATGGCCTCCACCTCGACGTCGACGGCCAGGTTGGTGGGCAGGGCCAGCCCCTCCCGGCCGGCTGCCTCGACCCTGGCCACCGTCTCGTCGAGGGTGCCGGGCGTCCGCTGGGGATGGTCCCGCGTGGATCGGGCGGCACAGGCCAAGTGGCAGCCGGCCTCGGCCAGCGCCACCGCCGTCGCCGCACCAACGCCGCGGCTGGCCCCGGTCACGAGAGCCACCTTCCCGTCGAGATCCTCCACGAGCATCCTCCCCCGCGAACCGGTCGACCCGGCCCGGTCCGTCGGGGCGCAGCTGCGCCCCGAGTTCGAACAGTCTGTATGTTGGATACGTTATGGATCAAACGGGCAGCCCTCAGGCGGCGCGGCGGCACTCGGGCCCGGGTGCCGCCGATCCCACGACCGGGGCCGAGGACCGCACGGGAGCCCGTTCCAGCCGGAGGGCCGCCCACGTGGCGGACACCCGCCAGGCACTCCTTGCCGCCGCGAGGGAGCGGTTCGCCGTCGACGGCTTCCGAGCCACCCGCACCGAGGAGGTGGTCAGGCGGGCCGGATTGACCCGGGGAGCGCTCTACCACCACTTCCGCGACAAGGAGGACCTGTTCCGGGCGGTGTACGAGGAGGTGGCCGGCGAGGTCACCCGCTCCCTGTGGCGCCGGTCGGACGACCGGCACACCAGCGCCTGGGACCTGTTCCGGGCCAACAGCGAGATCTACCTCGATGCTGCCACCACCAACCCCGCCTACCGCCAGATCGTGCTGATCGACGGGCCGGCGGTGCTCGGATGGGACGCGCTCTCCGAACGCAGTGACGGTCCCACCCGTCAGATCGTCGACTACCTCCGCGATGCCGTGGCCGAAGGGGTGCTCGAGCCCCAGCCCGTCGAGCCCCTGGCCCACCTCCTCGCGGCCCTCGGTGTGGGCTCGGCCATGTACGTGGCCCACGCGGAGGATCCCGGGCTGGCCCGCCGAGAGATCGGCGAATGCAACGAACGATTCCTCTCCGGCCTGGGGCTCCGCCCCGCCGAGGTCGGAGACTGAGCTTCACGGCGAGTCGCCGTGCACGAGACCGCCCACCGGGCGCATCCTCCGACGCAGATCGACACGACAGGAAAGGACCCCCTGATGGCCTGGGATTTCTCCACCGAACCGGAGTTTCAAGAGAAGCTGGACTGGGCCCGCCAGTTCGTCCTCGACAAGGTCGAACCCCTCGACATCCTCTACCCCCACAGGCAGTTCCATCCCCTCGACGACGAGCTCCGGCCCATCGTCGACCCCATGAAACAGGAGGTCCGGGACCACGACCTGTGGGCGGCCCACCTCGGTCCCGAGCTCGGCGGCAGAGGCTACGGACAGGTCAAGCTGGCCCTGCTCAACGAGATCCTCGGCGTGTCGGCCTGGGCCCCGATCGTATTCGGGACCCAGGCCCCCGACACCGGCAACGCCGAGATCATCGCCCACTACGGCACCGAGGAGCAGAAGCAGAAGTACCTCCAGCCACTGCTGAACGGCGAGGTCTTCTCGTGCTACTCCATGACCGAGCCGCAGGCCGGATCGGATCCCCAGCAGTTCACCACCCGGGCCGTGCGGGACGGTGACGAGTGGGTGATCAACGGGTGGAAGTTCTTCTCCTCCAACGCCCGCACCGCCTCCTTCCTCATCGTCATGGCCGTCACCGATCCCGACGTGAGCATCTACCAGGGGGCGTCCATGTTCCTCGTCCCGACGGACACCCCCGGGGTCGACATGACCCGGCACGTGGGCCTGGCCGGCGAGTCCGAGGACGAGGCCATGCACGCCCTCATCCACTACGCCGACGTGCGGGTGCCGGCCGAGAACCTGCTGGGCGGGGCGGGACAGGCCTTCGCCATCGCCCAGACGAGGCTCGGCGGCGGGCGGGTCCACCACGCCATGCGCACCGTGGCCACCTGCCAGCGGGCCCTCGACCTGCTCTGCGAGCGGGTGCTCAGTCGCGAGACCCAGGGAAGCCTCCTGGCCCGCAAGCAGTTCATCCAGGGCGACATCGCCGACTCCTACGCCGAGCTCCAGCAGTTCCGGCTCCTGGTCCTGTACACCGCGTGGGAGATCGACCAGGTCAAGGACTACCGGCGCACCCGCAAGAACATCGCCGCCATCAAGGCGCTCACCCCCAAGGTCGCGCACGACGCGGTGTGGCGCTCCATGCACGCCCACGGGGCCCTCGGCGTGTCCAACGAGATGCCCTTCGGGAGCATGTGGATGATGGCGCCGATCATGAGCGTGGTGGACGGGCCCACCGAGGTCCACAAGGTCACGGTGGCCCGCGAGGTCCTGAAGGACTACGAGCCCTCGCCTGGCCTGTGGCCCACCGCCCACCTTCCGGCCAAGCGCGAGGAGGCCAAAGCCAAGCTGGCCGCCCACCTCGAGCACGTCATCGGCAACTCCTGAGGCGGGGTGATGCGTGCCGTCCGGTGCCAGCACTACGGGCCGCCGTCCTCGGTGGTCGTGGACGAGGTGGCCGACCCGATCGCCGCCAAGGGACAGGTGGTGGTGGACGTCGCTGCGGCGGCGGCCAACTTCCCGGACGTCCTGGTGGTGGCGGACAAGTACCAGGTCACCATCCCGGTGCCCTTCACCGTGGGCAGCGAGTTCGCCGGCACGGTGTCCTCGGTCGGCCCGGGCGTCGATGGCCTGGCCGTCGGTGACCCGGTGATGGGCTCGGTCCTGTTCGGGGCGTTCGCCGAGCGGGTGGCGGTGTCGGCCGCCTCGCTTCAGCCGGTGGACCCGGCCGTCGACCTGGTGTCGGCGGCGGCATCCGGCGTGGCCCATCGGACCGCCTTCCATGCCCTCCGCAGCTTCGCCCGGGTCCGGTCGGGCGATTGGGTGGTGGTGCTCGGTGCCGCCGGTGGTGTCGGGCTGGCCGCGGTGGAACTGGCCACGCTCCTCGGGGGGAGGGTGGTGGCCGCGGCATCGACGCCGGAGAAGCTGGCCCTGTGCGCCGAACGGGGGGCGGTGGTCGGGATCGAGTACACCACCGAGGACCTGAAGGCGCGGGTCAAACAGGTCACCGGCGGCGGCGCCGATGCCGTCGTCGACCCTGTGGGCGGCCCGGCCGCCGAGGCCGCCCTGAGGGCCCTGGCGTGGGGGGGCCGGTTCGTCACGGTGGGGTTCGCCTCGGGGGAGATCCCGAGGATCCCCCTCAACCTGGTCCTGCTGAAGGGAGTCGTCGTCACCGGGTTCACACTCGAGGGCTTCGCCCGCAACCAGCGGGACGACGATGCCCGGGACCGGGCCGAGCTGGCGGAGCTGTACCGCTCCGGGCGCTTCGCCCCCCACATCTCGGCCCGCTACCCGCTGGAGCAGGCCGGACAGGCGCTGGCCGACCTGGCCGAGCGCCGGGCCATGGGCAAGGTGCTGGTGGTGCCGACCGACTGAGGGCACCGACCGTCGGGGTCGGTCATCGGGGTCGGGACCGGACCGTCCCGGGGGCTCCGCCGTCAGGGGGCGTCCGGCCCGGCCAGCTCGTCGCGTACCACGCGTCGGAGCAGCTTGCCGGTGGCGGTGGTGGGCAGTTCGTCCCGCACCACGATGCGGCTGGGGGTCTTGAACGAACCGAGGGACCGGCGGACCCAGGCGGCCAACTCCTCCACCATCGCCTCGTCCCCCCCGCCGGACCCGGGGACCAGTACCACGGCGGCGGCCACCGACTCGCCCCACTCCGCGTGGGGGACGCCGACCACCACCACGGCCTGCACGGCCCGGTGCCGGAGCAGGGCGTCCTCGATCTCCGACGGCGAGAGGTTCTCGCCACCCTTGATGATCACGTCATCGGCCCGTCCCTCCACGAACAGGTAGCCGGACCCGTCGACGAAGCCGACGTCGCCGGTGGCCAGCCAACCATCGGCGTCGACGCCGGCCGCACTGTCGAGGTACTCCCCGCCCACCTGGGGGCCCCGCACCCGGATCAGGCCCCGGTCCCCCGCCGGGGCCGGGGCCCCCGACTCCTGCACCACCGTCACCTCCACCCCGGGGAGCGGCCGGCCCACCGACTCCAACCGGCGCCGGATGCCCGGATCGTCGCTGGACAGCGCCAGGCGGTGGTCGTCGGGACCCAGCACAGCGATGGTGGAGGACGTCTCGGTCAGGCCGTAGGCGTTGACGAAGTCGACGTCGGGGAAGAGCTCGAGCGCCCGCTCGAGGATGGGAGCCGCCATCCGGGCCCCGCCGTAGGAGATGGAGCGCAACGTCGGCACCCGCAGGGCGGGATCTGACCGCATGCACTGGACGATCCTGGCCAGCATGGTCGGCACCACGAAGGCGTGGGTGGCCCGCTGGTCCCGGGCCCGCTCCAGCCAGACCTCCGGGGTGAATCCGGCCAGGGGCAGCAGTCGTCGGCCGGAGTAGACAGAGCTCAGCACGGCGGCGACCCCGGCGATGTGGAACGGGGGGGCGGCCAGGACCAACGCCTCCTCCTCACCTGCCCCGGCGAACTCGACGGTGTCCATGACGTAGGAGAGCAGGTTGTCGTGGCCCAGCAGCGCGGCCTTGGGCGTCCCCGTCGAGCCGCTGGTGAACAGGATGACCGCCGCCCGCTCGGGCTCGGGCTCGTACCCGCCGTCGGGGGGGGTCCCGGTACGGCCGGGACGCAGCCGCTCCAGCCAGGTCTCCCTGTCCATGGCCGGAGGGTCGGTGAGCTGTCCGGCCAGCTCCATCGAGGACACCACCGAGGGACGGTCGAGACGGGCCACCTGGCTCCTCAGGGACTCTGCGGGAAGCCGGAAGTTGAGCGGGGCGTACGAGGCACCGGCCCAGGCCGCGCCGAACAGGGCCACCGGCACGGCCGCCGAGCTCACGTCGGCGTAGGCCAGGGTGGCGGCCCCGGCCAGCTCACCGGCGGCGGCCCTGGCCAGCTGGCGCAGCTGGTCGTAGCCGAAGGACTCGCCACCGTCGGTGAGGGCGGTGCGGTCGCCGAGCGTATCGGCGACGAGGTCGAGCAGCATGGCGATGTTCATGGGGTGTGTCCCGGGTCGAGCATGAGCGAGGTCACCCTAATGAGTGCTGTCGCCTGCGAACAATTGCCTATCGGCGCCGGTGGGCCCGGTGCCCGGCCCCTCTCCGGGAGGGCTCACCCCTCGAGCCGGTCGACGAGGCCCCAGGCCAGGGCGAGCTCGGCGTCGATCCCCGGGAGGCCCACGGCCAGCAGCATGGTGGCATGACGGCCGATGCGGCGGGGCAGGCTGACGGTGCCCCCCGCCCCGGGGATCAGACCCAGGTGCACTTCGGGAAGGGAGATGCGGGTGCCGCGGTGGGCCACCACCTGGTGGGCGAAGGCCGCCAGTTCGATGCCGGAGCCGACCGTCGAGCCGTGGATGTGGACCGTGGTCCGGTCGGACACCTCGGCCAGCGCCCGGCCGGCGCTCCGCTGCAGCCGGACCAGGTGCGCCGTGGCCGGGTCCGGGCGCGTCCCGAACTCGTCGAGGTCACCGCCGCTGCAGAAGGAGTCGCCCGCACCGCGCACGACGACAGTGGTCACCGAGGGGTCGGCCACCGCCACCTGCAGGGCCGATGACAGCTCGTCCCGCATGGCGGCGTTCAAGGCGTTCAGCACATGGGGGCGGTTGAGGGTGACGGACAACTCGGCGCCGTGGCGCTCCACCAGCACCGGGGGGCCGTCCGCTGCCGAGTGCTCCCGCCGCGCGGCACCGCGGCGCCATGCCGCGAACTCCGGCCCGGACTGGAGAAGCCCGTAGGCCGTGGACTCGGCCACCAGCCCCTCGGCCACCGTCCGCTGCCCGCTGCCCCGCAACAGCAGTGCCAGGGTGATGGAGGCCAGAGGGTCCGCCTCCACCGTGGCCAGCGTGGCCGCCAACTCGGGGCGGCCCGGGCCCACCACGAGGTCGGCCCACTCGGGCCGGCGTTCCCCCGGGTCGGACAGCACCGCCACCACCACGGCCGGCACCATCGCCAGTCGGTCCTGCGGGCCCGGGGCCAGGGCGTCGGGGAGGTCGTCGCCCTCGACGAGGACCGCACCGCACTCGAGCCCTACAATCGTCTCGAACACCTCGCCGGCATCGAGCACCGCCACGAACTCCGGTCCGGGGAGCCGCACGGGGTCCATGCGCCGATGGTAACGACTCGACCGTTCCGGCGTGCAGTGACCGAATACCGGAGGGCCGAGGTGGCGCTGCGTTGACCCCCAGGGATGCCGACCACCGACCCGAGGGCGACCCTGCCGCGGCTTGGGCCCGCTCGGGGATGCTCTCACTCACCGGCCGTCGGGACGGCGAGCCGCTGGGCGCGCCCCTGGCGCTGGTCGAAGGGGTCCGGGCCTGGGCCGGCGAGCTCGCCCGTCTCACCGCCGAGCTGGGGGCGCCCGTGGTCCTCGACCCCCTGGCGCTCCTGGCCCAGCGGGCCGCGGTGGCCCGGCTGGTGCGGTCCGGCGAAGTGAGCTGCGGCGGGGGCTCCCGGCTCCTGGCCTGCGCCGACGGGTGGGTGGGGGTGTCCCTGGCCCGGCCGGCGGACTGGGAGTCGGTGGCGGCCTGGCTCGGTCGTCCCCGTCCGGTTGCCGAGGGCGACTGGGCCGCCGTGGCGGCCGGGGTGGCGGCCGTCGCCGGCGACGAGCTCCGAGCAGGTGCCGTGCTGCTGGGTCTGCCGGTGGCCGTCCTGGGCGAGCGCAGACGCCGCGGGGACCCCGGGGGGCCACCCCCACTCCCTGGTGCCATCCACGGGGTCGACGCCCGGCGTATCGGTTCGGGGGCCGCCGCCGGATCCTGTGCCGAGCTGACGGTGGTGGACCTCTCCTCCCTGTGGGCCGGGCCCCTGGCCGCCCGCCTGCTGGCCCGGGCCGGCGCCCGGGTGGTGAAGGTCGAGTCGACGACACGGCCCGACGGAGCCCGCCGGGGTTCACCCCGCTTTTTCCACCTGCTCAACGCGGGCAAGGACTCGGTGGCCCTCGACTTCGACACCGCCGACGGACGCCGCCACCTCACCGAGATCGTGTCTCGTGCCGATGTGGTGGTCACCGGGGCGCGGCCCCGTGCCCTCCGGCAGCTGGGCCTCGACCTCGGGACCATGGTCGAGCGTGGCCGACCCCGGATCTGGCTGTCCGTCACCGGCTACGGGACCGCCGGCGGGTCCGGCCACCGTGTGGCCTTCGGCGACGACGCCGCAGTGGCCGGCGGGCTGGTGGCCTTCGACGACGTCGGCCCCTGCTTCTGCGGTGACGCCATCGCCGACCCCCTGTGCGGACTGGCCTCGGCGGTGGCCGTCCTCACCGCCCTGGGCGTCGACGGCTCCTGGGTCGTCGACGCCTCCATGGCCGACATCGCCGGTGGCCTGACCGGGCCGGCCTTTGCCGTGGCGGGGCTCCGACCCACACCGCCCCCCGACCCCGGCGACGAGCCGGGTGCGGTGACACCCGCCTTCGGCGCCGACACCGAGGCCGTGCTGGCCGGCCTGGCGACGGGCTGAACCGACGGCCGGACTGCCCCCGGCCCCATCACCGGAAGTGCCGTTCTCGCCCACGGGCTACGGGATACCTCCCGGTCGGTATGATTCTTTCCGACGGGCAGTTCAGGTCGTGTCCGGTGCCGCGGCACCGGAGCCCGGGGAGGCCCGGAGGAGGAGGTCCGACATGGAGATCAACGACATGGTGATGGTGAGCGTGGACGACCACGTCATCGAGCCGCCCGACCTCTTCGAGGGCCACCTCCCGGCCAAGTACGTCGACCTGGCGCCCAAGTTCGTCACCAACGACGACGGGACCAACGCCTGGCTCTACGAAGGGAACATCCTCCCCAACGTGGCGCTCAACGCGGTGGCCGGCCGGCCCCGCGAGGAGTACGGCCTCGAGCCCACCTCCTTCCAGCAGCTCCGGCCGGGCTGTTACGACATCGACGAGCGGGTGAAGGACATGGACGCCAACGGGCTGCTCGGCTCGTTGTGCTTCCCCTCCTTCCCCCAGTTCTGTGGCCAGACCTTCGCCCGCACCGAGGACAAGGACGTGGCCCTGGCCATGATCCGGGCCTACAACGACTGGCACATCGACGAGTGGTGCGGCACCCATCAGGGCCGCTTCATCCCCTGCCCCATCCCGGCCATCTGGGACCCCGAGGTGCTGGCGGCCGAAGTCCGGCGCACAGCGGCCAAGGGTGCCCACGCCGTCACCTTCTCGGAGAACCCCTCCAAGCTCGGCTGGCCCAGCATCCACTCCGACCACTGGGACCCGTTCTGGAAGGCATGCAGCGAGGAGGCCGTGGTGGTGTGCATGCACATCGGCTCCTCGTCGGAGATCGTCATCACCTCGCCCGACGCCCCCATCGACTGTCTGATCACCCTGACCCCGATGAACATCGTCCAGGCCGCCGCGGACCTGGTGTGGTCGCCGGTGCTGCGCAAGTTCCCCGACCTGAAGGTGGCCCTGTCGGAGGGCGGCATCGGCTGGGTTCCCTACTTCCTCGAGCGGATCG
>Ga0307374_10012317_pt1 | contig 12010 bp, 12 predicted proteins | sample OX3MG_FD_202532 | JGI IMG/M metagenome (GOLD analysis project Ga0307374, IMG submission 202532) | Soil microbial communities from Risofladan, Vaasa, Finland - OX-3 | ecosystem: Environmental > Terrestrial > Soil > Coastal area > Acid sulfate soil | place: Finland: Risofladan, Vaasa | collected...
TCACGAACAGCCCGCCCATGGCGACCAGCGTGACACCGCTGATCGTGTTCAGCGCTTGGCTGTGGTGCTTGAGCCAGGTCCAGCCGCTGCTGGCGCTCACCCCCAGAGCGGCCAAAACAAACGGCACGCCAAGACCGAGAGAGTACAGCAGCAGCAGCGCGGTGCCAGTGCCGACTGTCGCACTGGCGCTCACGTACAGCAGGATGGACGCAAGCACCGGGCCGATGCACGGTGTCCAGCCCACGGCGAACGCCATGCCCAGCAGGACCGCTTTCTGATCGCCAAGCCTTGATGGTTCGGGATGGAACCGGTATTCGCCGTAAAGGGCAGGCACCTTCAGAAGGCCGACCATGAACAGGCCCATGACGATCATGACAGCGCCCGTCAGCCGATAGAGCGGGCCTTGAAGCGACTCGACAAAGTTGCCGAACAGCGCGGCCGCGCTGCCGAGCAACACAAACACGAACGTGAACCCCAGGACGAACAGCAACGATGAACCAACCACCCGTCTCTTAGACGCGGCCACAGCCCCCGGCCGGGAGACGCCGGAAACGTAGGCCAGGTAGCCGGGCACCAATGGTACGCAGCAGGGGGAGAAGAACGACAGCACCCCAGCCGCAAAGGCGACGGCCCAAGCGAAAGCTGGTACCGAGGAGCTCACCGCAGCATGGCCTCAAGTTGTTGGGAGAGGTAGTTCGGGTCCATGGCGGCGAGCTGCAGCTGGCCGCTGCCGGAGTTGAGCACGGGCCCGACATACTTGCTGGCAAGCTTGCCCCCGCGGTCCACGAAGAACGTCTCGGGGACTCCACGCAGACCATAGTCAATCGCCACCGCGCCGTTGGGATCCATCGCATTGGTGTACGTTATGCCGGACTCCTTGAGGAAAGCGCGTGCGTCGGACTCTTTGTCCCAGATGTCGACTCCCAAAAACACCACACCGCGGTCCTTATAGGTCTGCCAGGTGCGCTCAAGTGTTGGCGCTTCCTCACGGCAAGGGACGCACCACGATGCCCAGAAGTTAACCATCACGGGCCGGCCCTGGAAGCTCGAAAGCTGGACGCTGCTGCCAGCGAAGGTGTCGAGCGTGAAATCGGGAGCAGGAGCGTTGGCTAACGCCTGGGCGCCGAGCCCGGCCGCCTTCGATTGGGTAGCCATGCTGTAGCCAAGCAGGAATAGTAAGCCCGCCACGGCCAGCAGCGCGGGCGCCCAGGCTATCCACAACAGACGCGGCGCCCGGCGTCGGGCTGGCTCGCCAGCGGCGTCCGGCTGCTCGGCAGCTTCTTCCAAAACCGCGGAACTCATCGCGACAGTCTAGACTGTCACTCGCCCATCAACAGGCGCAGGTCGTGCACCAGCTCGCCCGGAAGGAAGTCCCCGCCATCCAGGTAGACGCGCTCGCGGGCCTGCTTGTCGATGACGTAGACCGCCGCTGTGTGAAGCACCTCGTTGCTGGGCAGGAGCTGCGCCGCGACGTAGTACGACTTCCAGACTGGCTCCAGCTGGCTGGGGCTGCCGGTGAGGTAGCTCCAACGTCCTGTCATGCCGTGCTGCTCGGAAAAGCGCTCGATCGACGCCCGGTCGTCGTGTGTGGGATCGGTGGTGATGGCAACGATGGCCACTTTCGAGCTGTCGGCGCCCAGCTTGTCCGTCGCATTGTGCAGCTTGTCCGCGATGATCGGACAAACGTCGGTGCAGTGCGTGTAGAGAAAGGTCAGGACCACCGGCTTACCCTTGAAGTCCGCCAACGAGACTGGTTGGCCCTCTTGGTTGATGAGCGCGAAGTTGGGCGCCGGGTCCATGCGCATGCTGGCGCCGATCAGGCTGTGGCTCTTGCTCCAAACCCCGTAGCCCAGCCCCGTGCCCAGAGCGAGCACCGCCACACCGGCGAGTGCGCCGAGCGGCCATAGGAGCGGCGGGAGCCCGCGTCGCCGGTTCACCACGCTGACTTCCGCCATGTGCCTACGATTCTAGGGAATACGATTAGTGGTTGGAATAGGGCGTGATACCGAATCGCGCGCCAAGCGAGGCGGGCGGGCATCCGCGACTTTTTGGAGCGAGCGGTCTGCGCGCAGCGCACGATCCAGCCGCCACAGGGCCAGAACCCCCAGCTCCTCAGGATGTCGAGCAGGCAGGGGACGCCTGGGGGCGGGCCGAAGGAATCGGGAGCTCAGGGCAAAGCCACTGAAAATCAACGCGATGAGCGCGGAGCAAGTAAGCACGCACAACACCGCTGCCTCCACGCCACTGGAATCAAAGTCGAACAGCATCCCGAACATCTTCAGTGGGGCCGTATGGTGCAGATTAACGGCAACGCCGCTACGCCCATAAGAAGCAGCCGGGGTACGATGCCGCTGAGCGACAAGATGCCGACCGCGGCAAGGCCCCGAACAACCGCCGGGGATTTCTGCTCCGCTTTGCCGTCGATGAGGCGACTGAGCCTTTCCTCCAGCAGTGCCTGGCTGTTGGCGGCGTAGTTCGGAAGCCCGGCGAGTACGAGAGGACGCGACGTCAGCGCCGCCGCCCAAACCTTGCCGAGGGCGCTGGCCATGGCCAGAGGCCGCCCCGTGAGCTTCACAGCCTCGGCGTCGGCGTAGAGCTCCTCATCCATTTCAACCACAGCCAGGGCGTACCAGGCGGAAGGCAGGTAAACCGTCGCGTCCCGTAGGACGCGAGCAACCCATCGCGTCAGGTAATCACGCCGGCTGGCGTGCACCAGTTCATGGGCAAAGACCGCGGCCAGCTCCTCTGGATCGAGATGCTCCAACAGCCAGGTCGACAGAACTACCGCCCGCCGCCGCAGGCCACCGGCTACGGCCAGCGGAGCATCGGCATGCAGCAGCCGCACGTCGGGCGGCGCCACATCGCGTCGTCCGCTGAACGCGGGCAGCAATGCTTGGCGGTCTTGGGCAGACAGCGCTGAACACGCGCCGAGCAGACGCTCGATGAGGATGAGGCGCGCGCAGTTGACAATGACCGCAATGGCCGCCACGGCCCCGAGCGCGCCGAGCAAAGCCAAAGTGGCGATGCGATCCCATCCGACCAGGGGCGAACAATCCATCCAAAACAGCGGCGTGACGTGGTACGCGGCGAAGGCCAAAGCCAGAGGCGGGGTTACGAGGACACCGAGAGCCAGCAAGCGGCGGCCACCGGCGGGAACTAAACGCAGCAGGACAGACCCGGCGCCCGCGGCCAGACCGGCGAACAGCAGGGCCAGCAGCAGGAAGAACGCATGCATGTCAGCGGTCCTGTTCGCTGGCTCGGCGGGCGCCTGCCTCTTCAAGCAGCTTGGCCAAACGCGCCTGCATGTCCGGATCGTCGATCCGCTTGAGGCGGGCCTGCGTCGTGCCGCTGAAGTTAGCCAACAGCCGCTCGAGCGCGCCGCCAACAAAATGGTCCACAAACGCATCACGGGTGAGCTGCGCGGTATAGGCGAAGGCAATGCCCCTTTTCTCTGCGACCAGCAGCCCTTTCTTGGCCAGACGGGTCATGGTGTTCATCACGGTTGTGTACATCACCGGATGACTGGGATAGAGCTCCTCCCAGATCTCCCGCACGGTCACCGCCCCGCCGGCTGGACGGCGCCACACCGCCTCCATCAGCTCCGCCTCGAGATCTCCCAGGGCAGCACCAAGGCCCGGGCGGTCCAAGCGCAGAGTGGTAATGCCGAGTCGAGGCAACTGCTCTGCAGGGCCGCGTGACCTTTTCACGCGCGTACTGTCGCCTGGCGGCTGCTGGTGCGGGGGTCGTCCTCGGGCATGACGGCTGGAGTATACAGCCAAGGTACGACTAGGCATCGTAGGTTTGAAGGCGGGGAGCATGAGTAGGTTCCTTCACCTCTGATTTATCCCGGACTCGCCGCATTGCGCTGGCGATGGCACCCGCTGTGACCAGCATCACCAGACCGTAGATAGCTGGAACGGCGGCCGCCCCGGCCGGCAGGAACGCGATCGCCACCGCGGTGGCGATGCCAAATTCCCTCATTCCTGATGACAGAATCGCAGCGCGGCGGTGGCCTTCGGGAAGGCCCAACCGGGCTCCCAGGAACCAGCCGAGGCTGTAGCCGAAAGCGTTGAGAAGGATCGCTCCGCCAAGGGCAGAAGCCAGGCTTCCGCCCATCCCAAGCGCCCGGATCTGGGCGGCCACGACAAAGGTCAGGAAGATGACTGCCAGAGCGCAAATGGCGTTGAACTCAACCTGGAACGCCGCCAGGCGTGGAATCAGCTGTCGGCCGATGCTGCCAACCAGAAATGGCAAGAGCACGATCAACAGCAGCTCTGGCAGGATGGCGCTGGCCTGGACGGTCACGGCCAAGCCTCCCAGCAGCTGCAGTCCCAAAGGAATGGTGACCACTGACAGGATCAGTGACGCCACCATAAGGCGGACGGCCATGATGGCATCGCCGGCGGCGATCATGACCATGGCGCCTGACGTGATCTCGGCCGGAGCGAGGGCGGTCACCAGCAGGCCCTGCCGTATGAGCGGGCTGGGCAACGCCAGCGCTATCAAGAAGGCGAACGCCGGTAGGCATACGAGCTGAGCAACAAGGAGCAGCGCCGTGGGCAAAATGGCCGTCCGGGCAAGCCGCAGCTCTCCAATTGGCACTGTGGCGCCCAGCGCTCCGATCATGACGGCAAGGTCCAGGGGCACGAGCGGCGAGAGTGTTGATGCCGATCCCGGGAGAAGTGCCCCCTCGATGGCCGCGCCCAGCAGCAACACCAACATCAACTCCCCGATCCACAGCAGGTTCATCCTTACCCGGATGACGGACCGCCTCCGAAGCAGGGCCCGAACCCGCTCCTCCAAGGAGCGCATCAGATTGTCAGTGACCCGGATGGACCGTCTGGGCAAGAAGACCGATGACCGCCAGTGCGGCAAAGATGATGAGCGCCAGGCGCGTGGCTTGCCACAACGTGGGCATCGGTCCGACAGGTCGAGCTAGTGGGCGAGGCCGCTGGTGAAGCTGGTCATCCGCCGCGTTGAGTGGCGACGAAACACCGACGCCTTCGCTAAAGGGAGCCGAACTCGATGCGCGCTCCAGCTCATGGGAGCCGCCGTTGCCTTTCGGCGCTGGTACGACCGCCGCGACAGGGGCACAGGTCTTCCGGCCGCCGTCGCCATTCGGCATTGGTTCGACCACGGCGACGGAGGCACGGCTCAGCCGACGCCTGCCGCCGGCTAAGGCCAGAAGCGGGTGGGCCCTCCAGCTCGTCATCGACTACTACCCGTCGACGACTTCGAAGGTCAGGTACTTGGAGTGCGGCAATTGCTGGACCCAATAGTCGAACGGCTTGGTCGGCACCATCCGCACCAGGTTCTCGCCTCGGCCTTCGCCCTTGAGCGACCCATCGTCATTCTCGACGATCGCGCCGGCATCCTCACCGCTTGTGAGGGTTAACTTCAGTTTCCGCATGTAAAAACACAAAGCCTCCTTGTCATTTATTTTCGAACAGGTACGCAGGATGGTTTCGGAGCCGCGTGCGCAACCTCCCGGTAGGGCGCGGGCTGTGCCTTCTCAGCCTCCGATGTGTGACATCTCCACTTTCGGAGCGATCGAGGCAGCGCCGCCGCGGATCTCGGAGTAGCGGTCATCGCGCCGGCCCCAAACGCGAGATATCGCAGCTGAGATTTCCTCATCCGAGCTTCCCCCGCGCATAAGGCCGCGCAAATCGTGCCCGTGAACCCCGAACAGACAGGTGTGCAGTTGGCCCTCCGAGGATAGGCGCGCCCGTGTGCAGCCGCCACAGAAGGGCTGCGTAACAGAGGCGATGACACCGATCTCGCCGCCACCGTCTCGATAGCGCCAGCGCTCGGCGACCTCGCCCGGGTAGTTCGGATCCAGGGGTTCGACGGGCATTTCAGCGTCGATGACACGCACGACTTCATTGGCTGGCACGACTTGCTCCACGCGCCAGCCGTTGCTGTTGCCGACATCCATGTACTCGATGAATCGCAGGACGTAGCCGCTGCCGTGGAACCGGCGAGCCATGTCCAGGATGCAGTGGTCATTCACGCCACGTTGAACCACCATGTTGAGCTTGATAGGCGACAGCCCAGCTTCGCGCGCGGCCTCGATACCGTCCAGCACCTGCTCCACCGGGAAGTCAACGTCGTTCATAGCCTTGAACACCTGGTCATCGAGAGCATCGAGGCTCACAGTGATCCGCCGCAGACCCGACTCCTTGAGGGCTTGGGCCTTGCGCGCGAGCAGGGCGCCATTTGTGGTCATGGCCAGATCCTGCAACCCTGGCAATGGGGCCAGCATGCCGACCAGGTGCTCGATATCCTTGCGCACCAGCGGCTCGCCGCCCGTGATGCGCAGCTTCTCCACGCCGGCCGCGATGAAGATGCCTGCCAGGCGCGTGATCTCTTCGAACGTCAGCAGTTGCTTCTGCGCGAGGAATTGAAAGTCTCGCCCGAAGATCTCCTTCGGCATGCAGTACGGGCAGCGGAAGTTGCAGCGGTCCGTGACCGACACCCGCAAATCGCGCAAGCGGCGCCCAAACGCATCGCGCGGCGCGCTCACGGGCGTTGAGTCCCGATCAGCACGTCACGCTCGCAACGGGCACGGCCGAGCTCTCGACCGGCCGGAGCGCCCTGGCGAGCTACAGTCGTCGTGGTTCATCAACTCCAATATAAAACCCTACAACAATTGGAAGGTCAATATCCCCGCCCACGGCCGGCTGATTACTCTCACGAAATCCTGATGCGGGCGAGGCCCGTTAAACGCCTTCGCGGACGGTGCGCTGCCGGCGAATAGACGCTTGGAATTACATCGCAAGGACGGGAGTGCATTGGCGGCTTGCCTTCTCTAGGCTGTGGTTACGAACCAAGGCGAAATGTCATTGTCGGGACGAGGAGGTGCGCCACATAATTGCTTTAACTGTGACAGCGGCGTCGATACCAGGTACTTTTTCCAGCGCGGCAGAACAGTGGGCCGCCGTGCGGCGGCGAGACCAGGAGGCCGACGGCGTCTTCTGGTATGGCGTTCGCACCACTGGTACATACTGCCGGCCGTCGTGCAAAGCACGCTCGCCACGCCAACACAACGTGCGGTTCTTCTCCAGCCAGGCCGCGGCAAGAGAAGCCGGTTTTCGCCCTTGCGGGCGTTGTAGGCCAGACGGCACAACATTGTTGGAGCAGCAAGTGGCGGCGGTGGCCGCGGCCTGCCGATTGATACGGACTGCCGAGGATATGCCCAACCTGGATGACCTCGCTGAGAGTGCGGGCATGAGCCGCTTTCATTTCCATCACGTGTTCAAAGAGCTGATGGGAATGACGCCAAAGGCCTATGCCGCCGCTTACAGAGCTCAACGGGTGCGAGAAGAGCTTGGTCAGAGTGCGACGGTCACCGAAGCGATCTATGAGGCGGGGTTCAACTCGAATGGCCGCTTCTACGAGAACGCTCCAAGCCTCCTTGGCATGTCACCGAAGGCCTACCGGACCGGTGGCAGCGGTGCGTCTGTCCGCTTCGCGGCGTGCTCGTGCTGGCTGGGATCGGTCCTGGTCGCGGCTACCACGCAAGGCGTGTGCGCGATTCTGCTGGGAAACGACACTGAAGGCTTGATCGCAGATCTTCAAGGCCGTTTCCCCAACGCCCAGTTCGTGAGCGGTGACGCGCAGTTTGCAGAGTGCGTAGCGGCGGCTGTGGCTGCAGCCGAGTTGCCGTTTCGTCATCTCGACCTCGCGGTCGACATCCTGAGCACCGCATTTCAGCAATGCGTGTGGCAAGCGCTGCTCGACCTTCCCCCGGAGTCGACGGCCAGCTAAGCAACCAGATGCGATATTGTCCGGTCCGCCAGATTGGGTGAGTAGCAGGGCTGGGTTCGAAATTGGTAAGGCAAAACACGGCGGGGCCGTGCTCAAGCGAGCAACGGTCAGCCCTCGCGTGCCAAGCGCCGAATCACGCGATTAGCCCGCCACTCGATCTAGGACAGCTGTGTGGTCAACGCCTTCTGGGGCGATGACACCCACAGGAACAGGTTAGGAGGACGTCATGTAACAGGAAACACGTATGCCATCCATGTCCAAACGCGCGGCTCCAAGAACTACAAATTTGAAGGAGGAAAGAATGAGTACTGGCAAAAAGCTGTTCGCACTGACCTTATTGACCTTTCTCATACTCATCATCGTTGGTTTGGCCTCTGGTAGTCCGGGGGATGCCAGTGGCACGGCCACCGGTGCTATTGGCGACTTTCTAACGGCCACGAATGCCCCGGCTGGGGTGAAAGATGTACCGGTGTCGCAGGTTGGTATTAACCAACTGGCGAGCGAAACGGGACATCTGCGAGTGTCCATCAACTTCACCTGGACACTCATCACCGGGTTCCTGGTCTTGTTCATGCAGGTTGGTTTCTCGCTTCTGGTTACTGGGTTGACGAGAGCAAAGAACGCCGGGCACATGATGATGATGAACTTCGGCTCGTTCGTCTTCGCCCTGATTGCCTATTACATTTGCGGATTCGCCTTCCACTTCGGCGGAGTGGCGCCGGTCGCGAACCTGGGCGGCATCGCGCCGTTGAACAGCATTTTCCCCGCCGGGAACTGGGGTCTGATTGGTACCACTGGCTTCTTCCTGCAATCCGGCGGAACCTATGACGTAGGAGTCATAGCACTCTTCCTGTTCGAGGTCGTGTTCCTGGAGACGGCCGGCTACATCATCATCGGCGCGATTGCCGAGCGCATCTCGTTTGCTGGATTTATCGTGGCAGAGTTGGCCATGGGGGCCATCATCTACCCAATCTACGGCAACTGGGTGTGGGGCGGCGGGTGGCTAAGCCACCTCGGCCAGACGATGGGTCTGGGCCACGGCGCAGTGGACTTCGCCGGGTCGGGTGTGGTGCATGCCACCGGAGGCTGGGCCGCCCTCGCACTCGCGATCCTGCTCGGGCCTCGGATCGGCAAGTTTGGTAAAGACGGTAAGCCAAACGCTATTCCGGGCCACAATCTTGGTTACGTCGTTGTAGGGACGCTTGTTCTGGTGTTCGGCTGGATGGGCTTCAATCCCGGGTCCACGCTTGGTGGCACCGATCTGCGCATAGCCGTAGTCGCCGTCAACACGCTTCTGGCAGGTTGCTTCGGTGCTGTTGCCGCCATGGTGTGGACCGCCGGCAAGTGGGGCAAGCCGGACATCTCGATGTCCTGCAACGGCATGCTCGCGGGCTTGGTAGCGATTACCGCGCCATGTGCGTTCGTCGCTCCCTGGGCAGCCTCGCTCATTGGCCTCATCGCCGGGTTGCTCGTCTGCTGGGGGGTGTGGTTCTGGGACAATGTGGCGCACGTTGATGATCCCTGCGGGGCTATCTCGGTTCATGGAATCTGCGGCGCGTGGGGTGTGCTGGCTGTCGGCCTGTTCGCGGATGGGACCTACGGTGACGGTTGGAACGGGGTCAAAGGCACAGTCAAGGGCCTCTTCTACGGCGATCCGGGACAGCTGGGCGCCCAAGCATTTCACGTCGTGATCGGTTTTGCGTGGGCCTTCGGGGTCACTTTTGCGCTCTTCTCGGTCGTCAAGCGGATCGTCAAGTTTCGAGTCTCGCCGGAAGTGGAGCTTGAGGGCATCGATGTTCCCGAATTCGGGGCACTCTGTTACCCAGATTTCGTCCTCACCTCGGGACAGACGTCGAGCGGTTATGTGCCTACTGGGGCGCCCGCGATGGCGGGAGCCTCAGGGCCCTTGCCTGGGGAGCGTGCATGATGAAGCTCGTCACAGCAGTGATCAAGCCGTTCACGCTCGAGGAAGTCCGTACGGCGCTCGAAGCGGCAAACGTTCAAGGCATGACGGTAACGGAGGTGAGGGGCTTCGGGCGTCAGCGAGGTCACACCGAGGTGTACCGAGGAGCCGAGTACAAGGTCGAATTCCTGCCCAAAGTCCGGGTGGAGATCCTCACCGACGACGGCGATGCCGAACGCGTAGCGGAGACGCTGATTGGCGCCGCCCGGACCGGGAACATCGGGGACGGCAAGGTCTGGATTACTACCGTGGATGAACTCATCCGAGTTCGCACGGGCGAGAAAGGCCACGACGCTCTCTAAGGTCGATTTCAGCGCTCAGCGGCGCGAACTGGTTGCCAGCCAGGCGCTGCAAGGCACTGACTTCGCGCGAGCGTACGCAGAGCTGGTGGATGTCTGGCTCGCCTCCTTAATCGGAGGCGAGCCGGGCATCGCGCTGGTTGCAGTTGGCGGCTATGGCCGCGCCGAACTGTGTCCCGGGAGCGACCTCGACGTGCTGCTGCTGCATCGGGACCGGCCGGACATCGCCGCGGTCGCTCAACGACTCTGGTATCCGATTTGGGACGCCGGCGTCGGCCTTGATCACAGCGTTCGTACGGCGTCTGAGGCGCTCGCGGTGGCTCGTCACGATCTCAAGACAATCGCTGGTTTGCTCGACGCGCGCCACATCGCTGGCGAGAAGTCGCTCACTACGGACCTTGCGGAACGCATTCTCGAGCAGTGGCGGCGGCATGCCCGTCAATGGCTTGCGGCGCTGCACGCAATGGTGGCAGAACGACACGCACGCGTTGGCGAGGTGGCGTTTCTGGTCGAGCCTGAGCTGAAGGAGGGGAAGGGCGGACTCAGAGACGTGGCGGCATTGCAGGCCGTGTTCAGGGCGCTGCCCGAGCTCGCCGAGACTGCCATCGATTTCGCGTCGCTCACAAATACCCTCCTTGCTGTTCGAGTTGAATTGCATCGCGCCGCCGGCAAAGGTCTCGACCAGCTCGTGTTCGAGGAGCAAGATGCGGTAGCGTCGGCACTTGGCCTGGCTGATGCCGACGCCCTCCTTGCGATGGTTTCGACCGCGGCTCGAACCATCGGCTGGTCGAGCGACGAGGTGTGGCGTCGGGTTGACCGCTGGCTTGCGCCGGCCAGGAGACCGGCACCACCTCCCGACGCCCCGCACTACGCCGGTGTTGCTCTCAAAGATGGCGAGGTGCACGTCAGTGATCCAGCTTGGGGAGACGCGCTGAGGCCGCCAGAACTGCGTGGCGATGGCGAACCAGATGTTCGTGCGCTTCTGTTGGGCGGGGCCGCCTTTGCCGCGTATGCCGGGGCGCCGCTCGGGCGGTTGGCCATCGGAGAGTTAAGAACTTGCACCTCGACCGTGAGTCCTGACTGCGAGTGGTCGGAGGCAGCGCGGCAGGCGTTGATCTCCCTCCTGGGCGCTGGCGCCGCGGCTGTCCCAGTGCTGGAGGCTCTCGATCAGTTTGGTCTTCTCGTGTGGCTGCTGCCGGAGTGGCAAGCTGTCCGTAACCGGCCGCAGCGCAACGTCTATCACCGGTACACGGTGGATCGCCACCTCCTTGAGACAGCGGCTCAAGCCGCCAGGTTAACGCGGCAGGTCGCCCGGCCCGATCTCCTGCTCTTGGCCGCATGGTTGCACGATCTGGGAAAGGGCTATCCCGGCGATCACAGCGAGGCTGGCGCTGAGTTGATGTCCAAAATCGCCACGCGGATGGGTTTCCCGCCCGTCGATGTGGGGCTACTGGCGACCCTGATGCGACTGCACCTATTACTTCCGGACGCGGCCACGCGGCGCGACCTGGACGATCCTGCAACGACAAGGGCGGTGGCCGCCGCCGTCGGGGATGTGACAACACTCGATCTCCTGGAGGCCCTTACCGAAGCCGACGGCAGGGCGACCGGAGCGACAGCCTGGACCCCCTGGAAGGAGGGTCTGGTCCGCGATCTCGTGCAGCGTGTCCGAAAGGCATTGGCCGGGGAGCATCCAGCCAAGCGAGAACCGCTGCCCACACGAGAGCAACTCGATCTGCTGGAACGCGCCGCGGGCCAACTTCTGATCCAACCATCGGACGGCCACATCACGATTGTGTCGCCCGATAAGCCGGGATTGTTTTGCCGCATAGCCGGCACTCTGGCCTTGCACGGCCTGGACGTCCTCGCGGCCACCGTGTGGTCGAGCGCGGATGGCATGGCAGTGGATACCTTCCGAGTTCAGCCCGCCTTCGAAAAGCCGGTGGATTGGTCCAGGTTCGGGCAAGATCTGAGCAAAGTC
>Ga0307374_10012319_pt1 | contig 12009 bp, 9 predicted proteins | sample OX3MG_FD_202532 | JGI IMG/M metagenome (GOLD analysis project Ga0307374, IMG submission 202532) | Soil microbial communities from Risofladan, Vaasa, Finland - OX-3 | ecosystem: Environmental > Terrestrial > Soil > Coastal area > Acid sulfate soil | place: Finland: Risofladan, Vaasa | collected...
TATGGTGATTATCATGCAGAACACTGAACTTCAGCGCATGAATGAACAAAAAAATACTTTCATAAATATAGCAGGTCATGATATTAAGAACATACTTGGGGGTATAATGATGCCATCTGAAATGCTGGATACTAACAATGAGAATTTTACTGCTGAACAAAAAGAACTAGCAGGTTTCATTCGCCAGTCAGGTGAGCGAATGGGTTATCTCCTGAATAAATTACTGGATCTGAAGGAGATACAATCACCTGAAATCAATTTCAATTTTGAAATAATCAATGTTACAAAGGAAGTGCGTGAAACGCTCATAGCGGTTAGGGAAAAAGCAGCTATAAAGAATATAACCTTGGAAGAAAATATCGAATTGATACCTGTAAGTGTCCGTCTGGATAAGGTTTTTGCTGGACAGATCTTTTATAATCTGCTTAACAATGCGATAAAATTCTGCCCTCTTCATGCAATTTTAGAAGTTCGGACTTCAATATCACAGAACCAATTTGTATATCAGATCCAGGATAATGGCATACCCATGGGTAAACATCGCATGGATGAGATGTTCGGCAAACTAAATTCACTTAATGATGCTTCTTTGCAGAACGAAGACCGTCAGGGTTTGGGATTATCCATTGCCAAACTATTGACTGAAGCCATGAATGGAACATTAAATTATGGTAGTGACTCGGTGAATGGGAATAGCTATGAGGTCAGATTTAACCTGGCCTGACCAGGAAACTTTGTTTATTGATAAACTATTTATACATGAGAAAATATTTATTTCTGATTCTTTTAATGCCCTGGATCAGGTTCATTTCCGCCCAGCATATTGTCAGTTTTGCTGATGTTAGTTACCAGGATATTACAATTCAAGGAACCCAAGGGTCTGCCATGTTTTATTTCCGGATACCTCCTCAAAGTTCTGGGGGAGAAGGCAATATGACACTCCGGCTTATTCCTTCCCAGGCACTCAATTTAAAAAACTCCTTTGTAACTATTCTTTTCAATGACGAACCGGTGGAAAGCGTCCCTTTAACCGGAGATACCTTGGTACTGAAAATGCATTTTCCAGTGAAGAAGCAAAATGCATCTACTTTTCTCAAACTCGGAGTTCATACAGATCTCTCTATTACCGGGAATATTTGCAAGGACCTCTTTGCTGGGTCACTCTGGTTAAAAGTATCCGCTGAATCAACTTTTCAACTGCCCCCCAATGTTCCGTCACAAACCAGGTCTCTGGCACAGGAGTATGAAAAGATGAATACTATTGTGATTCCTGATAAAGCTACTTTGAGTGAAACAGGGGATGCTTCCTTTATTTATGCTGCAATGTTGCAGCGAAGGCAGCCAGGGGCAATAATTTACACCCAATCGTCAAAACCAGATTCCATTCATGATTATATTTGGGTTGGCACTATCTCGCAATTACCAACTGCCCTTGATCATGCTTTACCAGTTCAGCCTGTTGCAGGAGTAGGTCTGCTAAGCCTGGTCCAGGAACCCGGAACGGTGAAAGATTCTGCAGATGGGAAAGTCTCAAATGTTCTTGTTGCAACTGGAGCAGATGATACCAGCCTCAGCAAAGCGGTAAATGTTTTGCTTGATGAAGCAGTTGTCCGCTCATCTTTTGGATCATACCTTACTATTTCCCGGGCTGTACCCCCGCCCCGCTTTAGTGCTTTTGCAAATGCACCTTATATAAGTTTACGCAGCCTGGGTGCTAATACTGAGATAATCAGGGGTATTGGAAGTCTGAATAATTTATATAATTTCCAAATGAGTGATTTCAATACGGACCCGGGAGATATTGATCTGAAAGTGGAAGCCCGTTACAGTGGTTTAATGCCAAATTCCACTGAGAGAGGGTATTGCAATATTTTGCTCAATGGCAAGCTTTTGCAAACCAAAGCCTTGGATGGATCTGGGTTAATTCAGAATCAGGTCAGGATGTCCGGATTCTACCTCCGTAAATACAACGTGCTCAACATTCAATTTATTTACTATCCAGCCCAGGAAGCTTGTGTTTCAGGGATTTCCACTTTTTATGAACAGATTGATATCGACCATTCTTTTCTACACCCTGCCAATACAGCATCAAAACTAGAGCAACTTAACTTTAGCCAGTTTCCCCAGGTATTTTATAACCATCCCCTGGATGCGGTAATTGGATTAGGTGCCTCGCAAAACACAGCGACTGTACTTGGTGAACTGATTTATGAGCTGAATGGATCGAGTGTTCAACCAATGCGTTTTCCGGAAATTTTTTCCGCAGCCAAATATCCGATTGCCAGGATGCATTCTCATGCAGTGATCGCTTTGTTGGATCCAACTGACCCGATGGTTGGCTACTTTTCAGGTATTCCGGTAAAAATAAACCGAAATTTCCGTTTATATAATGGCCTGAATAATCAGCCTCTTTATCAGGTCAGTGATTCTGTTAGCGCTGCAATAGCTCAGATTTTCTACCAGGATCATGCATTGCCCGTGATGCTATTGACGGCAGCAAGCTCCTCTTCTGTAAAAACTTTATCGGGTATCACTGCTATCATTGGATCAAATACCCCGTTTTTGAATAGCAACGTCATTGAGACTGGAAACGGACAGCATTATTTTTTCAATATCATCCCCGGAAGTAATCTGGTTGCCTACCTCGGCGAAACAACCCGGTTTCAACAGTTCTGGAGCAGTTATTATTTATTTGTACTGGCATTTCTGCTGTTGCTGATCCTGTTGCTCTTCATTTATGTAAAATCCAAAGTAAAACAATCCCGTTCCCTGTTTGAGGCCAAACCTGCTGATGAATAAGGCACTTAAAATAACCGGTTGTTTACTGATGGGAATATTTCCCATTTTCCGGGTGGCCGCCTCCGGATGGCCAACCGGTAAAAATAAATTTATATTGATACCCACCTGGTATCAATATTATGCCTCCGGATACCGGGATTTATTTTCTCATGATTACCCTTATCCTGACAATGGTTTATATAGGTCTTCATTATTTCAACTATACGGAGAATATGGTCTGAGTAAACGACTTGACTTTGTGGGATCCATTCCCTATTACCTGATCCAATACAGGGATATGGTGGAGAGCCGGTCCAACAAAGGTCTCGGAGACCTGGAACTGGGATTGCGATATAACCTGCTAAATAAACATGATCAGCGTTATCTAAGTATTCAGGTATCCGGGATAGTTCCCCTTTACCATAACGATACTACGGAGTTACCTTTTATCGGATTCGGGGATGCCGGGGCCGAAGCCAGGCTCATGTATTCAGGTAGTCTTAAGGATGGAAAGAAAAACTGGTATTTTAACACAGAACTGGCTTTCCGGGAATATTTTGATTTACATGGGGGCATTTCTCAGATTTCTTTGCTGGCAACTGCAGGATTATATCTGAATAATTCCAATGTGATCAGTGTCGATATTAGCGGAATGCGATCCAATGGGAATAACGAGGCGTTTAATCCCATAAACCTCAATGGCAACACTAATTTTTATTTCCTGAAAGGAAGCTTTGATTATGGGCACAGGATAACCAAACATGTATGGGCCTATGGGGAGGTCTTCCATGATTTTTATGACAGGAATACAGGAATAGGAAAGGGATTTTCCCTGATGTTGATTTACCGGATGTGAATACTTAAAATGATGACAGTCCTGGACATTTTGCTGGAACAGCATGCTATCAGGGATGACCAGGCCGAAAAGATCACCAGACTCGCAGTAGCAACCGGCCTTCCCCTGATAAAGTTGATTCTGAATTATGGATTTCTGACCCGGAAGGATTATGGAATTGCCATGGAAAAGAGAGGATATTCCATGTCCAGGATCCGAGAGGAACCAATTGACAAAGATATCCTGCGGAAATTCAATCTGGAATTTGCAGACCGTCACCTTGTACTGCCCCTGAGAATCGCCGGAGACCGGATTCTCCTGGCTATGGCTGACCCAACGGATCAGGAAAGTATTAGATATATCACGACCCTTTATCAAAAACCAGTAGAAATATTAACTGCCAATGATCTGGATATTGTATGGCTTGCACATGTGCACCTTGGAGAAAAACAGGTAAAGGATGCTGTTTTTTCCTTGCTGAGAAAGGACCCCGAAGCATCTGCAATCATTACATTTACCACTTCACAACTGGTGATCATCTGCCTGCTGCTAGCCATTTTGGTAAGCGGAATGGTACTCCGTTTCAGGGATACGGCCATTTTAATGAATATATTGATCAGTACTTTTTTTCTTGTAGCCATTATCTTCAAGTTGTACCTGTCTTTAAAGGGTTCGCAGTTTGAACTGCATCAGCCTGTAGAAAGGAAGGAAATGGCGTCACTGAAGAATGATGACCTACCGGTATATACAATACTATTGCCAGTATACAAGGAATCTGATCTGATCAAAAAATTGATATGGAATCTTCAAAGCCTGGACTACCCCATGGAGAAGTTGGATGTGAAACTTCTGATTGAAGAGGATGACAGCATGACCCTTCAGGCTGTACAGGACCTGGATTTTCCAGCTGTATTCGAAGTGATTATTGTGCCATATCATTTACCTAAGACCAAGCCCAAAGCCTGCAATTATGGCCTGCATTTTTCCAGGGGAGAATTTCTAACTATTTATGATGCAGAAGATCTTCCTGATAGTGATCAGCTTAAAAAAGTAGTTACCTTATTTAGGAAGTTGCCGGATAAATATATCTGTGTGCAATGCGCCCTGAATTATTTCAACAGAGGTGAAAATTTTTTAACGAGGATGTTTACTCTGGAATATTCCTATTGGTTCGATTATATGTTGCCAGGGCTGGATACCCTGGATATTCCTATTCCCCTCGGTGGAACCAGCAATCATTTTCGGACATTTAATTTAAGAGAGCTGGGTGCGTGGGATCCTTTTAATGTCACTGAAGACGCGGACCTGGGATTGCGTGCTTATGCCAGAGGCTTCAAAGTTACCGTGGCCAACTCCACTACTTATGAGGAAGCAAACAATGCTTTTTTCAATTGGATCCGTCAGCGGTCACGCTGGATTAAGGGCTACATGCAGACTTATCTGGTTCATATGAGACATCCCTTAAAACTACTAAGACGTATTGGCTTCAGAGGATTCCTTGGTTTTCAGTTCTTTATAGGGGCTCCTTCGTTAACATTTCTGATTTACCCTATACTGCTTATTATTTTTCTCATTTATTTGGTCTTTGATATGCAGGCCCTTCGTTCCTTTTTCCCCGATTGGGTGAATTACCTGGCGATTGGAAACTTTATTGCAGGAAATGTCCTGATGATTTACGTGAATATGCTGGCGGTATTTAAACGCCGGCTTTATGACCTGATCATATTTGCAGTGTTGAACCCCATTTACTGGATCATGCATTCCATTGCTGCCTATAAAGGCCTTTGGCAGCTGGTTACTCGCCCGTTTTATTGGGAAAAGACCAATCACGGCCTGAGCAAAATGATGAACATACATTCGGGAGAGTGATAACCAAACCATTTACATATTATCCATTCCAGGTTTTGTTTTTCAGTGTATATTTTGCATTGATTGGAATTTTTCTGCAGCATTCGGGTTATTATCACCCACAGGCATTATTCTTTTCAGAGAAAGCTTCCCTCGTATATGGCCATCAGGGTAATCTATTGAATGTACTAGGACTGACTTATCCTGCAGTACCTTTTTATTTTACGCTTTTTTTCCGATTGTTTAATCCCCTTTGGGCACCCATATTCGGGACTAGCCTGGTTATGGGTCTATGGATTGCGGATTTGCTAAAGATTCTATTTAAATCCGGAGCAGGTAAGGTGCCCCTGATGTGCTGCTGCCTGCTATTCCTTCTGAACCCGGGATTTATTTACATGGCTGTATCTGGATCAACTGGTGCATATGTCCTTTTATTCTTTTATTTGATGATCAAACATTTATTTCTCTATTTCAGGTATAATACCACATATTATCTGAGCATGGTAGGTATTTTCTTTGTCTTTCTTGTATTCACCAATTACCACTATCTATGGTTTTGCCTGTTTCTCATGCCATTACTCCTTTTTATTGCACTGAAAAGCCTTAATCTTAAAAGAGAGCATACTACCCAGCAAATACAACTGGTTTTCAATAATGTATCCCTTCGCAGGAAAATTCTTCGCAGGACTTACGCTATTTTCATCATTATTTTTTTACTTCCGGTCACTGGGTTTCTATTTTTTTTACTTTTGAACAGGTTGCATATAGGACAGGTTTGGTTTTTTGTTCAGAGCCCATATAGTTCTTATAACAGTGGTATTTTAGGGGGGCAGTTTTTCCACGGAGGTCAATGGATGGATATTTTTCAGAACGGTTATTTCATTATCCTGATCAGCATGTTTATACTTTCTCCTCTTTTCGGAATTGTTTTGATGCAGAATGGGGGAAGAACAAATTTGGTACTTACCCTTTTTTCGGTTATGGCTCTTGTAGAATTTATGGCAGTTAAGTATAGCCCAATTTCCATTGGGTTTCCTCAATATTCCCTAATTATTCTTGCTTCACTTGTAGCCTGGTGCAATATACAAGTCAGCACGAATCAAATTAAGAAATGGCAAATATTATTGGGATGCTGTGCACTATTCAGCCTAATTACAGGAATTCTTTATTTTTTAAACGGACCACTCAGGCAGGAAGCAGATTTCACAAATGCCTTTACTTTGGCCATTAATGATAAAAAGGAAAGTGATTTTTTGCAGGATCAGAATATGGTGAATTATTTGAGGGATGAAACAGCAAAAAAAGACCTTGTACTGACAGACGATGCTGTGTCTTTCCAGATTGTAGCTATGTATGGGCAGACAAGGAAATTTTTGTTACCGGATGAAAGCTTGTTTGGAAGTGCCCTGGAAAACCCGCAATCCTATGCAAAATATATCCTGATATCCAATCCAAATAAACCTGGCGGAGCATATGATGTGGTGGATATCAGATATCCCTGGTTATACGCAAATGGGTGGAATCACACGGAACCTGTTTATTCCACAGCCAATTTCCGGTTATTCAAATTGAATTAGATCCAAACCGAAGGATATAAGAAATTATAACCCTACGATAAAAAAAAGTGTGAGTACAAAGGAGGATAAAAGGATAACTATCATCCTTTGATGATTTGTTGGAACGGTTTAGGATAAAGCATGACCATTTTTCCAGGTTTTAATTCCCTGCTCTCTTCCTCGTTGACAATTATTTTTACCACATTGTTTCCTACCTGTATTTCTAAAATGTAGACTACCCCGTTTTTCCTAATTTGTAGAACCTTACCCTGGATTTTATTTAGACCTCTATTGCCATTTTGTGTGGATATATTATTTGTTTGGATGCTCTTGATAATTTTGCCATTGGTTATCTGCATAATTACATTTGAAAGGGAGTAAATATCTTCTTTATCGTGAGAAACCAGTAGGGTAGTCAAGTTGAATTGTCGGTGGATATTAAATATTTCTTCCCTAAGCCGGCAGCTCATTTCATGATCTAATGCTGAAAAAGGTTCATCAAGCAATAATATTCTAGGTTTTCTCACTAAAGACCGGATCAAGGCTGCTCTTTGTCGTTGTCCACCAGAAAGTACGCCTGGTTTGCTGTTGGCAAACGTTTCCAATCCGACAAGAGAGATTAATTGATCAATAAAATCAAAATCTTTTTTCCCTTTGGAAGCAAAAACCAGATTTTGCCTGACAGTCATATGGGGGAAAAGGGCAAAATCCTGAAATACGAATCCAATTGGCCGTTTTTGGGTGGGAAGGCTGATATTTCTTTCTGTATTTAGCCAGGTTTCTCCATCAACTTCAATTATTCCCACTTCAGGCTTTACCAAACCAGCCACAATCCTGAGTATTGTGGTTTTTCCTACCCCAGATTTTCCGAAAAGCGTTATGAAACTCCCTTTTTCTAATTCCTCATCCACAGATAGCATATTTTCTCCTTCCGGCATGGTCAGTTTTTTTCTTATAACTAGTTTTATCATCTGATTAATTGGATTTAAGAATGCGCCTGTTCAGGAGATAAACCATCAATAGAATACAGAAGGAAAAGGAGATCAGTAAGAGCGAATAAATATTTGCAGCATGATAATTCATTGCTTCCACTTCGTCAAAAACAGCAATGGAGGCCACCCGGGTTTTGCCTTCCAGATTTCCCCCAATCATGAGAACAACACCGAATTCCCCCACTGTATGGGCAAAAGTCAGAACAATTCCCGTGAGCATGGCTGGTTTTATATTGGGAAGCAAAACACTGGTTAATGTTTTCATGTTGCTTTTACCCAAAGTGAATGCTGCTTCTTTTAGGCTTGAAGGCAATCCCTGCAAGCCCGCCTGTATCGGGTGGACCATGAATGGTAAGCTATAAATTAATGAACCGATGACAAGTCCTGGAAATGAAAAAATAAGCCGGATATTAAATATGGATTGCAGCAGTTTACCAAAGACACTTTCCGGACTGAAGGCAATCAGTAAATAAAATCCAAGAACGGATGGAGGAAGAACAAGCGGCAGGCTGATCATAGCTTCAATGACAGCTTTTAAGCGAAATGACCGATGAGCCAGAAAACCAGCTATCAAAGTGCCGATAATCAGCAGTATAGCCGTGGTAATAATTGCGAGTTTAAATGTTAACCATAAGGGTTGGAAATCCAGGTTCATATCGATTCAATTTCGATGATGGATAAGTCGGTACTTTTGACATAACCCGTCACCATGTCGCCTATGGCCAGGTTCAGATTCATTGTAGAACTGGAGGTGATAATTGATTTTAGCTTATGCCCTCTAAAATCCAGTTCAATTTCGGAAAGCAGTTTTCCCACCGCAATACCTGTAATGATTGAATCGAACTCATTTTTAAGGCTTATTTTTCCTGTTAGTCCTTTCCCAATTGACATTTCTGTTTCATTGAATGCAATAAAGACCGGAAAGTCAATAGATAAATAAGAAAGTGTTTCTGGTGTCCCAATTATTATAGAAGAGAATAATGTGTTTTCTACTTCAATTTTAACCATGGAAAGTTCATTATCCGTTTCAATGGTTTTAATCTTTCCTCTCAATTTGTTCATTACTTTTTATTTTATAACCATATAAAGTAAAAATGTTTTTGGCTGCAGGGCTGAATAAAAAGCGATAGAATTTTTTAGCAGCAATCTGGTTTATTCCCTTCGGGTATTTCAGGATTATTACACCCTGTGCGATAGGTTTATATAAGGTATCGTCAACCTCAACCCACTTTCCTTTGTCTTTCATAGCTGGATCTTTCACAATAGATTTCGCTGTAAAGGCCAGATCTGTAACATTAGAAAGTAAATATTGGTCCACCTGGCCTATGTTTTCGCCCAAAACAATTTTTGATTTGATTGTATTATAAAGCCTTGATTTAGTCAAAGCTTCCACTGCTGCCAATCCATATGGTGCAAATTTTGGATTGGCTATGGCGATAGTATGAATATCAGGTGAAAGCACAATCTGAATTCCTTTCGATAAATCCCTTTCATTTATGGACCAAAGCACTAATTTTCCAAATGCATATATCTTCGGTTTTTCGAGAGCGAAGCCTGCTTTATATAATTTTTCCGGGTAATGCATATCTGCAGACAGGAAAATATCATAAGGTGCTCCATTTTCAATAAGGGCCGTAAGATTTCCTGAGGAACCCGGAATTACCTCAACCCGGATGGCTGTTTTTTTTTCAAAATCGGCAGCCAATTTGCGGGCAACGAATTGCGCATCTGCAGCTATAGCCACACGAATTACCTGCCCATGATCTTTAATTGGGAGCAGGACCAATAACAGCAGAATGAAATATTTCATTGCGAAATAAAGATAGTAATTCTGGTAAGGGTAAATTTTACGTGTGGTAATATTAATCAAAATGAGTAAAATGGAGTAGAAGTAAACGATACCATTTATATAATATTAATTGATTATTAATATTTAACAAGAGGATAATTTCCTATATTCATTAATTTGACTGGACATAGTGTTGGAAATTCTGAAGACTTAGGCATTTTCCTATTATTTAACTAATAAGGAAGAAACTTCCCTATTCGTTACTTCTCATCCAATTGAAGTCATCTTAAAAGCTTGGTGTTAGAAGTAGAGACCTTTTTCAGCACATAAATCATTATTAACTGTGATCCGTTAAATACTGGGAATTTAGATGAGATCTTATACCCATTCTTGTGTATTTAAGAAAAATGATGTATATTGGTAGTGAATATACTACAGATATATATAAATTTAAATATATTAATTTTATTAATGTTTGTTAAATCAAAGGGTAGTTCATGACTTATAAGACTTTGCAGAAGCAAAAAATAAAATATACGAATAATATCCAGTTTCAGTCAACTTATGGAAAATCGGATAAATTCCAATATTGGTTCATCTCAGAGAGTACAGAATGAGTTGATTGAAAATATTTTGGAAGATAACAAATCGGACCAATTATACTTTCAGTTTAATACCAGTCAGTCTAAAGCGCATATTGGAACCTGGCGTGCAGATCTTCCTTTAGATGAAAATATCTCTCTTTTTTGTTCTGATGAATTATATCGCATCCTGGGTTTTGATCCAGGAAAAACCGTTACCTCGTTTAATACTTTACTTGAAGTAGTACATCCGGATGATCGATTACTTGTTAATGAAAGGATGTACAGTCATATTAAAGCAGGAAATAATTATGAAATACCTCACCGAATTATTACGGTTGATGGAATTGAAAAGGTCGTGATTAGCAGCGGGGAAATCATTTTCGATGAAATAACTAAAGAACCTTTAATATTAATTGGTGCGATCCTGGATATTACGGATAGACGAAGGGTAAAGGAGGCTTTAGAAAAAAGCAATGGAGAATTGCAATTGCTTTTTGAGCGAATTGATGAGGTATTTTACTCAGTAGATATGGAACGGTATGTTCTGCTTCAAATGTCAGCAGCCTGTGAAAAAGTTTATGGGTATACTGTCGCTGATCATATGCAAAATCCAAATTTATGGTTGGATATTATACTTAAAGAGGATAGGAATATTATATATGAAAATGATGTCCCCTTAAGGAAAGGAGAGAACATTGTACAGGAATATCGCATTCGGCATAAAAACGGAAGCATCCGTTGGTTGCAAACTAAATTAACTCCCACATTGAATGAAAATGGGAAATTGATAAGGATTGATGGAGTAAATTCTGATATAACAAAACGAAAGGATGTAGAAATTGCATTAAAGGAAAGCGAAATCAAGCTTCGATACTTGATTGAAAATTCATCTGACGGAATAGCTATAACGAATGAACATCATGAATTTACCTTCATTAGCGATTCCATGACACAAATAACCGGGATTCCTCAAGATGAATTACTGGGACGAAATATTTTTAGTTTTTTTCATTCTGACGATTTAATGATTATTCAATCACTGTCTAAAACTTTATTTGAGACTCCGGGTAAACCAGTAGTTTTCCTTTGCAGATTTCGAAATAAAATGGGTGGCTACAAATGGTTCGAATGTTATTTAAATAACCTGTTACATGAACTCGCAATAAAAGGGTTTGTGACTAATTTTCATGATATTACTGAAAGGAAAAACCAGGAAGATGCATTAAAAGTTAGAAATGAAGAATTGAAAAAATCAAATAATGAACTGGACAGATTTGTATATAGTGTTTCACATGACTTAAGGGCTCCATTGGCATCAATCATGGGTGCAATTGAGTTTACTGAAACTGAATCGACACTGGTAGAAATAAAAGAAAATCTTTCAATGATGAAAGATAGCGCAAGGAAACTGGACAGTTTTATACTGGATATTTTAGATTATTCAAGAAATTCGCGGATGGATATTAGGAGGGAAGTGATTAATTTCAAGGAATTGCTCAATGATGTGAGAAACAATCTAAAATACATGAGTTCAGATAAGTCCAGTGTGGAGATTCGGATAAACATTGAAAATGAAATTCCATTCATATCTGATAAAAGCAGGATAAGTATAATTTTGAATAACCTT
>Ga0307374_10012321_pt1 | contig 12008 bp, 13 predicted proteins | sample OX3MG_FD_202532 | JGI IMG/M metagenome (GOLD analysis project Ga0307374, IMG submission 202532) | Soil microbial communities from Risofladan, Vaasa, Finland - OX-3 | ecosystem: Environmental > Terrestrial > Soil > Coastal area > Acid sulfate soil | place: Finland: Risofladan, Vaasa | collected...
GTCGTGGCGGGCGAAGAACGGCCCGCCGGGGTGGCCGAGCAGGACGTCCGGCTCGCGTGCGCGCGACTCGGGACGGCGAAAGAGAAGGATTCCGGCGCTCTGCCTGACAGCCACCGACGCATCGTAGACACAGCGCTGCTGCTGGTCGCGCCGAGCGACACTGCTGGGGACGGCGCCATCGCTTCGGACCCCGGCCCCGTCTCCTCGCCCGCGAGCGCGACTGTGGCGGGCAGCCGACCGGGACGGCCGAGCCAACGCTCAAGGCGGCGATCCGCGAGGACTCACTCGGGGGCGCATCGGAATCGGGTGCGGCAGGCCACCGCCACCTGGCGCAGCCAGCGACGGCGTGGGGGACGCCATGTGCTCACGCGCTCGGTGCGGTTGGTCACGCGGACGGGTTGTGGAAGTAGTGGCCTTGGGCGAGGTCGTCGAGGAGGCCGGGATGGGTGGGCTGCCAGCCCAACATCTCGCGCGTCAGCGCACCCGAGGCCGGGGAGTCCATCACGAGAAGCCCGGCCAGGAAGCCGAAGTGCTCACCCGCGTCGTCGGGAGAGATGGAGAGCACCGGGAGGTCGAGGTGGCGTCCGATCACCTCGGCGATCGCTCGGATGGGCACGCCCCCGTCGGCGACAGCGTGCAGGACCGATCCCGCCGGGGCCGTCTCCAGCGCCAGGCGGAACAGTTGCGCGGAATCGAGTCGGTGCACCGCGGGCCAGCGACTGGTCCCGTCGCCGATGTAGCCCGAGACGCCCTTCTCGCGCGCGATGCCGACGAGCATCGCCATGAAGCCGTTGTCCCCTTCGCCGTGGTTCGATGGAGGCAGTCGCAGGACGGACGAGCGGACGCCGCGCGACGCGAGCGAGAGCGTCATTGCCGCATTGGCCGCCCGGGTCTCGTGGCCGCCGCTCAGGGATGTCGTGGCCGGGTCGAGATTGGGCATGTCCTGCTCGGTCGCGACGCGCCCCGGTGCGAGCCCGAGCGTTCCGGAGGCGATCACGAACGGTCGGTCGGAACCGTCGAGGGCCTCGCCGAATACTTCGATCGCACTGCGATCTGCAACGGCGGCGCCATAGAAATCCCCCGAGAACGAGAGGTCGTGCCTGTACGCGAGGTGGATCACGCCATCCGACGCGGCGGCCGCGTTGCGTAGGCTGTCGAGATCATCAAGGCTTCCGAGGTGCACCTCTGCCCCAGCGGCGGTGAGCGCAGCGGCCGAGGCATCCGAGCGGGCGAGCCCGACGACCTGATGGCCGGCGCCGATGAGTTCGGGGACGACGGCGGAGCCGATCCAGCCCGACGCGCCGGTGACGAAAATACGCATTGGAACCTCCAGGCGAGTTGATGTCAGTCGATGTCGTCACTCTAGCACAGATGTCAGTTGCTGACATCAACTATGATCGTGACCAATGACCCGATGGGAACCGAACGCCGCCGGCCGACTCGCGCAGGCGGCGCTGGAGCTCTACAGCGAGCGCGGATTCGAACAGACCACCGTCGCGGAGATCGCCGGCCGCGCGGGGCTCACGGAGCGAACGTTCTTTCGACATTTCGCCGACAAGCGCGAGGTTCTCTTCGCGGGTGCGGACATGCTGCAGGAGCTCGTGGTGACCGCCGTCGCCAGCGCGCCGGGTTCCGCGGCGCCGATCGACGCCGCGGCCGCCGGCGTCGAGGCGGCTGGCGAACTCCTCCAGAAGCGCCGCGAATACTCCCGGCAGCGTCAGGCCGTCATCGCTGCCAACGCAGAGCTTCGAGAGCGTGAGCTCATCAAGCTCGCCGCACTGGCCTCAGCGATCGCCGAGGCGTTGCGAGGACGGGGTGTCGAGGACCCAGCCGCGAGTCTGGCCGCCGAGGCGGCGATCGCCGTTTTCAGAATCGCGTTCGAACGCTGGACCAGCAAGACCAGAGGGCCAGACTTGCCGCGACTGATCCGAGACTCGCTCGACGAGCTCAGGGCCGTGACCGCGGGTAAGTGAGGAGGTGCGTTGGCGGGGTCGTGCCGTCTAGCGGCGCCAGAAAGCCAGCCGCTGGATCGAAGCCGTGAGGATGTGTCCCCAGGAGATCTGCGTGGCCTCCCGCTGTGACATCGCCTCGAACGGGCTGAAGCGCATCTCGCCGCCGGTCCCGAACTCGATCGTGCCATCGTCCTGCCGGGTGCCGTTGACGATGATCCAACCGCGGTCGATGCGGAGGTTCTCGCTCACGGCCTGAGCGTACCCCATGGCTCGCGGCCCGAGGGGTCCGAACCCGAGCAACTGAGCTGCAGCAGCTGTCGCGTACCGCGCACCAGTCGCAGTTGATCTGCCCCGATGCGTTGCGGAGGCAAGGGGCGACAGGTCGCAAGGCACTGACGCGCAGCTCACCCGGAGTGTCGCTCGCGCGTGATGTCAGCGCTGTTGCTGGTCGCGCGGAGCGGCAGTCGTGCGGCGCGACTGGCCGGCGCATGCGGGAGGGGGGCGGTCAGTCGGAGCGGCGAGCCCGCACGAACTGGCCCGGATGGGACACCCAGTAGAAATTGACGTCCCACCCAACGCCGAACGACCTAGGCGTGAGCAGCCGCGGATCGTTGCGATTCCACAAGCGCGCGCGAAAACGCGCCCGCGTTGGTCGCCGCCAGTCGTACGGCACTCTCCACAGGTAGCCCTGCGGGGCCGGCACTTGATCGTTGCCCTGCTCGTCAGTCATCGCAATTCTCCTTTACCGCCCAACATATCCGGCCACGCCGCCACAGATGATTGTCGCATCAGCTGATCATCGGCGGCGCTTTTCGCGCAGGGCGACATGGTGATCGGGCGACGATCGGGGACCCTCACCTACGATTTGAGCCATGACCTCGACGTGGAGCCAAAGGCCTTGTGGTCCGGGTGGTGCCGACGCTATCCGATGGCACTCAGCGTCTTGAGAGGCTTGGCGGGGAGATGGTTGGTAGCGGCCGGGCTCGTGGCTGTCTTGACGCTCGCCGCGTGCGGAGGCGGTGGCGGTGCGGGCTCATCCAGCAGGTCGGCGGCCCCTTCAGTGCACCCGCACGTTGGGATCGGCGACGAGAAGCTCGACATGTTCGCGGATGCGCGCTTCTTGGCGCTGGGGATCAAATACGTTCGATACGACATGTCGTGGGACGCGCTGTCGGTGCCGTGGGAGCGCCCGCAGGTGACGGCCTGGATGAACGCCGCCAAGGCCGACGGAATGAGCGTGCTGGTGAGCATCGATCACTCCCGCAATACGCTCTACAAGAGCGTTGTGGTCAACGGGGTGACCAAGACTCAGGCCTTCAGCCAGAGTCGCGTGATGCCGACCGTGGCACAGTACGTCGCAGCCTTCAAAGCGTTCCGTGCGCGGTTCCCGTGGGTGACGGAGTTCGCGACCTGGAACGAAACGAACTGCTACTGCGAGGTGAGCTTCAACCAGGTGTCGCGGGTCGCCGCGTACTACTTGGCGCTGCGCTCCGCTTGCTCGACATGCACGATCCTCGCGGCCGAGTTCCTCGACGTCGGGAGATCGAGCGGTGTCCCGATGACGATCTGGGCGCGCGAGTTCGTCAACGCGGCCGGACTGCAGCCGCAGTATTGGGGCTTGAACGACTACGAGGAGGCGAATCACCTCGTCACCACGAGCACGCGCGAACTGCTGGCTGCCGTTCGGGGCAGGATCTGGCTGGCGGAGACGGGCGGCATCGTCAACCGCTACGGCATCGTCAATCCAGGGTTTCCCCAGAACGCCGCCCACGCAGCGATCGTCGACCGGCACGTGTTGAGCACGATCGGCGCGCTGAGCCCGCGGATCCAGCGTATCTACCTCTACGAGTGGGATGCCGAGTCGGCACGCGATGGCTGGGACACCGCGCTGATCTCCTATACCGGCGCGCCGCGGCCGGGCTACGTCGTCCTCGCGAACACGCTCAATGCGTGGGGAATCCGACCGAATTGCGCGATCTCGCGGGTACCGCCGACCTGCAACGAGCGCGACAGGACAGCCACGCCCCGCAACGGCTCCACCGGCTCTACGACGCCGTGAGGCGCTCGATGGATTGGCCTACATGCGGCGGCAGAGTTCCCTCGCGCAGTCCCCGACCGAGCGCATCGCAGGCGCCTGCGCGTCGGGCGGGGTCGCGGACTTGTCGGCATTGCGATCTCGTTCAAGCCAATCCTGTCGGAGCCGGGCGCTCGGCTTCGCGCCCAACTCCGACCGCGAGCGGTCTACGGCTTGTGGAAGCTGTGAAGGTCGATTACTTCTTGCGTGATCTCGACCGGGATGTTTGGCTTCACGTTTGCGTCGAACCAGGTGTCGTGCTGGTCCTTCGTCTCCCACACCTCGGCCACGACAAAGCCGCCGGCATCTTCAAATGAGGCGTGGAACAGGAAGCCCGGCTGCTTCTTTATCTTCTCGATCAGGGGCGGCGCGGACTCGTCGTACTGCGCTGCGCTCATTGCGGCACGGTGTCGAATCAGGACGGGCATTGTGATCCTCCTCGTAGAGACTTCGGACGGGAGGGTTATACAGCCGACCCGCTCGTCACGTTCGTCCTAGGGCCGCTGATCGACTGCCTCGCGTGTGTCCGTCGCGTTCGGGGCAGGAGCCACGAGCCCCACACAGCCGCGGGATTCCACCATGAGATCGAGCGCCGCGGCCCGTCGGAGGATCGAACAGTCGATCGTCGGCCGCTCCCGAGGCGCCATGGCGACGGTCGGACGAGCGAGGCGACCACGGGACCGCGGCTATCCGCCCGCCCTGCGAGTGTCGCTCGCGCGTGGCTGCTGCGGCAACGCCGCGCGGTTGGATCTCGAGCAGAGCAGCAACACGACCGAGGTAGGGGCAGAGTCTTGCTGTTCACGCGCGAGCGACACTGTGCGGTGTCGCCCGGATGCCGTACCCGCGACGCGCTAGCCGGCGTCACCGGTTCGACAGCGTGCGCAAGCCCTCGCCGATGAGCATCACCGCGATGACCAGCGCCGCGACCGCGTCTGCCCACCACCAGCCCAGCGCCGCGCGAACGATGAGACTTATGAGCGTCGCGGCCGCGAGGACCGCTCCCGCGAGGCTCAGCACGCCGTCGCCTCGCAATGCGCCACTGCGAAGCTGCGTGGCGAGCCCAAGCTTGGCCCGGGCGAGAAACGGAAGCACGACAGTCGAGGCAGCGGTCAAGACGATGCCGACGAGCGACCTCTCGGGCACGGAATGGTCCGAGAGCGCGCTGATGGCCGTCGCGCCGACGTACAACGCCACACCGATCATCACGACGCTCACAGCGAGCGCAGCACGCCGCTCCACGGCATCAGCGTCAGCGCCTTGCGAGCGCCCGGCCCCAAACCGCCAGATCAGCACCGCCGATGCCGCACCGTCAAGGATCGAGTTCGCGCCGAAGCCGAGCAGAGCGGCAGACGACACGACGAGCCCGACCACAGCGGAGGAAACGCCGGCCACCGCGGACCACAGCACGGACAGAGAGCACCAGCGGATGGCGGCCGTTCTCAGATTGTCCCGGGCCTCTACGGTCACTCGGCCGATTCTCGCGACTCGGCCGAGTAGCTGCCGACCGGGCGCGTCGCTCTGTGCGACAACCGGCACGCGAGTTCAGGCGGAAGCGACACGCTGGCCGGCGGGTTAGCCGGCGTAGGTCGAGAGATCGAGGGCGTAGCTGGCGAGGGCAACGAATAGCCCGCCGGCTGCGACAAGGCATGCCGCCAGCGGCCAGCGGATCGTCCGGGAGCGGCTGAAGAGGTAGCCCGCGATGAGGATGCCAAAGACGCTCAGCATCCCAAAGGCCCAGAGGGTCTCCGGCGCCTTGGTTGCAGAAAGCGGCTGCCGGCGACCCGGGGGAAGCGTAGGGTGAACCACCGTCGCCTCTGCACGGGCCGCCCATGCCGAGGCCAACGACGGTCAGGTACCCGGACGCGGCGAAGGACACGCCATCACGATCGTGGCGACGCGCGCCGGCCGTCTGTTGGGTCCGCCGTAGAGGAGAACGGCGGCCGCCGTGGCGACGCCACTAATGACGAATCCGAAAAGCGCCTCGTGGTTCGTCAACGACTGCGTTCGGAAGACGTGGACGAGCGCAAACGTCACCACCGGTATGTCGACGTGAGCGACCGAGAAGAGCCCCGCGACCCGGTCGTCGTCATTCCGCAGAGCCGGGTGCTCAACGGTGTTCAGCGGGCGACACGCAGCATGACGACACGAACGTCGCCGGAATCACGCCGGGTATCGCCGCCGCGTACGCGAATGGGTATCCGCACCGAGGCGCGCAGCTCCCGGACGATCAGCGAGCTGCGCCGCGCGTACTCCCGATCCGTCGTGCGCGAGCACACGATTGGTGTCGGCCAACGAGGGCAGCCGCCTAAGCCGGCGTCCCTACGCCGTTGAGGAAACACTCACATCTGCGCCATCGCTGTTGCTCTGCGTGTGCATGGCGACAGTGGTCCCGGAGATCGCGGCGGGCTTGCAGCGAGCGAGCAGCACGATTCCCGTAGAGGCGATCAATCCGAGGACGGGTACCGCGCGTCGAGCCGCGGTGGGTGAGAGCACAAGCTCAAACAGCGGGATGGGGTCTCCGAGACGGTCTTGCAGCCCGCCAAGCGGGCAGTCCCCTCGGTTGGCCGCCACGAGCGCTCCTTCGGTCACCAGGGCCCCAACGGCAAGCCGCAACCGCGGGTCGCGGCGGCCGGTGAGGGCACACCACCACACGTAGCCCATCGCAACGAGGAACGCGACAGCGATCGCGCTGTGCGCAGCTCGGAAAGCTCGCGCTTCGATCGACAATCGCGCGGTGGCCATACCCACCAGGATCGCTCATCCACCGCCGACCCCGTACACGGCAGACGCGCCGCGCTGTCGGATTCGCGCAGAGCAGCACTGTGCGAGGCTCTGCGAAGCTTGTGTGAGCTGGTGTCAACGGCCGGGAGGTGATCAGTCCCCATGAGTGAGGACGACTTCTTCGGATCGGTGCCGGAGCCCCCGCCGGAGCCGCCGCCGGAGCCGCAGCCCGATTGGTTCGGCCCGCCGACGGGAACGCTCCCAGGCGTCGCTCCGCTGGAACTCCTGCTCGCTCGGTCCGACCTCGCCGCCGTCTGCATCACGCGAATCTCGGCCTATGCGAACGGTTTTGCGTTCGAGCTGCTCACGGTGAGCGCGGCGGACGCCAGTGACGACCTGGACCCTCACATGATGGGGTTCCATCACCGCCGAGGCCGAGGGAGTGCTGTTGACACGCAGTTGCGTCTTGGCGTGCAGTTCTCCGACGGTTCGAAGGCGACGAACGTCGGCGCGGCCCCGGGGTTTGCTGGGCGCGACGAGCAGCCGCAAGCTCCGGTGCTCCACCCTCAGGGCGGAGGAGGCGCTCCCGGCAGTTGGCGCATGGGCTACTGGGTGTGGCCACTGCCGCCTACAGGGCCGATGGCGTTCGTGTGCGAGTGGTCGGCAGCTTCTATTCCGCTGACGCGCCACGAGATCGACGCACAGATCGTGCTCGACGCGTCGGCGCGCGCACAGGAAATCTTCGCTCCGGGGACGCCGTCGCGTCCTGGCGCAACCGTGACGACCTTCGGGCTGACCGCGCGAAGCACCAAGCCCGACGAGTAGCCGCCGGCTCAGGCGCCCTCGGCGGTCGCGAGCGACGAGATCGCCACCGCCGCCACAATCACGACGCCGGTGACGATGGGCTGCAGGTTGGAGTTGACCGAAAGCAGATCCATCCCGTTCGTGATCAGGGCGAGGAACAGGACGCCGACGACCGTGCGCCACACGGAGCCGACACCGCCGAAGATGCTGGTCCCGCCGATCGCCACCGCGGCGATTGCCTGCAGCGCGAGGGTCGTACCGTCGTTGCTGTTTCCCGAGCCGGTCGTGGATGCCTCGATCAGCCCGGCGATGCCGGCGGCGACGCCGGCGATCACGAACGTGGCGATCACGATCCGGTCGACTCGGATGCCCGATAGCCGCGCGGCGTCGCGGTTGCCGCCGACCGCATAGCAGAAGCGTCCGAAGACGGTGCGCGCCAGCACGAACTGCAGCAGCGCCGCGAGTGCGACGAAGACGATCACCGAGTACTGGACCGAGCCGACGCTGTCGCGGCCGAGCGCGAGGAAGGTGTTGCTCGATTCCGACAACAGAAGGCCGCCGCTGATCGCGGTCGCGGCGCCCACGTAGACGAATGACGTTGCCAGCGTCGCCAGGAACGAGTTGACCCGCAGCTTGGTGCGCAGCAGGCCGTTGACCAGCCCACATCCGGCGCCGACGACGAGCGGGGTGACCAGCCCGAAGCCGACTCCCCAGTGGATCGCGATCTCGACCGCGCAGACCTCGGTCAGCGCAAACTGCGCGCCGAGCGAGAGGTCGAAGTTCCCCGCGACGACGACGAGCGTCACCGCGCAGGCAATGATCCCGAGCGGCGCATTCTCGTAGAGGATGTTGAGCAGGTTGCTGCTCGAGAGGAACGGCGCCGAACCGAGCGACAGCGCGATGAACAGGACCGCGAAGGCGACCAGCACCCCGTAGTCGCGGATGTGCTCGGCGCGTATGCGCAGGCGCCGCGGCGCGGCGGCGTCGGCCGACGCGGGCTCGGCGATCGGCGCCGCGCCGGGCGGGTCGGCGGTCATGCCCCGATCGCCTCGGGGGCGTCCACGCCGAACGCCGCCTCCATCACGTCGGCGAGCGGCGGATCGGCAGCGAACTCGTGGGTGATCGCACCCGCTGCGATGACGAGCACCCGATGCGCGAGGGCGAGCACCTCCTCGATCTCCGAGGAGATCAGGAGAATCGCGACGCCCTCGCCGGCGAGGTCGTTGATCAGCCGGTGAATCGCTGCGCGCGCGTTGACGTCGACCCCGCGCGTCGGCTCGTCGAGCAGCAGCACGCGCGGGCGGCGAAACAGCCATTTCGCGAACAGCACCTTCTGCTGGTTGCCGCCCGAGAGCGTGCTGAGCTTGGCTGCCGGCGACGGTGCGGCGATCGAATGCTCCGTGATCAGGCGCCGGGCGTGCGCGCGTTCGGCGCCGCGCTTGACGACGCCGATCTTCGACGCGATCGAGCGGACGTGGGCGATGGTGGTGTTCGGCCCGAGCGACAGCTCCATGAACAGGCCGTCGTGCTTGCGGCTCTCCGGCACGAAGGCGATGCCGGCCCGGATCGCGTCGCGCGGAGACTGAACGCGCCGCTCCACGCCGTCGACCGAGATCGTGCCCGCCTCGGCGTGATCGGCGCCGAAGATCGCTCGCGCCAGTTCTGAGCGTCCGCTTCCCACCAACCCGGCGAGCCCGACGATCTCGCCCTCACGGATCGACAGCGACACGTCGCGCAGCACGCGGCCGCGCCGCAGTCCGCGGACCTCGAGCACCACGGCGCCCGGCGCTCGCACTGGCGTCTCTGCGCGCTGCGCCTCCACCGTCGCACCGAACATCGCGCGCACCAGGCTTGCCTCGGTCTCCTCGGCCGCCGGCACGGTGTGCACCAGGCGCCCGTCGCGCAACACGCTGATCGTGTCCGCGAGCTCGACGACATCGTCGAGGAAATGGCTGACGTAGACGATCGTCGTCCCGCCGCGGCGCAGATCGTGGACCATCGTTCGCAGTGTCTCGATCTCCACGTGCGTGAGCGAGGAGGTCGGCTCATCCATCACGATCGCTCGCGCGCCGGTGGCCACGGCGCGCAGGATCTCGACCATCTGCTGGTCGGCCAGACGCAACTGGCCGACCGGCGCATCGCGGTCGAGTTTGAAGCCCCAGCGCTCGACGAGCTCACCGTACTGACGCGCGAGCCGCTGGCGTGCCACCAGGCCGATCCGGCGCGGCTCGATCCCCAGGAAGACGTTCTGCATCACGCTCAGGTGCGGCACGAGTGCGAGCTCCTGGGCGATCAGCGCGATGCCGTGGCGCCGCGCGTCGTGGGGGTCGGCCCAGCGCACCGGCTGCCCGTCGAGGTACATCTCCCCGGCGTCCGGACGGATCGCGCCGGCGATGATCTTGCCGAGGGTCGACTTTCCCGCCCCGTTGGCGCCGACCAGCGCGTGGACCGTCCCGGCAGTGATCTCGAGGGCCACGTCGTCGAGGGCCCGCTTGCCGCCGTAGCTCTTGACGATCCCGGCGAGCCGGATGTGCGCCGGGTGGCGCACATCCGTCCCACCGCCAGCCTCACTACCCGGCATAGCTCCAGTCGGGCTTGAAGCTCGGATGCGCCTTCAGCGCACCCGCGTCGATCACCGGCAACGCGCCGGGGAGCTTGTAGGTGTCGACGACCGCGGGAACCTTCTTCCCGTGGACCGCCTGAACGAGGTACTGAACGGCCAACTTCGACTCCGTCGCCGGGTACAGCGCCTGCGACGCGAACCACGTGCCGGCCTTGATTCCGGCGACGGCCTCGGTCGAGGCACCGAAGCCGATCAGCTCGAGATCCTTTCCAGGCGTCAGCTTCAGCTGCTTGAGCGCGGTCAGCGTGCCCGCGATCATCTGATCCGCGAACGAGTAGAGCACGTCCACCTTCGGCTTCGACTGGAAGAAGTTGAGCGTGGACGCCTGCGCGCCCGGTGTCGAGTACATGCCCTGGGGCATCAGCGTCGACTTGATGTGTCCGGTGGCAGCCAACGCCGGCTGGATCAATCCGATCCGGTAGGCGTCGGGCGGGAAGGCCGTGATCCCGGGCATGATGGCCACGTTGCACGCCTTGCCTGCGCCGACCTTCGCGGCGCATGCCTTCTTGATCTCGGAGACGGCGATCTGCGCCTCCTCCTTGAGCCCGGTGCCGGCCGTGATCGTCAGACCCGGCTCGGTCTTCAGCGTGGCCTGGTCGGCCGTGCTGCCCAGCGTGGCGTCGGCCGCACCGACCTTGATCCCCGCCTTGTTCGCCTGCACGGCGAGCGGCTGCAGCGCCACCGCGTTGTTCGGCCAGATGTAGAAGGCCTGATACTTGCCGCTGGTGATCGCGTCTCGCATCTGGGTTGCCTGCAACGTCGGATCGTTGTTGGAGTTCAGGAACGTGACCTTCGCGCCGACCTTCGCCGCCTCGGCCTGGGCGGCCTTGAACCCCGAGAGCGGATACGGCGTCGTGTTGTAGCTGAAGAACGCGATCTGCACCGTCTTCGGTGCGGCGCTCGAGGACGCTCCGCCGACGGCGAAGCCGGCGAGGGCGATGGCCCCCGCGACGACACCGGTGATCCGCCACCTGCGTCTCACACTTCCCATTTCTCTTCTCCCTCTCGCGTCCCCCACCGATGGGCGACACGTGTTGTTGTGTCGAAACCCGGTCCTCGACGCGTTGGGTCCCTCCTCGGGGTTGCTGCCCAGGCGCGGCGGAAGCACAAGAGCTGCCGTCTGCCGTTCCCCTCCGCGAGCATCGTACAACCGCCCAGCCTGCCGGCCGGCTGAGCGGCGACCCTTGCGACATTCGCAAGTTTCAGCCTTTGCCCGCCGCAGCGCTTGTCCGGGCGTGCACGAGTCCTTGGCCGTTTGCGCAGCACGCGGGTTCGTGTGGGCTAGCGCCAGACCCGCCGGGCGTCTCTCCCCTGGACGCCGGCATCGAGCTTGCTGCCGGCCGCGGTCAAGGCAAACCTGGGGACCGGTCCTGCTACGCTCGCCGCCCGGTCGCAGGACAAGGAGAGCAGTGGACTTCGGGCTGGTCCTGATGGGCTATCACGGATGTTGGGATGACGTCGCGTTTGCGGAGGAGCACGGGTTTGCGACCGCCGGCTTCGTCGACTCGCCGCTGCTGGCGGGCGATCCCTTCGTGTGCATGACGCTGGCCGCTCAGGCGACCACGCGTATGCGGGTCGGGACGATGCTCGCCATCCCCGATTTGCGCCGCGCGCCAACGACCGCGGCCGCGATCGCCACGGTCAACCGCATCGCTCCGGGGCGCACGTTCCTGGGACTGGGGAGCGGGTTCACGGGGCGTGCCGTGTTCGGGATGCCGCGTCTGCCCGCCGATCGGCTGCGCGACTACGCACTGGAGTGCCGGGCGCTGCTCGACGGCGACGAGGTCATGCATCGGTGGGGTCGCCACGAGCAGCCGATCAGATTTCGCCAGAC
>Ga0307374_10012325_pt1 | contig 12007 bp, 12 predicted proteins | sample OX3MG_FD_202532 | JGI IMG/M metagenome (GOLD analysis project Ga0307374, IMG submission 202532) | Soil microbial communities from Risofladan, Vaasa, Finland - OX-3 | ecosystem: Environmental > Terrestrial > Soil > Coastal area > Acid sulfate soil | place: Finland: Risofladan, Vaasa | collected...
CCTTCGCGCTTGAAGAAGCCGCCCGGGATCTTGCCGGCGGCGAAGGTCTTTTCCTGGTAATTGACGGTGAGCGGGAAGAAGTCCTGGTTGGGCTTCGGCTGCTTGTTGGCGACCGCGGTGCACAGCACCGTGGTCTCGCCATAGGTCGCCATCACCGCGCCATTGGCCTGCCGTGCGACCTTACCGGTCTCGAGCACCAGGCGGCGGCCGCCCCACATCAACTCTTTTCTGAATACCTCGAACATGATCGGGCTCTCTCTCTTCTCTCTTTAGCTCTCTGCGGAAAGGCATAGGGACGCGGCGCGAGCGACCTTGCAGGTCGTCGCGGCACGGGCGCCCTCGAATTCGAAACGATGTCGCCGGCGGCTCAGCGGCGGAGTCCCAAGCGCTCGATCAACTGGTTATAGCGCGCGACGTTCGTGCGCTTCAGGTAATCGAGCAGGCTGCGGCGCTGACCGACCATCACCAGGAGGCCGCGCCGCGAATGGAAGTCTTTCTGATGATGACTGAGATGCTCGGTCAGGTTGGTAATCCGTTCCGACAACAAGGCGACTTGCACTTCCGGCGACCCGGTGTCCTCGTCCTTGCGGCGGTATTCCTGCACCAGCTCTTGCTTGCGCGCGAGCGTAATCGACATCGGTTTCTCCTTGTCTCAAAAATTCATCACACGCACGGGGCGGATGAGGCCTTTTTCGACTGCGGCCAGCGCCACCAGCCTTCCGTCGCTGGTTGCGCGGATCGTTGCGCCATCTTCGAGAAGATCGATGCGCGCCCGATCCGATGGGCGCAATGGCGTCACGACACGGCCGCAACGCAAGGCCTCCGCCTCTTCTCCGCTCAGGGCCAGCGCCGGGATGTCGTCCAGCGCGGTCTCGATCGGAAGCAAATGCCCGGAAGCGGGCGAACTATGCCCCAGGGCCGCCAGTTTATCCAGGGAAATCGCCCCGTCCAGCGTGAAGCGTCCGACCGCGAGGCGGCGCAGCTCCGTCACATGGGCATAACAGCCGAGAACCGCCCCTAAATCGCGCCCCAGGGCGCGGATATAGGTCCCCTTGCCGGTTTCGGCCTCGAACTGGGCGTGGTCGGCGTCGGGCATGGCGAGAAGCGCGATGCTCAGCACCTCGACCGGGCGCGCGGCCAGCGTCACCGCGCCGCCGCCGCGGGCCAGATCATAGGCGCGCGCGCCGGCGACCTTGATGGCCGAGAAATCCGGCGGCCGCTGCGACAGCACGCCTTCGAACGCGGGCAGGGCGGCGAGCACCTCGGCGCGGCTCGGCCGGGTAGCGCTCTCGGCGACAATCGCGCCCTCAGTATCGTCGGTCGTGCGCGCGACGCCCCAGCGCAAGGTGAAGCGATAGCGCTTGCGGCTGCCCATCGCATAGGAGACCGTCTTGGTCGCCTCGCCCAAAGCGATCGGCAGCACGCCGGTCGCGAGCGGATCGAGCGTGCCGCCGTGGCCGGCCTTGGCCGCATCGAGGATGCGGCGCACCGCGCCGACCGCGTGGCTCGAGCTCATGCCGAGCGGCTTGTCGAGGACGATCCAGCCATGCACCGGGCGGCCGCGAGGCTTACGCGCCATCGCCCGTTCCATCCGAGGAGGCGTCGTCGGGCGGCTCGAGATCGCGCGCGACGTCCTTGCGCCGCAGCAGTGATTCGATCTTGCTGGCCTGCTCGAAGCTGCCGTCGAGCGCGAAGGTGATCTGTGGCGCGACGCGCAGATCGATCTCGTGCGCGATGCGCTGGCGCAAAAAGCCGGCGCCGCGCTTCAGCCCGGTCATGACCGCGGGAACATTGGCGCCGCCGAGCGGCATCACGAAAGCGGTCGCGCGCTTGAGGTCGGGCGACACGCGCACCTCGGTGACGGTCACCGCCGCGTCATGCAAGGCGGGATCGCGCAGCTCGCCACGCTGGAAGATGCGCGCGAGCAAATGGCGGATCTCTTCGCCGACCCGGAGTTGGCGCTGCGTCGGGGCTGCCGAACGCGCTTTGCCCGCAATCGATCTCGATGGCACGGATGTCTATCCCTGCATGCTTCGGAACAAACGTCGCGACGGAGATTGCGCGCTTTTAAAGAACGCGCGCGACCTCTTCGACCTCGAAGCACTCGATGATGTCGCCCTTTTCGACATTGTCGTAATTCTCGAAGGCCATGCCGCATTCGAAGCCTTCGCGCACCTCGCGCACTTCGTCCTTGAAGCGCTTCAGGGTCTTGAGCGCGCCCTCGTGGATAACGACGTTGTCGCGCAGCAGCCTCACCTTGGCGCCGCGCTTGACCTGGCCCTCGGTCACCATGCAGCCGGCGACCTTGCCGACCTTGGTGATGTTGAACACCTCGCGAATCTCGGCGTTGCCGAGGAAGCGCTCGCGCCTGGTCGGCGACAGCATGCCGGTCAGCGCCGCCTTCATGTCGTCGATCACCTCGTAGATGATCGAGTAGTAGCGAATCTCGACGCCGTCGCGCCGCGCCATGTCGCGCGCCTGCGGATTGGCACGGACGTTGAAGCCGATGATCACCGCATGCGATGCCTTGGCGAGGATGATGTCGCTCTCGTTGATGCCGCCGACGGCGGCGTGTAGCACGCGCACCGACACCTCATCGGTGCCGAGCTTCTCGAGCGTGCCGGTGATCGCCTCGAGCGAGCCCTGCACGTCGGATTTCACCACCGCGGCCAATTCCTTGGCAGCGCCGGCCGCGGCTTGCGCGAACATCTGCTCGAGCGTGCCGCGTGCGCCGGCGGCTGCCTGCTGCTCGCGGCGGCGGCGCTGACGATAGGCGGCGATGTCGCGCGCCTGGCTTTCATCGGCGGCGACGGTGAAATCGTCGCCCGCCATTGGCGCGCCGCTCAATCCCAGCACCTCGACCGGCATCGCCGGTCCCGCCGCGTCGATGGCCATGCCGCGATCGTCGATCAGCGCGCGCACACGGCCCCATTCGCTGCCGGCGACGAAGATGTCGCCGACCTTGAGCGTGCCGCGCTTGATCAGCACGGTCGCGACCGCGCCGCGGCCGCGCTCGAGCTGCGCCTCGATCACGCTGCCTTCGGCCGGCCGGTTGGGATTCGCCTTGAGGTCGAGAATTTCGGCCTGCAGCAGGATCGCTTCCTCGAGCCGGTCGAGGCCGGTCTTCTTGATCGCCGACACCTCGACGTCGAGCACATCGCCGCCCAGCCCTTCGACCACGATCTCGTGCTGGAGCAATTCCTGCCGCACCTTCTCGGGATTGGCGTCCGGCTTGTCCATCTTGTTGATCGCGATGATCATCGGCGCGCCCGCCGCCTTGGCGTGGCGCAGCGCCTCGACCGTCTGCTCCTTGATCCCGTCGTCGGCCGCGACCACGAGCACGACGATATCGGTGACATGCGCGCCGCGCGCGCGCATCGCGGTAAAGGCCTGGTGGCCCGGCGTGTCGATGAAGGTGATGCGCTGGCCGCCCTTCAGCAGCACCTGATAGGCGCCGATATGCTGGGTGATGCCCCCAGCCTCGCCCGCCGCGACATCGGTCTGGCGCAGCGCGTCGAGCAGCGAGGTCTTGCCGTGATCGACATGGCCCATCACGGTGACGACCGGCGGCCGCGGCTCGAGCGATTCCGGCGGATCGTCGTCGCCCTTCAGCCCGATCTCGACATCGGCCTCGGAGACGCGCTTCATCCGATGACCGAATTCGGTGACCACAAGCTCGGCGGTGTCGGCGTCGATGCTCTGGTTGATGGTCGCCATCACGCCCATCTTCATCAGCGCCTTGATGACGTCGACGCCGCGCTCGGCCATGCGGTTGGCAAGCTCTTGCACGGTGATGGCCTCGGGCACCACGACGTCGCGCACGATCTTGGTCTGCTCTTGCAACATCTGCAGCGCGCGCTGCTTCTCGCGCTCGCGGTGGCGGCGAACCGAAGCGAGACTGCGCTGGCGCTCGTCGTCGTCGGTGTTGAGCACCTTGGTCACGGTGAGCTTGGGCGTGCGGCGATGCTCGTCGCGGCGCGGCGCCGGCGCGGGACGCCGGACGGCGCCGGGACGCAAGCCGCGCCGCGATGCCGATTCTTCCTCGACCTCTTCCTCGACCACCTTGACCTTGCCGGCGGCGGTCAGCGCGGCGACCTTGGCCGCGGCGGCCTTGCCGGCGCGCTCGGCCACTTCGCGGCGCGAATCTTCTTCGGCCTTCTCGGCTTTGCGGCGCGCATCGTCGTCGACTTTGCGGCGGTCGCCATCGTCGGTCTTGCGGCGGCTGTCTTCCTCGGTCTTGCGCCGGGCTTCGTCCTCGGCGGCGGCGGCGGCGCGACGAAGCTCTTCCTCGCGCTCGCGGTCGGCATCGACCAGGGCCTGGCGGCGGGTTTCCTCGTCGGCGCGGATCGCGCCCTTCAAGGCGCGAACGCGATGCGCGCGTTCTTCTTCGGTCAGGCCCTGCGGCAGCACGACCGCGCGGCGCACCGGGGCCGCGGCGGGCTTCGCGGTCGCCGGCGCGGCGGCAGTCGCCGGCTGGGTTTCGGCAGGCTTGTCGGAGCCGGGCCCAACCGCGCGCTTCTTGCGCACCTCGACCTGAACGGTCTTGGTGCGGCCATGCGGGAAGCTCTGGCGCACTTGCCCGGTCTCGATCGGCTTGCGCAGCTCGAGTTTGCCGCCGGTGCGGCCAAGGCTCAGCGGCCGCTTATCCTGCTCGGTGTTATCGCTCACTCACATCCACCTTTGCGTCTATCGCCAGACAAGCGGGGCGAAAGCCCTGAAGCCGCCGCGCCTCGGCGATAAACAGATCCGAAAGCCGCCCCTTTCTCAGGGCCACATGAACCGCATGCTCGCGCCCGAACGCCACGCCCAGCTCGCGCGCGCTCAGACACGCGATGCGGGGCAAATTCGGCGCCAGAGCCGCAAGCTTTCCCTGTCCGTCCGCCGCCGCGTCCGTCGCCTCGACCAGCATCGCCGCCTTGCCCTCGGCCAAAGCGGCCTTGACCCGGACGAAGCCCGCAACCGCCAGACCCGCACGCCGCGCCAGCCCGAGGGTCGCGATGCAACGCTGCGCCAACAGCGCCTCGATGCGATCCTCGAGCCCCGCCGAAACCGCGGCCGGCGCCTTCGCAGCACGCGCAAAAACGCGCTTGCTTGCCGCCGCGGCCACTATATCGCGCTGTGCCGTCAACCACAAACCCCGGCCCGGCAGCTTGCCCGCCACATCGGGCACGACCTGGCCGGCCGGATCGACCACGAACCGCAACAGCTCGGTCTTCGGCCGCACCGCGCCGGTGACGAGGCAGCGCCGTGTCGCGCCGCCCCGCAAATCGTCGTCGTCGATGACCAAAGCCGGCTCGGCCAAACCGCACTACTCCCCGGGCGAGGCCGCGTCGGCGGCGGGCTTTTCCGCCGCCGGCTCGTTCTCGAACCAATGCGCCCGCGCCGCCATGATGATCGCGTTGGCCTCGTCCTCTTCGAGCTTGGCGGTGGTGCCCGCCATCTCGATCAACTCGTCGGCGGCAAGATCGGCCAGGTCGTCGAGCGTCTTCACGCCTTTCTCGCCGACCGCCACCAGCAAGGCGGGAATCATGCCCTCGATCGCCGCGACGTCGTCGCCGACGCCGAGCTCCTTGCGGCGGGTTTCGAACCGCTCGTTCTGCTCCTGGAGGAACACCTGGGCGCGCTGCTGCAGCTCGCCGGCCACGGTCTCGTCGAAGCCCTCGACGCTGGCCAACTCCTCGATCGCGACGAACGCGACTTCCTCGACCGAGGTGAAGCCTTCGGTGACGAGGAGATGCGCGATCACGTCGTCGACATCGAGCGCCTCGATGAACATCGCCGAGCGCGTGCGGAATTCTTCCTGGCGGCGCTCGCTTTCCTCGGCCTCGGTCAGGATGTCGATGTCCCAGCCGGTGAGCTGCGAGGCGAGACGGACGTTCTGGCCGCGGCGGCCGATCGCCAGCGAGAGCTGATCGTCGGGCACCACGACCTCGATGCGGCGCTGCTCCTCGTCCATCACCACCTTGGCAACTTCGGCCGGCGCCAGGGCATTGACGACGAAGGTCGCCGGATCCTGCGACCAGGGAATGATGTCGATCTTCTCGCCTTGCAGCTCGGCGACCACCGCTTGAACGCGGCTGCCGCGCATGCCGACGCAGGCGCCGACCGGGTCGATGCCGCTGTCGTTCGAGATGACCGCGATCTTCGCGCGGCTGCCGGGATCGCGCGCCACCGCCTTGATCTCGATGATGCTGTCGTAAATCTCGGGCACTTCCTGCGCGAACAGCTTGGCCATGAATTGCGGATGGGTGCGCGAGAGGAAGATCTGCGGCCCGCGCACTTCCTGGCGCACGTCGTAGATATAGGCGCGCACGCGCTCGCCCTGGCGGAAGCTTTCGCGCGGCAGCAGCTCGTCGCGGCGCAGGATCGCTTCGGCGCGGCCGAGATCGACCACCACGTTGCCGAACTCGACGCGCTTGACGAGACCGTTGACGATCTCGCCGACGCGGTCCTTGAACTCGTTGTATTGGCGCTGGCGCTCGGCGTCGCGCACGCGCTGGACGATCACCTGCTTGGCGGTCTGCGCCGCGATGCGGCCAAAATCGATCGGCGGCAGCGGATCGGTCAGGAAATCACCGACCTCGGCGTCGGGATTGAGCTGCTTGGCGCCGGCAAGATTGATCTGCGTCGCCTCGTTCTCGACCGGATCGGCGACTTCGCGAAAGCGCATCAGCTTGATCTCGCCGCTCTTGCGATCGATCTCGGCGCGAATGTCGTATTCGAGCCCGTATTTCGAGCGCCCGGCTTTCTGGATCGCCTGCTCCATCGCCTGGAGCACTTCGTCGCGATCGATGCCTTTTTCGCGCGCGGCGGCCTCGGCGGCTTGCAGCAGTTCGGGTCTCGGATAGGAAGCGGTGATGGCCATGACGACCTTCTCTGATTGGCGGTGAGGCGGCGCGAAACTAACGGTGGCTTTGCGGTTGCGTGGCGGCGATCAGCTCATCGGTCAGGATAAGCTTGGCGCGTGCGATCGCATCGAGCGGCAGACGCACGGTGTCGGGACCGACCAGGAGCTTGGCGTCGTCGCCCTCGACCCCCATGAGCTTGCCGCGAAACCGACGCTTTCCCTCGACCGGCCGTTGGAGCTCGATCCTTGCCTCGAAGCCGGCGAAGCGCTCGTAATCGGCGCGGCGCGTCAAGGGCCGGTCGATCCCCGGCGAGCTGATCTCGAGCACATAGGCCGAAGCGATCGGATCGGCGACGTCGAGCAGAGCCGAGACCGTGTGGCTGATATCGGCGCAGTCCTCGACCGTCATCGCGGCATCGTCGGCACGCTCGACCATGACTTGCAGCGTCGGGCGCCCGCCGCCGGTCAAGGCAATGCGCACAATGCCGTAGCCCATCGCGGCGAGCGACGGGCCGATCACGCTTTCGATTTTGCTCGCGTCGAACAAGCGGTTGTCACAGCTCCAGTGGTCGAAGGGGTCCAATAACAAAAAGTGGGCCGCGCGGCCCACCGATCGAGCGACCCGGCAAACCGGGCCTATGGACTCTTGGTTTTGCGGGAATATAGCGCTTTTACAGGCCGTTGCAAGGCGGGCGGCGCTTATCGCGGCCGGCGGCGATAAAAGAACAGCCTGGCGGCGCGACCTTGGGCCGCGGCCTTCTGCTCGTAGCGGGTCGGCGGCCAATCTGCCGGCCGCGGCGTGGCATCGAGGCGCGCGAAATCGGGATGCGCCTCGAGGCGCTCGTCGATCCATTGCGCGTAGTCGGGATCGTCGGTCGCGACCCGCAGCTCGGCGCCATCGCGCAACGCCGCGGCGAGATGATCGAGCGTCTCGCGCGCGACGATGCGCCGTTTCTTGTGGCGCTCCTTGGGCCAGGGATCGGGAAACAGGATGAAGGCGCGGCCCAGGCTTTGCGGCGCGAGCGCGGCAACCAGCATGCGCGCGTCGTCGATGAAGAGGCGCACATTGCCGAGACCGCGCCCCGCGATATCCGACAACAGGCGCGCGATGCCCGGCTCGAACACTTCGCAGCCGATGATGCCGCAATCGGGATAGGTCTCCGCCTGGAAAGCGACGTGCTCGCCGCCGCCGAAGCCGATCTCCAACCAGACATCGCCGACCGGATCGCGAAATAAGGACCGCGGATCGAGCGGCATGCGGTTTTCGGGTCCATCGCTTTGAGGCCCATCGCTTTGAGGCAGGGCGAAGCGCAATTCCGGCAACAGCGTTTCGATCAAGGCGCGCTGCCCGGCGCGCAACGCGCGGCCGCGGCGGCGGCCGTAGAGGCGTCGCTGCGGCTGCCGGTCGCCGGCGCGGATCGTCGCAGAGCTCATGGCGAATGGGACAGGGCGACGTCGCCGCCGTCAAGCATCAGCAGCCGGTCTCGCCCCCGGATTCGCCGCGGCTCGGATAGGCGGCCGCGAGCGCCTTGGTGAGCTCGAACACGCGACGCTTGATCTGCGGATCGGCGATCCGCAGATAGGCGCGCACCAGCTCGAGCGTCTCGCGCTTCATCATCGGATTCGGCTGATACGGATCGGCTGCCGCTTCGCCGACGCCGCCCAGCGCGGATTGGTCGCCGAATTCTTCGAAGAAATAGGATACCGGCACGTCGAGCGCGCGCGCGAGATCGTAGAGACGACTGGCACCCACGCGATTGGCGCCGCGCTCGTATTTCTGCACCTGTTGAAAGGTGAGACCGAGCGCATCGCCCAATTTTTCCTGACTCATTCCGAGCAGCGTTCGCCGCAACCGAATACGCGAGCCGACATGAACATCGACCGGATTGGGCTTGTCGGTTTTTTGTCTTCGCCCTGGATTGTCCAACTGAACCACATAACCACCGCACGCTTCGCGGCTATGCACTAACATGCGGTTTCGCTGCATGCCAGCGGGAAATCGCCCGGCGCGGCGCGATTTTCGATGATGTGAAAAAGCGTCGCAGGCACTCAGATTTTTCCGGCGAATCCGCGCGCGCCGAAACGATATGCCAACAAACTCGCCATAATCAATAGCAGCGCGCCGAAGAATGGCTCATCGCCGATGCGACTATAGAGCGTGGGCGGCAATGGTTCCGGCAATCTCACATCGAGCACGCCGACCGCATCGAGGTCGAGCCGCGCGACCACGCGGCCATAGGGGTCGAACATCGCCGAGATGCCGTTGTCGCCGACGCGCGCCAGCGGCAAGCCCTCCTCGATCGCCCGCAAGCGCGCGATCGCAAGATGCTGGAACGGGCCCGACGTGAAGCCGTACCACGCGTCGTCGGTGATGTTGAGCAGCCAGTCGGGCCGGTGCGCCGGATCGACCACCGCGCCGGGAAAGATCGCCTCGTAGCAAATCAGCGGGCCGAACGGCGGCAGGCCAGGCAAATCGATCGTGCGCGGACCAGTGCCGGCCGAAAGATCGATCGTGCCGGGCGTGATCTTCTGGATCGGCAGGATGCCGCGCAGGGGTACGTATTCGCCGAACGGTACGAGGTGAAATTTGTCGTAGGTGGCGCGGATCGTGCCTTCATGATCGATCGCGACCAGGCTGTTCCAGATATGAGTCGGTTGTTGCGGCGGCGGATCGGTGCGCGTCGTGCCGGTGATGACGTAGCCGTTGGGCGGCGCCGCTTGCGCGATCGCCTGACGTGCGCCGCCGTCGCGATCGAGAAACGGCGGCGCCGCATCTTCGGGCCAGATGATCGCGGTGGGCGCGACGCGGGCCGGCGAGGTGCTGAGCGCGAACAGGCGACGGAAATTGCCGAGCAATTGCGCCGGATCGTTCTTGAAGGTTTGCGGAATCGAAGGCTGAACCAAACGCAAGGTCACGCCAGGTACATCGCCGGATCGCCCATGCGCGAGGCGATCGGCGCCCCACGCTGCCGGGATGGCGAGCAAGAGGATTGCCGCCAGCAGCGACAGCGACCGCCGGCCGGAGAAATCGCCAAGCCGCGCCGGCAGAGCGGCAACCAGAACCGTGAGCAGGCTAAGACCGTAAATGCCGACCAGCGACGCCATCTGCAGCATCGCGATGGCACCGGGAAATGCGCCCGACCAGGCATAGCCGATCAGGTTCCACGGAAAGCCGGTGAGGATATGGCCACGCAACCATTCGGCAACGGCCCAGCAGAGCACGAGCGCGAGGATGCGCCCGGTGCCGCCGAGCCGCAGGCAGCGGCATAGCGCATAACTCGCGGCAAGCGCCCCGCCGGTGAAGATCGCAAGGCCTGCCGGCACGCCCACGACCGCGAACGGCACCAGCCACCAGAACTGCGCGATATCGACGAACAACGCCGCCGCGATCCAATAAAGACCGGCGAGGAAAAATCCGAAGCCGAAGCTCCAGCCCAAGGCGAAGGCGGATTTGTAGCCGACATTGCCGTCCGCCAGCCACACGAGGCCGGGAAACGAAATCAGCAGCACCGGCGTCACATCGACCGGCGGCAGCGACGCCGCCGCAAGCGCGCCCAGCACCAGCGCCGCGAGCTGGCGGCGCCAGCCGCCGAGGCTCGCAAGCCACAGCGCGGCTCGCTGCAACGGCGCGACCGGCCCGGCGCGGCCACGCAATTCCAGCATTGTCGCGTCAGCCATGCTCGGCGGGAAGCGGATCGCCGGGTTTCGCCAAGCCGCGCACGCGCAGGCGCTTCACCCGCCGCGGATCGGCGTCGAGCACCTCGAACTCGAAACCGAGCGGATGGCGCACGATCTCGCCGCGCGCTGGCACGCGCCCCGCCAAGGCCACGACCAAGCCGCCCAAGGTGGTCACGTCTTCCTCGAATCCGTCGGGCACGAGCGCGCCGTCGATATGAGCGGCGAGCGCCTCGATCGGCGTCCGCCCGGGCGCGAGGAACGTCCCGTCGGGGCGCGCGACCAGCTTCGGCCGATCGGCGTCGTCATGCTCATCCTCGATCTCGCCGACGATTTCCTCGATCACGTCCTCGATGGTGACGAGACCGTCGGTGCCGCCGAATTCGTCAACCACGATCGCGAGATGCATGCGCGCCAGCCGCATCTGCAGCAGCAGGTCGAGCAGCGGCATGGTCGGTGCGACGAACAGCGGCTTGCGCGCGATCTCGGCGAGCGGCACGGCGCGGCCATCGAGCGCGTAGGGCAGCAGATCCTTGATGTGAACCATGCCGACGATGTCGTCGAGGGTTTCGCGGAACACCGGCACGCGCGAATGGCCGGCTTCGATCATTTGCTTGGCGGCGTCGCCGAACGGCGTCTCGATGTCGAGCGCCATGATGTCGACCCGCGGCACCATGACGTCGGCCGCGACCTGGCTATGGAGCTTCAGGATGTTGACCAGCAAGGCGCGCTCGTGCGGATCGATCGGCTGCTCCTCGCTTTGCTCGGCAAGCATGTCGCCGAGCGCCGCGCGCAGGCCGCGTGCCTGCTCGGGCGCGCCGCGCAACTGGCGCAGCCACTGGCGCAAGCCCGAAAGCGGGCCTTCCTCCTGGCCAGGCGTCTCGCGTACCGGCTCGGCGTCAGCCACGGCCGACCTCATCACGGACAGCGTCGCGCATGCGATAGGGATCGGCGATGCCGAGCGAGGCGAGAATGACGGTCTCGCGCGCTTCCATACGGCGCGCCGGCGCGGTCGCGACGTGATCGTAGCCGAGCAAGTGCAAGACGCCATGAACGACGAGATGGCGAACATGATCGGCGAGGGTCTTGCCCTGCTGCCGTGCCTCGGCCACCACGGTCTCGAAGGCGAGCACCACATCGCCCAGCAGCCGCGGGCGCCCGACAGCGGGCGGCTCGTCGCTGGCAAAGGCAAGCACATTGGTCGGCGCATCCTGGTCGCGCCAGCGCGCGTTCAGCATGCGGACGGTCGCGTCGTCGGCGAGCACGAGAGAGAGCTCGGCACGCGCGACCGGCCGGCCCGATTGCGCCAACGCCGCCAGCGCCGCCTGGCGCGCGAGAGTCGCGACCGCGGGCAGCGAACGGCGCCACCGGGCGCACGGAATGGCGAGGTCGATCGCGACCGCGCGCGCGGGATCAATCGCCCGCCGCATCGTCTCTCTTGCGCCGCTTGCGGTCGCGCCGGTCATAGGCGCGCACGATCCGCGA
>Ga0307374_10012326_pt1 | contig 12005 bp, 9 predicted proteins | sample OX3MG_FD_202532 | JGI IMG/M metagenome (GOLD analysis project Ga0307374, IMG submission 202532) | Soil microbial communities from Risofladan, Vaasa, Finland - OX-3 | ecosystem: Environmental > Terrestrial > Soil > Coastal area > Acid sulfate soil | place: Finland: Risofladan, Vaasa | collected...
TGTTCAGTCAGTTGTTGACTGATTTCGAACGCGCTCTCGCGCTGCCTTTACCCTACCACGTTGACCATGGTTGTGGTGGCATGCGTGCAGGCGCGCCGAATTCGAGCGGCGCCAGCTGGGCAAACGCCACGGAGCCTAGAGAACCGAAATCAGCGTTGCGCTGTGCTATTTTAGCTATTCGGGCCGTGCGCACCACACCGCACCTCAAAGACAAAATGGCGAAGCGAGCGACGAGCGAAGCGAAAGTCACGATTACCATGGCCGATATTTTTGGCCCGGGCGGAATGCTGGAGAAATGCCATCCCGGATACGAATTCCGGCGCGCGCAACTTGAAATGGCGGAAATGATCGACGAGGCGTTTCAGAAGCATCAGCACACGCTCATCGAGGCGGGGACGGGCACCGGGAAAACGCTGGCGTATTTGATTCCGGCGATTCGCAGCGGGCGGCGCGTCGTGATTTCGACAGCGACGAAGTCGCTGCAGGAGCAGCTTTTCCGGAAAGACATTCCGTTTCTGCGCAAGCATTTCGCACCGGAGCTGAAAGTGGCGCTGATGAAAGGCCGCAACAATTTTGTTTGCCGGCAGAAGGTTCATCTGATGGCCAATCAGCCGGTGCTGCGCGGAATGGACGAGATTGACTGGTTCGCGCAAATTCGCGACTGGGAGAAGCTGACGGAAACGGGAGATCGCGCGGAGTTGGACTTTCTGCCGGACGATGCGGAGCTGTGGAACCGCATCGATGCGCGCAAGGACGCGTGCACAGGGCAGAAATGTCCGGAATTTCAGCGATGTTTTTTGACGGCCATGAGGCAACGGGCGCAGGAAGCCGACGTGATCATCGTGAACCATCATTTATTTTTCGCCGACCTGGCGTTGCGGCAGGATGATTTTGGCTCGATTTTACCCGAGTACGCAGCGGTGATTTTCGATGAAGCGCATGAAATCGAGGACGTGGCGAGCGATTATTTTGGCCGCACTGTTTCGAGTTACAAATTTGACGAACTATCGCGCGACGCGGAGCAGATGTTGCGCATGGTGAATGCAGGCACGGCGGCGACCCGGCGTCCGCTGGCGCAGATTCGCGAGCGTGCGCAGGCGTTTTTCGAGGCTTTCCCCGAACGCGATGGCCGTTTTCCATTCGAGCCGGCGGAACGCGCGGCATTTCTCGAGCGCCACCGTGAACCATATGACGGGCTGGCAGCAGCGCTGAAACGGCTGGAGACGGAATTATCGGCGCTCAGCTCGAAGCCCGAGGAAGTGCTGAACATCGCCAGACGCGCAACCGAACTGCGCCGGGAGTTAGCTTTCCTGCTCGAGAGCGACGAGAAGGGTTACGTTTACTGGTTTGAGCGGCGCGGGAAAGGCGTTTACCTGGTGGCCACGCCGATTGATGTTAGCGAAATCCTGTGCGAAAGATTGTTCGAGCAGTTCGACACGATTGTGTTGACGTCGGCGACGCTGGCCGTGGGCGGGCGCTTCGACTACGTGAAGCAGCGGCTGGGAATTTCCGGATCGCGCGAGAAAGTGCTGCCGCAGGAATTCGACTATCGCAGTCAGGCGCTGCTTTATATTCCCAAGGCGCTGCCGGATGTGCGGCATGCGAGTTTTTCGGCGCGCGCGGCGGAAGCGATTGCGCAACTTTTGAATTTGACGCGCGGGCGGGCGTTTTGCCTGTTCACCAGCTACGCGCAAATGCGCGAAGTTCACGAGCGGCTGACGGGAACGATTCCCTATCCGCTGTTGCTGCAAGGGACGGCCCCGCGTTCGGCGCTGCTCGATCGTTTTCGGGCCACGCCCGGCGCTGTGTTGCTGGCGACGGCAAGTTTCTGGCAAGGTGTGGACGTACCGGGCTCGCAGCTTTCCTGCGTGATTGTCGACCGATTGCCATTCGCGGTGCCCTCGGATCCCATTGTTGCGGCGCGCGTCCGGGCGTTGCAGGAGGACGGGCAGAATCCCTTCGCGGAATATCAAGTGCCGAAGGCAGTGCTGTCGCTCAAGCAAGGCTTCGGGCGGCTGATTCGGTCGCGAAACGATCGCGGCGTGCTGGCAATCCTCGACAACCGCATCCTGCGCATGCAGTATGGTAGAATTTTTCTGGAGTCACTGCCCGAATACACCGTTACGCACGACCTTGCCGAAGTGGCGCGTTTCGTAAAGGAATTGTGAGCGCAAGTGTTTCGCGGGATGGTTAGCGTCATTGGAATCAAACAGGAGCAGGATGTGTACGAAGTGAGCGTGGAAGAAAGCTTTGCCGCGGGCCACTACCTGCGTGGGTACAAGGGGAAATGCGAAAATCAGCACGGGCATAATTACCGTGTGCGGATTACTCTGGCGGGACAAGAGCTCGATAAGACGGGCCTGCTTTACGATTTCGTGCATTTGAAGCAAGTGATTCAGTCGGTGATCCGCTCACTGGATCACAAGAACCTGAATGACTTCGCGCCCTTCGACACGCTCAATCCCTCGGCCGAAAACATCGCGCGGCACATTTACGACGAGACGTCCAAGCAAATGCACGCTTCGCCCAATGGCGCGGCGGTAGCAAGCATCACCGTTTGGGAGACCGACACGTCGGCCGCGACTTTCCGGCCGTAACCTGAGGCGCCACCGTGAACCGAGCCTTCCTAATTATTGCGATCCCGGCCTTCATCGTTTCCTTCGTGTGGCTCTGGGTGGGCTACGGATTGGCGGTCGCTGTGCCGGTGATCCTCGCGGAACTGGCGGCGGCGATTGCCGGAATTGTTTATCTGCGGCGACGCGCGGCACATGCGGCGGGACGCTGAGATTCGCGTTGGCGCGTAACCAAATGTTCATTACGGAAATTTTCAAGTCAATCCAGGGCGAAAGCAGCTACGCCGGCCTGCCGTGCATTTTTGTGCGCCTCACAGGCTGCAATTTGCGCTGCAAATGGTGCGATACGGCTTATGCGTTCCATGGCGGGACAAAATATAGCCTCGATGACATTTTGAAGCGTGTCGGTGAATTTTCCGTTGGTCGAGAAAAGAATGGCGGCAGCAACTCCCGGCTCGTTGAAATAACCGGAGGCGAGCCGCTCCTGCAGCCGGAGACGCCGGAACTGGCGCGGCGGCTTCTCGATGCGGGGTACACGGTATTGATTGAGACGAGCGGGGAGCGCGACATAAGCGAATTGCCACGCGAGGTGGTGAAAATCCTGGATGTGAAATGTCCGGATTCGGGTGAAAGTGGCAAGTTCAATCCTGCAAATCTGGAAGAGCTCGAGAAGAAGGATGAAATCAAGTTCGTGATTGCGAGCCGGCGGGATTATGACTTCGCGCGAGCATTCATGGCCGAGCACCGACTTCGCGAACGAGTTCATGAGATTCTTTTTTCGCCGGTTTTTGCCGATCCGGCGGGCGCGTGGCCGGCGATGGATGCGCGCGAGCTGGCGGAATGGATTTTGGCGGAGAATCTGCCAGTGCGGCTGGGGCTGCAACTGCACAAGTTCGTTTGGGACCCTGCGATGCATGGCGTATAGGATGCAGACGCAAGCGGCGCGTGAATCGAGAGGCAGTGCAAGGCATGGCGGAAAAATCCAAAGCGGTGGTGCTGCTGAGCGGAGGAATGGACTCCTGCGTAACAGCAGCGATGGCGAAACAAACGCATTCTCTGGCGCTGTTGCATGCGAGTTATGGCCAACGAACCGAGGAGCGTGAGCGGCGCGCTTTTGAAGAGATCGCGGATTTTTACGGCGCCGACGAAAGGCTGGTCGTACGATTCGATGCGTTGCAACAGATTGGCGGCTCGGCGCTGACGGACGCGCGCATTGCGGTGCCTGAGAATTTGCCGGAAAAGTCAGCGACGATCCCTATCACTTACGTGCCATTTCGCAATGCGCACTTTCTTTCCGCCGCCGTAAGCTGGGCCGAGGTGATCGGCGCGACGGCGATTTTTATCGGTGCGGTGTCCGAGGATAGTTCGGGATATCCTGATTGCCGGCCGGAGTATTATGAGACTTTCGGTGAGTTGATACGCGTTGGGACGCGGCCGGAGACGAAGATCGAAATCGAGACTCCGGTGATTCACATGCACAAGAGTGAAATTGTCCAGAAGGGTGTTGAATTAGGCGCTCCACTGGGACTCACATGGTCCTGTTACCAGTCGGATGACGAAGCGTGTGGCCTTTGCGATAGTTGCCGGCTGCGGCTGCGCGCCTTCTCACAGGCGGGACATACAGATCCTATCGCCTACAGGACACAAGTTGCGCGATAATGGGGCAGCGCATCTAAAATACATAGGGAGGAATGCTCTTATGAAGCGTTCAATCGCGAAGCTCGGCGGCACCGTACTGTTCCTGGCGCTCCTTTTGGCACCGCTGCTTCTGCTGACGCCGACGGCCATGGCACAGACGACCCGTCTGTCTGGCAAGGTTTTGGATCTTCAGGGCAATCCTTATCCTGACGTGGTCATCACCATAACGAACAAAGGCACCGGACAAACTTTTGTCATTAAGACCGACAAAAACGGCAATTACCAACAGGTGGGCCTCGTCTCCGGAACCTACGATGTGAACTTTAAAAAAGACAACGTCAATTACACTGAGACGGCCCAGATTCAAGGCAACATGGGAGACAGAGGTTGGGTTCTGAATGAAAGCTTTAAAGAGATTGCCGCGAAACAAGGCTACGACGTCGAGGCGGCGAAAAAGCAGCAAGCGGCCGCGGATAAATTCAAGATGATGAAGACGCACTTTGATAACGGCGTCCACGCCATAGCCGACGCTGATGCAACAAAACAGCAGCTGCAAAGTTCGCCGGCGGATCAAAAAGCAACGCTACAGGCCAAGCTGAACACGGATTATCAAACGGCTGTAACGGAATTCGAGCAAGCGCAGCAGAGCGCTCCCGAAAAAGATCCAAATCTGCCCACGATTCTAGGAAACTTGGGAGTAGCGTACGACGGCGCCGGCAAATACCCGGAAGCGGTCGATACACTGCAAAAGGCAGTGGAACTGAAACCGACTCCCGCGTTGTATATGCAACTGGGAACAGATCTAGCACGAGTAGGCAAGATTCCGGAGGCAGACGCGGCATGCGATAAAGCCGCAGCTCTCGATCCCACCAGTAAAACAGTGGCGGAGGCTTGCTACAAGAATATGGGCGTGGTATTGACAAACTCCGGAAAGATGAAGGATGCCACCGAACCGCTCGAGAAAGCGACTCAGTTGGACCCAAAGGATGCGGATGCCTGGTATTTACTGGGAAATGCACTGACCAACCAGGTTGACGCCAAGAAAGAGGGCGGGAAGGATGTCTATATTATTCCGCCGGGAACCCTTGAAGCCTATCAAAAGTATCTGGACCTTCAGCCTAACGGCCCGCATGCGGCCGATGCTAAAGCGTCGCTCGACAGCCTGAAGCAACTGAGTGGTGGTAGCGCCACGACGGTGGTGGTGAAAAAGAAAAAGAAACCGTAGCGCTTGGAAGTTCGAAAACCGGCTCGGCTCTTCAATCCTTTCATCGCAATTGTTGTACCTGCCGCCCGCTGCTCGACCGGGACACTTCAGAGTGCTATGCTTGCGAAGCTTAGCATTCGGGGGGCCAACGTGGCACAGGCAGCTTCTAGCTACTTGGGAGAGCAACGGCGGCGAAGCACGCGCATTGAGCAGATCGTACCGCTGATTATTCGCGGTGTGGATTTGCTGGGCCAGCCATTCGAAGAGCGAACCGCCACCCAAAACCTCAGCTTCCACGGTTGCAGCTACGCATCCAAGCATCATCTCCCGAAAAACACGTGGATCGCCATCGAGGTTCCCTCAGGTCGAGGACAGAAGGAACCCCTCAGCGCTCGGGCCCGAGTCATGTGGATTCAGCGGCCGCGCACATTGCGCGAATTGTTTCGAGTGGGCGTCGAGCTGGAAAGCGGCAGCAATGTTTGGGGAGTCGCGGTCCCTCCCGGAGATTGGATAAGCAGCAGCATCGAAGGCATGGAGCCGCTACCGATGGGACCAGAAACCCATGCGGACGCCCACGTCACGGAAAGAGACGCTGATATTGCCGGAGCGACACGACAGGACCGCTCTCTCGAGTCCTACTTAGAGGAATTGTTAGCGGACGCGGCGAGTCAAACTGCTTCCCAGGGCGGCCCCGCACAGACGGCGGAGATTCATATCGAGGACAGCCCTCTTTTGCGGGAGCTTCGCAGCCAATTCGAATCCCAGTCGCAGAAAGTGGTTCGCGAGGCGCGGGAAATTGCCGAGCAATTGGTCGAACAGCGCACCAGCGAACTGCACGATAAATTGAATGAGGAACATCGTGCGACGGCTGAGGTGTTCTACGAAAAATGGCGCCAGGAATTCGATGGCCGGGAAACGAACGCGAAAGAACAACTTTCGTCTGAGCTGACCCAGAAACTGACAGCCAAGATCAGGCAGGAAGTGCAAGAGAACTTGAATGCGTCATGGGCAGACGCAATCGAGCGAACCCAAGCGGCGCTTTCGGAATGGGAACGTCGCGCGGAAGTTTTGCGCACAGAGGCGCGTTCCGTTTCCGAGGAGGTTGGGAGCCACGCGGAACAGCGTCTCGAAGAAAAACTGTCACAGCAGCTCGATGCGATTCGCAAGGAACTGGGATCGCGCGCGGAACATCAGATTGCCTTTGAGCAGGGGAACGCCGTAGAGGCGCTGGGAATCCGGGACAGCGTGCAAAAGCATCTGCAAGAGGAAATGGCGCTTGCTCAAACGCAGTGGAATGAGCTTCTCGAATCCTCGATCGACAGTGCGGCACAAAGGCTCGCGGGCCGTGTCACAGACAGCTCTCAACACATACTGCAGGCTGCTGAGCAAAAATTGGCGGCGCGAGTCGCAGAACTCCAGGGGGATTCCGGGCTGAGTATCGAGGCTGCGCGCGCGGCGCTCGAAGAGGTGAGGAGCGCGTTCGATCAAGAAATGGTCCGGGCGAAGGCTTCACTCGAGGAAATCGAGAAGGCGGCAACGCATTTCTCCGAATATTCGGGGCAGCTCGAGGCCGCGAGTCACGATGGCTTGAATGAGTTGCGGCAACGCCTGGAATCGAGCGTGGCATCGCACGCTGCGGAATTGGATCGTCGCGCGGCGGAACTGCAGAAACAACTGGTGGAGCGCGGCCAGTCGCAATTAGAAGAGATGAGCGGGCGGACGGCGGCGCAAACAGCCGCGGAAATCAGCGCTAAAATAGCGCCCGTTCTGCAACGAGCGGCGGAGGCCACGCGCCAACTGTCTGCCCGCGAACAGCAAGCAGAAGACCTCCTGCACATTCATCGCGAACGGCTGCGCCAGGTTTCGGAGCAACTGCAACGGGAAGCGGCTGGGGACATGTCCTCGGTGCGCGCCAGCCTCCAGGCCGATCTCGAACTGGCGCGAAAGGATGCTTCCGTGAAGTGGGTCACGGAGCTTGATTCCCATGCAGCGCGAGCGGCCGAGGAAGCCTCGACGGCGCTGGCAAAATCTTGCGAAGAGCAGTTGCAGCGTGGTGCCGCGAGTCTTGACGCCGGCATGGAAGAATCTGTTAATCGCGCCAAGAAAAATATCGACGAAGCGGCCGAGGCCGCGGCGGGAAAATACCGCGCGGATCTCGAGAAAATCGAGGCCGCACAACTGAAGACCTCCGGCGAGCAGATGGACGCGCTGGGGCGGAAACGCCTGGATCTCGCAAAGACCCAATTCGAGGAGGCTGCGGAAGGAGTCGCGGCAACTTTTGGACAGGTGATTCAGGCAGCAGCGGAAGATAGTGTGGAGCATGTCGCCGTGGAAAGCAGGGCGAGGGCCTCACAGGAGCGCGCGCGGCTGGCAGTGGCCGCCGAAGAAGTCCTGCAAAGCTTGCAAACCCGCGCGCAGACTTCGTTCGATCACTTTCAGCAGCACTTGGCAATTACGGCGGAGCGAAATCTGGCACAATCGAATGAAGGACTTGCATCGCAACTCGCCGCGACGCTCGATGTGTTTCGGGAGCAGGGCAAGGCTCATTTGGCGGAATGGTCCGCGAAGCGCGAAGCGCTGGGAGCCGAAGCGTTCGAGCGGCACGAGGACCGCCTTCGCTCGGCCGGGGATTCCTGGGTGGATGCGACAGTGCGCCAACTCGATGCGTTGAACCAGAATCGCATGGACTCGCTGATTCGCGGAGCCGAAGAGGCGATGCGCAGGGCATGCGTGGATGTATTCGATGGCTTGGCGCAGGCGATGAAGGAAAAACTACTGGACGCTTTCGGCGAATCGCGGCACGGCGCTCCACCACCGGCGAGCGAAGAGAATAGCCGCGAGCGGCGCGCCTCAGCCTGAGGCCGTCGCGTCGTGAAATGCAATTCCCTGGCCTGCCTAACTAACCTTCACACCTATCGTTTGCCAGTGATTTCCGTGAGCGATTCCGCGACGTAGTCCACTTGTTCCTCGGTCATCTCTGGAAAAAACGGCAGCGCGAGCGCGCGTTCGCAAGCGCGTTCGGCATGAGGAAAATCGCCGGCGCGGTATCCCAAATTTGCGAGAGCTTTTTGCAAATGCAACGGCCTCGGATAATGGATGGCGGTGCCAATGCCGCGTTCTTCGAGTTGCTGCTTCGCTGAATCCCGTTTATCCACGTAGACGACGAACAAGTGATAAGCGCATTCGTCGCGAGGATCATCCTGCGGGATATCAATCCGCGCCGCGCTGAGTTGCTGGCGATACCGTTGCGCAAGGGTTTTTCTGTTCGCGGCCCAATCGTCCAGGCGGCGCAACTTCACGCGCAAAACCGCGCCTTGAAAACCCTCCATACGATAGTTGTAGCCAATGAAATCGTGGAAATACCGGCGCGACTCTCCATGGCTTCGCGCGGCGCGGCAATATTCAGCGATGCGATCATCATTGGTAACCACGGCGCCAGCTTCGCCGTAGGCCCCCAGATTCTTCGACGGATAGAAGCTGAACGCGCCAGAATTGCCCAGAGCGCCGACGCGGCGTCCACGGAAACGCGCGCCGTGAGCCTGGCAAGCATCCTCGATGAGCGACAAATTATGCGAGCGCGCGATTTTCCCGAGAGCGTCCATCTCGGCCGGGCGGCCATAGAGGTGAATCGGCAGAATCGCTTTTGTGCGCGATGTGATGGCGCGCTCCACCCATCGCGGATCGAGATTGGAATTTAACGGGTCGATGTCCACGAACACGGTTTTAGCGCCTGTGTAAGCGATCGCTTCCGCGGTGGCGATAAAGGTATTGGGGCTGGTGACGACTTCGTCGCCCGGGCCAATGCCCGATGCCAACAGCGCCAGGTGTAGCGCGCTTGTGCCTGAATTCAGCGCGACGCAGTGCTTCGCTTCACAGTACGCCGCAAATTCCCTTTCGAATGCGGCTACTTCGTCGCCGAGGCTGAAGGATGCGTTGCGGCAAACCCGGTCGAGGGCTTCGAGAATTTCTTCGCGGAGCACCGCATACTGAGTTTTCAGATCGAAATACGGGACTTTCATCAGCGTCTTCACGTTTCAACTTTACTGTTTTCCGGCCCCGGCACGCAATCGCCAAGCGAAATCTGCTTCTGATATGTGACGCAGGTGCCCTCGTGCTAATCTTCCTCGTGCAAGAGTTCTCATGGACCCTTCTCGCATGGCTGAACAGGAGCGTCGGCCTGACGCGGCGCAGACGGCGTTTGATGCAAACTCGGACAGCAAAATGCCGCTGACTGTTTCTGTGATCATTGCCGCCTATAACGAACGGAATTTTATCGAGGAGATTCTGCGACGCGTGCAGGCGGTCGGCGTCGCGCATGAAATCGTGGTCATTGATGACGGGTCCACCGACGGAACCCGCGAATGGCTGACGGAAATGCATGGGCTCCAGCAAGCTGGCGAGACGGACACGGAAATTCTCCAGGGGCGTGCGCGTCTGCGGTTGAGCAACATCCATTTTTTGTTTCAGGAGCACAATCAAGGGAAAGGCGCCGCTCTGCGACGCGGCTTTGACGAGGCCAGCGGTGATATTTTTCTGGTTCAGGACGCGGATCTGGAATACGACCCGCGCGAATACGCCAAACTGATCGAACCTATCCTCGACGGACGCGCCGATGTGGTTTACGGGTCGCGATTCTTGGGAGGTCCACAGCGCGTCCACTTTTTTTGGCACTACGTGGGCAACAAACTTCTAACGCTGCTTTCGGACATCGTCACGAATTTGACGCTCTCCGACATGGAGACCTGCTACAAAGTTTTTCGCAAGGAAGTGATTCGGAGCATCCGGCTGCGCTCGAATCGGTTTGGTTTCGAGCCCGAAGTGACGGCGCGGATCGCTAAAGGCCGGTGGCGAATCTACGAGGTGCCGATCTCATACGCGGGCCGCTCCTATGAAGAAGGAAAAAAAATCACCTGGCGCGACGGCGTGGTGACGCTGTACGCGATTTTGCGATACCGCTTCTTCGATTGAAAACGTTCGGCAATGCGAATGACTGCTACCGTCTCACTGCAGCTAAATATGCGTGAGAGTTCCGGTGATTTTTGTGCGCCGGAGCGCCCACGCGAACGTGAAAAAGGACAGCGGCAATAGGACCGCGGCAAAAATTAACAGGGCGATAATGGACGGCCAAAGCAGTCGAAATGGCGCTCCTCCTAGCAACGCAGCCCGCATTCCTTGCAGCGAATAAGTGATGGGAATCAGCCGCGCCACAAGCTGCAAATACTTCGGCAGAATCGATACCGGATACATCATCCCGCCAAGAAATCCGGAGAGCCCCAGAAGAATCCATTTGGCGGGATTCCCGCGCTTGAATAGCAAAGTGTAACTGGTCGAAAAGATTCCCAGGCCGGCGAAGGCGAGAATCGACGCCAGCAAGATCAGTATTGCGCCACCCCAGTTTGCGGACCGAGGCGAGAATCCGAACAGCAGCACGCCCCATCCCAAATATACGACAGTCCGCAACGAAGTGAGGACGAACGGATAGATCACCGAGCCGGCCAGCATGACGGGAAGCGAGGTTTGCGTTACCAACAGGGCCTCGAGCGTGCGGTTCTGCCGCGCCTCCTCAAGACTGGCATCGAATGCATTGAAGGCCACACTCAGATAATCGAAAAAGGCGAAGCCGATCAGCGCAAACGCGAAGTAGCTGCCGCCCTGGGGAAGGGCGCTTGAAAGCTGGGGGCTTTCGACGAACCGGGAAAGATAGTAAAACGTGGCCACGCCGAACAAAGCTTCACAAACTTCCAAAAGGAAGGCGCTCCGATAACCGCGCGCGATCGCAAGGTCACGCCGGAAAAATGCGTACAGCTTCTCAAATGTGATAGGGACTTTCACGAGCGGCGCTCCGCAGACGAATCTACGCCCGTCAGACGTGCGAGAGCGCCCTGCAAATCGGCTGTGCCTGTCTGCGCGCAGAGATTGCGCGGCGTATCGAACGCAACGATGCGCCCTGCGGCAAGCAGAACGACCCGGCTTGCTATTTCCTCAACTTCGCCGAGCGTGTGCGAAGCAAAGAGCAATGTTGTTCCCAGGCGCCCGGCGATCTCGGCCTTCAGGAAGCGGCGGAATTCAGCGGCTGCCAAGGGGTCCAGACTGCGCGTGGGTTCGTCCAAAAGAAGCACCGCAGGTGCGTGAAGCAGAGAACGCGCCAGCCCCAATCGCTGCAACATACCGGTCGAACAAGTGCGAGTCTGCCGGTCGAGAACGCCTTCCAATCCGAGCAGCTCTGCCAGCTCCTTGATTCTTCGGCCAGCTTGGCTACGCGTTAGGTTATTCATCGTGGCGAACAGCCGTAGATTCTCGCGTCCCGTCAGGCGCCCATAAAATCCTTCATCGCCGCTGGTGTAATAGCCCAGTTGCTTGCGAGCGTCCGCGCCATCGCGTTCCACATCGTAACCGGAGATTTCCGCGTGCCCGCGCGTGGGCAAAATCAGCGTGGCCAGCACGCGAAGAAGTGTCGACTTGCCCGCGCCGTTTTCGCCGATCAGCGCGACAGCTTCGCCTGGCTCGACCGAGAAGGAAATTCCCGCGAGCGCGCAAAGGGTGAGACGTGCGACGGGTTGCAGCAGCGCGCGCCATCCGGAATAGGCGGG
>Ga0307374_10012329_pt1 | contig 12005 bp, 11 predicted proteins | sample OX3MG_FD_202532 | JGI IMG/M metagenome (GOLD analysis project Ga0307374, IMG submission 202532) | Soil microbial communities from Risofladan, Vaasa, Finland - OX-3 | ecosystem: Environmental > Terrestrial > Soil > Coastal area > Acid sulfate soil | place: Finland: Risofladan, Vaasa | collected...
GCCGCGATCGATGGCGATATCGGCATGACGCAATGCTCGATCCATTCCTCTGATTGCGAGCGCACCACCTATTGCCCGACCCGGCCGCACTGGACGGCGATCAACCGGGCGGTCGGGGCGGCGCTGTCGGCGATCTCGCTGGCCGACATGATCCGGCCCTTCGCCTTCGCGCCGGCTTCGGCCTTCGCCAAGTCCGCTGCCGCCGACACCAGGCTTTGATGGACACCAGATGAGCGCCTCTCTCGACACCCAGCAGACAGTCCGCGCGCTCTCGCAGGAGGGCTACAAATACGGCTTCGTCACCGATATCGAGGCCGACGAAGCGCCGCCCGGCCTCAACGAGGACACGGTGCGCTTTATTTCGGCCAAGAAAGAGGAGCCGGAGTGGCTGCTCGAGTGGCGGCTCGCGGCGTTCCGCGCGTGGCGCGAGATGACCGCGCCCGACTGGGCCAAGCTCAACATCGCGCCGATCGACTATCAGGCGGCGACCTATTTCTCGGCGCCGAAACAGAATGCCGGCCCGAAATCGCTGGACGAGGTCGATCCCGAGCTGCTCCTCATGTACGAAAAGCTCGGCATCCCGTTGCGCGAGCGCGAGGCCTTGGCCGGAATCGCCGTGGACGCGGTGTTCGACAGCGTCTCGGTGGCGACGACCTTCAAGGCGCAACTGGGCGAACTCGGCATCATCTTCTGCTCGTTCGGCGAGGCGGTGAAGGAGCATCCCGAACTGGTGCGCCGCTATCTCGGCACGGTGGTGCCGCAGGGCGACAATTTCTTCGCGGCCCTCAATTCGGCGGTGTTCAGCGACGGCTCATTTGCCTACATCCCGCCGGGCGTGCGCTGCCCGATGGAACTCTCCACCTATTTCCGGATCAACGCCGCCAAGAGCGGCCAGTTCGAGCGCACCCTCCTGATCGCCGACAAGGGCGCCTATGTCAGCTATCTCGAAGGCTGCACCGCGCCGCAGCGCGACGAGAACCAGCTGCACGCCGCGGTCGTCGAGCTGATCGCGCATGAGGACGCGCAGATCAAGTATTCGACCGTGCAGAACTGGTATCCCGGCGACGCCGAGGGCAGGGGCGGCATCTACAATTTCGTGACAAAGCGCGGCCATTGCCGCGGCGCGCGCTCGAAGATCTCGTGGACGCAGGTGGAAACCGGCTCGGCGATCACCTGGAAATACCCGAGCTGCATTCTCGAAGGCGATGATTCGGTCGGCGAATTCTATTCGGTCGCGATCACCAACAACCGCCAGCAGGCCGATACCGGCACCAAGATGATCCATATCGGCCGCAATACCAGTTCGACGATCATCGCCAAGGGCATTTCGGCCGGGCGCGGCCAGAACACCTATCGCGGCCTCGTGCGCATCCAGCCGCGGGCCGAGGGCGCGCGCAACTTTACGCAATGCGACTCGCTCCTGATCGGCGACCGCTGCGGCGCCCACACCGTGCCCTATATCGAGGTGCGCAATCCGTCGGCCAGGGTCGAGCACGAGGCGACGACCTCGAAGATCAGCGACGACCAGCTGTTTTACTGCCGCCAGCGCGGCATCAAGGACGAGGACGCGCTGTCCCTGATCGTCAACGGCTTCTGCAAGGAGGTCCTGAAGGAACTGCCGATGGAGTTCGCCGTCGAGGCGCAGAAGCTGCTCGCGGTCAGCCTCGAAGGCAGCGTCGGATGACGGTGCGGCACCAAACACAGCCGTCATGGCCGGGCCTGTCCCGGCCATCCACGGAAACAGCGAAGGCTTCCCCGGCGGCACATGGATGCCCGGGTCGAGCCCGGGCATGACGGGTATCATTATGCTGGAGATTAACAACCTGCACGCGCGCCTCGCCGACGGCCGCGAGATCCTCAAGGGCATCGACCTTGCGGTTGGTGCCGGCGAGGTGCATGCGATCATGGGGCCGAACGGCTCGGGCAAGTCGACGCTGGCGGCGGTGCTCGCGGGCCGCGACGGCTATGTGGTGACCGCGGGCAGCGTCACCTATCTCGGCCGCGACCTCTTGGCGATGCCGGCTGACGAGCGGGCGCGCGAAGGTGTCTTTCTCGCCTTCCAGTACCCGGTCGAGATCCCGGGGGTGAACAACACCTATTTCCTGCGCGCCGCGGTCAATGCCGGGCGCCGCCATCGTGGCGAGGCCGAGCTCGATGCCGGCCAGTTCCTGCGCCTGGTGCGCGCCAAGCTGAAATTGCTCGACATCGGCGACGACCTCTTGCAGCGCGCCGTCAATGTCGGGTTTTCCGGCGGCGAGAAGAAGCGCAACGAGATCTTCCAGATGGCGATGCTCGAGCCGCGCCTCGCGATCCTCGACGAGACCGACAGCGGCCTCGACATCGACGCCTTGCGCACCGTCGCGAGGGGCGTCAACCAACTGCGCGCCCCCGACCGGGCGATCGTCATGATCACCCATTACCAGCGCCTCCTCGAATACGTCGAACCGGACCACGTGCATGTCCTGCAGGACGGGCGGATCGTCCAGTCGGGCGACAAGAGCCTCGCCGTCGAACTCGAACGCACCGGCTACGGCGCGCTCGGCGACGCTGCCGGCGATGCGGCGTAACCGGCGATGAGCGCGATCGTCGATTTCCCCGTGAAGCCCGAGGCGCGGCCCTACGTTGACGCCTTTGTCGATCACGCGTGGGAGCCGCAGCGGTTGCGCGATCCTCGCCAGCACGCCATCGCTCGGTTTGCCGAGCTGGGCTTTCCTGGCCGGCGCGGCGAGAGTTGGCGCTATCTCGACCTGCAGCTGCTCGAACGGGACCCGCTGCTGCCGACCTGTCTGCCGCCCGAGAGCCTCGACGCGGCCCGCGCGCAGCTGGCAGAGCTCGATCTGGTGGGCGGCGGGCCGCGGCTTGTCATTCTTGATGGGCTGTATTCGCACCAGCTCTCGTCGACCGGGGTGCCTGGCGGCGTCTGGTTCGGCGCCACCGAGGCCGCCCTTGCCGAGGATCGGGGCGACCTGTTCCACGCGGTCGTCCATGCGGTCCAAAACGATACGACGCACCCATTCGCCGCGCTCAACGCCGCGTTCTTCTGCGACGGCTACGTGCTCGATCTCGCGCCGGGGATCACGCTCGATACGCCGATCGAAATCATCCACCTCGCCTCGGGTGCGGCGGCGGGCTCGTTCCACACGCGCAGCCTCGTGACGCTCGGCGCCGGCAGCCGCGCCAGCATCGTCGAAACCTACACGGGCGCAGGTCGCTACTGGCGCAACGATGTCCTCGCGGTGCGGCTTGCCGAGGGCGCGGTGCTGAATCGCACGGTGGTCGTCGAGGAGGCGGCAGAGGCGGTGCATCTGGCGCAGCTCAATGTGAGGCTGGCGACGGACGCGCGGTTCGCCGGCTTTGCCTTGCTGCTCGGAGGCCTGCGGGCGCGGCACGAGGCGAGCGTGACGATGGCGGGCGAGGGGGCGCATTGCCGGCTCGATGGCGCCTTCGTCGTCACCGGCAATGACGAAGCAAACATCGTCGCCACGGTCGATCACGCGGCGCCCGGCGGGCAGACGCGCGAGCTGGTCAAGGGCGTCGCGGCGGGGCGCGGCCATGGCGCCTTTCAGGGCCGCATCATCGTCCGCGAGCACGCCCAGCAGACCGACGCGCACCAGTTGAGCCGCAACCTGTTGATCGGCCGGCGTGCCGCGATCGACACCAAGCCCGAACTGGAAATCTACGCCGACGACGTCAAATGCAGCCACGGCGCCAGCGTCGGCGACCTCGACGAGGCGGCGCTGTTTTATCTGTGCGCCCGTGGCATCCCGGCCGAGGAGGCGCGCCACATGCTGATCGAGGGCTTCCTGCGCGAGGCGGTCGAACAGATCGACGACCGCGCGGTGAGCGATCATCTGCTGCACCGCCTCGGCTTGCGGCTCGGCAGGCTGGAGGGGTGAGGATGGCGTTGGCAGCATCGCGCAGCAGCCGGGAGGCGGGCGGGCTCGATCCGCACCGGCTGCGCCGCGAATTTCCGATCTTCGAGCACAATCCCGGCCTGGTGTTTCTCGATTCCGCCGCCAGCGCGCAGAAGCCGCGCCAGGTGATCGACGGCATCGCCGAATTCTACCGCACCGACTACGCCAATGTGCATCGCGGCGTCTATCGGCTGAGCGAGCGCTCGACCGACCGGTTCGAGGCGGCGCGCGAGACGGTGCGCGCCTTCCTCAACGCCGCCGATGAGCGCGAGATCGTCTTTGTGCGCGGCGCCACTGAGGCGATCAACCTCGTCGCCCAGAGCTGGGGCCCGGCGCATCTGCAGCCGGGCGACGAGATCGTGATCAGCGATGTCGAGCACCATTCCAACATCGTGCCGTGGCAGATGCTGCGCGACCGGCTCGGGCTGAGGCTCCTGGTGGCGCCGACCGACGCCACCGGCGAATTCGACCTGGCGCAATTCGAGGCGCTGCTGTCGCCGCGCACCAGGCTCGTCGCGGTGACCCATCTCTCGAATGTGACCGGCGCGGTATTGCCGGTGCGACGCATCGTCGAACTGGCGCATGCCCATGGGCCCAAGGGGGGCGCCCTGGTGCTGCTCGACGGCTGCCAGGCGGTGCCGCGGCTACCGGTCGACGTGCAGGAATTGGGCTGCGATTTCTATGCGTTTTCCGGGCACAAGGCGTACGGGCCGACCGGGATCGGGGTCCTCTACGGGCGCTATGACGCGCTCCTGTCGATGCCGCCGTGGCAGGGCGGCGGCGGCATGATCCTCAATGTCGAGATCGCCCAGACCGAGTACCAGGAGCCGCCGCACCGCTTCGAGGCCGGCACCCCGGACATCGCCGGCGCGATCGGGCTCGGCCAGGGGATCGACTTTATCGAGGCAATCGGCCGTGCCGCGATCTGCGACCACGAAGCGGCGCTGACCGACTATGGCGTCGACCGCCTGTCGCGCATTCCCGGACTGACGCTGGTCGGCGGCGGGCAGCGGCGGCTCAGCATCCTGTCCTTCACCCTCGACGGCGTGCATCCGCATGACGTCGGCACCGTGCTCGATCAGCACGGCGTCGCCGTCCGGGTCGGCCATCACTGCGCCCAGCCGCTGATGGACAAGCTCGGCATCGCCGGGACGGTGCGCGCCTCGCTCGGGGTCTATAACGACGCCACCGATATCGACCGCCTCACGGCGGCGATCGAGGCCTGCCGGGAGATGTTTTCGCGATGAGTGACGATCTGCGTGAGCTCTACCAGGACATCATCCTCGACCACGGCCGCCACCCGCGCAATTTCCATGCGCTGGAGCACCCGACCCATCTGGCGCGCGGCCACAACCCCTTATGCGGCGACCGGATCACCGTCTATCTGACGGTTGAGGGCAACCATATCGCCGATGTCGGCTTCGAGGGGCGCGGCTGCGCGATCTCGACCGCCGCAGCGTCGCTGATGACCGAGGTCCTGAAGGGCAAGACGATCGCCGAGGCGCGCCAATTGTTTGCGCAATTTCACGCCAGCGTCACCGGCGGCACGCCCGGAGAGGCGCTGCCGGAGGCGCTCGCCGAGGATGCCGAGCGGCTGGAACCGCTGGCCGGGGTCAAGGCCTATCCGGTGCGGGTCAAATGCGCGACCCTGCCGTGGCACACATTCGAGGCGGCGCTCAAGGCGGGCCTCGCCGGCGACACGGTAAAGACGGAGTAGGCGGGATGACGGCGCAGGAATACGAGCGCGACTATTTCGATTTCGCGCCGGAGACGCCGGCCGAAACCGAAGGCGTCGAACGCCCCGAGGGCGAGGACGACAACGCGCTGCTGGAGCCGGTCCTCGAAGCCCTCAAAACCGTGCACGACCCCGAAATCCCGGTTAATCTCGTCGATCTCGGGCTGATCTATGAGATGGTCGCGAAGCAGGGCGGCATCGTCTACATCGAGATGACGCTGACGACGCCGGCCTGTCCGGTGGCGCAGAGCATGCCCGGCGAGGTCGAGGCCGCGGTTCGGGCGGTACCCGGCGTCAATGAGGTGCGCGTCAAGCTGGTCTGGTCGCCGCCCTGGGACCGCGACCGCATGAGCGAGGAAGCCAAGCTCGAACTCGGGCTGCTATAGGCCGGCCTGCTCTTTCATTTCGGCAAGATTTCCGCCTTCTGGGCCGCCTCGGTCGGGTCGCGGGGCGCAGCGCGACATCAAGGGCCCTGCGCGGCGCTTGCCCGCGTGCTAGAGAATGACGATGCTCGTCCGTCGCCAAATCCTGCGCCAATTCCTGCTGCTCGCGCTGTTGGTCGTTGCCGGCGCCGGCAGCGCTGCGCCGGCCCAGCTGGCGCATTTCCCGACCGCCACGCTGACGATCGTCACCGCCAGCGGCCGGCACAAATTCGCCGTCGAGGTCGCCACCACCCCGGCGCAGATGCAGCAGGGGCTGATGTTCCGCCAGAGCCTCGCGCCCGATGCCGGCATGCTGTTCGATTTCGGGGCGCCGACGATGGCCGAGATGTGGATGAAGAACACGCTGATCCCGCTCGACATGCTGTTTGTCGATGCGAAGGGCCGCATCGTCAACATCCGCCAGCGCGCCGTGCCGGGTTCGCTCGCGACGATTGCCGCGGCCGCGCCGGTGCGCGCCGTCATCGAATTGAATGGCGGCACCGCGGCGCGGCTCGACATCCGGCCGGCCGACCGGGTGATCTTCCCGATCTTCGACCGCCGCTAAGTGCCGTTCCGGTGGCGGAACGAGGCTGCCGGCGTTATCGTTGAGCCTGGAGGACATGGCGCAGGAGCCACCAATGGCAGCCCCGGCACGACCCTATTGGACCGGACACCTCAAGCTCTCGCTGGTGACGATCGCGGTTCGCCTCTACACCGCGACCAGCGAGCGCGAGCGCATCCGGTTTCACCAGATCCACGAGCCCTCGGGCGAACGCGTTCGCCAGCAGCTCGTCGTGCCGGGGCTCGGCCCCGTTGAGCGCGACGCGATCGTCAAGGGCTACGAATACGAGAAGGGCCGCTATGTCACGGTCGATCCGGAAGATTTGAAGCGGCTGCGCCTCGAAACCACCGACACGATCGACATCGTCGAATTCGTCGATCAGATCGACCCGATCTATTTCGACACGCCCTATTATTTGGTGCCGGACGGCGGCGTCGCCGAAGAGGGCTACCGCGTGATCCGCGAGGCGCTGCGCGAGAGCGGCAAGATCGCGGTCGGGCAGCTGGTCATCAACGGCCAGGAGCGGGTCATCGCGATCCGCCCGCTCGGTACCGGTCTCTTCGGCAATTCGCTGCGCTATCAGGACGAGATCCGCAAGCCGGAGGATTATTTCCGCTCGATCGCGGCCGACGCCGTCGACGACGACCAGCTCGCGATCATGCAGCAGATCATCACGCGCAAGACGCGGCCGTTCGCGCCCGAGCGGTTCGTCGATCACTACCAGAGCGCGCTGCGCGAGCTGATCGACGAGAAGCTCGCCGGCCAGCTGCCGCCGCAGATCCCGGAGCGGCACCCAGCCCAAATCATCAACCTGATGGACGCGCTGAAGCGCAGCCTCGCCGAAGAGGCAGCTGCGCCGACAAGCCAGCCGGCGGCCGCGCCGGAGACGTTGGCCGTGCTGCCCCACAAGGGCCGCACCACCAAGGAGGCGCCGCGCGCCCGCAAGCCGGCCGCACCGAGCGGACAGCGCAGCCTGTTGCTGCCGGTCGCGGGCGGTCGCAGCAAGGCGCCGCGCCCTGCGGCGACCGAGAGCGCCGCTCCAGCTGCCGCCCCGGCCGCCCCGAAACGCTCGCGCAAGGCGTCCTAAAGCAGATTTCGGTCAAATTGATCTCCGCCCCCTTCGTCATCCCCGGGCTTGACCCGGGGATCCACGTGGATGGCCGGGACAAGCCCGGCCATGACGGAAAAGGGGACGATTCAACAGGAGCGGAACTGGCTCTAAAGCACGGCCCGGTCAGGCGGCCGAGCGGGTCGGCGGGCTCGCAGCGTCGGCCGCGCGGTCGGGCGGGAAGACGACCGTCACTGCGGTTCCCGCCCCCGGTTTGCTGCGCATCTCGATGCCGCCGCCGTGCAATTCCATGATCGCCTTTACCGCCGGCAGCCCCAGCCCGGTGCCGTGGTGCTGGCGGGCGAGCGAACTGTCGACCTGCACGAACGGTTCAAGGACCCGCTGGAGGTCGCCGGCGGCGATGCCGATCCCGCTATCCGCCACGGTCAGCCGCCAGCCCGCCTGCGGATCGAACTGTCCGGAAATATGGATATGCCCGCCGGCCGGGGTGAACTTGACCGCGTTGCCGATCAGGTTGAAGAAAACCTGGCGCACCTTGCGCTCGTCGGCCAGCAGCGGCGGGAGATCGGGTGGCAGCTCGATGGCGATGGTCAACCCGGCCTTTTCGATCGACGCCCGGCTCGCCCGCGCCACCGCCCGGACCGCGGCCTCGAGGTCGACGAGGTCTTCGTGCAGCTCGAGCATGCCGGCTTCGGCCTTGGTCAGATCGAGAATGTCGTTGATCAGCTGCAAGAGGTGCGTGCCGCTGAGGTTGATGTCGTTGACGTAGGAGCGATATTGCACATTGCCGATCGGACCCATGACCTCGTTCTGCATCAGCTCGGTAAAGCCGATGATGGCGTTGAGCGGCGTGCGCAGCTCATGGCTCATCGTGGCGAGGAACTGGGACTTGGAGCGGTTGGCGCTGTCGGCCTCCTCCTTGGCCTGGCGCAGCGCCGCCTCATAACGGACGCGCTCGCCGATGTTGCGGACGACGGCGACGATCTCGACGGCGCCGGTGACGCTGTCCTGCGATCGCGCCAGGCTCGCCTCGACCCAGATGTAGCGGCCGTCCTTGCGCCGCCCGCGATAGGCAATCGGCAGCGCATCGTGCTCCGATCCGAGCCGGGCCAGCGCGTCGCACACCCCGGGAAAATCGTCGGGGTGGACGATCTGGTCGGCCGACAGGGCCAGCGCCTCTTCGGGTTCATAGCCGTAAAGGCGGCGGCTGGCCGGGGAAATGTAGGTCCGCCGCTGGGTCTGTGGATCGAACCGCACGATCATGTCGCCCGAGTGCTCGGCGAGGAAGCGGTAGCGGCGCTCGCTTTCGAGCGCTGTCCGTTCGGCCGCATCGCGGCGGCGCAGTTCGCGAATGAACGCCGCGCCGAAGATCGCGGCGACGACCGACAGCGCGCAGATCGCAACTGCGATGCCGATCGCCTTCTGGCGCCACGAGGCGAGCACGGTGTCCCGGGCCACGCCGACGGTCAGCACCAGCGGCAGATTGCCGATCTGACGATAGGCGAACAGCCGCTCGGTGCCATCAATCGCCGAGGCTGCCGTGAAGTGGCCGGTCTTGGCTTGCGGGTGATGGCGGAGCAGCGCGAACCCCTCAAACGCGCGGCCGATCTGGCTCGCATCGTACGGGGCGCGCTCGATCAGCGTGCCGTCGGATCGGAACACCGCGATCGACCCGCCCGCGCCCGGATCGACCACGGAAAACAGCCGGGCAAAAAAGTCGAGCGACAGGGTGCCCACCACCACCCCGGCGAAGCTGCCGTCGGGATGGTTCAACCGGCGGCTCAGCGCGAGCGACCAGAAGCCGGTCGTCGGAGATCGGAACGGGGCGCCGACATAGAGGCCCAAATCGGGTTGGTCGCGCTGCGCGCGGAAGAAGTTGCGAGCGGCGAAATTCTCGTCGGGCGCCGTGACATACCGGGAATCGATCGTCGCCTGTCCGGTCGCGTCGAGCACGATGATGGGCCCGAGGTAACGCGCCGTCGCGGCACGGTCGAACAGCACCTCGTTGCGCATCGCCGGGGTGAGCGCGTCGATCCCCGGCAAATGCACGCCGTCGACAACCGCCTGCAGCGACAGATCGTAGAGCTCGATGGTGCGCGTAATGTCGTGCTCCAGCGTCGCCGCGACGTTTGCGGACGACTGCGCGGCATGGTCCAAGGCGACCCGCCTCGCATCCCCCAGCAGCACGGCGGTCAGCAGGATGACGCAACCGAGAATCCCCGCCGCGCCGGCCACCAGCAGGCGGATCGAGAGCGGCGTTCGCGGGGCGATATCGCGCGGCGCCGGCCGCGCGCGCCAGCCCCTCCAAAGCCGCATCGACGTCTCCACCAATCCGAGCCTGCCGAGTGTCGCGTAATTTGCTTAAGAATCGATGGACGTCCGTGCCATGCGTCCGATTTGATCGCTCGCCCGGCATCGCCGGCGCGATTGACGCCGGCCGGTCATTGGACCAATTCTAGCTCGGGAATGTGCAACCCGCCGATTTCATGGAGGAGACCGCGATGGCGATCCAGGCGATGAACCACTTCACGGTGCTGAGCGACGATCTCGAGGCGACCAAGGAATTCTATTGCGACTTTCTCGGGCTCGACGTCGGCTGGCGGCCGCCCTTCGCGTTCCCCGGCTGGTGGCTCTATGCCGGCGGCACCCCGATCCTGCATGTGATCCACCGCAAGGACCTGCCGGCCGACCGCGGCGGCGTGCTCGATCACATGGCGTTCAGCGCGACCGATCTGCCTGGCACCGTCAAGAAGCTGAAGAGCCGCGGCCTCGACTATGATCTGCGCCGGCTCGCCGGCGGCGGCATCTGGCAGCTGTTCTTCAACGACCCGTGCGGCGCCAAGGTCGAGTTCGACTTCCACAAGGACGAGGCCGCCCCGGAAGGCCACGCCGAGGCCTGATCTCGCGCCCGGCCGCGGCGGCGAGCCTCAGGCGCCGCCGCGGCGGGCATGGAGCAGGAATTCGCGATTGCCGGCCGGCCCCTGGAGCGGGCTCTCGGCGACGCCGATCATGGTCCAGCCCGGTTGGGCGTTGACCCAGTCGGCGGCGCGCTCGCAGACGGCGCGATGAATTTCGGGATCGCGCACCACTCCGCCCTTGCCGACATCCTTTGGGCCGGCCTCGAATTGCGGCTTGACGAGGGCGATCAGCTGCGCCCGCTCGGCGGCCAATGACAGTGGTGCCGGCAACACCGTCGCGAGGCCGATAAAGCTCGCGTCGCAGGTGATCAGATCGACCGCCTCGGGGATCGCGGCGCGCGCCAGATAGCGCGCGTTGACACCCTCGTGGACGACGATTCGCGGGTCCTGCCGCAATTTCCACGCGAGCTGACCGCGCCCGACATCGACGGCATGGACCCGCGCCGCGCCGCGCGCCAGCAGCACGTCGGTAAAGCCACCGGTCGAGGCGCCGATGTCGAGCGCGACGAAGCCCGCGACGGCGACCCCGAAATGGTCGAGCGCGAAAGCCAGCTTCACGCCGCCGCGCGACACCCAGGGATGGTCGCGGCCTTCGACCATGAGCGGCGTCGCTTCGGGCAGCGCCGTGCCCGGCTTGTCGACCCGCCGCCCGTCGGCGAAAACCAGCCCGGCGAGGATCAGCGCCTGCGCCCGCGCCCGGCTCTCGGCCAGGCCGCGTTCGACGAGCAGCTGGTCGGCCCGCTGTTTCGCCACCTAATCGACGCGGAGAGCGAAATTGGTGTGCCCGGCGCCCGATGACGGGCCGTATTCGCCGTATTCCGCGCCGCTGAGGCGCGTCTCGGCCACGCCGTCCAGCACGCCGAGCATCGTCGCGATGTTGCGGCCGCCCATCTCGACCTGGGTTTCCCCGGCGTAGGAATCAAGAAACCGCCGCGCCGCGCCGGTGCGGCCGTCGCACAAGAGCGCGACGAACTGGCGGTCGAGCGCCTGGTGCTCCGGGGTGGGCCAGCTGGCCGGGTTGCGCACCAGCCGGTGCGACAGGGCGGAACTCGCGACAAAGACGACGCGCCTTGCCGACTTTGCCGCCGCGTCGCGCACCGCGACCCCGACCCGGTAGCACTCGTCGAGATCGGCGAGGATGCAGGTGCCGAGCGTCACGACCGGGATGCGCTGCGTTGGATCGAGGTATTGCAGCGGCACGAAGGTGCCGTAATCCCATTTGTAGTGCGGCGTCTCGTTGCGCCCCGCGAGCAGCCCCTTGGCCTTGATCTCCTCGACCAGCAGCGCGCCAAATTCGGGATCTCCCGGCCGGTCGTAGGGCAGGCCGGGGATCAGGTCGGGCAGTTCGTCGGAGACGCAATTGCCGCGGTGGCGCTCCTGGCAGG
>Ga0307374_10012330_pt1 | contig 12004 bp, 9 predicted proteins | sample OX3MG_FD_202532 | JGI IMG/M metagenome (GOLD analysis project Ga0307374, IMG submission 202532) | Soil microbial communities from Risofladan, Vaasa, Finland - OX-3 | ecosystem: Environmental > Terrestrial > Soil > Coastal area > Acid sulfate soil | place: Finland: Risofladan, Vaasa | collected...
GATCGAGCGGGTCCTCGCCGTAGAGCCGTCGGCGACGGCCTTCCGGATCGCCGGGAAACGCATCGCCGCATCTCGGATCCCCATCGAACAGGTAGGCCTCGACGGTCAGTCGGTCCCCCTTCCAGACGACAGCGCCGAAAGCGCCCTGTGCACGTTCGCCCTGTGCACCATCCCCGATCCCGACGCCGCGCTGGGGGAAATCCGACGGGTACTCCGCCCCGGAGGGAGATTCCACTTCATCGAACACGGCTTGTCCCCCGATGCCGGGGTGGCCAGATGGCAGAGCCGGATCGAGCCGCTGCAGCGCCGGCTGGCCGGCGGTTGCCACCTCACCCGAGAGCCCGTCTCCATGGTGGAGCGCGCCGGCTTCGTCGTCGACGAGGTGGTTCAACAGTACGGCGCAGGACCGAAGCCGTGGTCCTACTTCACCCGGGCGGCCGCCCTCAACGCCTCCTGATCGAGGCACGCCGGCTCCCGGTCAGCCCGCACAGCTCGGACTGGGCACGGTCGACGTACTCGTCCGTACCTCGTCCCGGGGCCGGAGCCCTTGGCCGGCCAATGGCCCCGTCAAGAGTCCGCGGGCGTAGCGGAGGCTCCCTTGTGACGGCGTGCCGGGTCCGTTCGTGCCCGGTGCATCGCAGTGGATGGCATCCGGGCCTCCGTAGCGGACCTGCTCGCGACCATTGATGCAAGCCACACCGGCGGTGGGCTGACACGGCAGGTACAGGGTCCAGCCGAGGCCCGGCCCGGAGATCGCCACCGCGGCCCCGGTGTCGTACGTCCAGCCCTGGGACCGGGCCAGTTCGGACATCATCGAGTTGAACGCCGGATCTCCGTTGTAGCCCTGCTGGTTCCCGTCCACCCAACCTTCGGGCACACTCGGATTGCGGGCGGGAGTTGCTGACAGGAAGACCCGGGCGCCCGCGGCAGAGGCAAACGACCCCATGGAGCGCAGTGCGGTTCGATATGCCGAGACCACGTCCGACAGACGGTAGTCCCCGGTGGCATCGGCGATGCACGCCTTCGCCGAAATGCCCGGATTGCCGGTGAAGGCCAGCACCACCGCCCTCGGCCGCTCGGAGCGAACTGTGGTCCGGAACGACAGGACCTGTCCCGTGGGGGTCGCCTTGTAGCCGGCCCACAGGTCGCACGGGCTTGCCCCGATCCCGGCCAGAGCGGCGGTGCTCGTTCCGGGCGGCGACAGCCCCGCCACGTCTGAAGAGGCCGCCGCGACCAGCGAGTCCCCGACCACCAGCACGACGACGGGGCCTCCTCCAACTGTGCTGGAGCTGCCGCAGCCGGCAGCCATCGTCGAGGCGATCACGATCACGATCACCGCTCCCAGAGGTGTCCAGCGGGCGCGGGCCATCGCCGGACCGGACCGGACCACCCACCCAGCAGTGACCATGCACTCAGTAGACAGCGCCGGACGGCTCCGGTCACAGGGCCGAAAGCCCCATTTCTCCGTTTCCGGTTCGCGCACAGTTCCGTCCCCATCACCGTTCCCGTTGGCCGGACGGTGGGCGGAGACCTCAAGGACATTCCGGCGTACCGGTCGAACGGGCAGACGGGCTGTGTGGTGGCCTACTCGAGCTTTGAGACGACCCCGCCGGGCAACAGCCTCTTCGGTCGGGCAGGTAGCAGCATCGGCGCAGCCCCGGGACTGGGTGCAGCCCCCTCAGCCGGCAAACAGGTGCTCTGTACCAACCCGGCGTGACTCGCCGGTGGCACCGGCGCACTCGTCCCCCACTTCGTACGAAGCCGTTTCCGGGGGCTGGCGGTACCCTCGATCCCCAGTCCGGCGTCGAGGTGTCGACCCCATGGGTCACCTACCCACACCTCTACGATGCGACCTGCGCCGAAGCCGATGGAGCCAGTTGGCTGCAGGTCAGCACGGTGAGCACCCCCCGCGACCACCGCCCGGTCGTCGGACCCGTGCTCGGTCCTCGTTGGGGACTCCATCTCGTCGACGTCACATCGCCCTCGGGAATCTGGTGGAGCTGGTGCGCGATCAGGCCACGGCGTATGCCCCGATGAGGTCGTGGCCCACGGTGGCTTTCGGGCCCGCGGCCGCGACTCCCTCCACGACGGACAGTGGGCAGTGGGGGCATCGGGACCCAATCGGTGCTAGAAGGGTCCCAGCGAGCGGAACCTCGGGAGGACTCTTGGCGGCGGGCTCCGCTGGCATTCGACGAGCCAGGGGGAACGATGACGGATCCACGCTTCACGAGAAGGCAGGTGCTGGCCGGAGGCCTCGGCGGTGCAGCGGCCTTGGGGTTGGCGTCAATCGGGAGTGCACCCACGTCTGCCGCCGAGACGGTGCGCCGGGCGGCTTCGGTCAAGGCCGCGGGAAGTGATCTCAGTGCCATCAAGCATGTGGTCTTCCTCATGCACGAGAACCGATCGTTCGACCACTACTTCGGGACGATGGGCGGGGTGACCGGCTACAGCGACAGCAACAACCGCGGCGCGTTCACGCAGGCCTGGCCCGGGGGGTCCCAGCCGACGCTTCTCCCGTTCCACATGAACAGCAGAAAGCAGCTGTCCGAGTGCACCAACGACCTCGATCACTCGTGGCCGGCCGAACACGCCTCGTGGAACGGCGGGGCCATGGACAAGTTCGTGTCCACCCATACCTCGCCCGCCTACGAGGGCGCGCTGGGCATCAACACCATGGGCTACTACACCAAGGCCGAACTGCCCTTCTACTACGACCTGGTCAAGAAGTTCACGGTCTGCGACAACTACTTCTGCTCAGTGCTGGGGCCGACCCATCCCAATCGGCTGATGGCGATGACCGGATCGATCGATCCGGCGGGAGGGGCCGGAGGCCCCATCCTGGTGACCAACTCGCTTCAGAAGCCGTTCCAGTGGACGTGCACGTGGAGGACGATGCCGGAGGTGCTCCAAGACAACAACGTCAGCTGGAAGGTGTACAACCCCTATGGTTCTAACTACGCTCCGGATGCCGGCTACTTCTTCAGCAAGAACATGCTGCTCTACTTCGCGAACTACAAGGATCCCGCCTCCCCGCTCTACCAGAACGCCTTCAACTACTACGGGCCCAACGTGATCGGAGGCCTCACCGGCGGTGTCGGACCGAACCACTTCGCCTCCGATGTTGCCAACAACACCCTGCCCCAGGTGTCGTGGATCCTCCCACCGCAGGAGTACGACGAGCATCCACCGTCCCCGCCCGCCCTGGGCGAGTGGTACTCGCAGCAGGTGCTCAACACCCTCCTGTCGAATCCGGAGGTATGGGCGAGCACCGTCTTGTTCATCATGTACGACGAGAACGACGGGTTCTTCGATCATGTCCCTCCCCCGACGGCCCCTGCTGGCACGCCCGGCGAGTACCTGACCGTCAACCCGTTGCCCGCCACAGCCGGGGGCGATGCCGGACCGATCGGACTCGGCGTGCGGGTCCCCATGATGGTGGTGTCGCCTTTCTCCACCGGGGGCCACGTTTGTTCCACCCCGTTCGACCACACCTCGCAGCTCCGGTTCCTCGAGACGGTGTTCGGTGTCACCGCCCCCAACATCTCCAGCTGGAGGCGCTCGGTAACCGGCGACCTGACCTCGGCCTTCCGTGCCGGACCGCCGGTGACCAAGGCGCCCAGGCTGCCCCTCACCTCTGACAGCACGACGACACCTCCAGTCGGCCCCCTGGTGGTCCCGGTATCGGGCCAGCCGGTGCCCGACGGAGTGTGCACCGACCTCGAGCTCATCGGCGCAAGCCAAGAGAACGTCCCCTTCGCGGTGGCCAAGCACCAGAAGATCCCGACCCAGTCGCGGGGTAGGCTCACACAGATCTAGCCCTGATCTAGCCCTGATCTAGCCCTGATCTAGCCCAGATCTAGCCCCGGCCCTTGCCCGTGACCGCCCGTCAGTCAGCGGCCCTCTTCAGACTCCTCCGGAATGCGTCCGCACTGGCATAGCGCGCCACGAGCCGGGCGTTCAGCCAGCCCGGCATGTACCGGGTGCCCACGTCCCTCACCGCCGCCAGGGCGGGCGACCGGACCGTGGCGATCCGGCCGATCCGCCTGGAGTCCCGGACGACGGTACGCACGCGCCGGAGACGGGCGAGCTCGTACTTGGCCAACGCGGCGGACCGGTCCGGCTCGCCGTCGATGCAGGCGGCCAGTACCACGGCGTCCTCGATTCCCTGGCACGCCCCCTGTCCCAGGTCTGGTGTCATCGGGTGGGCGGCATCCCCGAGGAGGACGACGGGACCCGCACCCAGGCGACGCGGGACGGAGTCGTAGAAGTCGGCGATGACGAGCTGCTCCTCATCGGTCCGTTCGATGAGCTCATTGATCGGCTCGTGCCAGCCCCCGAACGCTGCCCGCAGAAACGCCTTCTTGTCGGCGAGCGCGGCGTTGGTCCCCTCCGGCAGACCGATGTCTGCTGCCCAAAAGACGAGGCCCTTGCCCATCGGACTGGCGATGAACTGTTGACCATGGCCGACGGTCAGCCGCGCCGTCGGCACCAGATCGGAGGAACCGCCCAGCACCGCACGCCACGAGGTCCGATGCCGGAACCTGGGTACGGGGTTGCCGACGCACGTGCGGGCGATCGAGTGGACCCCGTCACACGCTACGACTTGGTGTGCTCGGATCGTCTCACCGGTCGACAGTCCCACCACAGCATCGTCGCCATCCACGACGATCGAGGTCGCCGCCGTCTGCAATCTGGTCGGGATGTGCTTTGCCGCCTCCAGAAGGAGGCGTTGCAGGTCCGCCCTGAAGACGATCTGAGTGGCCATGCCCAGCTGGCGATCCAGCCGACTCTGGTCCAACGTAAAGATCTGGCGACCATCGGGTCGGCATCCGATACCCGCCGGCTCCACAACGCCGATGCCGGTCACCGCCTCCCCGAGGCCGATGTGCTCGAGGGCAGCGAGCGCATTGGGCCAGAGCGAGAGGGCCGTCCCGGCTTGGGTCAGGGCCGTGGCCCGTTCCACTACCTCTACCTCTACCCCGATGCGGTCGAGAGCAATTGCGGCCGTCAGGCCGGCGATTCCGGCTCCGACGACCAGCACCATCACTTCAACCTATCGCCGCAAAGGGAAGGCGACCGTGGAGTCGTGACGGGGGTCACCGGGTCGGGCGCGTCCCAGGCGGTGCCGGGCCGGTGGATTGGGAGCGGGCGGATCCAGAATGTCAGGACGCCGGGGCGGTCCCGATGCCGTGGAAGATCAGGTCCCAGAGGTCTTCGGCCGAGCCCTCTTCGTGAGAGCGAAATGACAGTCCCCCGATGGTCGACGAGAACGAGTTGAACATGATCGCCTCGAGGACGACCCCGACGATCGGGCCCTGACGGGGCCCGGATCGGACGACGCCGGCGGACACCGCTCCGTCGAGGACCTGCTCGAACAGGGTGACGAGGGGATGGAAGACTCGGGCAGCCTCCTTCGGATGCTGGGTGAGGAGCTGCTGGGCGAATTCGGCCATGAAGGGCGCCCGCCCGATCACGCCCGACTCGGCCTCGCCCATTGGACGGCACAGTCGGTAGTACTCGACGACGAAACAGTGGAGACGCTCGAGCGGATCGGCTTCGTGCGAGGTCTTGTCCCGCAGGTACTCCGTAGTGGATCGGACCGACTCCTCGAACAGGGCCAGCAGGAGCTCGTGCTTCCCGCCGAAATACTGGTAGAAGCTACGGAGCGACTGACCCGAGCGGTCCACGACCTCCTGGACCGTGAAGTCCTTTCCCGAGCCCGAATTGAAGAGCTCGACGGCAGCGTCGAGGAAGCGCTGCACTCGGGTCTCGGCACGGACACGGGCGGAGTCCAACGAGCGAGCCACCGCCTGCTCGCGCCAACTCACACCTTCGGGTTCGAGCGGATCGTCGAGCTGGAATTCTTGTTTTGCCACCAGGGAAAGGTTACCTGATCTCGGCGTACACTGTGAATCTCCCGCACCGGTGGGAATTGGTGCCGCTGGAGAGAATGCAGTTCTACCGATGGTGAGGCGGTGGCACCTGCCCGGGTCCTCCCCCCGAATCCGTCCCCGCGTCCCTCATGCGCCCGTCGGGCCTTCCCCCGTGCCGGCCCGGGGAAGGAGCCTGTCGAGGTTCGCCCTCAACTCCGGTGAGACGAACGACCGATCCTCGGCACTGAGCGCGAAGTCGAGTGTGGCTACGACGGCCCGTTCGAGGTGCAGGTTGAGTATTCGCTTGGTGTCCTCGACGGCCCGCCGCGGCAGCTCGGCGATTCGCCGGGCGCAGGTCATGGCCTGATCCACCACCTCGCCATCAGGGCAGACGTGGTTGACGAGGCCGATCTCCGCTGCCCGCCCGGCCGGGATCCGGTCACCGGTCAGCGCATACTCCTTGGCCAGCTGCAGGCTGATCATGAGGGGCCACGTCACCGGGCCTCCGTCCGCCGCCACGAGGCCCATCAGAACGTGCGGGTCGGCAAGATGGGTGCTCTCGGCCATGAACACGATGTCGGAGAGGGCGACGAGGCTGCACCCGAGCCCGACGGCCGGTCCGTTCACGGCTGCCACGATGGGCACCCGGCATCCCACCATCCCGGTCACGATGCTCCGGCCGTGGGCCAGCGTCTCCTTCCGACGATCCGGGTCGCGGGCGAGCTCGTCGAGGTAGGCGAAATCGCCACCGGCCGAGAAGGCCCTCCCGTTCCCGGTCAACACGATCACACGTGCCTCGTCGTCAGCATCGATCTGGGGGAACAGCCCTGCCAATCCCCTGTGGAGCTCATGGTTGGTGGCGTTGAGGTGTTCGGGTCGGTTCAACCTCACCACCCGAACCGGTCCTTCGACCAGGACCTCGATCTCATCGGGTACGTCGAAGGGGGTCACCGGGACGGCACCCCGACGATACGGTGGGCCGTGTGCCACCCGGCCCGGCCACCCCCACCTCCCGCACCTGCGCGATGATCCATGGTGCATCCTTCCGTTCGCGACCGACGAGATGATAGCACCGGTCTTCGAATAGCAGAATGCTGTTTCCGTCGATCGCGGGTCGGGTGCTCCGGCCCGACCGGTCGGGGGGACCAGTCGCGGCTCAGGACCCGGGGAGGTCGAGGATCCGACGGGCCACGATGTTCCGCTGGATCTGCGAGGTGCCGCCCATGACGCTCTGCGCCCGGCTGTAGAGATACGTGTTCAGCGATGTGTCGTTGCCGCCCCTGTGGTCGATTCCTCCGACGGAGAGCGAGGCATGTCCGACGGCCTGTTCCACCCATGTCATGAGCAGTTTGTCGACTGAGCCCTGTGGGCCGTGGGACACCCCGTCGAGCCGGTCGGACAGTCGCCGCATGAGATGGAGGCGCAGCATCTCGACCTCGACGATCGCCCACCCAAGATCCCGCATCTGCTCCGAGCGGAATCCCACGGGATCGCCTCGCACCAGGCGGGTGAGGTCGTTCACCACCTTGCTGTACCGAGCCACGTAGCCGAGCTCCCCCGGCTCCCGCTCGTGGCTCACGACGGTCATCGCCAGGGGCCAACCCTCACCGGGATCCCCGATCATGTTGCCGGCCGGGACGCGAGCGTCGTCGAAGAGCACCTCGCCGAACTCCTTGGTGACCCCGTTGATCATCCGGAGGGGCCGCTGCTCGATGCCTGGCTGCCGCATCGGCACGGCAAAGGCTGAGATACCACGGTGCTTGGCGACGTCGTGGTCGGTCCGGGCCAGGAGCAGGCACCACTCCGCCTCGTCGGAATAGCTCGTCCACACCTTGTGGCCGGTGATGACGAAGTCGTCTCCGTCTCGGTCGGCCCGGGTGCGCAACGAGGCAAGGTCGGATCCCGCATCCGGCTCGCTGAAACCCTGGCACCAGCGGTCACGGCCGTTGACGATGCCGGGGAGGAATCGCCGCTTGATCTCGTCGCTGCCGTGCTCGAGCAGGCCCTGGACCAGGTAGCCGAGGCTCGGCCGCGGCGGAGCACCTGCGGCGGCAAGCTCCTCGTCGACGATCACCTCGTAGACCGCCGAGCGCCCCTGGCCACCGATCGTCGTGGGCCACGACATCCCGAAGAAGCCGGCATCGTAGAGCGACCGGTGCCACGCCGCCATACCGGCCCAGTAGTCGTCGTCCGTCGATGATGTCGGCAGTCCAGGATCGTTGACCCGCACCCACTCCCGAAGCCGTTGCCGGAACTCTGACTCATCCGCCGAATCACGAAAGTCCATCGCTACCCCCGATACCTCGGTGACGGAGCACTCGGGAGAGGCTGACCCCGGCGCCGCCGAGGAGATCCGCGGAGAGAAGGGCGCGCCGGAGATAGACGTGGGCCAGGCACTCCCACGTGTTCCCGATCCCGCCATGGACCTGGACGGCGGTCTCGCACACGTCGCGAGCCGCACGGGCGCAGTAGGCCTTCGCCATCGAAGCGGCCGCGAGTGCGTCGGCAGGGGAGAGCACGTCCACCGCCCATCCGGCGTGCAGCGTGATGCTGCGAGCTCCCTCTGCTTGCACGAATGCATCCGCCAGCAGGTGCTGGATGGCCTGGTACGAACCGATGGCCGCACCGTACTGGCGGCGTTGGACGGCATAGGCAGTGGCCAGTCGGACGGCGCCAACCATGGTTCCGACCAGATCGGCGCACGTCAGGGAGAGGCCCAGTGCCGTCCACCGCGTGAGGTGATCGGGAGTCAGCGACCGGTCGGCCCCGACGATGGGCGTCACGACGGCCGGCGCCTCGATCGCCTGGGAGGGGCGGGTCAGATCGACACCGGCCGGTACGGACTGCAGGACGACCTGGGCCACGTGGTGGCCATCGGGCCCGGGGACGAGAAGGAGCGCTCGAGTAGATCCCTGCACGTCGACCGCCACGCTCGGGGGGACCTCGCCGTCGACCGGGCAGGCGAGCGACAGCAGATCGGCGGAGAGTGCCACGGTCTCCACTTCCGTACTCGGGGGTGCGCCGGTCACCCTCCGGAGTTCGCAGGCCATGGTGGGCCCGATGAACGACACGTCGGCGAGCCCCCGGCCGAGCTCCTCGGCGACGATGCAGGCTTCCACCCCGGACGCCAACGGGTCGGCCCCAACCGTTGCCACCCTCAGCTCACGCCAACCCGACTCCGTGACCGCAGCATCGAGCTTCGCCGACCGCTCCCGATCATCGAGCTCTCCGACGGCACGCGGCCCGAGTCGGTCGACGAGCCGGGCGGTGGAGTCACGGAGCGCCTGCTGTTCCGGAGACGGACGGACGTCCATCAGCCGCCCATCTGCGCGGCAAGCCTCGAGGCCGGCCACTCGTCCCGGAGCGTGCGCCGCAACACCTTCCCCGACGGGAGGCGCGGGATGTCGTCCACGACGACGAGGTAGTGCAGGCGTTTGTACGTCGCCAGCGAGTCAGCGATCAGCTCCTCGAGTTCACCGTCCGCCACCGGAAGCCCCGGGTCGAGCGCCACCGCCGCAGCCGGCACCTCCCCGGCACGCTCGTCGGTGACACCGAAGACAGCGCAGTCGAGCACGGCCGGGTGGCGGAGCAGTACCGACTCCAACTCGGCCGGTGCCACCTGGAACCCGTTCACCTTGATCATCTCCTTCGAGCGATCGGTGAGATGGACCCAGCCGCCCGGCTCGAGCCACCCGACGTCGCCGGTCCGGTACCACCCGTCGGCAAAGGCCTCGGAGGTGGCGTCGTCCGGTAGGTAGCCGGCCATCACCGACCGGCTCCGGACCTGGATCTCGCCGGTCTCGCCCGGCGGGAGGACCCGACCGCTCCCGAGATCGGCAATGCGGAGCTCGACGCCGGCCGGTGGTAGCCCGGCCGAGTCCAATCGCCACTCGGCGGGACGTCCGACCGGGTTGGCGGCGATGACGGGCACCTCGCTCGCGCCGTAGGCCGGAAGCCACCGCACCCCGGTTCGCCTCGTCACGATCTCGGCAACGCTCTCGGTCACCGGCGTCGCCCCCCACATGATGTAGCGAAGCGAGGAGAGGTCGTAGTCCTCGAGACGGGGATGATTGGCCATTGCCAGTGCGATCGGGGCCACCGCCATCTCCATGGTCATGCGCTCGCTGGCGATCCGGCCGAGGACCTCGTCGAGGTCGAATCGTCTGTGCAGCCGGACGGTCGCACCCGACGACACCGCGGCGAGCAGATTCAGAAGCCCGAGGATGTGGGAAGGCGGGGTGGCCACCTGAAATCGGTCATGGTGACTGAGGCCCAGGACCGTGCACCAGTGCTCGGTGGCCAGGCTGATCGAACCGTGGGTGTGGCGTACGGCCTTGGGGAGACCGGTCGTACCCGAGCTGAAGACGAGGACCGCCTCGTCCTCACCGCCCACCCCTTCGGCCACCGTCTGCGCCTGGCTGTGGGCGAAAGGAGCCGCCGATCGATCGTCGAGATCGGTGACGCGGTCCGGGTCCAGGCAATTGGAGAGCAGTGACGAGGCGTCGCCGTCGGCCACGCCGTGCACCGGCCTCGTGAGATCGAGGGCGTGTCGGACCTCGGTCAGCTTCCACGCCGGGCTGATGAGGACCGCCGCCGCACCGAGCTTGCTGGTGGCGTGCACCGCCACGACGAACTCCATGCGGTTGGCCGTCATCAGGGCCACCCGACCGCCGGCCTTGACTCCTCTTCCGGCCAGGTGGCGGGCGAATGCATTGCTGAGGCCTTCGAGGTCGTCGAACGACCAGCGCTCGTCCCCGCTCCGGATCGCGTCGCGGTCACCGAATTGCCGAGCGGCTCGCTGGAGGGCCTCGTGCATCAGGACCGCTGCCATTGGAAACATTCTTCTCCAATTTGAGATCGACCGTCAACAATTATCAGATGTACACTTCTCAATTGTGCAGACTCCGGACGCCGAGCCCATGACCAGCGATGACGTGCGGCAGGAGATCCTCGACACTGTGCGACGGTTCGTCGCCCGTGAAGTGACGCCGGCCGCCTCCGAGCTGGAACGCGAGGACCGGTTCCCGGTGGACATCGTCGAGCAGATGCGCACGTTGGGACTGTTCGGCATCACCGTTCCCGAGTCCTACGGAGGCCTCGGCCTCGACCTGTTGACGTACATCGGCGTCATCGAAGAGCTGGCCTACGGATGGATGAGCCTCACCGGCGTGGTCAACACCCACACCATGGTGGCGACGCTGCTCATGCACCACGGCAGCGACGAGCAGAAGCGGCGGTGGCTGCCGGTCCTGGCCACCGGGGAGCGACGGGGCGCCCTCTCCCTCTCCGAGCCCGATGCCGGCAGCGACGCCCGAAACATCGCCTGCAAGGCCCGGCGCGATGGCGAAGAGTACGTGGTGAACGGCACCAAGGCCTGGGTCACCAACGGCGAGCGAGCGGGGCTGGTGGCCCTGGCCGCCCGCACCGAGGAGGGCATCTCCGCCTTCGTCGTCGAGAAGGAGCCCGGGTCCCGGTTCGAGGGGATCTCCGTCAGCAGGCACGTGGGCAAGCTCGGGTACCGGGGCGTCGAGACCGTCGAGATGTCGTACACCGACCACCGTGTCCCGGCCGGCAACCTGATCGGTGAGCCGGGGCGGGGACTGCCCCAGATCCTCGGGGTGCTCGAAGTGGGGCGCATCAACATCGCGGCAAGGGCGGTCGGCGTGGCACGCGCCGCGTTCGACGCCTCACTCGCCTACGCGCAACAGCGGACCACCTTCGGCAAGCCGATCGCCGAGCACCAGGCGATCCAGCTCAAGCTGGCCGACATGGCCACCCGGCTGGAGGCGGCGCGCCTCCTGACCCGGAACGCAGCCGAGCGGAAGATGGCGGGGTTGCGCTGCGACGTGGAGGCAGGAATGGCCAAGCTGTTCGCCAGCGAGACCGCACTGGAGCTGGCCACCGAGGCCATGCGCATCCACGGCGGCGTCGGCTACACCACGGACCTACCGGTCGAGCGCTACTACCGTGACGCCCCCCTGATGGTCATCGGCGAAGGGACCAACGAGATCCAGCGGCTGGTGATCGCCCGAGGCCTGTTGGCACGGGCCCGGCACTAGGGGGCGCCACCGGCCGGCGGGCGTGCCCCGGGGCGGTCGACCAGTTCGCCGAGCACCTCCTCGGTGTGGTGT
>Ga0307374_10012331_pt1 | contig 12003 bp, 13 predicted proteins | sample OX3MG_FD_202532 | JGI IMG/M metagenome (GOLD analysis project Ga0307374, IMG submission 202532) | Soil microbial communities from Risofladan, Vaasa, Finland - OX-3 | ecosystem: Environmental > Terrestrial > Soil > Coastal area > Acid sulfate soil | place: Finland: Risofladan, Vaasa | collected...
CGATGGCCAGCAGCGACGTGCCAAGGTAGTCGATCGACGGGCGCAGGGTCGAGGCGACCTTCGGGAACGCCACGCCCAGCACGACGAGCGCCGCTAGCCCGACCGGGATGTTGATGTAGAAGATCCAGCGCCAGCTCAAGTGCGTGGTGATGAACCCGCCCAGCAGCGGCCCGGCGACGCTTGCCGCCCCGAAGATGGCGATGAACAGCCCGGTGTAGCGGCCACGCTGGCGGGGCGGCACCACGTCGCCAAGCGCCGCCTGCGCGCCAACCATCAGTCCGCCGCCGCCGAGCCCCTGGACCGCGCGGAACAGGATCAGTTCGGGCATCGACTGGGCGAGCCCGCAGAGAATCGAGCCGATCAGGAAGATCACGATCGCCGCCTGCAGCATCCGCTTGCGCCCGTACTGGTCCCCGAGCTTGCCGTAGAGCGGTGTGATGACCGTTTGCGCGAGCAGGTAGGCCGTGACGACCCACGACAGATGCTCCAAGCCGCCGAGGTCGCCGACGATCGTCGGCAGCGCGGTCGCAACGATCGTCTGGTCGAGCGCCGCCAGGAGCATGACGACCATGAGGCTGCCGAGCACCGCCACGAGCTGACGATGGTGATCGGTGGCGCGCGCGGTCACATCGCCTCCATCACCGCGCCGAGCAGCCTCAGCACCCGGGGCGTCGCCGCGAGCTCGTCCGGATTGAGTCGCGCCAGCGCGTCCTCGAAGGCACGCCGCGCGGCGGTGCGCTTCTGGTCACGAAGCAGCCGGCCGCGCTCGGTGAGATGGGTGAGCATGATCCGCCGATCCCGCTCGGATCGGACACGCGTCACGAGCCCCTGGTGTTCGAGGGCGTCGAGCATGCACGTAACGCTCGCCGGTGTCATGCCGGCCTTCTCGGCGAGCTTGCTTGCCGGGCAGCCGTCGTCGTCGAGCTCGGCCAAGACGCGGGCCTGCGCGAAGCTGAGCTCGCCGGTATGGCGTGCATCGCGACCTCGCAACCGGCGTTGGGCGACCAACAGCTCGCCGAAGGCGTCGAGGACCTCGCCGACCGCGGCGGCCTGCGCGCCGGCGGTCGGCGAGGGTGCGGAGGACACGGTGTCGGCCATAGACGTCATGGTGCCAGATCATTCGCTACCTAATGAACTGACCCGTCGGGACGATCGTGACCGCCGGGCCCGGTGCGGCGCGCAGTCTGGGGACGGTCGGCATAGGCTTGGCACAAGCCCATTGGCGCGGCGCCGAGAGTCGCGCGTCGAACGGGATCTCTCATGTTCGAGGGGGAAGCGGATGCAGCTCGGAGATCGCCACGTCGTCATCACCGGTGCCTCACGCGGCATCGGTGCCGCTCTGGCCCGCGAGTGCGCCGCGCGCGGGGCTCGCGTCACGCTCGTCGCACGCAGCGCAGGGCCTCTCGCGGATCTCGCCACGGAGCTGGGCGGGCACGCCGTGACGGCCGATCTGGCCGACGCGTCCGTCACCACGGGGCTTATCGCGCGCATCGAGGACGAGGTGGGGCCGATCGACGTCCTGATCAACAACGCGGGCATCGACCTCGCGGGGGGGTTCGCCGAGCTGTCGGGCGAAGATCTCGAGCGGCTGATCCGCCTCAACGTACTCGCGGTGAGCGAGCTGACCCGTCAGGCGTTGCCCGGCATGATCGCGCGTGGTGGCGGGCACCTGGTGATGATCTCCTCGTTGGCGGGATCGGGGACGTTTCCCGGGATCGCCGTCTACGCGGGCACCAAGGCCTACGTCACCCACATGTCCGAGGGAATCCGACTTGAGCTCAAGGGCCTGCCGGTTGGCCTGACGGTCGTCGAGCCGGGCTTGGTAAGGCCGACCGACATGGCCGACTCGGTGACCTCGTATGCCCCGACCGCCGCGTCCTTCGCCCGGTTCAACCGGCTGGGGTTGCTGGCCGACGTCGATCGCGACACGCTTGCGCACAACGTCGTCAACGCGATCGAGCAGGGTAAGAGCCATGTGCGCTACCCGAAGCGTGCGCGGCTGTTTCCGCAGCTGACCAACGCCCCGCGGCGGATGGTGGCGCTCTGTCTGGCAGGGGTGCCCCGGCGGTAGCCGGACGGCGGTGCCCCGACCGTCGTGCGGCGATGGGCGAACCGCGGCAACTGTGGCAGAGTCCCCGCATGATGCGGGTGCCTGAGGCCGGCGGCCCCGGTGCCACGAGCTCGGCAACGATGGTACGGGCACTGACCGCCCAGCCCGTGGCGCTACGTTGGCTCAACTTCCGCGAGCGCGTCGCGATCTCGATGTGGTTCGTCCCGCTGATGTTCGCGTTCGCGGCGCTGGTGCTTTCGTCGGTCGGTATCTGGATCGGCAACCAGTTGGCCCTGCACTCGGCGTTGCTCCCTGGGACGACCAGTGGCTCGGCCGAACAGGTGAGCGCGACCATCGCCAGCGGAATGCTTGCGTTCACCGCGGTCGTGTTTGCGACCACGCTCGTGGCGATCCAGCTGGCCGGGGGCCAGTACTCCCCGCGCATCGTCCGGGCGTTCGTCCGGTCGCGACTGACCCACTGCACCCTGGGCGTGCTCTTGGCCACGTCGGTGTTCGCGATCAACACCCTCGGCCATACCCGCGACGGTGCCAACGCCCACGTGCCGGTGGTCACCGTATCGGCGCTCTACGCGCTGGTGCTCGTGACGCTGGTGATGTTCGTCGTGTTCGCCAACGGGATCGTCCATCTGCTGCGGGTCCAGTACCTGCTGCGAATCGTGACCGAGAGCGGGCGCGAGACGATCGAACGGTTCATCCCCACCGAGCGCGCCGACCAGGCGGCGTCCGCGCCAATCCCGTCGGCTGCCCCGGTGCCGTTGCGCAACCAACGCCACACCGGGGTACTCATGTCGGTCGACATCCACTCCCTGGCGGGGCTGGCTGCGCAGGCCCGAAGCTGGATCGAGCTGGTGGTGCAGCCGGGCGAGTACCTGGCCTTCGGGACTCCCGTCGCACTCGTGCATGGGGGTGACGGCGGTACCCCGGGCGCCGATGCGGTCCTGTGGCACATGCTGGTGGGACCTGAGCGCACACTCGTGCAGGATCCCGGCTTCGCGCTGCGTCAGCTGGTCGATGGCGCCAGCCGCGCGCTATCGCCCGCCGTCAACGACCCGACAACCGCGGTTCAGGTCATCGATCGCATCGTAGATTTGCTGTCGATCTGTGCGACTCGCCCGGATCCGAGCGGGTGGTACGTCGATGCCCACGGCGTCGTGCGGGTTCGGGTGCCGGAGTTGGGGTTCGCGCGTCTGGCCGAGCTCGGGTTTACGGAGATCGCGCTGTATGGAGCCGGCGCGCCGCAGGTCGTGCGGCGGCTGCGAGCCGCCTATGACGTCTTGGAGGAACTCGTCGGGTCGGACCGCCGAGCGACCCTCGAGACGTTGTGCCATCAGTTGACCGTCGCCGCACGCGACGCGGTGCCCCCGGCGTTTACCGAGATCAACAGCCGCCCGGACCGGCTCGGGCTCGGTTGAGACCCGCTCCGGGCGGTCCGAGGGCACGGGGCGGCTCAGAGCAGCTGGCCGGCGGTGTGGATCAGCGTCGCCGCGAGGAAGATCTCCAGCGCGATGCCGGCGGCTCCGAGCACGATGCCGACGAGCACGATTGCGGCGTCCTCGAGCAGGACCCCGAGCGCCAATACGACCACGCCCAGCGATGGCAGCGTGTCGAGGCCCGTAAACGGTGGTGCCAGGAATGCGCCGACGGTCCCGCACAGCACCAGCAGGCCAAATGCGGCAGTCGACAGGCGTCGCCCAAATAGTCGGCTCATCCGTGGCCGCGAGACGCGCTCGAGGGTACGGACGACCCAGAGCATTGCCCGGATGAACCGAGAATTGCCGTCCTGGCCCCCGACGTTCACTCCCCGCCAGCGCGCCGGGATCCAGATCTCGTCACGCCCCGCGATGAGCTGAACGGCTCCGAGGGCCACCAGGATCTCGAACACGTGCGTCGCGCCCCCCGTCGGCAGCGGGAGTGCCGGGACCGCCATCAGGACCACGAACGTCACCGCGAAGCTCTTGGGCCCGAACAGCGCGACGAGTCCGCCCAGCGTGGTGTCGCCGCCGTGAAGCCATCGTGTGAGCTCGTCGCTCAGACGCGTGGGCGCGGGCATTACGCCGCCGTCGGGCATTGGGCCATCCTAGCCGTCGTACGTCGAGCGCCGCGCCGGCCGGCTCGTCACAATGGCACGGCGTCGGCAACCGGGAGCGATGTGATGGAACTGGGGGTGTACAGCTTTGGCGATACCCACCGCGATCCGGCGACGGGCCTGATGGTCGGCGCCCATCAGCGGCTGCGGGAGCTCATCGATGAGATCGAGCTCGCCGACCAGGTGGGCCTCGACGTGTTCGGCGTTGGGGAGCATCACCGGGCGGACTTCTCGGTGTCGGCTCCGGCGATGGTGCTGGCTGCGGCCGCCGAACGCACCAACCGGATCCGGCTGACCAGTGCGGTCACGGTACTCGGCTCGGAGGACCCGGTCCGCGTGTTCGAGCACTATGCGACCCTCGATCTCCTGTCGGACGGCCGCGCGGAGATCATGGTCGGCCGCGGTTCGTTTACCGAGTCGTTTCCGCTGTTCGGCTACGACCTGCGTGACTATGAGCCGCTGTTCGCCGAGAAGCTCGATCTGCTGCTGGCGCTGCGCGAGCAGGAGACGATCACCTGGTCCGGCCGGTTTCGCGCGCCGTTGGACAACCAGACGATCTATCCTCGGCCGCTGCAGTCGCCGCTGCCGATCTGGATCGCGGTCGGCGGGACACCCGCGTCGGTGGTCCGCGCCGGCACGCTGGGCATTCCGCTGGCCGTCGCCATCATCGGCGGCGCGCCGGCGCGGTTCCGACCACTGGTCGAGCTGTACCGTGACGCGGCGCGGGACGCGGGCCACGACCCGGCGAGTCTGCGGCTGGGAATCAACTCGTTCTGTTACATCGCCGATACGTCCCAGCGGGCCGCCGAGGAGTTCTATCCGGGCTACGCGCAGGCCATGACCCAGCTTGGTCGGGAGCGCGGGTGGGGACCCACGACCCGCGGGCAGTTCGACCAGCTGCGCGGCCCACACGGGTCGCTGTTGGTCGGCAGCCCCGAGGAGATCGTCGAAAAAGTCCTCTACGAGCACGAGCTGTTTGGCCACACCCGGTTCCTCGCCCAGATGGACGTCGGCTGCCAGCCGCACGCACGCGTCATGCACGCGATCGAGCTGTTCGGGACGCGGGTCGCTCCGGCGGTGCGCGCCGCACTCCGCGACGCGGGGACCGCTCCGAGCGCCGCCGCGGGCGAGTCGGTCCGCGGAATCTAGGTCAATAGGGGATCGGGGCGCCCACGGCGACCAGCGCCAGCCCGATCGTGGCCGCCGCAACCAGCACGAGCACGACCGACCACTGGCGCAGTAGTGCGATGCTCCCGGCCGCGAGTACGACGACCTGCCACCACGCGCCCAGTGCGAGGGCGAGCGGCACCGCCGAGCCGAGGATGGCACCAATCGCAGACGGTCCGGCGCCGGCCAAGAACGCCTGGGCGCGCGCGTTCGTCCGCACCCGGTCAAAATGCCGTCCGCCGGCCAGCACGAACACGAACGACGGGGCAAACGCGATCGCGCTCGCGGCGATGCCTCCGACCACGCCGGCGGCGCCGTAGCCGACGACGGCGATGGTCTGGACCACGGGGCCTGGGGTGATCTGTCCGAGCGCCACGGCGCCGAGGAACTCGGTCTTCGTCAGCCAGTGGTGGCTGACCGCATCCGCCTGCATCAGCGGGACGATCACGAACCCGCCGCCGTAGGAGAGTGCGCCGACCTTGAGCGCCGTCCAGGCAAGCGCGAGCCCGCTGCCGACCGACACCGTGCCGATGCCCGCAACGGCGACGGCACCAAGCGGGCGTCCGGAACGTCGCGCGTGTTCGTCGTGGGCCAGCGCGATCAGACCGCAGCCGACCAACGCCACCGCCACCCACGCCCCGAAGATCGCTGCCGCGACGGTGCCGACGACGACCGCGGCGACCCACCACGACATCCCGGTCGCCCGTCGCGCACGCAGCAGGCTGGCGGGCATCAGCGCCAGCCCGGCCCGCACCGCGACGGCGGGGATCACCGCGCCGGCCGCCGCCGCCGCACCGAGCACCCAGCGCGACGGGTGCGGGCCGAGCAGGAGGGCCGACAACACCAGGATGACCACCAGGCCCGGGACGATGAACCCGAGCCCGCCGACCACCGCGCCGCGCCATCCGCCCGCCCGCCGCGCGCAGTAGATCGCCAACTGCGTCGAGGCGGGTCCCGGCAAGAGGTTGCACGCGGCGACCGCATCCTCGAACTCCGTGGCTGCAAGCCAACCGTTGCGGTCGACGCACAGCGCGCGCAACAATTGGATGTGCGCCGGCGGGCCGCCGAATCCGGTCATGCCAAGGCGCGCCCACTCCCGACCGATGCGGCCCAACGGGACCGGCGAAGGCGATGTCCCCATCGCGTGACACGTTGCCAGATCCCCGCTCGCGCCGATACCCCGCGCCGGACCACCGGGCGGGATGTGACATCGCCTGCGGGACGCGAGCTGGGCGGCAGGTCGTTGGCGTCGACCGCCCGGTACGCTCCCGGGGCGAATCCGACGTCGCGCGAAGGGATGATTGCCGTTGAGCACGCGCATCGATGACCCGCGGGTTCAGGTCGCGGTCGAACTGCCCAGTGAACCGACCTCGCCGGGCTATCAGGAGCTGTCCGGGATCGGGAGCGGCGCGGCGCGCCCCGGCATCGACGAGATGTCGAGTTGGCCGTGGCTCGATCAGGTCGGCCATCGACGGGGCACCCGCCTGCTGACGGTCGGGCTGCGCGTCTACGCGGCCCACCCGGAGATCGAGTTGGACAATTTACCCACGATGTTCGTCGAGCCGGGCGTTCGCCTGATGAAAGAACTCGCCGGGTACGTGCTGGCCGGCGGCCAGCTCGAGCACGACGACATCATGCAGATGCGCGACAGCCTGCCGTGCTTGGTGGGATTCCGTCGAGTTCCAGGCAAAACCGCCGACGACGAGGTCGTCCGAGTGCTGTTCCTGTCCTGACATTCCCGAGCCGGTTGGAGGGCGATCCGAGCGCCGCGCGGCGTCCGGAATCACCCCAAGATGCGGTGATCACGGTGGCCAAACATGCCACTTTTCACCGAAATGTCCCTATTTCAGCGCTCTTTCGTCTGAGCGTGCTGCTAGGTTCCGCGCCGATGCGTCGTCTTGTGCACCGGATCAGGGAGTCACAATGAATAAAACGGAATTTGTAGGGCTCGTGGCGAAGCGCGCCGAGGCTACCAACGCTGAGTCGCAGCGCTTTGTCCAATCAGTGCTGGATGAAATCCTCGAGGCGCTGAAGAAGGGCGAGGATGTTGCATTCGCCGGCTTCGGCAAGTTCTCGGTATCGCAGCGTGCCGCGCGCACGGGTGTGAATCCCCAGGACCCGACCAAGAAGGTCTCGATTCCCGCTCGCGTGGTGCCGCGCTTCACGCCGGGCGCCGTGCTCAAGGAGCAGGTCGCCACGGGGAACGCAAAGAAGCTCAAGAAGAAGTAATCGGGATGCGGGCCCTCGGCCCGCACGCGGCCACACGGGGGCGGGTCACCCGCCCCCGTACGCTGCGTTTCGCCCGGCGTGGTCATCACGCCGCCCCGGGCACATCACCTCGCACCAACCGCCCGCGGCAATCGCCGGTCGCGCATTTCGGATGACGCCGGGCCTGCTATCCTTCACCCCCGCCGCGGGTATGCGGCGACGTCGCTATGAGAATCTTCATCACCGCACATATCCCTTCTGAGACCGTGGTTACCTGCGGATATCGAGGTGCAGCCTGAGCGCATCCCAGGTAGTGCTTGCCTCCTAGACGAGGTCCAGATATACGCCCACCGGCTGGCCCGTCGACGCGCATCAATGATGCGATTCGGGTCGAGTCGGTTCGCTTGATCGATCACCACGGGGAGAACGTGGGTATCGTGCCGATCGCGCGCGCCCAGCAGATCGCCACGGACGCGAACCTCGACTTGGTGGAGGTCGCTGCCGAGGCCAGGCCGCCGGTGGTCCGGATCATGGACTACGGCAAGTGGCGATACGAGCAAGAGCAGAAGGCAAAGCAGGCTCGCAAGCACCAGAGCCAGATCGTGATCAAAGAGATCAAGTTCCGGCCGAAGATCGACCCGCACGACTACGCCACCAAAAAGGGGCACGTCGAGCGCTTCCTGCGTCACAAGGACAAAGTCAAGATCACGATCATGTTTCGAGGCCGGGAACTCTTGCATCCTGAGCGTGGAGAAGCCATTCTTCTTCGGCTCGCCGATGAACTGAGTGACCTCGCCCTCATCGAGAGCCGTCCGAACCTGGACGGGCGCAATATGGTCATGATGCTGTCCCCGCTGCGGGACACTGGGGCCGGTGCGCCGGCGCCAAGCCACGAACACTCCGCAACGTCTGAGACCGCCTGATATGCCCAAGATGAAGACCAACCGAGCCGCCAGCAAGCGCTTTCGGGTGACGCCCAAGGGCAAGGTGATGTTCGGCGCGGCCGGGCTGCGCCACAACCTCGAGAACATGTCCGGCAAGAACAAGCGTCGCCAGGCCCGTGCCCACGAGCTGACCAGTGAGCACGCCGCGACCGCACTCAGACTGTTGGGGAAGCGCTAGAGATGGCTCGCGTCAAGCGTTCGGTCGCCGCCCGCAAGAAGCGGCGCAAGATCCTCGGCCAGGCCCGTGGGTACTGGGGCACCAAGAAGTCAAGCTACCGTCGTGCGAAGGAGCAGGTCCAGCGCTCACTTCGCTATCAGTACCGCGACCGCCGGGTGCGCAAGCGCGACTTCCGCCGGCTCTGGATCGCCCGCATCAACGCCGCCGCCAGGCAAAACGGTCTTGCCTACAACGAGTTCATGCACGGCCTCTCGCTTGCCGGGATCGAGCTGAACCGCAAGGTGCTGGCCGATCTGGCGGTACACGAGCCCGAGGCCTTCGCCGGACTCTGCGTGCGGGCGCGCGATGCCCGCCAAGCCGCCTCCGTCTAACCGCGGACCACGACGTGGGCCGCACCTGCGGCCGCTGACATCGGCGCGCAACCCACAGCTCAAACTGCTGCGCACGCTCGCAAACAAGCGTGCGCGCCGCGAGCAGCGGCTGATGGTGGCCGAGGGCGAGGATCTGGTGGTCGCGGGGCTCGAACATGGCGTGCGCCCCTCGGTGCTCTTCGTCGACGCCGAGCGCACCGGCGAGCTGACCGACCTGCTCGCGCGCCTGGGTGACGTCAGCGAGGCCTACGCCGTACCGCATCAGTTGCTGGCGAGCGCGTCACAGCTGGCCGCGCCGCCGCGCGTGGTTGCCATCCTGCCGCAGCCCGGCCCCTTTGCCTTCCGGGACGTGGTGTTTCCGCCCTCGCTTGGCGTGTGGCTGGCCGGGGTGGCCGATCCCGGCAACGTCGGCACGCTGGTCCGCAGCGCCGCCGCGCTCGGTGCCGACTGGGTCGCGCTCGGACCGGGGTCGGCCGATCCGTTTCACCCCCGGGCCACCCGCGCCGCGATGGGCGCAACGTTCGCGATCCCGCTGCTGGAGGGTGTCCGCGGGGAGGATCTGGCCGCGCGCGACGGGTTCCGGGTCGTGGCCGCCGTCGTCGATGACGGGCGCCCGCCGTGGGAGACCGACCTGCGGGGGCCGATCGTGATCGCGCTCGGGGGCGAGCGCGAGGGGCTCGAACCCGGCCTGTCCCAGCTCGGGCCGGCGCTCGCAGTCGAGCGCGTGACGATTCCGCAGACGCACGGCGCCGAGTCGCTCAACGTGGCCGCCGCCGGTGCCATCCTCCTGGCGGAGGCCATGCGCCAGCGCAGCGCAGGGGAAATCGGATCCGCGGGTCCTGTAGCCTGAGACGCCGTGGCGTCTCCTTACGACATCTCTGAAATCAAGAGCAGGGCTCTCGCAGGGGCTGCCGCAGCGGGGACTGTTTCGGCACTCGAAGCGGTGCGGGTCGAGTTCACTGGGCGTAAGAGCGAGCTCGCCAAGGCCCTCGCGTCGATCGTCAGTCTCCCGCCCGAAGAGCGAGGGACGTTCGGCAAACACGCCAACGCTGCCCGCCGTGAGATCGACGATGCGCTTGCCGAACGCAGAGCGGAGCTCGAAGCGGCCGAACTCAGCGAGCAACTCGCCGACGACCGGACCGATGTCACGCTGCCTGGCGACCCGTACCCGCGCGGCGCGCTGCACCTGCTCACCCAGGTGCGGCTCGAGATCGAGGAGATCTTTCTGGCCCTCGGCTACGAGATCGCCGGCGGCCCCGAGGTCGAGACCGAGCACTACAACTTTACGGCCCTCAACACGCCCGTGGGCCACCCCGCCCGCTCATCGTCGGACACGTTCTACGTCGACGGGTCGGCCGGGACGATCCTGCGCACCCAGACATCATCGGTGCAGGTCCGGGTCATGGAAGCTCGCACGCCGCCGCTGTATGTGATCAGCCCCGGGGCCGTCTACCGGCGCGACGACGTCGACGCGACCCACAGCCCGATGTTTCATCAGCTCGAAGGTCTCGCCGTCGATGAGGGGCTGTCGCTGGCGCACTTGATCGGCACGCTCAAGCACGTGGCCGGTCAGCTGCTCGGGTCGACCGAGTACCGGATCATCCCGGACTTCTTTCCGTTTACCGAGCCGTCGATCCAGTTGCTGGTGCGCTGGACCGATCGCGCCGGGCGCAGCTCATGGATGGAGTTGCTGGGCGCGGGCATGGTCGACCCCAACGTGTTCTCGTTTGCCGGGTACGACAGCGAGCGCTGGACGGGCTTCGCGTTCGGGATGGGCCTGGACCGCATCGCCATGGTGCGCCACGGGGTGCCGGACCTGCGCCTGCTGTTTGACGGCGATCTGCGCTTTCTCGAGCAGTTCTCCTGATCTGACCATCCCGGGACTCGACTGCCGATGAAACTTCCTCTTTCCTGGCTTCGCGAATACGTGCGCCCCGCGCTTGACGACGTCGCGCTCGCGCAGCACATCACCGACGCCGGGCCCGCGGTCGAGGGGGTGATGCACCTGCGCATGCCGGTGGCGGGCGGCAACCTGGAGTGGTTCCGCGTCGGCCGTGTCGTCTCGGCCGAGCAGCATCCGGACGCGGATCGTCTACGGGTCTGCCAGGTCGATCTCGGCGAGCTGGAACTGCGCCAGATCGTCTGTGGTGCGCCGAACGTCGGGATCGGCCAAACGGTCGCTGTCGCCCTGCCCGGAGCCGTGTTGCCCGAGCGCGCGCCGCTGGGCGAAGTCGCCCTGCGCGGGGTCACCAGCCGCGGGATGATCCTGTCCGAATCCGAGCTCGAACTCGCGGCCGAGTCCGAGGGGATCATGATCCTCCCCGACGACATCCCGGCCGGGACGCCGGTCGCCGAGGTCCTGCCGATCGCCGATACCGTGTTTGAGCTCGAGCTGACCCCGAATCGACCCGATCTGATGGGCGTCTACGGCATCGCGCGTGAGGTCCACGGGATCACCGGCGCGCCGCTCGCGGCGCTCGATGCGTCGGAGGCAGCGCCGACCGGCGACGGCACGGTCCAGGACTACGTCAGCCTGCGCGTCGAGGCGCCGGACCTGTGTCCGCGTTACATGGCCCGGGTGATCACCGACGTGCGCGTCGGCCCGTCGCCGGTCTGGCTGCGCGCGCGGCTCGAGGCGGCCGGCATGCGCGCGATCAGCAATGTCGTGGACATCACCAACTACGTGATGCTGCTCACCGGACAGCCGTTGCACGCATTCGACCTGGATCGGATGGCCGGGCCGGCGGTCGTCGTGCGGCGGGCCCACGACGGTGAGCCGGTGACGACCCTGGACGGACAGCAGCGTGTGATGGACGCCGAGGTCCTGGCGATCTGCGACGCCGTGCGTCCGGCCGTGATCGCAGGGATCATGGGCGCCGAGGACGTTGAGGTCTCCGGCGCCACCACCCGGGTCCTGCTGGAGGCGGCGACCTTCGACGGTCCGGCCGTCCTGCACGCCGCGCTGCGGCTGGGGCTGC
>Ga0307374_10012332_pt1 | contig 12003 bp, 12 predicted proteins | sample OX3MG_FD_202532 | JGI IMG/M metagenome (GOLD analysis project Ga0307374, IMG submission 202532) | Soil microbial communities from Risofladan, Vaasa, Finland - OX-3 | ecosystem: Environmental > Terrestrial > Soil > Coastal area > Acid sulfate soil | place: Finland: Risofladan, Vaasa | collected...
CGTGCGCACGCCGGATGATCGGCTCGACGTCCTGGATCTCGCCGTTCTTGAACAGCACGTGGCTGATCGGAACGAGCAGCGTCCGCTCGTCGATCGCGTCGACGATCGCCCGGTCGTCCTCGACGGCGACGACCTCGAGCTCCGGCTGCGCCTGGTACAGGTAGCGCACGGACGGGAAGTTCGCCTCCTCGTACACGACGCGGTTCCGCTTCCCCGGGTTGCGGAAGCAGGAGATGACGACCATCTCCGCGACGGTGACGTTCTGGTGCATGACCACCGAGCCCGGCGGCCCGCCGACGATGCGGCCGATCTGGTCGCCGACCGTCATCGGCATGTCCCACCAGCCCTCGCCCCACGAGCGGATGCCGCGCTCGCGCCACATGCGCGCGTACTCGAGGAGGTTGTCCTCCGCCTTGGCAGGCATCGCCGCGAGCGAGTGGTTGATGAGGTAGATGCAGTCGGCGAGGATCGGGAAGCGATCCCGGTAATCGGCCGCGCGGATCACACCCGTTGCAGGGGTCGCGGAGCAGGGCCGACGTACCGGGCGCTCGGACGGATGAGCACGCCGAGGCGCTTCTGCTCGAGCACGTGCGCCGACCAGCCGGCCGTGCGTGAGCACGCGAACATCGCCGGCGCAAGATTGGGCGGAACGTCCGCGACATCGAGCACGATCGCCGACCAGTACTCGACGTTCGTCCACGAGTGGTCGGGGTGCTTCTTCGCGATCGCCTCGTGTGCGACCTGCTCGAGCTCCTCGGCGACCGCGACGCGCGGCGAGCCGAGCTCCTTCGCGGTGCGCTTCAGCAGACGTGAGCGCGGATCCTCGGCACGATAGACACGATGGCCGAATCCCATGATCCGTTCGTGCCGGGCGAGCGCGTCGCTCACCCACTTCTCCGCGTCGCCGCTCGCGGCGACCGCGTCGAGCATCGGCAGCACGCGCGCGGGCGCGCCACCGTGGAGCGGCCCGGAGAGCGCACCGACGGCGGCCGAGAGCGCAGCGCCGCAATCCGCACCGGTGGACGCGACCGTCCGCGCCGTGAAGGTGGACGCGTTCAGGCCATGCTCCGCGGTGCAGATCCAGTACGTATCGATCGCCTTCGCGGCCTTCTCATCCACCTCGCCGCGCCATGCGAGCAGGAAGCGCTCCGCCGCGGTCCGGCCGGCGAGCACCGTCTCCTCCGGCACAGGCGGCAGGTCGGCGCTGCGTGCCGACTGTGCGACGATCGAGAGCGCGGCGGCTGAGAGACGGCGCAGGTCCTCCTTCGCCTGCTCGTCGCCGATGTCGATCAGCTGCCCGAGCTTCCACTTGCCGCTGAGGATCGCGAGCATCGACTGCAGGTCGGACATATGGCCGCCGGTGCGCACCTCGAGCTCGCAGGAGGCCGCAGGCAGTCCCGGCTCGAGCGCCTCGTCGACCAGCAGGCCCCAGACGTTCTCGAACGGCACCGTGCCGACGAGCTCCTCGATGTCGACGCCGCGATAGCGGAGCGACCCGCCCTCGCGGTCGGGCTCCGCGATCTCCGTCTCGAACGCGACGACGCCGGCGAGACCCGGAGAGAAGTCGCTCACGTGCGCGCCTCCGCGGCCGCGAGCACGAGCGCGGCGGCAGCGAGATCCTGCACGGCGACCCCGACCGACTTGTACAGGGTGATCTCCTCCGCGCTCGTCCGGCCCGGGCGCGTGCCCGCGATGACCTCACCGAGCTCCGCCACCGACGCGGGATCGATGCCGGCGAGCTCTGGCGCACCGCTCGGCGGCGGCGCAAACGACGAGTCGCGGTACTCGATGAAGAGCGTTGCGGCAGCGACGAGCGCAGGATCGAGCTCCGACCCCGGCGCGTTGTAGCCGACCGAGCTCACGTGCGTTCCCGGGCTGACCCAGTCGCGCAGCACCACCGGCTCGGGCGAGTGCGTCGCGGCGTGAACCACGTCCGCACCCCGGACGGCATCCTCGTACTCACCGCGGCCCGCGACGCGGATCTCGGCGAAATCGTGCACACGCGGGAACATCTCCTGCGCAGCACGCGACTGCACGCCCGTGCCGAGGATCGCAAGCACGCGGACATCCGGCCGGGCAAGCACGCGCGCGGAGAGCGCAGCCGCGGCCGCCGTGCGCATCGCGGTGATGTACGTCCCGTCCATGACGGCGACGGGCGTCCCGTTCTCCGGGTCGAAGATGACGATCTCCGCCTGGTGGGTCGGCCGGTCGACGTTCCCCGGAAAGAGGCTGACGAGCTTGCAACCGAGCCCGGCCGACGGCAGGTGGGCGGGCATCGCGCCGAGCAGACCGGCGTCGCCGGCAAAAGCGGCGATACGCGCCGGCATCGACGCCGCGCCCGAGGAGAGATCAACGTGGGCGCGCGCGAGCGCATCCGGGAGCGCGTCGAGATCGAGCAGCTCCTCCACCTCCGCACGGGTGAGCACGAGCATCACGGGAGACGGTATCTCCCGAGAGCCCGGCCGCGAGCGTCGAGCGCGACGACCGTGCCCGCCCGGAGCGGAAGCGCGGTCTCGAAGCCGGTGCGAGCGACGACGGGGCCGCCCGGTTCGATCTTCCAGGCGGCGACGTCCGTGGCGCCGTTCCAGCTCGCATACACGGTCTGGCCGCGCCGGACGGCGACCGGCTGATAGCGCGGCCGGCCGCGCCAGGGGACGCGGAGCGTGCGGTAGTTCTCGCCGCCGCGCGGGAGCGTCGCATCGAGCTTCACGTGGCCACCTGCCGCGAACTCCGTGAAGTGCGGATCGGTGCCCCAGCCGACGAGGACGTCGCCGTTTCCGAGCAGCTGTACGCTGCCGAGCTTGTGCGCGTGCAGCGCGGGCCGGTGGATGTATTCGCGCAGGAGCGATGCGCGCATGCGCTTCGTGTCCAGCCCGAGGACGATCCCCCGCGAGCGCGACACGCCGTTGTCGAAGATCGAGACGACGCGCCCACCTTCGTGGCTGCGTGCGTCGTGCTGCAACGCGAAGCGCGCGCCAGAGCCGAGCGCGAAGTCGCTCCGCTTGCCGCCGAGCCGCCACAGGATCGCCCCCGTGCGCCGGTGCACCTTGTACACGGCCCACGTGTTGCGCGCGGAGACGATCAGGTGCCCGTCCGCGTCGACGTCGATCGAGTTGACATGGAAGTAGTCCCACGGATAGCCGACCGGCGCGTACGACTCGCCGACCGGAACATGGTCGAGGCTGCGCCATTCGAACAGCACCTGCGCGCTCGGCACCTCGAGCTCCTGCACGACGCCGCCCATAGTCAACCCGCGCGCGCCGCGATGCCGGATCTCGAGGCTCGTCACGAGCGCCGTGCCTCGATCGGTGAGCAGGAGCTCGTGCAGGTCGGACGGCCGGCCGTGCCCGGCCGGGAAGCGCGCGATCTCGCGATACGACGCGTCGGCGACGACGTGCACACCGTGACCGAGGCCGCCGCCCGGCAGCGCCTGCCACCACGTGAGCACGGGCTCGCCGCGCAGCGTCTGCGCGCGGAAGTTCATCGCGGGAAGCCCCGTGGGCTTGCACCACACCGGTCGTCCGGCGTCGTCCAGGATGAGCGGGCCGCGCTGCCCCGGCCCCGACGACGGCGCGAGGAAGAGGTAACCGGGCGCCGCGCCCGACGCGGCGTGCAGGATCGTCACCGCCGGCGGATCGAGGTCCGGCCGCGAGATGAAGCGCGGCTGTACCTGAATCGAAGGTGCGAGCGCAAGGGCGGCGCTGCGGACGAGGAACTCGGCCCGCGTGAGCCCAGTCAACGCTGCGACACGGCCGCGACCGGCGCCTTCGGCAGCGGCTGGGGCGGAGGCTTCGAGTCGGTGAGGATCGCCGCCGCAAGAAGCACCGCCATCGCGACCGCGCTCTCGCCGATGAGCGTCCGGGCGAGCGTGCCCGTCACGCCGGGGCGCTCGATGCGCGGCACGGCGATGAAGTGATGCGCGGCGCCCCACGTGAGCGCGAGCGAGACGAGTCCGAGCTTGACGAGGAGCACGTGGCCGTATCCCGTCGTCCAGAGGTCGTGCACGTGCGGGAGCCGCAGGATGCTGAGATACGTCCCTGCAGTGAGCAACAGTGCGACGAGCACCGTTGCGAGCCGCGAGAAGCGACGGAACGCGGTCGCGCGGAGCTCCGGGGACGTCGGCCAGACGACGACGGCGAGCTGCACGAGGCCGCCGACCCACAGCGTCGCGGAGGCGAGGTGCACCCAGTCGGCGAGCTCCGAGAGCCACGAGTGCCCGGCGTCGGCGGCGGAGTGGCCGGAGAGCGAGAGCCCGGAGATGAAGACGAGCCCGAGTCCAAATGCCACCCACAGGAGCGCGTTCCGGTCGGTCAGCCACGCGAGGTAGATGAGCGCGGCGACGAGCGCGAACCCGAGCTCCATGATCACGAACGTCTGCCCGAAGCGCGTCCCGCTCGCGAGCGGCGAAAGATCGCCGTAGAGGAAGCGCGAGAACGGCAGCTGCAAGAAGTCCTCGCCACGCAGGAGGAAGGAGGTGATGCCGGTCTCGAGGACGGTGACGATCCCGATGCCTGTCACCCAGAAGAATCGCCGCTGTGCGCGCGCCGACAACGGCCCGCGAGCGATCAGCAGCCGGAAGCCGATGCCACCGACCGCAAGTGCGAGCCCGACGAAGTAGAGCCAGCGCACGATGTCCTCGGTTCGCGTCGGGCCTTGCGCGCCGACCGCGTCCGTCACCGGCGGCGCCGCCACGCGGACGCCGAACGTGTACACGCCCGTGACGATGTGCCCGTCGTTCGAGAGCGCCTGCCAGCGCACCGTGTACGGGCCTTTCGGCAGACGTGGAAGCGACGCGACGATCTCGCGCTTCCCGGGGATCGCGCGCGGCGTTCCGGCGATGTTCTTGCCTTTCAGCGTGAACACCTGGATCGCCTTCGGCAGCGCGTCGACGCTCTGGTCGAACCGGAGCACGACCTGGCGCGGCGACACTGCAAGCCGCTGTTTGAAGCCGGGCGACTCCTTCTGAAGCGATGCGTGCGCGAACGCCGACGCAGGCGCCAAAAGCACGAGGAACGCTACGACGAGTAGCGCGCGCTTCATCGGTGAGGCACCCCCGCGAACTGCGAGAAGTGGCCGAGGATGGCCGCGGAGTCGCGATCGCAGTACAGCAGCACCGCGACGACGAAGAACGTCATCGCGAACCCGGAGGCGGCAACGATCGAGCGCGGCCGGATCGCCTGCACGAGCGGGAAAATGGCGGCCACGATCAGTGTCCAGCCGAGTGCGTGGTGGAGGAACGCCGCCCGCGCGAAGAACCAGCCGTTCTGCTCGTGGACGAGGAACGCCGTCCCGGACACGAGCAACGCCCCCGCCGAGGTGAGCCTCCAGTACTGCGAGTGCAGCTTCCCGCGCACGACACCGAGCTCGGCACCGCCGCTCACCATGAGCACCTGCGCCCACGACCCGTGCGCGACCATGTGGATCATCGAGTTCGTGTAGAGCGCCATCACCGGCCACAGGAGCAGGCCGAGGAGGAACATCGTCCCCGGCCAGAGGTAGCGGCGCCACGGCCGCCGTGCCCACACCTCCGGCCCGACGATCGTCTCGGCGAGGAACAGCAGGCCGAGAACGAGGATGCCGGTGGCGAACATCCAGTGCACCATCTCCGCCTTGGGCTCGATGCCGGCGAGGATCATCGCCCCGCGTCCTCCATGTCCTGGACGAGCGGTCGCGCGATGAGCACCCGGAAGAGCACGCCGACGAGCACGATGTACAACGGCGGCTCGACGAAGAGCCACCAGAAGCCCTGGCCGTGCGGGTTCAGCAGCGTCAGGCGCCACGGCTGAATGAACGCCCATACCACGCCGGCCGCGGCGGTCGCGGGGCCTATCGCGAGCACGATGCGCACGCGCGCCGACGTAGCCGCGGCCGCGACCCGTTCCTTCTCCCTCTCGCCGTGCAGTTCGTGCGCGATATCCGCGCTCATGGCAGTCCTCCTCTGTTGAGCTATCTGCGGTTAAGCGACCACGCCGGATGAACCGTCGCGGCCTCTTACGCCGGCGTCGCGAGCGACGCCTAGGCAGACAGAGGAGGCGGCCGCGACTCGAACGCGAGGCCGAACAACCGCCGCGGGGCGGCAGCGAGATGCGAATCGATCGGTGCGGGCGTGTCGACGACGAGCTTGCGCAGGCACGCGACGGCGTGGGCGGCGAGCTCTTCGTAGTCGTGCAGCCACAGCTCGACGCTGCGGTGGAGCAGCGCCACGAGAACCGAGAGCACAGCGAATACAGGCAGGGCCGACGTGTGCAGCCACGGTCCGAGCCAATGCGTCCTGCCCTCGGCATCCATCTGCGCGAGATAGATCGCAGAGGTGGCGAGGAACGATGCGAGCCAGAGGCGCGCCGAGAGCTCGACGCGCATGCGCGGCCGCCCCAGCACCGACGCAAAACGGCGCGCCCTCGCGAACCTCCACGCCACGCGCGCGAGCATGAGCGCAACACCGATCTTCACGCCGGCAAGGAGGAACGGGTAATAGTCGGTGTGCCTGTAGCTCATCGGCCCGACGTGCCTGCCGACGTCGAGGTGGTGCGCGAGGCTACGGCCCAGGAGCTCCGCGATGAGCGCGAGGAAGACGAGCGCGACCCGGGAGAGCCACCGCTGCCGGTTCATATCGGAAGTCTGCCTATCTCCGCACACATTGTGCGTTGGGTGTTCCGGTGCGGGTGAGCGTCCCGAAGAACGACTCTTTGCACGACCAGTGGGCGCTCAGAACCGCGACGTGCACGGTTCCATCGTGCTGGATGCCGTTGTGGGTGCACCCGTCCGTCGCCGAGTGATGCCAGACGGCTTCGTTCGGCTTGCCCGGTATGTGCGCGAACGTGTTGCAGGTCGGGTTGCCCGGAGGCGTCGTCAGCGACCAGCGGTACGAGACGACGGGCTCGCCGCCCTGCTCGACTCCGATGGTGTAGAAGGTCGCGCGCCGGTTGGGATCGAAGACCGCCTTGACCGGCAGAAGGTTGGGCTTCGGCCCGACCGCGGGCGCGGCCGTCGTCGTCGGCGGCGCGGTGGCGGTCGTCGTCTCGATGACGACGGGCTTCGGCTTGCTCGAGCCCCCGCCGGCCAGCGCGATCCCGACGATGACCCCGATCACGATGGCGGCGGCCAGAGCGGCCCAGCGCGTGCGCTTCGACACGCGGCGGACGCGCGGCGCGGGCGGCGGCCCCGGAAGGACGCCGTCCCAGAGGGCGCCGGTGTCGAGGATGAGCGATGCCTGGGCGGCGGCGACGCCCGCGGCCGGCGCCGGGTCGAGCCGACCTTCGAGTGCGTGCAGCTTCTGCACGACGCCGAGCGCGCGGCTGACCGCCTGGAGGTTCGGCAGCAGCCGGAACAGGATCCCGCGGATCCGCTCGATCTTGTCGAGCTTTTCGTGCACCTCCTGTGTCAGTTCCGTGTGCTCGACCTTGCGGGCCGCCCGCCACTCCTCGGGCGCTTCGTGCGCGTTCTCGTGGACGGCCCGGAGCGCATCGAGGTCTGCCTGGAGCTTCGCGCGGGCCTCCGCGAGGACGCCGTCGAGCTTCCCCTCCCGCACCGACTTCGCCGCACCGTCGACGTGCTCGACGGCATCCCGCAGCGACTGGCCGAGCGCCGCAGCGTCGCCGGCGGCGGCAGACTCCGCCCCGGCGCCGAGCTCGGCGGTCGCAGTCAGCACCTGAGCGAGGTCGCCGCCTGCGGTCTCGAGCAGCGCGCGGCGGTCGTCCGCCCGGATCCACCGAACGAGCGGTTGCATCGCAGCGAGCGCCGCGGCGGGCGCAGGCCCGACGAGCTGTTCGAGCTGCGCGCGCGCACCGGACGCCGTGACGACCGCTTGGAGCAGCTGTCGGTCGGTTCGCTTCGGCCCGGATGCGAGCAGGTCGCTCGCGTGGCGGACGAGGCGAGGCGGCACGTCCTCGTTTCCCGCGACGGCCGTGTACAGGTTGACGAGCTCCGGGTCCTCGCCGCCCTGGAGCCTGCGACTCACGTCGAGCGCGAGGCGCGCATGCGTTGCCGTTGTCTGCGCGGTGCTCAGGATCTCGGTGACGCCGGCCAGGCTGACGTAGGCGTCGAGCGCGGTGAGCGCGGCGGCGCACTCGCGCGCGAACGTCCCCAGCTCGCCACGCAGCGTCGCCAGCAGCTCGCGCTGATGGAGGTGCTCCTCCGCGAGCGCATCCGCCCACGCCTGCTCGTGGCCCGAACGCACGGAGGTACTTCTACGGCACTAGCCGAGCAAGGTCAATGACCACTCACTGCGATGCTCCGCATCGAGCGAGAAGAGCATGATCCGCTGGAAGCGGCCGAGACAGAGGGCGCCGTCGGCGAACGGGACCTGCTCGCTCCTCGGCGAGAGCAGCGACGCGACCATCCGCTCACGGTTCGGGTTGCCGCTTGGGACGATCCGCTCCAGCAGCACCTCGAGGTCCTCGAAGAAGCCGGTCTCCCGTTCTTGCACGCGCACGATCGTGAGCGAGTGCAGCGGGTGGACATACGCAATGCCGGCGCGGCATTCGGCCTGGGCCACCGACTGCGAGACATCGTTCGTGATGTCCATCACCGAGAGCGTCGGGAGCGCAGCGGCGATCGAGTATGGGATTTCAACGCTGGTCATGTGACTCAGGGCCGTCAGGCCGTCGCCACCTCCCTCGGCAGGCGGAAATGCACGTCCTCGCGCGCGACGGTGATCTCCTCGAGCGTGTCGTAGCCGCAGGCCGCGAGCTGGTCGGCAGTCGCTCGCACGAGCTCCTCGGGCGTCGACGCGCCGGCGGTGAGGCCGACCGTCGTGTGCCCGTCGAGGAGATCGGCGTCGAGCGGGCTCTCGCCGTCGACGAGCGTCGCCTCCGCGCCTGCGGACTTCGCCACCTCGACGAGCCGCTGCGCGTTCGAGCTGTTCTCGGAGCCGATGACGAAGATGCGCGTCGCACCGAGCACGACCATCTCCTTGACCGCGTCCTGCCGGTTCTGCGTCGCGTAACAAATGTCGTCCGCGTGCGGGCGCCGCAGCGAGCCGCCCACATGGTCAGAGAGCGCATCGACGATCGGCGCGACGTCATCGAGCGAGAGCGTCGTCTGCGTGATCACCGCGATGGGCCGGTCGGTCGGGAGCGCGCGCGCCTGCTCGGGCGTCTCGACGACGACGGTCGATTCCGGACGCTCGCCGAGCGTGCCGATCACCTCGACGTGGTTCGCGTGGCCGACGAGCGCGACGAGATGGCCACTATCGGCGTACGTACGCGCCTCGGCGTGCACTTTGTTCACGAGCGGGCACGTCGCGTCGACGACCTTGAGGCCGCGCGCCTCCGCGTTCTCCTTCACCGACGGTGCGACGCCGTGCGCAGACAGCACGCAGACCTCGCCCTCGGGAATCTCCGACTCGTCCTCGACGAAGACGGCGCCGAGCCGCTCGAGGCGGCGGACGACGTGCTCGTTGTGCACGATCTGGTGGCGAACGTACACCGGCGGCCCGTTCTGCTCGAGCAGCCGCTCGACGATCTCGATGGCGCGGTCGACGCCGGCGCAGAACGAGCGCGGCGCAGCGAGCAGGACACGCTTGCCGCTCACGCGACGCTCCCGAGTGCATTCAACGCGGTGCGCACGTCGCGCGCGGCCCGGAACGAGTCGCGCGGAGACGTGAGGAACGCGCGCGCGAGGCCGAGCGGAGCGACGCTCCCGTCAGCGCGGAAGGCATGCACGAGCTGGCCGAGCTGCCGGCCCGGCGTGTCGCTCACGGCGCGGACGCAGCCGGCGAGATGTCCCGCCCGCGCGTAGACGCCGGATTCCATGTCCACCGCGTCGGCTCCGGTGCTCGCGCGCAGCCTTGCGCGCTCCGCCGGATCGTCGATGATCGCTGCTGCGCCGAGGATCGTTCCCTCCCGCGCGCCCCGCACGCCGAGCGGCCGCCCCTCCCAGAGGACGGACCCGGACTCATCGACGACGCGCGTCGCATCGATCACCGTGCCGACGGGCAGGTCGTCACGCAGCGAGCCGGCGATGCCGAACGAGACGACGTCCTGCTCGGGCACGCCGTGCGCGCACGCCATCCCGACGAGCATCGTCCGTCCCAGCTTCTTCGCCGCCCGGCGCTCAGCCGGCAAAGCGCAAGCGAAGGTCAGCCGGTCAGCGTCCACGCCATGCTCCGGACGGTCTCCTTGAGGCTCTTCGACGACTCGAACGCGGCCGACGGCTCGAAGCCGGAATGGATGCCGCAGTGCTCGCAGCGCGGATCGTTGCCCGGCCCGTACGCGTCCCAGTCCATCCCCTCGAGCAACGCCTCGTACGTCGGGAAGATGCCGTCGGTGAGGAGGTAGCACGGGCCTTTCCAGCCGTACGGGTTGCGCGTGATCGAGCCCCACGGCGCGCACGAGAGCTTCCGCTCGCCCGTGAGGAAGTCCTGGTAGATCGGCGTCGCGATCCAGCGATAGCCGTGCTTGCGCACGGCGGCGCGGATAGCGCGGAACTTCACTTCGTGCTCGGACCGCGTCATCGTCAGGTTCGGATCGATCTGCGAGTACTGGTACCCGGGCGCGACGAGCATCCCGTCGATGCCGACCTCGTCGGTGAGGTAGCGCATCATCTCGATCACGTCGTCCACCTCGGTCTCCTTGAAGATCGTGGTGTTCGTCGTGACGCGGAAGCCGCGGGCGCGCGCCGTCTTGATTGCGTCGACGGCGACGTCCCAGAGGCCGGGGTAGTCGCACACGTAGTCGTGGATCTCGCGCATGCCATCGAGATGCACGACGAACGTCATGCGGGGCGACGGCTCGAACCAGTCGAGGCACTGCTCGAGACGGAGCGCATTCGTGCACAGCTCGACCGTCTTGCCCATCGCGATCATCCCGGCAGCGACCTCTTCGATTCCCTTGTACACGAGGGGCTCGCCGCCGCAGATGGAGACGACGGGGGCCGGGCACTGGAGGCCGGAGTCGAGGCACTCCTCCACCGTCAGCCGCGCGCGATTCGACTCGTACTCGCGGATCTTCCCGCAGCCGATGCACGCGATGTTGCACGCGAGCGTGGGCTCGAGCATGAGGACGAGCGGATAGCGCTCGCCCTTGCGCTGCTGGGTCGCGACGTACTTGCCGATCGAAACGGTGGACTGCAGCGGGAACTTCATGCGGAAAGCCTCTCTCTCAGTCGACCCAGCGCAAGCAATGGGAAGTTGATGCGGTACAGGTGGTAGCGGATCATGAAGTCGAGCGGAAAGCCGGTGCCGGTGAAGTGCTCCTCGTCCCAATCTCCATCGGGACGCTGAACAGCGCAAAGATAATCTGCCGCCCTCTTCGCGCTCGTATCCTCAGCGTTTCCTGCGGCCACGTAGCCGAGCAGCGCCCATGCAGTTTGCGAGGGCGTCGTGAACGGCGCACGCCCTCGCCAGGCGGGGTCTGCGTACGAGCGGATGTCCTCGCCGAAGCCGCCGTTCTCCTGCTGAACGGAGTCGAGCCACACGACGGCGCGGCGCATCGCGGGATGGTCGGAGGGGATGCCGCACGCCTCGAGCGCGGGCAGCGCGGCGCCGGTGCCGTACAGGTGGTTGACGCCCCAGCGGCCGAACCAGGAGCCGTCCTGCTCCTGCTCGCCGAGCAGCCAGGCGAGACCGCGCTCGACGGCAGGCGCATAGCCCTCCGGCCCGAGCACCTCGAGCGCGTGCGCGGTGACGTCGGAGGTCGGCTCGTCCGTGACCTTGCCGAAGTCGCAGAACGGGATCTTGTAGAGCCACATCGCACTGTTGTCGACGTCGAACGCGCCCCAGCCGCCGTCTCTCGACTGCATGCCGACGACCCAGTCGAGGCTGCGGCGGACGGCGTCGTCGCCGATGCCGAGCGTGCGCAGCGCGAGCGGGACGACGGCCGCGTCGTCGACATCCGGGTAGTTGTCGTTCTCGTATTCGAACGCCCAGCCTCCGGGTGCGAGGTCGGGGACGCGGATCGCCCAGTCGCCTTTCACGGTCACCTCTTCGCGCAGGAGGTACGCGCCCGCCTGCACGAGCTGCGGGTGATCGGCGGGGACGCCGCATGCGCGCAGCGCGAGCACCGC
>Ga0307374_10012334_pt1 | contig 12001 bp, 12 predicted proteins | sample OX3MG_FD_202532 | JGI IMG/M metagenome (GOLD analysis project Ga0307374, IMG submission 202532) | Soil microbial communities from Risofladan, Vaasa, Finland - OX-3 | ecosystem: Environmental > Terrestrial > Soil > Coastal area > Acid sulfate soil | place: Finland: Risofladan, Vaasa | collected...
TTGCGCTCGTCAAGGAGCGGCTCGCCGCTTGCGCCAACGTGCTCGATCACGTGCGCTCGTTCTATTGGTGGCAGGGCGAGATCCAGCAGGATACCGAAGCGCTGCTGATCCTGAAGACCACGGCCGCACGCGTCGAACTGCTGATCGCGCGGCTCAAGGCGCTGCATTCTTACGATTGTCCCTGCATCGAGGCGCTGCCGGTTGCCGCCGGCTATGCGCCTTATCTCGACTGGGTGCGCAGCGAAGTCGCGGCGGCGCACACCTGACGCATTAGGCCAGGGCGATCAGCACCGCCTTGACCACGTGCACGCTGTCGCTCGCGAGCTCGCGAATGTCGTAGAACAGGATCGTCGTTTCGTACGTCACGAAGAAGGCTAGGCCATAAAACGCAGCGCGATGATCGGCCTCCCATTGCACGATTCGCTCGGTGAGCTTCCAGTTTCGGAGATAGTGATGAATAGCCGCCATCATCACCAAGCCGAGAATAGCGCCAGCGATAATGTCGCTGGCGTAATGATAACCGAGGTAGATCCGCGGCAGGCAGATCACGATGAAAGTCCACACTGCGGCCAAATAGCCCAGCGTGCGCGCTTCGTACCAGACCGCGAGCGACAGCGCGAAGAACATCGCTGCGTGATCGCTCGGCAGCGAGCTCCAGTGGCTCAGATTCGCGGGATCGACGCCGATCGGCATGACGAAATTCGTTGCCACGTAGAGCGGCCGATCGTGAAACGGCAGGGCGAGCTGCAGCGCGCGCGCCGCTATGACCACGGCAAGGGCACCGATGATCGACAGCACGACGTAGCGGCGGCGGGCGGTGACGTCGTCCCTGGCGCGGAACCAAGTCCACCAGAAGAACGCCATGAACAGCCCGCCCTTGAGCAGGTAGGAATCGCCGACATCGCGGACGAGCAGATTGAAGGTCGCGCTCTTGTCGGCGAACTGGTCGAAGAATTGAATGACCGCCGCGTCGAAGTGATTGATCCACGACAGTCCCAATCGAAGCATGGATCACACCCGATTCAATTGGCAGAAACGCCTATGTCATCCAAGTGTCACCATCCCGTCACGTGACAAAGGAGTGCTGTAACCGTGCTGTTACGTGACAAAGGAGTGACAGATTGATCAAGCGATGAGCAGGCCGCGGATCGACCGTATCGACCATTTCGTGCTGACTGTCGCCGATATCGACACGTCGTGCCGCTTTTACGAGCGCGTGCTCGGCATGAGGCGGATCGCGTTCGGCGGACGGGTTGCGCTCGGTTTTGGCCGCCAGAAGATCAATTTGCACCGCGCCGGACACGAGTACGAACCGAAGGCGCGCCAGGCGATGTCCGGCGCCGGCGATTTCTGCCTGATCGCGACGACGCCGCTCGACGCGATCGTCGCGCATCTCGCCGCGTGCGGCGTGGCGATCGAACTCGGACCGTTGCCGAAGACCGGCGCGTTGGGGCCGATGCGCTCGATCTACTTCCGCGATCCGGACGGCAATCTGGTCGAGGTTTCAAATTACGTCCGCCGGCGCAAGCCGGCGCGACGTCAGCGTCCGGCGACCGTGAGAGCCTGATCGAGATCGGCGATGATGTCGGTGACGGTCTCGATGCCGACCGACAGGCGGACGACATCGGGCTCGGCGCCGGCCGCCATCTGCTGCTCCGCGGAGAGCTGCCGGTGTGTGGTCGACGCCGGATGCAGGATCAGCGACCGCGTGTCGCCGACATTGGCGAGATGCGAGAGCAGGTTGACGCTTTCCACCAGCTTCACGCCGGCGTCGTAGCCGCCCTTGAGGCCGAACGTGAACACCGGGCCGGTGCCCTTCGGCAGGTATTTCTTCGCCAACGCGTGATACGGGCTCGACGCCAGCCCGGCGTGCGAGACCCAGGCAACTGCGGCATGTGTTTCGAGATATTGCGCGACGGCGAGCGCGTTCGCCACATGGCGCTCCATGCGCAACGCCAGCGTCTCAATACCGGTGATGGTGAGAAAGGCGTTGACCGGCGCCATGGTGGCGCCGAGATCGCGCAGGCCGACAGCATGGCCGTACACCGTGAAAGCGAGATCGCCAAAGGTCTCGTAGAACCGTAGGCCGTGATAGGCGGGCTCCGGCTCGGTCAGCGATTTGAATTTGGGATTCTTCGCCCAATCGACCGTGCCGCTGTCGATCACCGCGCCGCCCATGGCGTTGCCATGGCCCGACAGGAATTTGGTGGTCGAATGCACGACGAGGTCGGCGCCCCAATCGAACGGCCGGCACAGATAGGGCGATGCCATGGTGTTGTCGACGATAAATAGAAGCCCGGCCTCGTGTGCGATCCGCGCCACGCGCTCGAGATCGACGACCGCGCCGCTCGGATTGACGAGACTCTCGACGAAGATCGCCTTGGTGCGGGCGGTGATCGCGCGCCGGAAATTCTCCGGTTCGTCGGGGTCGACCAGCGTCGCGTCCCAGCCGAATTTCTTGAAGCTGCGGCCGAACTGCGTGATCGAGCCGCCGTAAAGCTTGTTCGCGGCGACGAAATGATCGCCCGATTCCATGAAGGTGAAAAAGGCGAGCAACTGTGCGGCGTGGCCCGAGGCGACGCAGATCGCGCCGCGGCCGCCTTCGAGCGTGGCGACGCGTTCCTCGAGCACCGACACGGTCGGGTTGGTCAGCCGCGAATAGAGATAACCATAGGTCTGGAGGTTGAAGAGCGACGCGGCATGATCGACATCGTCGAAGACATAGGCCGTGGTCTGGTAGATCGGCGTCGAGCGCGCGCCAGTCGCGGGATCGGGCGACGCCCCCGCATGGACCGCCAGCGTTTCGAAGCCCGGCGTCGCCGGCTTGCGCGCGTCCGTCATCAGAGCCGCCGGCGCTTGGCCGAGATGATGCCGGTGTTGACGCCGCTCCAGCCGAGCTCGCCGCAGAGCCGCGAATACTCGATCTTGGGGCAGCGATTCATCACCACCTTGAGGCCGGCCTGCTCAGCCTTGTCTGCGGCGACGTCGTCGCGCACGCCAATCTGCATCCATACGACCTTGGCGCCTTTGGCGATTGCCGCATCGACGATCCTGGCGGCTTCCGCGCTGCGGCGAAAGATGTCGACCATATCGATCGCGCCGGGAATGTCGGCGAGTGACGAATAGACTTTCTCGCCGAGGATCTCCAGCGTGCCGGCGCGCGGATTGACCGGAATGACGCGGTAGCCCTTTGTCTGAAGATATTTCATTGCGAAATAAGAGGGCCGGTTCCAGTGCTCGCTGGCGCCGACCATGGCGATCGTGTGCACGCCGCGCAGGATGCCGCGAAGGTAGTCGTCGGTGTAGGCGTCGTGGTTCACCGGTTCTCCCATGTGGGAGCCCGCTTCTGCAGGAAGGCGTCGATGCCTTCCTCGGCATCGCGCGCCATCATGTTGGTGACCATCACGTCGCTGGCATAGGCGTAGGCCGCGTCGAGGTCGAGCTCGGCCTGGCGATAGAACGCTTCCTTGCCGATCTTGAGCACCAGCGGCGACTTGCTGGCGATCGTGCGGGCGAGCTCTACGACGGCCGCGTCGAGCTTGTCAGCGGCGACCACGCGATTGACCAAGCCCAACCGCTGCGCCTCATCGGCGCCGATCATCTCGCCGGTGAGGAGCATCTCCATCGCCGCCTTGCGTGGCACGGCGCGCGATAGCGCCACCATGGGCGTCGAGCAGAACAGGCCGATATTGACGCCCGGCGTGGCGAAACGCGCGTCGTTCGCCGCGACGGCGAGATCGCAGCTCGCCACCAGCTGGCAGCCGGCAGCCGTGGCGATCCCGTACACGCGCGCGATCACCGGCTTCGGCAGGCGCACGATCGTTGTCATCAGCCTCGCGCACTGCCGGAAGACGGCCTCGTAATGCTGGCGGCCGGGGTTAGCGCGCAGCTCGCGCAGATCGTGGCCGGCGCAGAATCCTGGGCCATTGGCGGCGATCACGACGACCTTGACCGCCGCATCGCGCGCGACGGCATCGAGCGCATCCTGCACGGCGCCCATCAGCGCGACCGACAGCGCATTGCGCGCTGCCGGCCGGTTGAGCGTTAGCCAAGCGACGCCGTCGACGTCGCGGCGCAATAGGATCGCGTCGTTGGCCGGCGGTTTATCGCGTGCGTCCATGGTGGCCGCTCTCCGTCATGTCCGGCCAACGGTAAGCGCGCCAGCGACCGACCGAAAAGGGAATTTTCGTGCGGCCGTGCCGGTCAGCCGGTCATTGCACCGCCGGCTGGCCCAACCGGCCCTCGAGCCGGGCCTCATTCAGCCGCGAGACGGATCGCGCCGCTATCCCAGCGCGATGAGGGTCACGAGCATGACGACACCGGCGATCGCCAGGCTGGCATGCGTCGCCACCAGCAAGCCGCCCGGCCGGCGGCCGCGCCAGCCAGCAAACGCGATCAACAAGCCGAACGCCAGCGCCAAACCCAAGAATGCGGCGGCGATCGCGCCAAAGCCCGCCGTACCGTTGATGGCCGGCGGCAAGCCACCACGCAAGACGGCGGCGAGCAGGGCAAGACCGGCAGCGCCCAACACGCCATGCGCGAGCGGCAGTGCCGCATGCGGTCGCTTTGCGATCGGCCCGCGCAGATAAAGGATAGCGAGGCCAGCGCCCAGCACCGCGGCCGCGATCACGACGTCGAAGGCGACGCGGAGCATGTCAGGGGGCCGAGCCGCGCATAATGCGACGCGAGGCGCGCACCAAACTCCGCCCGATTATCGTGGTGAGGGTCCGTTCGATGCTCGGCCGAATGTCATGCAGCCGGCAGGCAAGCCGCCGATCAGTTGCAGCGTCAGCGCGGCGAGATCGCGTTGCCGATCTGGCCGGGACCGCCCATGAACTGCTCTTGGAACGCCGGCGACGGGGCATATCCGCCGTCCGAGCCGCCACTGAAGCTCATCGACGTGCCGCCGAAATGCAGGATCGGGCTGTTGCCGGTGTTGTCGCCGGCGAGGTTGGCGGACATGCTGTCGCCCTGGCTGTCCGGATTATTGCTGAAATTGACGCCCGGACCCGCGTTGTTCGACGGGTGCTGCACCTCGAACGCGAACGATACCGGCGCGGCCGCAACGAGAGCCGCGACCACAACCGAAGCCAGAAGGCCATACCGCATGGAATCCTCACCAGACTGATGAATTCAGTTGATTATACGCGACAAAGCCCGGTTTTGTCCACGCGCGGCAGGAATTTTGGGCGCTACCGCGGCCACAATCGTCCGAGATGAAATATTTTCCATGAATAAAGGCGCAGAAAGGGCGGAATTCTGCGACACCGCGCCGCGCTCGCGACGCGTGCAGCGCCCGCAACGGAAGCTATGATCGCGGCCGCAATGCAATCAGAACTGCCTGTCACAGCCGGTGCCGGCGGCATATCCGGCATCAGCGGGCCGAGGTAGCGCGCGGGATGGCCGCAGGTCGCAGACGGCGCAATATGCGAACGGTTATCGTGTTGGGCGGCGTCGTCGCCGCGATGCTGACGCTCGTCGCCTTCTCGGTGCCGCTCTATCGGCTGTTCTGCGCCGCGACCGGCTACAACGGCACGACGCAGCGCGTCGCCGAGGATGCCGGCGCGATCTCGAAGCGCAGCGTCACGGTGCAGTTCAGCACCTCGATCGCGCCCAATCTGCCGTGGCGCTTCGTGCCGATGCAGCGCGCGGTCCAGGTTCATCTCGGCGAGGAGAGGCTGGTTTATTTCTCCGCCACCAACACGGGCGACAAGCCGATCATCGGCCACGCCACGTTCAACGTGACGCCGGCCAAGGCCGGGCTCTATTTCGACAAGATCCAGTGCTTCTGCTTCAGCGACGAAGAACTCGCCCCCGGCAAGACCGCGATCATGCCGGTCGATTTTTTCGTCGATCCCGCGCTCGACAAGGATCCCAACGCCAAGGACGTCAGCACGATTACGTTGTCGTACACGTTCTTCCGGGCCGACAAGCCGGACGACATCAGGCGCCTGTCGCGCTTCGATCCCAACGCGCCGCCCGATCCGGTGCGGGGCGCGCGCCTATTCGCCGACCGCTGCTCGGGGTGTCACGCGGCGGATCGCGTCAAGATCGGGCCGCCGCTCGGCACCGTGTTCGATCGCGTCGCGGGCAGCGCGCCGGGCTATCCCTATTCGGCCGCGCTGAAGGGCACCCATCTGACGTGGACGATCGCTAACCTGGACCGGTGGCTCGCCGACCCACAAGCGGTGGCGCCGGGCAACAAGATGCCGATCAAGGTGCTCGAGCCCAACACGCGGCGCGACATCATCGCCTATCTCGAGCATCTGCGCGCCGACCAAACCGCAGAGTCGGGAGCTGCTGCACCGGCCACCCGGTGAACCACGGCAAAACGCTGCCAGGGCCGCCGTTAGGGCGCGGCGATTTGGCTCATGTCCGGCCCGCGCATTGGGTAATATGACCGCGCCGGTTCGAGGAAAGGGATCGTGATGGAGTCATCGGTCGCGGATGCCGGCCGCACGGCGCGCACCGGGCATGGCCAGGAGGGCAGGCCGGGCGGCTTCCGCCTGGGCAGCGAGCAGCACAAGGCGCTGTTCTGCCGCATGCTGCTCGACACCTTCGATCCGTACAAGCCGGCGGTAATCGACTGGCCGACGCTCGATCCCGACGCGCGCGCGCGTCTGGTCTCGCTGCCGATCTGGGACATCGCCGTGCAGACCGAAGGCAAGGCGCGGCTGCGCGTCGTCACGTATGGCGAGACCGTCAGCGATCCGCTGCTCAAGGAAGCGATCGCCCTCAATGGCTTCGAAGAGGGACGGCACAAGGACGTGCTCGCCAACATGGTGCGCGCCTACGGCATCGAGCTCGCCGAAGAGCCGCCTTACGTCAAGCCGCGCGATGCGGAATGGGCCTTCATGGTCACCGGCTACAGCGAATGCATCGACAGCTTCTTCGCCTTCGGCCTGTTCGAGCTGGCGAAGCGTTCGGGTTATTTCCCGTCTGATCTGGTCGACACGTTCGAGCCGGTGATGCAGGAGGAGGGGCGGCACATCCTCTTCTTCGTCAACTGGGTCGCGTGGCACAAACGCAACATGCCGTGGTGGCGCCGGCCGTGGTTTGCGCTCAAGGTACTGGGCGTGTGGGCGTTCCTGATTTGGGAGCGCATTGGCATCGCCCGCGGCATCGGCGGCGCGCCGGATGCCGACAACAGCTTCACGGTGACGGGAAGCAAATCGGTCGGCGTCGAGATCTCGACCGGCGAGCTCATGGATCTTTGTCTCGCGGAGAACGATCGCCGGCTTGCAGGCTACGATCCGCGGCTGCGGCGGCCCAACGTCGTGCCGCGTCTGGTGCGGTTCGCGCGCCGCTTTATGGCGCGGCCCAAGACCGTCGAGCTCGGCAGCACCGCGCATCGCGATCTCTTCTGCCAGCATTTCAAAGCGACCTATCAGCATTACGAGCCCGAGAAACTGCCGTGGCCCGAGCTCGACGAGGCCGCGCTGGCGCGCTTGCGCGGCGTGCCGTTCTGGCAGGAGGTGCTGCATACCGAGCTGCGCGCCGGCGCGATCGTCAAGCAATTCACCGAGACGGTCGACGATCCGGTGCTCAAGGAGGCGATCGCGCTGCAGGGCTTCGAGGAGGCGCGCCACGCCGAGCTGATCCGCGTGATGATCAAGCGCTACGGCATCGACGTGCAGGAGCACGCGCTCGATCCGCTGCCTGCGGACATCACGACCGCCTTCAAGGATTTCGGCTTCGGCGAGTGCGTCGACTCGTTCCTGGGGTTCGGCGTGTTCAAGATCGCGCACGAGGCCGGGTTCCTGCCGGACTCCATGTTCGCGATCTTCGAGACCCTGATGTACGAGGAGACGCGGCACATCGTCTTCTTCGTCAACTGGATGGCCTATAACGAGGCGCGGCGCGGCCGGGCCTCGGCGTGGCGGCGCGGCCTGACCAGCCTGCGCTACTACTACCGGGCGCTGAAGCGGCTGGTCGGCACGGCGCGGCGCGGCGCGCAGCAGAACGACGGCAAGGAATTCTCCGCGACCCAGGCCAGCGTCTTTCTCGAGGGCTTCACCTTCCGCCGCTTCCTCGAGAATTGCTACGGCGAGAACGCCCGCCGCATGAAGGAATTCGACGAAGGGCTGCTGCGGCCGAGCTTCCTGCCCAAGCTCGCCGACGTTGCGCTCTCCAGCCTCCGGCTGTGGAGCTTCCGGCGCAATCCGGCCTGATGCGTCTCTTCACCATCGGGGTGGCAATCCTCGGATTGCTGCTCGGCACCTGCATCGTCGGCTACTACGGCTTCGGCGCGGTCGGCACGGCACTGATCGCGATCGGCTGGCCCGGATTCTTCGCCGTCCTGGTCTACCACCTCGGCCTCATCGTGCTGCTCGGGCTTGCCTGGCACGCCGTGCTGCCGCCGCCGCGCGCGACGCTGCCGTGGGTCGCGGTGTGGAGCCGCACGATCCGGGATTCGGGGTCCGAGATCCTGCCGTTGTCGCAGATCGGCGGCATCGTCATGGGCGCGCGTGCCGCGATCGTCGCCGGCATGACGGCGCAGCTCTCGCTCGCCTCGACCGTGGTCGACGTGACGCTCGAAACGCTGGCGCAGCTCGTTTACACGGTGCTCGGACTCGGGTTGCTGCTCTGGCTGCACCCGAACGCGTCGGTGGCGCGGCCGATCGCGATCGGTCTCGGCGTCGGCGTGATCGCGGTCTTCGCCTTCGTCATGTTGCAGCGGCGCGGCATGGGACTGATCGAGAAGATGGCCGAGAGGCTGGCGCCGCGCTGGGTCCCGGCCGACGCCGGCTACAAGGCGCGCGTGATGCACCTCGAACTCCACGCCATCTACAAGCACATGGCGGGGCCGCAGCTCGGATTCATGCTCCACGTTGCGGCGTGGATCGGCAATGGCATCGAGGCGTGGATGGCGTTGCACTTCATGGGAGCGCCGCTGAGCATTCCGGCCGTGCTGACGATCGAGAGTCTGCTCTACGCGCTGCGCAGCTTCGCCTTCTTCGTTCCTAACGCCGTCGGCGTGCAGGAGGGCGGCTACGTCATGCTCGGCGCACTGTTCGGACTGCCGCCCGAGATCGCATTGGCGCTCTCGCTCCTTAAGCGGGCACGCGACGTGACCATCGGCGTGCCGGCGCTGCTCATCTGGCAAGGCACCGAAGGCAAACGCGCGCTGCGAGCCGGCCGCGAACTGCGCGCGACCAAGGAAGTGCGCTGAGCCAATGTCGCGCATCACCGCCGCGGAATTCGAGGCGCTGCTGCGCGAGGGCGCGCCGTTCGCCGCGACGCTCGGTGTCGAGACCGTGGAGCTGACGGCAGAGCGTGCTGTGTTCCGGCTGCCCTATCGCGCCGATTTTCTGCGGCCGGGCGGGACCATCAGCGGGCCGATGATGATGGGCCTCGCTGATCTCGCGATTTACGGCGTGGTGCTCGCGGCCGTCGGCAAGAAGGAGCTCGCTGTCACCACTAATCTGACGATCAACTTCCTGCGCAAGCCACCACCTGCGGCGCTGATCGCCGAAGCCCGGCTGCTCAAGCTGGGCAAGCGCCTGGCCGTCGGCGAGGCCGCATTGTTTTCCGAAGGCGCCCCGGCCATGGTGGCGCACGTTACCGCCACCTATTCGCTGCCGCCGGACAAGAGCGAGCCGGCCGAGCGCTAAGCTTTGCCTCGCGTCTTGTCTAATCGGGTCGCAGCGCAAGCGTGGCGAGCGCAGTCAGGCGCTGGGCCGCGTGCTCGACATGGCGCAGTCGCCGTCCGAGGAAAGCAAGCGCATGGCTCGCCGGCATCTCCGTCCAGCCGCGGCGGCGCAAGCGCGCGGGCGGCGGCAGCGTCTGCGGTTTCAGCACAAGCAGTTCTCTCGCGCGCTTCCGCGTCTGATCGAGCAAGGCGGTCGCATCGTCCGGCTTGATCTCGCCGCCGCGCATCCGCAGCAGGTTCTGGACCGACGCCAGATCGGAGGCGAGGAGATAATTCGCGTTCAGCAGCGCGCTCAGGCCGGCGAGCCGCCGCTGTCGAACGCCGGGCTCGCTCGACAGCCGCCTGGTCATCGTGGCGAGGGCCGTGAAGCGGTCCAGCGCTCGTTTGCGGGCGAGCCGATAGTGCTGTTCGACCGGCCGAGGCAACAGCGCTTCGGCGGCGAAGGTTCGGTCGGCTTCGATCAGGCGAGCGATAAGGCGCGGTACGTCGCGCCACTCCCAGCTCGGCAGCAGATAGCTGAACGCAACCGACAGCCCGGCGCCAATCAGCGTGTCCACGATGCGGTCGGCCAGCAGAAATTCTGCCGGATCCAGCATGTGCACGAGCAGCAGCGCCATCACCGATGCGGCGAACGACGTCACCCGATAATTGACGACGGCATAGGCATGGGCGATCCCGGCCGCGACGATGATGAGCACCAGCAATCCGACTTGCGGCAGCACGGGAACGATGAGGGCGGTCGCTGCGCAGCCGGCGAGCGTTCCGACGATCCGGTCGTTGCGGCGCTGGCGCGTGACCGCGAAGTTCGCGCGCATGATCAACGCGATGGTCAGCAGGATCCAGCCGCCGTGGACGTAACGCGGCATCGTGACGGTCAGCGCATAGCCCGCCAGCATCGCCAGCGTCAGCCGGATCGCGTAGCGCATCACCGGCGAAGTCGGTGTCAAATGGGCACGCAGTGTCGCCAGCCGCGTGTCCTGCGTCTGCACGAATGCGGTCAAGTCGACATCGGGCAAGGCGGTTGCGCGATCGTCGCCGCCCACGACGATGCCAGACAACGATCGGATATGACGCAGCGCCTCGACGATCGCGTCGCGGGTCGCCCGCACGCTGGTGCCGTCGCCCGCGCGTGGTGCCGCAAGCGCCGTATCGAGCATCGCGAGTGCCGCCGCGTGGCGGCTGTCAGGCACGGCCGCAGCCGGCACGACGAGCGCGAGCGCCAGTCCGTCGATGTCGTGCGCCATATCGCGCGTGAGCGCCGCGAAGCATTGCAGCAGTTCGGGCGTGGCGGTCTGCCGCAGCGTTTCCCAATCGGCGTCGCTGGAGAGCACGGCTTCGTAGACATCGAGCAGCGCCAGCATGCCGCCGATCCAGCGACGGCGCTTCGCCGTAGGCCGGCCGGTGAAAATGGCGTCGCGCGCCGCCTGCAGTCGCTCCATCAGCGCGCCATGCGCCTCGATGACGTCGCGCAGCGCCCCCGGCATTGGCGTGTCGGAATCGTAGAGCTGTGCCCGAACGCGCAGATAGTTGGCGAAAGCGAGCAGCGCCTCGTTGAGAAAGAGACGCCGATTGCGATCGTCGAACGCCCAGGCGCCCGCCAGGGTCAAGAGCGCGTAGCCGGTCGCGCCGACGGTGAACAGCGCGCCGCGCCACAAAACCTCCTCGGCGTTCCCGACCGGTATCGCCATACCAAGGACGAGCGACAGCACGCCGGCGATGCCGAACGTTATGGCCGAGCGGCCATAGGCGGTCGCCAACGCAAAACCTCCGCTCATCGCCGCGATGACAATGGCAAGCATCCACACCGAGCCGCCGGCGAACCCAGCGAGCAGCGAGATGGCGCTGGTGATCACGATGGTTGCGACGAACACCGGCAACTTGCCGGCAAGCGGCCCGGGTTGATCGACGACGCTGACGCATAGCGCGCCGGTGCCAACGAGGATTGCCGCCTCGAGGCCCAGCACGATGCCCGAGACAATGCCGACGGTGGCGAGGCACACCGCGACCCCGATGCCATTTTCGATATGGTGGCGGAACAACAGGCGCGCGGCGCGACGCGGCAGGCCGAGAGGAGCGGTGGCGTTAGCCATGGGCGGCCAGAGTGTTCGAGAATGCCGGCGTTGCCAACTCCGGTGGCGCGCCGACATCCACGTTCACTCGATAAAGGTATTATGATACCGCCGGTTAAAGCTTGACCGGCCTGGGCGCTTTCCCTAGGGTGCGCGCCTTCGCGAGGACAAATCCATCATGCAAGCCGGCCAGACCGTTTCGCTCAAGCCCAAGGAACTCGACAAGAAGTGGCTGCTCATCGACGCCGATGGGCTGGTGCTCGGCCGGCTGGCGTCGCTC
>Ga0307374_10012336_pt1 | contig 12000 bp, 8 predicted proteins | sample OX3MG_FD_202532 | JGI IMG/M metagenome (GOLD analysis project Ga0307374, IMG submission 202532) | Soil microbial communities from Risofladan, Vaasa, Finland - OX-3 | ecosystem: Environmental > Terrestrial > Soil > Coastal area > Acid sulfate soil | place: Finland: Risofladan, Vaasa | collected...
CTGCCGTGGTTCATGACGCTGTTCGGTCGCGACAGCCTGATCACGAGCTTCCAGACGCTGCCCTACCTGCCCGAGCTGGCGCGCACGACGCTGCGGGTCCTGGCCGCCCGCCAGGCGCAGGGCGACGACGCCTTCCGCGACGAGGAGCCGGGGAAGATCATGCACGAGATTCGCTTCGGCGAGCAGACCGTGTTCGGCGAGCGCCCGCACTCGCCGTACTACGGCAGCGCCGACGCGACGCCGCTGTTTCTCGTGCTGCTCGACGAATACCACCGCTGGAGCGGCGATGACGCGCTGGCGCGCGCGCTCGAGCCGAACGCCCGCGCGGCGCTGCGCTGGATCGACGAGTTCGGCGACCACGACGGTGACGGCTACGTCGAGTACGAGCGGCGCAACGTCAGCTCGGGCCTGGCCAACCAGAGCTGGAAGGACAGCTGGAACTCGATGCTGTTCCACGACGGCACCCTGGCCACCACGCCGATCGCGCCGTCCGAGGTCCAGGGCTACGTCTACGACGCCAAGCGGCGCGCCGCACGTCTCGCGCGCGAGGTCTGGGGCGACGACGAGCTGGCGGCCACCCTCGAACGCGAGGCCGAGCGCCTGCGTGAGCGCTTTCAACGCGACTTCTGGCTGCCCGAGCGCGGCCACTACGCGCTCGCCCTCGATCGCGCCAAGCGCCCGCTCGACAGCCTCACCTCGAACATCGGTCATCTGCTGTGGTCGGGGATCGTCGCCGACGAGCACGCCGAGCTGACGGCTGCCAGCCTGCTCGAGGATGCGCTGTTCACCGGCTGGGGCGTGCGGACGATGGGCACCGACGATGTCGGCTTCAGTCCGCTCAGCTACCACAACGGCACGGTATGGCCGCATGACAACTCGCTGATCGCCGCGGGACTGGGGCGCTACGGCTTCCGCGAGCAGGCCAACCGCCTGACCCGCGGCCTGATCGCGGCGGCATCGCATTTCGAGCACCGCCTGCCCGAGGTCTTCGCCGGCTACGCCGCCGAGGTGACCGGGGTGCCGGTGGTCTTCCCAACCGCCTCGCGCCCGCAGGCGTGGTCGGCGGGAGCTCCGCTGCTGCTGATCACGACGATGCTCGGGCTGAGCCCCTCCCCGGACGGCCCGACGGCCGATCCGCAGCTGCCCGCCGAGATCGAGTTCATCGAGCTGCGCAACATGGACGGCCGCGGCGCGACGATCGACAGCCGTACCGTCGGCGTCACTCCGTAACGGCGCCGTAACGGTCGCTGGCTACGGTCACGCAAGCTCGTGACCCCGCGACGTACCTAAGGAGACACCGATGCAGCTGAGATCCAGCGGCTTGACCGCCGTGCGCGCGCGCCTGCGCGCGCTTCCAACCAGCCCGGCCGCCGTCCGTCGCGCCGCCAGGACCCGGCGGCTGCTCGCCGCAGCGGTCGCGACGATCGCCGTCACGGCGATCCCGCTGTTCGCGGGCGCGACGAGCGGCGCCTCAGCGGCAAGCTCCGCCGATACCGTGATCGGCCAGGGTCCGGGCCCGTTCGGACCGATGCTCGTTGTCGGCTCGGGCCCGCTCGCCGGCCTCGCCCTGTACTTCATCACCAGCGACCAGCCGCCCCGTTATGGCTGCACCACGGCGGTCTTCCACCTCGGCCGCGGACCGGGAGAGTCGTGCACCGGCCCGGTCGGCGACCAGAACGCCGAATGGCCGGCGCTCACCACCACCGGCAAGCCGGTCGCCGGCGGCGGCATCAGCCAGAAGCTGCTCGGGACCGTGCACCGGGCCGGAATCGGCACCCAGATCACCTACGCCGGACACCCGCTATACGTGTTCGACCAGAGCCCGGGCTCGGTCTCCGGCGCAGGCTGGTTCGAGCCGAGCCTTCCGCCCGACCACGGCATCTGGTACCTCGTCTCGCCGCGAGGCGCGGCGCGGCCATGGGCCGGGATGCTCTCGACGCTGCCGATCGGCGGCAAGCGGGTGCTCGGCACCGCGCTATTCGATGGCGGCGGATGGCATGTCTTCCCCGTCTACTCATACAGCGGCGACAGCGCGAGCAAGAGCGCGTGCCGGGGCGCGTGCGCCGCGGCGTGGCCGCCGCTGTTGACCGCGGGCTCACCCGGGGTCGAGGGCGCCGCGCAGTCAGGCGCCGTCGGAACGCTGACACGCCCGGACGGAACGCTGCAGGTGACCTACCACGGCAAGCCGCTGTACCTGTTCGCGAACGAGGGCATCGCGAAGGATCCCAACGACGGGAACTACCACGCGACCGGTACCGGCAACGGCGTCAAGGCCCCGGGCGGGACGTTCGACCTCGTCGCTCCCTGACGAAACGGACGCGCCGTTCGCGAAACGGGCCGCGCGGGCGCAGTTGTCAGGCGGGCGGGGCCGCCGCGAGCCGCAGCGTGGCGGTGTGGGCGTTGCCGGCGGTGTCGAGCCAGCCGAGCCGAACCGTCTGGCCCGTCCGGTGCTTGGCCATCAGCGCGGTCAGACCCGACGGCGAGGTCACGGCCCGGCCGTTGAGCGAGGTGATCGTGTCGCCCTGGGTGAGCCCAGCGGCGTCGGCCGGGCTGCCCGGCACCGTGTCCGCGACGAACACGCCCTGAGCGCCCGACCCGCTGTCGAACCCACCGGGCACGCCGCCGCCGGCGTTGAGCGGTGAGATCAGCACGCCGAGGAAGGCGCCGGCGCTCGGGCCGACGTGGATCGTGCTCGAGGACTTGCCGGCCACGATCTGCTTGGCGACCGTGATGACCTCGTTGATCGGGATCGCGAAGCCGTTGCCGTTGCCGGAGGACGACTGGAAGTCGAAGGTGGCCGACGCCGCGGTGTCCATCCCGACGACGGCGCCCGAGGCGTCGACGAGCGGACCGCCAGAGTCCCCGGGCTGGAGCTGCCCGTTGACCTCGATCAGGCCGGTGAGTCGCTCCGAGCTCGAGGCCCCGCCATCGGCCGCGGTGATTGCCTGATTGAGGGCGGAGACCGAGCCGGGGGCGGCGCTCGGAGTGCCGCCGACCCCGCCGGCGTTGCCGATCGTGACCACGGAGGCACCGACATGGACCGTCGAGGAGTCGCCGAGCGGTACGGTCTTGAGCCCGGACGCCCCGACGAGCATGAGCACCGCGATGTCGTGGGTGCGGTCGTAACCGACGACGCGCGCCGTGTAGGTCCTGCCGTTGCCGATGTCGGTCGCGGTGATCCGCGTGGCGCCGGCGATCACGTGGTTGTTGGTGATGACCTCGCCGCCGGCGGTGACGACCATGCCGGTGCCGGCGCCGAGCCCGACGTCGGCGGTCGTGGTGTTGATGTCAACGAGCCCCGGATTGACCTGCGCGGCGAGGGAACTGGTGGTGTTCGACGACGCGGCAGCACTGCCCGACGGGGTCTGCGACGGGGTCACGGGGGGAAGCACGCGCCGGAACGGGAACCCGGCTCCCGCCGAGGGGGCCGCGGAGCTGGGCGGCCACGCCAAGTGGGCGATCGCCCCGCCCGCCAGCCCGGCGAGCGCGACGACGAGCAGCCCGGCGAGGACCGGCCCGCGCCACAGACGGCGCGGCGGTTCGCCGATCGGGGGCGGCGGGGTCTGTTCAGGCAGCGACATCGTTCACTCCGCCGCCCGGGACGAGGGGCGACCGGCGCTGGGCGCAGGCGTCGAGATCGCCGTCGGATGCAGGTTTGGGATCGCGGTTCGCATGAGGATCGAGCACAGTCAAGCGCACGGACATTAGGCGGCCCTCAACGCCGCCTCTGTTTCCGATAACGACTTGCGTGCCCGATTTCGGGGCCGACGCCGGCCGCTGACGCGAATTCCCATCGCGAGCGGGCATTTCGTCGCGCGACGCTGATCGGCAACTCGTCGAAGCACTGATACATGCGTCCACCCCCGGGCGGGTTATGTCGCGCACCGGGGACCGCGGCCCGACGTCACAGGGATGAGCCCCCGCCGCCTCGCGCGGACCGCCGCGACTCTCGTCCTGATCAGCGCCCCGGTCTCACTCGCGGCGCAAGCGCTCGCGGCCGGCGGGACCCATGCCTCGCCGCGATCGCGGTCCGCCGCCCGGGCCTCGCACCGGAAGGTCGACGTGCGCAAGCCGGTGGCGTCGGCTGGGATCTACGACGTCCATGTCGTGATCCGGACGGCGCGCCTGGCCGCCAACATCGTCCACGTCAGGATCGGGGCGCTCTCGCGCCGGGCGACCACGAGCCGCGACGGTCGCGCGGTCATCGATGCCCACGTCGCCATCCGCGGCCACACGCTGGCCGTCCGCGCCCATTCGCGGTGGACCAGACCGAACCTCACCGTCAGCCTGCGCCGCGTCGGTGCGCTCAAGAAACGGCCGGGTGGCAAGACCCGCTCGAGCGGTTCGCACACCACCACGGGCGCCACCGGTCCCACCGGCACGACAACCGCCGCGACGAGCCCGACGGGCTCGACCGCAACCACGGGCACCACGGGTGCGAGCGCGGTGACCGGCTACAGCCACGTGGTTGTACTGATCGAGGAGAACTACGACGGCCCGGCGGTCGTCGGCGGTTCCGCGGCCCCGTACCTGAAGGGCCTCGCCGCGCAGGGCGAGTACTGGCCGAGCTATCACGGCGTCAGCCACCCGTCCGAGCCGAACTACATGGCGCTGTTCACCGGCGCCACCCAGGGCGCCAACGGATCCGACGCCTGCATCTCGCCCGCCGCGCCGTCGATCATCGGCGAGGCGATCGCCGCCGGCGTGACGGCCGGGGGCTACATCGAGGGGCTGACCTCGGGCGCCAACTACGCCTGCCGCCACGACCCCTTCAGCCAGCTCGCCGACGCCAGGGCGCATGAGGCCGATTTCAGCGGCTTCCCGGCGGCCTTCGCGACGCTGCCGCGGCTGAGCTTCGTCGTGCCCAACACCGTCGACGACATGCACGACAACGGCATCGCGCCGGGCGACTCGTGGGCGCAGTCGCACATCGACGCCTACGCGCAATGGGCGAAGGCGAACAACAGCCTGTTGTTCGTGATCAGCGACGAGAACGACGGCGACGCGAACTACAGCTCGAACCAGCCGGGCGAGAACGGCAACACCGCCCTGGCGCTCGCCGTCGGCGCCGGGGTCGTCCCCGGCACCGTCAACCCGACCAGCTTCGACCACTACTCGATGCTGCGCACCCTCGAGGACATCTTCGGCCTCGGACACCTCGGCGCATCCGCAGCCGCGGCCGACATGCTCGTGCCCTAGGAGGACGCCCCCGCCGACGCTCCCGTCGCCGGGCTCGCGGACTGGGACGCGGCGGCGTGCGGAGCGAGGTCGGCGAGGGTCAGCGGGTGGCGCGGCGGGTGGTCGATGACGATCGTGGAAGAGACGCGCAGCGCACGGTCCACATGCACAAGCTCGCCGGACGCGAGCGGCCGCCAGGCCGGGTCGCGGTCCATCGGTTCGCTGGCGATGACCGCCGAGGGCTGGTTGCCGGCCTCGGCGCTGCGCACGCGGATCGTGCCGGGGGCGCCGGCGTGCTCGAGCGCGCCGCCCGGGCCGCGCTCGAGCAGATACAGCGCGTGGGTCTCCGGGTAGCGCAGGGCCCACAGTTCATCGCTCGTCGTGAGCACGACGTTGAGCGCGAAGAGCGGGAGCTCCCGGGCGACCCAGCGAGCGGCGGCGACCAGGCCCGCGGTCACATCGCCGTCGTGACGATCGGTCTCCTTGGTAACCAAGGCGAAGAACCGCTCGGAGTCCGTGTCGCCGCCGACCAGGTCCCGGTAGCGCCCGAGCTGCGCCTCGAGCTTGGCCAGGCCCTCGATCACGCCGTTGTGCGCCAGCAGGCGACCGCGCTGCTCGAACGGATGGGTGTTCGCGGGCGTGAGCCCGCCCGTCGAGGCGTAGCGGATGTGGGCAACGAACGTCTGCGAGTGCACCTCTCGCCCCTCGCGCGCGAACGCGCGATCGGCAAACGCCGCGATCGGCTGCTTGTCGACCCGCGGCGTCCCGTCCGCGGCGAAGTAACCAAGGCCGGTGCCATCCGGCTCGCGACGGCTCTGCGCGATCAGGCTGTCCTCGGCCTCGAGCAGCCAGAACGTCGCGCCCACGCGACGGGGTGCACCGGACATGCCAAAGAGCCGGCACATTCGCCGCCGAACCATAGCGTCGAGGCGAGCGGAGGCCGCCGTGAGAGCCCGGCGTCGGCTCAAGCCGACGGGCGGATTCGCCGATATTCGACGACATGCTTGGAGCACCCAAGCTGCGATTGGCGCGGTCGCGGGGCCAGGCCCGCTCCCGCACGCCAGGCGAGCGGTCGCCGCGGGGGATCTGGGCTGCGTTTGCCCTGATGGGCATCCTGCTCATCGCCTACCTCGGATTCCTGATCCTGCGGAGTTCGCAGCAGTTCTCGCCGTGGCTTGACGGCTGGCTGGTCGTCGCCTTCGAGCTGACCGCCAGCGCGCTGTGCCTCGCGCGGGGCTTCGGTCGCGGGCGCCATCGCCGGGTGGCGCTGACGATGGGCGCCGCCTGCTTCGCCTGGGCGACCGGCGACCTGGTGCTGACCGTCGAGTCGCTGGGCGGGGCGACCCCCGCGAACCCCTCGCTGGCCGATGCGTTCTACCTCGGTTTCTTCCCGATCGCCCTGGCCGCCGTCGTGCTGTTCGTCCGTGATGAGATCAGGCGAGGCGAGCGGCCAAACTGGCTCGACGGCGCGATCGCCGCACTCGGCATGGCCGCCCTGTGTTCCGGTTTCGCGTTCCACGGGCTCGAGCGCCTGTTCGAAGGCGCGTCGCTGGGCGCGGCCACCAACCTCGCCTACCCGGTCGGCGACCTGCTGCTGCTCGGGATCGTCGCCGGGAGCAGCGTGGTCGTGACCGGCCGCGGCCGGACGACGCTCGGGCTGATCGCCACCGGGCTGGCGATCAATGCGGCGGGAGACACCTTCACCTTCGTCGGCGGCGGATCCCAGCTCGGGGCCGTGGTCAACGGCGTCGCGTGGCCGGCCTCGCTGCTGGTCTTCGCGATGTCGATGTGGGTCGGCACCGGTGGCGGCGCGAGCCGCTTTTCGTGGCAGAAGCTGTCGGGCTTCGTCCTGCCCGGCTTCGTCACGTGCGCGAGCCTGGCCATCCTCGTCGTCGGCAACGCCTACCACCTCGGCGCGATCGCGGTCGGCCTGGCCACCGTCACCGTGGTGCTGAGCGGCTTTCGCCTCGCCTTCCGCCCGGCGCTGCGCCTGGCACAGGAGCGGCTGCATTCCAGCGAGCAGCGCTACCGCCTGCTGTTCGAGCGAAACCCGCTGCCGATGGTGGCCTACGACCGCGAGACGCTGGAGATCGTCGCGGTCAGTGACGCGATGGTCAGGAGCTACGGCTACTCGCACGAGGAGTGCCTGTCGATGACGATCCCGCAGCTCTTACCGCCCGAGGACGTCCCCGCGCTGTTCGCGTTCCTCGCGACCAACCCGAACGGCTCACGCCCCGAGTTCGCGGCGAGCGCGAGCTATCCGCGCCGCCACGTGCACAAGGACGGCACGATCATCGACGTCGAGGTCACCAGCGACAACGTGAACCTCGACGGGCGGGAATGCCGGCTCGCGTTCTTCCAGGACGTGACCGAGCGCAACCGGGCCGCCGGCGAGCTGGCGATCGCGCGGGACCAGGCGGTCGAGGCGTCGAACATGAAGTCGGCGTTCCTGGCCAACGTCAGTCACGAGATTCGAACCCCGATGAACGGTGTGCTCGGGATGACCGAGCTGCTGCTCGACATGGGCCTCACCGAACCGCAACGCGAATGCGCCGAGCAGGTCACGCGGTCAGGCGAGCAGATGCTCTCGCTGATCAACGACATCCTCGACATCTCGAAGATCGAGACCGGCCACCTCGAACTGGAGCTCGCCGACTTCGACCTCGACGAGACGGTCAAGGAGACGTGTTCGGTGGCGGGCGCCCTCGCGCGGTCAAAGGGCCTACGCCTCGATCTGGAGATCGACCCCACTGTTCCGCGGCGCGTGCGCGGAGACGGCCGGCGCCTCGGGCAGATCCTCCTGAATCTTGTTTCCAACGCTGTCAAGTTCACCGCCACCGGGGCGATCACGGTTCGCGTCGGCGCGAAACCGGAGCGGCAGGCGAGCACGGCGATCCGTGTCGAGGTCGCCGACACCGGCATCGGGATCGACCCGGCGAACCTCGGGCGCATGTTCGAGCCGTTCACCCAGGCCGACGTCTCGACCACGCGGCAATACGGCGGCACCGGCCTGGGGCTGGCGATCGCTCGCGAGCTCGTCGAGCTGATGGGCGGAACGATCGGCGCCGAGAGCGCACCCGGGCGCGGCAGCACGTTCTGGTTCGAGGTGGTGCTGACGGCCGCGCTGGCCTCCGCCACGCTGCCTGCGCCGAGCGCCGAGACGAACGTCGGCAGCGGGCCCGTGTGGCTGAGCTCGCCGCTCGTGCTGGTCGCCGAGGACTCCCAGATCAACCAGATCGTCGCCGCCCGGTCGCTCGAGCGCTGCGGCTGCCGCGTCGAGGTGGTCGGTGATGGCCGCCAGGCCCTCGCGGCACTGCAGGCGCGGAGCTACGACGCGGTACTGATGGACTGCCAGATGCCCGACATGGACGGCTATCAGGCGACGGCGGAGCTCCGCCGTCGCGAGGCGGGCGGCAGGCGAACGCCGGTCATCGCGATGACCGCGCACGCCATGGACGGCGATCGCCAGCGATGCCTCGACGCCGGCATGGACGACTACGTCAGCAAGCCGATGCGCCACACCGCCCTCGTCGCGGCGCTGATGCGCTGGATCCCGAGCGAGCCGGACCCGGCAGCTCAGACTGACGCGGACCGCGCGGCACAGGCCGGCGGAGCGAGCGCGCCATCCGCGAGCGCCGCGAACCCGGACGACGAGCGCCGCTCGACGCTGAGCCCGGCCTGAGCCCGCTGCGGAGCTCGCCGGAGGGCGCTCGCCGGCGCCGCTCGCAGGGCTCAGCGCTTCGGCTGCCAGAACGCGATCTCGCCGCCCGCCGCTGTCGCGACCACGCTGCGCCAGCCGGCTGGGCCTTCCCGCGGATCGAGCAGCACGGACGCGCCCAGGCGGCGCGCGCGGCGCGTCGCCTCGCCGATCTCGGCCACCTCGACATAGGGCAGCCACAACGAGCGCTCGGCGAGGCACTCGACGATGCCGCCGCTCAGGCCGCCGCCCAGCTCGAGCGCCAGGTACGACCCGTTGCGCGTGTCGACCTGCTCCGGGCGCCAGCCGCAGATCCGTGCGTAGAAGTCGCGGGCATGCGCGAGATCTCCGGTGTGGAGCTCAAGGTGCACCACGCGGTTGGATGTCCGCCTCATCTGTCGCCTATGTGACTCGCCCGGAGGTCCGAACTCATCGGCGCGGCGAGAACGGGTTAGTCTGGGGTGGAGATGGCTACCGCGGCGACAGGCGGGACGGCGCGCGAGCGAGGGCTCCTTGGGCGGGCGCGCGCGGGCGACCACAGCGCCTTTGCCAGTCTCGTCGAACCCCATCGCCGAGAGCTGCACGCGCACTGCTACCGGATGCTGGGATCGGTGCACGATGCCGAGGACGCGCTGCAGGACTCGCTGCTTCGCGCGTGGCGCGGCCTGGCGAAGTTCGAGGGCCGAAGCTCGCTGCGCTCATGGCTCTACACGATCGCCACCAACAGCTGCCTGGACCAGATCGCGCGGCGGCCCAAGCGGGTGCTTCCGATCGACTACGGGCCGCCGACCGACCCCCATGTCGGGCCCGGCGAGCCGATCGTCGAGTCGGTGTGGATCGAGCCCTACCCCGATGAGATCCTGGGCGTCGAGGATGGCTTCGCCGCCCCGGCCGCTCGCTATGACCAGCGCGAGAGCGTGGAACTGGCCTTCGTCGCCGCGCTGCAGCACCTGCCGGCCAACCAGCGCGCGGTGCTGATCCTGCGTGAGGTGCTCGGCTTCTCGGCCAAGGAGGTCGCCGCGTCGCTGGCGACCACCGTCGCGTCGGTGAACAGCGCGCTGCAACGCGCGCGGGCGACCGTCGAGCAACGCGTTCCCGAGCAGAGCCAGCAGGTCACCTGCCGCGCGCTGGGCGACGATGGGCTGCGCGAGCTCGTCGACCGCTACGTCGACGCCTGGGAGCGCAACGACGTTGAGGCGTTCGCGGCGATGCTGGCCGACGACGCAACGTTCGCGATGCCGCCGCTGGCGAGCTGGTTCCGCGGCCGTGATGCGATCGCCCAGTGGGCGAGGGGTTGGCCGCTTTCCGGCGCCTGGCGCTGGCACGTCGTTCGGACCACCGCGAACGGACAGCCGGCGCTCGGCTTCTACGCGTGGAGTGCGGAGGAGCAGCGCTACCGTCCGTTCGCCCTCAACGTGCTGACGCTGCGCGGCACGCAGGTCAGTGACGTCACGGCGTTCATCGCGCGCTCCGCCGAACCCCGTGACCGCGAGGTGTTCGAGCGCTACCCCGACGAACCGGTCGACGCGGCGAAGGTCGATGACGTGTTCGAGCGCTTCGGCCTGCCCGCCCGGCTCGACTGACACGCTCGAGCGGCGCGCCCGATCAGTTTGCCCGGCGCCGGCAGTCGTAGTGGGAGACCGTCTCAACTCGACCTCGGGAGGGCCCATGACCGACGGCACAGTTTCAACGGATACGGGGGAGTCGTGGATCACGATCGAGCGGACCTACGACGCATCCGCCGAGCAGGTGTGGGAGCTCTGGACGACCAGGCAGGGCATCGAGTCGTGGTGGGGGCCCGACGGCTTCACGGTGGAGGTCCGCACGCTGGAGCTGAGACCCGGTGGTGAGCTGCGCCACGCGATGACCGCGACCGCGGTCCCGCAGGTCGAGTTCATGAAGAACGCCGGCATGCCGTTGACGACGGAGTCGCGCAAGACCTACACGGAGGTCGTGACCGAGGAGCGTCTGGCGTACACCTCGCTCGCCGACTTCATCCCCGGCGTCGCAGCGTATGAGTTCGCGACCGTCGTCGAGCTGCTCCCGGACCCCGAGGGGGTGCGGGTGGTCATGCGCGTCGAGCCGATGCACGACGAGCAGTGGACGCAGCGGCTGATCGCGGGTCGCGAGAACGAGCTCGACAACCTCGCCCGCGTGCTCGCCGGCTCGTAGCGCGAGCCGGCGCGCCACGGCCTCAGAGCGCGAGCACGCGCGCTCGACGCGCGGCGCTGGCGCACTGGACGAGTGGGCTGGATCCGGGCTATTCGTCCAGCGACCCCGTGTCGGGCCTCGCGGCGCGCGTTGCTCGATGATGGCACCCGGGCAACTCAAGCGACCGCGATGCGAGGACCCGCCAGTCGGTGGGCGTGCGCGCAGGTTGGCCGGCGCGCCGTACCGGCGGCGTGCGCCGCTGCTCGCATCGCTCCTGGTCGGCTTCGCGCTGCTCGCTCCCGCCGTCGCCAACGCGACAAGCACCGATCTGGCGGTCGCCTACCAGCTTGACCCGGCCCACGACGGCAATCAGACGGGCAGCTCGATCACCGCCCCGCTGTCGCTTGCCTGGTCGGTCGCGCTCCAGGGCTCGATCTCCTATCCGCTGATCGTCAATGGCGTCGTCTACGTCACCGCCCGGGAGGCCGTCGGTTACGGAACGACGCTCGATGCCCTCGACCCCGTCGGCCCGATCATCGCCCCACCGGCCCTCACCCTCGGCTCCGATCCGCCGAAGACGCCGGCCGCCGGCCACATCGCGCGGCTTCGGCTGACCGTGGCCGTGCTGGCTCGGTTGCGGACGATGCTCCTGCATCAGGCGGGGCTCGACGGTGATCGGAGCCCGACCCGCGCGCGCGCCGTGGCGACGACCTCACACCGCGCCGAGGGCCTGCTCACCGCTGGCTCCCACGACCGCGACGCGTCGACGCCGGCCTATCTCGTGTGTGCCAGCGGCACGTTTGACCGCGGCGGTATGTCGCTACCGCCGGGCGCCCACCCGCGACACGGCGCCACCGGCACGCTGTGCCTCGTTGTCCTCGGCCAGGGATGGCGCGTCACCGAGCTCAGCGTCGGCGAGCGCTACCCCGACCTCGGCAAGCTCGGCGTCGTGAAGAGCCTCGCGCCCGCTCCGG
>Ga0307374_10012337_pt1 | contig 11998 bp, 8 predicted proteins | sample OX3MG_FD_202532 | JGI IMG/M metagenome (GOLD analysis project Ga0307374, IMG submission 202532) | Soil microbial communities from Risofladan, Vaasa, Finland - OX-3 | ecosystem: Environmental > Terrestrial > Soil > Coastal area > Acid sulfate soil | place: Finland: Risofladan, Vaasa | collected...
GTCGAAGCCCCACGCGGTCGTCGCGGACGACCACGCGTTGGGCTGGAGTCGGCGGTACGAGTTGTAACTCGGCGCGGTCAGGGCCACCAGCGCCGGCAGGTGCTCGGTGACGCCGGCGATGAAGTGTCGACCGACCTGGGAGAGGCAGTGATCAGCGTTCGCGTCGTAGAGAAGGTTCCGCTCCCCCGCCAGATCCCAGAGGCTGAAGTGGACGTGCGCTCCGCTGCCGATCTCATCGGGGAAGGGCTTCGGTGCGAAGCTCGCGAAGAGGTCGTGGCGAAGCGCCACTCCTCGGACCGTATCGCGGAACTTCATCTGATTGTCGGCGCAGCGAAGAGCGTCGCTGTAGCGAATCGCGATCTCCTGCTGGCCGGCTCCGTATTCGTTGATCGCCTGCTCGATGACCATCCCTTGTGACTGCAGCGCCTGGATCGTCTCGATCATCAACTCGGCCACCATGTCGTGGCCGATCGGGCTGTACACGGGTGCGTGACCGGGGAAGTCAAAGGGTACGAACTCTCCGTTGTCGTAACTCGCCACGTAGTACTCGTTCTCGAACGAGGCCTGCACGACGATGCCGTACTGCGCCGCTCGAGCGATCATGTCCTTCAAGAACGAACGAGGACATGCTCCCCAGTTCAGTCGATCGTGATCTAATTGGTCGCACAAGATCGACGCGCTCGCGGGCACCCAGGGCAAAATGGTGAAGGTGTCGAGGTCGGGCACCAATCGAATCTCACCCACCGCCTCCATACCCGCAATGGGAATCACGTCCTCGAGCATGTTGATCGACATCTGCGCGCGCGTCAGTCCTACGCCTTCGACCAGTTTGTGCGCCAACTGCGAGACGTGCACCGTCTTCGTGCGCGCCACGCCACTGGCGTCACAGTATTCAAAGCGGACGAGTTCCACACCCGCGGCGTTGGCCGCGTCGATTATCTCTTGGCCCGTCATGAGTCGAAGACCTTCGTTCTGCTTCGCACGTCCTTCGATCGCCACCTCACAGCATCACGTCCCCACCGTTTGGTCCCAACGTCTGACCCAAATAGTACGAACCTTCGTCGGAAGCGAGCAAGACTGCAGTCGGCGTGACTTCGTGCACCGTGCCGAATCGGCCTATCGGCAACTCTTGGAGTTTCCTCGAACGCCACAGTTCGGTCTCGCCGGCCAACATCGGCGTTTCGATTGGACCTGGCGCGATGGCGTTGACCAGGACACCGCGAGCTCCGACTTCGCGAGCGAGGGACTTCGTGAATCCGATCACGCCGGCTTTGCTCGCCGAGTAGTGGGCCGCGTCTATGCCACCGATCTGGCCCAGTTGCGACGCGACGTTGATGATCCTCCCCCAACCCCGGTCGAGCATCTGATTGAGGAGGAATCGCGTGCATAGAAAGGTGCCGCGGAGGTTGACGTTCAGCACCCGGTCCCAATCTTCGACTGGCATGCTTTCGACTCGGCGCTCCGTGAAGATCCCGGCGCAGTTGACCAGAATGTCGACTCGGCCGAACCGTGCGAGCACCGCGTTCGCCATCGCTTCGACCTCGTCGGCCGACGAGACGTCCGTCTGGTGGAAGAAGGCCTCGTGACCAAACTCGTTCACTGCTTGGATCGCGTCCGTGACGCCCTCACGCGTCGTTTGGTCAACCAGGGCCACCTCGGCCCCCTCGCGCGCGAACGCCGCGGCAATGGCCGCGCCGATGCCTGAAGCGCCTCCGGTGACGACGGCGACGCGACCGTCCAGCTTGCCTCCGCTGGTCATCACTGGCCACCCGTCGTCGCGTTGGAGTGGCGTCGATCGCTTGAGTCCGCGCGCATCGCTCGCGACTTCTCCCACACGGCCTCGATATCTCCTTGCGAGATGATGTCGAACCGATTCCTCATCAACAGCATGGAGGCGTCGTGCTGCGCAGGATCGTCACTCGCCACGCAGTCAGGCGCGATGACGACGTAGTAATCGTTGAACTGCGCGTCGCGCGCGGTCGATTCGACGCACCCTTCGGTCGTGAGTCCCGTGACGACCAATGACGTGACACCGTTGCTCTCGAGGAGCTGATCGAGATTCGTTCCCCAGAACGCGCTTGAACGTGATTTTTGCACCACGAACTCGCCTTCTCGGGGACCGAACTCTTCGAGGAACTGGTGCCCGACACTCCCGACCACGGTGTAGCGAAGCGGCGGCCCGCTCCGACGAAAGCTTTCGTGCATTCGCATGTTGAAGCGAATCTGAGCCGGAGAATCACTCAGGCGTTGGGGCAACGTCGTCATCTGAACGTGAACCACCATCACTGCAGCGTCACGAGCCGCCTGGAGGAGCCCTGCCAGGTTCGCTCGAAGCTGAGCGTACGCCGAGAGATCGACGCCCAACTGACCGAACGCGCCCTCGGGCTCGGCGAAGTCATTCTGCATATCAACCAACACCAGTGCCGTATGAGCTGGATCCACCAACTCATACGGCTCGGTGAAGATTGACTTTCCTTCGACAACAATCATTTCGTTGGCTCCCTGTCAATGCACGAGCGAAGAGGACTGACGGCGTTCAATCGACCTCGCTGCCGTGGTGTTCCACTTCCGCCAGTAGTTCATCGTCGGCCACGAAGGTGCCGAGCGCGGCGATTCTCTCTGGTGCGGTCCGGCGAAAGTAACCGTACAAGCCAATGCCCAGAACGATCCAACCGATGACGATCCAAAAGACCAAGTTGTACGGCCACGACTGCCCGGGCTTCGCTACCGACCAGAGCGGGTAGAGGAAGGCCACGACGCCAAGGAGGGGCAGTATCACGTGCTTGACGATGTTGCGCTCGGGTAGTGCCCAGAAGTAGCGGATGAGAGCGAAACTACTTGCCCCGTAGACCAACACGATCGCGACCGTGCCAATGGAGCCGGTGAACCCGTACGCTCCCGTGGCGCCTGGGCCGAGCCAGAGGCCAGTACCGATACCCACCGCGACCGTGAACGCCGCGAGCGTGAGGATGGCGACGTGGGGCGAGAACCACTTTCGATGGACTCGACCCATCACCGAAGGAATGACCTTGTCTCTTCCCATCGAGTACATGACCCGCACGGTCGTATTGTGAATTGCCAGGAAGCAGCTGAAGAGTCCCGCCACCGCCGCGAGTTCAACGGGCTGCAAGAGCCACGACGTGTAGCGATGCGCCAGCGTCACGAAGGGGTTCGGGTCTTTCAAGAACTGCGCCATCTGTCCAGCGTTGTTCAGGTGGTACCCAGCGGTGAGCGCGTACATGACGAAAACGTAGAAGACGCCCACGGCGACAAGCGCTCCTCCGACCGCGATGGGAATGTTGCGCTTGGGATTCTTCGTCTCTTCACCGAGGGTCGCCGCGGCGTCAAACCCAATGAAGGAGAGGATCCCGAAGACGACACCGAGCCCTACTCCGGACACCCCGTGGGGCGATGAACTCGGAATGAACGCCTTCACCGTGTTACCCCCGCCGGCGTTGAAGATCGCCACGATCGCGAGTGTCAGGAAGATGATGACTTCCAGAACGAGCAGCGTCAGGTCAACCCGGACCGACGCCCTGATGCTTCTAAGTGAGAGCCCAAGAACGATGACCAGTCCGAAGAGGCTGCACAACCACCACGGCACGTTCGCGTTGAACGTCGACAGCAGGTAGTCGTGCAGGAACGAGCCGAACGCGTCGAAGAGTCCGGGCGCCAGGATTCCGTAGCCAATCGCGAACAGCCAGCCCGTGAAGAAGCCGGCAGTTCGACCCAACCCGTACGTATTGAAGGTGTAGAAGGATCCGGCCGACGGAAGCTTCCGCGAAAACTGAACGACGTTGTTGCCAATGAAGAGGCAGGCCACGAACGCTACGAGGAACGAGAGCGGTAGTGCCTCGCCCGCTTGCGGGGCCGCCGCCGGCGCGTTCAGTACGACGGCCAACACTGGGGCCATCGCCGCGGCGGCGAGGGCGATGCCGTTAGGCACGCTGAGCACTCCACGTTGCAGCGAATGGACCCTTACTTCTGACTGAGACCCCGTTCTACCTTCCATAGTTCTCCCCAAACTTGATTGTTAGTAGTAAACAACTGGAATAACGTTCTTGGTATATCACAGAGATACCAGAGATACAAGCGAGATCGATTACGTGAAAGTTAACAATCGCGGGTGCGGCGGCAACTCGCGAGTGCCAGTTCCGCTTGGTGACTTTTCGTACGAACGGCCCCGCCCGTTCGTACGGGAAAAGGAGCGATTCAGTACGTCCGAGGACTCCCGTTTCCCCTTTTAGGGGACGATAATCATCCGCACTGTGTCGGTGATGGCGGTACCACCCGACGCTGACCCCGCCATGAGGACGAGCGCGTCACCGGTGTTGGCAATACCACACCTCTTCAACTCGGTGATCGCCACTTCACAGAGCGAGTCGATGTCCTGGGCGGGAGAGACGAATATCTCTTGAACGCCCCAGGAGCCGCGCATCTGTCGGGCGGTTGACTCGCTCGGCGTTATCGCCACAATCGGCATGGGCGGGCGAAACCGTGAGATGGCTCGCGCCGTCATGCCCGAACGCGTGCAGGCGACGATGGCAACTGCGTCTTCGTCCATCGCCGCGCGCCAGGCGGCGCCGGTGATGGCGGCCGTCACTCTCGACGACTGCGTACTGGAAGCGGCCAGCCGTTGCACGCCGAGCCCCGCTCCCCACGCGGCGTAGGGGAACGACTCTTCGGCCCGACGAACGATCCGGTCCATGGTGAGCACGACACCGACCGGGTCGTCGCCGATGGCCGTTTCGCCGCTCAACATGACGGCGCTCGCGCCGTCGAGTACGGCGTTCGCGACGTCAGTGACCTCGGCGCGCGTCGGTACTTGTGCGTGGGTCATCGACTCGAGCATCTGGGTGGCCACCACGACGGGACGGGCGTAACGAATGCCGAGGCGAACTATCTCCTTTTGAAGGTGAGGCACCTCTTCAATGGGTAGACGAACACCGAGGTCACCTCGCGCCACCATGATCGAGTCGGAGTGCTCGATGATCTCGTTGAGATTCTCGATGCCTTCGACGGTCTCAATCTTCGACATGATCATCACGTCGTCGCGCTTCAAGACTGCGCGAACTGACTCGACGTCGAAGCCCGACCGGACGAAGGAGACGGCGAGAATCTCGAACTCCTCGTCGCGCAGCGCTTCGAGACGCGCACGGTCGTCGTCGGTGGGAAGTCGGTCGTTCATGATCGACGACGGCAAGGAGAGTCCGGGCTTGCCCATGACTGAGCCTCCCGAGGTGACGCGCGCGGTGACGGGCGCAGCCAGGTCGATGATCTCGAGAGAGACGCCGCCGTCGCCGATGTGGACCTTGTCGCCTTCCTTGAGCTGTTCGAGGACGTTCTCGCGCTCCACGGTGATGCGCTGTGCGGTCGACTCGTCACCGAAAGCTTCGGCCAGTTGGATCACGTCACCAACGGTCAGCGCGACGGGCAACGTACCAAAGGATCCAGCACGAATCTTGGGTCCCGGGATGTCGACCATGATGGCCAAATCGGGCGCGATGGCTCGAATGCGACGAAGGCGTTCCAAACACGAGGGAATGTCGCCGTGGGCAAACGACAGGCGAAAGACGTCCACACCAGCCTTAACGAGTTCCTTCAGAACCTCATCCGAGTCAGAAGCCGGGCCAATTGTCGCTACGATTCGCGTGCGCCGCACGGGATTCCCTTCGTTTCTTTTGCTAAGTCTACGAGATGCACGACTTCAATAGAATTCGACTTCGCCGCGATCGAGCAGATTGCTACTGCGAAGTAACCACGTCGCGCGAGCGTCGTGAAGGTTTAGTGACGAACGGGAATCACGACGTCGGCACCATCCACGTCAATGACACGAAGGTTCATGCCGTAACAGTCAGCGAGTGCCTGGCTTCGTACGACCTCGCCGGAGGGGCCGTCGAGGACTAATCGTCCATGATCAAGCAGCACGAGTCGATCCGCGAACTGCCCGGCGAGGGTGAGATCGTGCAGCGTCGCGATCACCGTGAGTCCGCATTCGTGGACTTCCTTCTGCAAAAGTTCGAGCATCGTGATCTGATGGCGCAAGTCGAGCCCCGTGATCGGTTCGTCGAGCACCATGACCATCGTGGCCTGAGCCAGAGCGCGAGCGAGGACCATACGCTGACGCTCGCCGCCCGAGAGGGTGACGACGTCACGATTCGCGTACTCATCGAGCGACAGCCGGGCCAACACGTCCGTGACGGCCTGACGGTCGCCGACACTCGGCGCGCGAAGCAGTCCGTGATAGGCCGTTCGCCCGAGTGCGACGTAGTCGCGGACGCTCATCCCCGAAGGAACGATCGGGTGCTGGGTGACGAGGGCGACGCGCAACGCGCGTTCGCGCTCCCTCATCGAACTCACCTTTTCCCCCCCGATCGAAACCGAACCGTGCGAGGGGCGACGAAGTCCAGCGATCGTTTCGACGAGCGTGGTCTTGCCCGCGCCGTTGGGTCCTACGATCGTGCACCACGTGCCCGCCTCGACGTTGAGCGTGACGTCGCTGATGAGCGCGGTCGATCCCGCGCGAACGCTCAACTCGTGAAGTTCAATCATGCTCACGTGACCATCTGTCGACGAAGGCTCAGAATGAGGACGAAGACCGGCGCGCCGACGATTGCCGTGACGACACCGAGAGGCAACTCCGAGGGTGCCATCACAGTTCTCGCGATGGTGTCCGCGAAGACGAGAAACGCCGCGCCAAAGACCACCGAGATCGGCAAAATTCTCCGGTACGACGTGCCGACGAGAAGTCGAACGATATGGGGCACGATGATGCCCACGAAACCAATGAGCCCGACGGCCGACACGATGGCCGCAGTGCCGAGCGACGACGCCGCGATCACGATGAAACGAACCCGTCGAACGGGAAGGCCGAGTGAGCGCGATTCGTCTTCGCCCACGCTCATGACGTCGAGAGCTCGCCCCGCCGCGACACAGACGACGATGCACGCAATCACGTAGGGCAGTACCAGGGTCACCGAACTCCAACTGGCGCTCGCGAGCGACCCCAGTAGCCAGATGTAGACACGTGTGATGGAGTTCGTCGACGCCTGTTGTTGGAGAAACGTCTGGGTACTCGTGAAGAGTGCCGCCACCGCGACACCAGCCAGGATCAACGTCGAGGTGTTCGATCGAAGCCCTCGGCCTCCAATCGCCCACGTCACAATGACCGCGATGATCGCGCCGCCAAAGGCCAGCAGTGGCGTCCAACTGGGCGTCGTAAGTCCACTGCCGACGTCGACGATGGCGATCGTCGCGCCCAGGCCAGCACCGGCCGCGACGCCTAAGAGATAAGGATCGGCCAACGGGTTTCGAAAGACACCCTGATACGTTCCTCCGGCCACCGCGAGCATCGCGCCAGCCAAGAGTCCAAGGACCATGCGTGGCGCGCGAATTTGCCAGATGATCGACGACTGCGTCGAGGTCAAGGTCCCGTGACCGAGGCCAACGTATGAGAAGACGTCACCAATGATTCGCGCCGTGCCAATCGACGTGGGACCAACGACCAATCCACAGACCACCGCCGCCGCGAGCGCGACGAGCGTCGCGACGGCGACGAGCACCACTCGGCGCCCGGTCGGTGGATTGGTCGACAACCTCTTACTTCCAGACGGCCGAGTCCGCCAACGTGGCCTTGACGCCCGCCGTGAGCAGGTTCATCAAGGTGCCGAGGCGGGGTCCCCAACGTGAGGCGATGTCGTCGCTCAGACCGACGACGTGGTTGTTCACTACGGCACTCACGGAAGAGAATCCGGTGCGTTGCGCGACTGCTGCCTGATTGACGTGACAGCAGATCGTGTCAGCGAGGAAGATCAACTTGGGGTTCGCGCTCACGATGTACTCCGCGCTCAACTGGGGGTAACCCGCGTCGGCCGACGTCGACTTGCCATCGGCGATGTTGACGACTCCCAGAGACTTCAAAAGCGAGCCAACGAACGTGTTACTCGCGAGCGAGTAGTACGTAGGGTCGAGCTCGTAGTACGTCGTGACAATCTTGCTGGGGTCCTTGGGTAACGAAGCGACATCCTTCGCGATCGTGGTCTTCAGATTGGCAACGATCTTGGCGGCGTTACTCGTGTGACCAGTGAGTTTGCCGAGTTGCGTGATCTGCTGATACGCGCCAGCCAACGTCGTTGGCGCACCTTGGAGGAGGACCTTGATGCCAAGTCCCGTCAATTTTTGTTGAATGTTGTTCGCGTCGTACGAGATGATCACGAGATCAGGCTTGGCCGACGGGTGGGCCTTGGTGACCTTGCAGATTCCCACCACCGACTCGATACTGGGGTTTAGGGCGTTGATTCGCTTCTTCGGTAGACCCGAGGTCGGGTAGTTCGAATCGGTGTCGACCGCTTGGACCTGCTTGCCGGCCCCAATGGCGAAGAGCGTCTCGGTCGCCGTCGGCGACATCGACACCACGCACTGCGGTGTACTCGTCGCTCCGGCACTAGGGGCGTTCGCGGCGCTGAGGAACGGCAGCGCCACGGAGCCAAGGGTGAGCGCGAGGGTTAGTCGCAGGGACTTGTTCATGGATATCTCCTTTTCCGTCGAAGTGGTGTGGCGACGGATGGATATCCGAACAACCGCTCCTTGCCTCGAGAGCTGTTTTTCACATCTCCTCGCAGCAGGCGACCTGGCTTCGTGGCCTCCGAAGAGGCCACTTACAGTTGCGGGACAGCGTTGGAATCGCACCAACTTCGCTGCCGCGAGGCACCCGTGACCTTACCGCACGCACCGTGCCGTCACGATGTCCGTAGAAAAAGTAAAGGTGGCCAGGGTGTGCCCTTAGGGCACACCCTGGCCACCAGTACCAGCGAAACGTCTCGGGTTAGATCAACGAGGGCCTCGAATTATCACGTACTGGATAACAAGTCTTCGTTGATCGCAACCGGCGCTTCGAAATCACTCTTCGACAGGAACGACGCCCTCCGAGTACTCCTTTTCGATCTCCTTCAGCGTCGCCGTGTCACCTTGGATCTTGGGACCGGTGAACCACTTGTGTGCCGAGACGCCGTACCAGATGAAGACGGCGGCCATCACCGCGACGAAGACCGGTCCGGCCCAGTTGATGTCAACGGCTGTCGTCCACGGGTAGAAGGCCGGCGCGAAGAAGAGGACGGTGATGATGATGACCCAGACGATCGCGATCGTACCAATGGGCGTACTCCACCTACCGAGGTTCCACGGTCCAGGCACGAAACTATCCTTCGCGCGAAGTCGCAAGAAGATGGGAATGACGTAGGCGACGTAGAGCCCGACGGTGCCAATCGAGACGATGGCAAAGAAGGCGACCGACGAACCCGACACTTGATACAGCGAAGGCAGACCGAGAACGAACGCCGCAACGACGGCGAGCCACACGGCGTTCACCGGAGTACGGGTCTGGGGGTGCAGACGGTGCCACAGGCGGTGGCCGGGGACCGCGCCGTCGCGCGAGAACGCGTAGATCATTCGCGAGTTCGCGGTGACTGAAGCCAGACCGCAGAAGAACATCGCCACGGTCGCGAGGAGCACGAGGAGTTTCCCACCGGCGCCGGTAATAGCGTCTACGAAGATCTGTCCGCCCGCCGTCGTCCCATTAATGGCGAGTGCGCCGTACTGCTTCGATCCACCTTGAATCGCGAGCGTCATGGCCAAGTTGAGAATGAACCCCGCGATGATCGACACGTAGATCGCGCGCACCATCGACTTCGGCCCACTGATCGCCGCGCCGTGGGTCTCTTCGGTCATGTGCGCCGAAGCGTCGTAACCGGTCAACGTGTACTGCGCCAAAAGGAGTCCGATGGAGAACGCGTAGACACCCGCGAACGGCCCGGTCCAACCCGTGAGGTTCTCGTGACGAAAGAGAAAGCTCACACTCTGGTGATGACTCGGGATGATCAGGAGCGCGCCGACGATGACGATGGTGCCCACGAAGTGCCACCACGCGCTGATGTCCGCCAACATCGAGACCAAACGCACTCGAAACGTGTTCAGGGCGCCGTGAGCGATGAGGATGATGGCGTAGAAGACGAGCGTCCATCGCACGTTGGAGTGAAAGCTACTCACGTAGAGACTGATGATGAATCCGACGTAGGTCGCGAGGCCGTAGTCGATCGACGCGGTCACCGCGACCTGACCAACGAGATTGAACCAGCCGCAGGCCCACGACCAGGCGGCCTTATTTTTCGTCGCCAGTCGAGCCGACCAGTAGTACAGACCACCGGCCGTCGGATAGGCCGAACAGATCTCAGCCATACCCAGACCAACGCACAAGGTCAAGGCGCCGACGATGAACCAGCCGATCGTGATGACGAACGGACCACCGGCGTCCATGCCCAGGTAGTACGTCGTGATGCCGCCCGTGAGAATGGAGATGATAGAGAAAGAGACGGCGAAGTTGGAAAAGGAACCCATTCCTCGCTTCAACTCTTGCGCGTAACCCATTTGATGAAGCGTCTCGGTGTCGGTCAATCCGATCGCCGATGAAGCGTTCACGCCATCATCCATTCGTACCCTCCCAGATAGTGAAGCCAAACTGCATTTCGAGGGAGCCTAGAGTTCGACCAAGTCATTGGCAAATAGAAACTCCACTTAATTTGTCACAGGAACGTGAACACTTCGCCGCGCGTGGGCAAATGCTGTCGGCGTTGGACAACTTCGCATATCCCCTCTCAACTCTGAGGGCGTGCCGCTTTCTTTTGGAGGTCCCCGCGCCACGACTTTCGCGATTAGCGATCGTAAATTGTTCGCCACTGCCGTACAGTTGGCCGTCGTCCATCGAGGTGAGCGACGTCGTCCTTACTTCAATTTGTGCAATTCGTCACCGCGACGTGGACGCCGTCGACCAAGTGACTGGCCGCAGGGTGACGGCTACCATTGCCACCACTGCTGAATCGAGGAGACGACTATGAGTTCTTCAAACCCGGGCCGATTCACTCGTGACGAACTCGTCAAGCTCATCAGAAGTGACGAAATCGACACGGTCATCTTGGCGATCACTGACATGCAGGGGCGCCTCCAGGGCAAGCGGCTCGACGCGCGGTTCTTCGCCGAAGAACTCATCGGCGGCGCCGTGGAAGGTTGCAGCTACCTGCTCGCCTCCGACGTTGACATGAACACCGTGGACGGCTTCGCGTTGACGTCGTGGGAGCGTGGCTACGGCGATCTCGCCTTCAACCCGGACTTCTCAACAGTTCGTCGGGTTCCCTGGCATGAGAAGACCGTGATCGTCTTCGCGGACGTGGAGACCGTCGAAGGTGAGCCCGTCATGGTGTCACCACGTCAGATCCTGCAGAAGCAGGTGGACCGGCTCGCCGAACGAGGTTGGACCGGCTTCACCGGCACCGAGCTCGAGTTCATCGTCTTCGACGACACTTACGAAGAGGCGTGGCGCTCGGGCTATCGCGACCTCACTCCCGCCAACCTCTACAACGTCGACTACTCCTTGCTGGGAACGTCACGAATCGAGCCACTGCTCGGTCGCGTTCGCCGCTCCATGCGAGACGCCGGAATGATCGTCGAATCGCTGAAGGGTGAGTGCAATCTCGGTCAGCACGAGATCGCCTTCAAGTTCGCCGAACTCGTCGACAAGTGCGATGAGCACGGACTCTTCAAATTGGGAGCCAAGGAGATCGCGTCGCAAGAAGGATGCAGCCTCACCTTCATGGCCAAGTACAACGAGCGCGAGGGCAACTCCTGTCACGTGCATCTCTCGCTGCGCGACAAAGACGGCACGCCCGTCTTCGCCGGCGAAAAGGCGCACGGGTTCTCTGACGTGTTCGAACATTTCTTAGCCGGGCAACTCGCGTACGCCCGAGAGTTCTCCCTCTTCTTCGCGCCCAACATCAACAGCTACAAGCGCTTCGTCGAAGGTTCCTTCGCCCCCACCGCACTCTTATGGGGACTCGACAATCGGACGTGCTCCTTTCGCGTCGTCGGGCACGGATCGTCGATTCGCGTCGAGTGTCGCATTCCCGGCGGTGACGTGAATCCTTATCTTGCCGTGGCGGCGCTCGTCGCC
>Ga0307374_10012339_pt1 | contig 11996 bp, 12 predicted proteins | sample OX3MG_FD_202532 | JGI IMG/M metagenome (GOLD analysis project Ga0307374, IMG submission 202532) | Soil microbial communities from Risofladan, Vaasa, Finland - OX-3 | ecosystem: Environmental > Terrestrial > Soil > Coastal area > Acid sulfate soil | place: Finland: Risofladan, Vaasa | collected...
GCGGAATCTCGCCGGTCGCCTTCCAGGTCGCCGCCACCGCGTCAGTCAACTCGCGCTCTTCGTCGAGCAGCTCGGCCAGTCGGCTCTGCACTCGGTCGGGCTCGACCACGACCACGGTGGCGCCGACGACGTCATCGAGCAGCGTGCGCGGCGCGTCCACGAAGAGGGGCATCCAACCCTCCATGCCGTCGAAGAGCTGGCCCGTGGCCAGTCGGTCGAAGGTCGATCGACCCCACGGTGCGAGATCGATCATCCCTTCGGCGCGTTGACGCGCGTCGGGGCTTAGCAGCCATTCGCGCGCCGGGGCCACCAGCGCTTCGTCGAGGTCGTGCAGCGAACGCTGGTTGGCGATGTCGAATGACGTCAGTCGCTCGACCTCGTCGCCGAAGAAGTCGAGACGAATCGGCTCGTGACCCTGCGCCGGCCAGAGGTCGACGATGCCGCCGCGAACGGCGAACTCGGCGCGATGTTCGACCAGGCTCTCGCGGCGATAGCCGAAGTGCGCGAGTGACGCGATGAACTCATCGCGGTCGAGTTCGCTCCCTTGGCGCGCGACCAGTGGCGCGACGATCGATTCCGGCGAGAGGACCTGGGCGATCGAGCGCGCCGACGCGATGATGACTCGCGGGGCGTCACCCTGGGCGACGCGCCAGCGCAACAGCGCTCTGGTGGCCATGACCTGGTTGTCGGGGCTGACGCGCTCGAGCGGGTGCGTGTCCCAACCCGGCCATAGGGCGACCTCATCGGCCGGTCCGAGCATCGCGGCGACCGAGTCGCGCAACTGTTCGGCTTCGTTGGACGTCGCCACGACACCGATGGTGAAGCGATGCTCCAGGGCGTAGGCCGCGACGGAGAGCGGCGTCGCGAACGAGCCGGGTGAAAAGGTGCCGCTGGCGTTCTCGGCGCGCACCGATGGTGCGACGCGCTCGAGGACCCGTCGCAGGCCCGTGGCTTCACTCACGAGCGGTTGACGCGTTGTTGGGCATTCTCGAACTCATAGTCCAGGAGTATCTCCAACGCGTCGGCCGCGGCGGCGACCAACTCGGCGGCGGCGAGCTTCCTCGCGCCGGTGGGACGTTGGAGCACGTAGTCGGCGCCCTGCTCCTTCGAATGGGGCTTGCCGATGCCGATTCGCAACCGCGAGAAGTCGTTGGTGCCGAGCGTCTGGGCAATGGAGCGCAACCCGTTATGGCCCGCGAGACCGCCGCCGAACTTGAATTGGAGCCGTCCCGGTTCGAGGTCGAGTTCGTCGTGCGCGATGACGAGACGCGAGAGGTCGTCGAGCGACGTTCGTCGCAACAGTGGCGGCAGCGCGGCGCCCGATTCGTTCATGAACGTCGTCGGCACGGCCAGGGTGATCGGTCCGCGTTCCGTTGACACCGTGGCGCTCAGCGCACGCTGTCGACTCTCGTGCGTCAGTCGAAGACCGCGACGTTCGGCGACGAGCCGTACGGCGTCACCACCGACGTTGTGGCGTGAACCTTCGAACTCCGAACCGGGATTGGCCAGTCCGATGATGACCAGAGTGCTCGCACTCCCGCGTCGGTCGTGGTCGCGAAAGCGCCGAAGCGCCACGACGGTCTATTCCGTAACTTCGGTGGGCACCTCGACGTCCGCCTTAACGACAGGGGCCGTGGTGCGACCGGGTCGAGACGTGACGACCGAGACGGTCGGGTCGCCGGCCGGCTCGACACCCTTGGGCAGCTCGAGCTCCTCGACCCGGATCGTCCCGCCCACCTTGAGGTTCGAAATGTCGACGTCGATGTGGGTGGGGATCTGGTCGGGGCGGGTGCGCACCTCGATGGAGAACATCTGCTGGTCGACTTCCCAGTCGGCGTGTCGCACTTCGACCGCGTCACCGATGATGTGCAGGGGCACTTCGACCACCACGGCCTGGTTGGGGTCGACGACCTGGAAGTCGACGTGCGCGACGGTGCCGCGCACCGGGTGGCGCTGGATGTCGCGGGCCATGACGAGGAACTTCTTCCCGTCGGCGTCGAGTTCGATCAAAGAGTTGATGCCCTGTTCACCGGAGACGGCGGTGCGAAACGACTTGGCCTCGACCGCGATCGCCAGCGGCGCCACGCCCTCGCCGTAGACGATCGCCGGGATCGAACCGGCCAGGCGCAGGCGTCGGGCGTTGCTCGAGCCTTTGCCCCGAGCGGCGGTGGCGTTCAAGGTGGCGTGTGACATCGAAACTCCTGTTGAATGGCTGGCGCGATGGTGGCGCACAGGAAATACAGTCTACCCGACTCGGGCCGGGGCCCCCAGGGTCAGAGGAGGTTCTCGCCGCCGAAGATGTCCGACACCGACGCGTCCTCGAAAATCGCCGAAATCGCGTTGGCGACGATCGTGGCGATGGAGAGGATCTCGAGATTCTCGAAACGGCGTTCCGGCCCCAGTGGCAACGTGTCGGTGACGATTACGCGACTGATCGGGGCGTTGAACAGCCGGTCGACGGCGGGCGGCGAGAACACGGCGTGCGTGGCCATCACCCATATCTCTTCGGCGCCGTGCGCCTTCAACAGGTCACAGGCCGCGACGATCGTGCCGGCGGTGTCGATCATGTCGTCGATCAACACGCAGTGACGGCCACTCACGTCACCGACGATGTGGCGCGCCTCGGCGATATTGGCCTGGCCGCGCGGTCGCGTCTTGTGGACCAACGCGAGGTCACAGCCCAAGTGCTGGGCGTAGCGTTCGGCGACTTTGACGCGGCCGGCGTCCGGGGCGACGACGACCAGGTCGTGCGGGTTCTCCGCGTGGGTGACGAGGTACTCCTCGAAGACCGGCGCGGCGACCAGGTGGTCGACCGGGATGTTGAAGAATCCCTGGATCTGACCCGAGTGGAAGTCGACCGAGAGCACTCGACTGGCGCCCGCCGCCTGGAGCATGTCGGCGATCAGTTTGGCGGTGATCGGCTCGCGGCCGGCCGACTTGCGATCCTGTCGGGCGTAGCCGTAGTTGGGAATGACCGCGGTGATGCTCTTGGCCGAGGCGCGCTTGGCGGCGTCGATCATGATGAGCTGTTCCATCACGGCGTCATTGACCGGCGTCGCGTGCGTCTGGACGATGAACACGTGGGCGCCGCGAATCGACTCGTCGAAGCGACAGTGGATCTCGCCGTCGGCGAACTCGCGCAGATTGGCCTCGGTGAGCGTGACGCCCAACTTCTCGGCGATGTCCATCGCCAGGGCCGGATGACAGCGCCCCGTCACCATGACGAGGCGTCGTTTGGCGAGTGTCTCCACGGCGCCAGCGTAGTTGCTTACGAGGGGCTGTTTAAGGGGCGCGGAAAGAGAAGGGCACGACGACCTCACTGGAGGCGATCACCGCACCGGGCGCGAGCACGACGAAGGACTCGACGCGCGCCTCGGCACCGATGCGCGCGTTCGTCGCCTCGACCGTGGACACTTGGGCGAACTCACCGACGAACACGTCGTTCAAGATGGCGTTCGGCCCGATGCGCGCTCCTCGCTGGATGACGCAGTGACCTTTCAAGACCGTGCCGGGGAGGAGCGAGACCTCGGGGGCCAGTTCGACGTCGGCGTCTATGTAGGTGTTGAGCGGACTCCAGATCACCACGCCACGGCTGAGCCACTTCTCGTTGATCCGGCCGCGCAGCACCGACTCGGCTCCGGCCAACTGCACCAGGTCATTGACGCCGGCCGCTTCGCTGGAGTCCTCCAGCAACAGCGCCTGGGTGACGTGACCGGCTTCGTGCAACACCGCGATCAGGTCGGTCAGGTAGTACTCGTGCTTGGCGTTCTGGCGACCGACGCGGCGCAGCGCCGGACCGAGCAGACTGGCGCGCACCACCATGATCGAGGTGTTGATCTCGGTGATCAACCGTTCGTCGGCGCTGGCGTCGCGCTCTTCCACGATTCTCGCGATGGCCCCGGTCTTCGCGTGCACGATGCGCCCGTAGCCCGACGGGTCCTCGACCTCGGCCGTCAAGACGGTCAACGCCGCTTGACTCTCGCGGTGCGCGTCGAGCAGTCGGGCGACCGTGCTCGGTCGCAGCAGCGGCGTGTCACCGGGCAGGATAAGGACGTCGCCGTCGCTGGCGCCCAGCTCGTCGTCGATGGTTGGCAGCGCCACCGAGACCGCGTGGCCCGTGCCGAGTTGTTCGCTCTGTTCGACGAACATGAGATTGACGTCGGCGCGGGCCCGCTCGGTCAGGGCTTTTTCCACCCAGGTGGCGCCGTGGCCGACGACGACCACCGTCGCGCGCACGTCGTCTTGGGCGGCGGCGTCCAGCACGTAGAGCACCATGGGCCGTCCGCACAGGTGGTGGAGCGGCTTGGGACGGGTCGACTTCATCCTCGTTCCCTCGCCCGCGGCGAGTACCACGACGCAGGTTGGTCGGCTCACCCACATATCTTTACCATTCTTCCTTTACGATTCCAATCATGAGCGAATTCGCCTACGACGAGTTCTCCTACTTCCACGAGAACATGAACGAATGGGACATCGAACCGTACGTGCCGAACGTCCGACGATTCTTCGTGACCGTCGACGGCCTGCGACAGTTAAGCGGACTGGGTTGGGGAAACGGTGATCCGGAATTGACCTTGCTCCACGGCGGCGCACAGAACGCCCACACCTACGACACGGTCGCGCTCGCCCTGTCGCGACACTCACTCATCGCCCTCGACCTGCCCGGTCACGGTCACTCCGATCCCTCGATCTATCCGGCGTCGGCGATCGCCAGTCACGCCTTCGACGTCGCACGTGCCCTCGAACAGCTCATCACCCCACCGCGTCCGCTGGTCGGCATGTCCCTCGGCGGTTTGACGGCGCTGCTGGTGGCGCACGACCGTCCCGACCTGGTGAGCGCGTTGGTACTCATCGACATAACGCCGGGCGTCAACGCCGACAAGGCGCGCCACATCACCGACTTCGTCAACGGCCCGACGTCCTTCGAGCACTTCGATGCGTTGCTCGAGCGCACGAAGCAACACAACCCGACGCGCTCCGAGTCGTCACTTCGACGCGGCATCTTGCACAACGCGGTGCGGCGCGCCGACGGTTCATGGGTGTGGCGCCACCAACAACACGGCAAGTCCGACCTCGAGGCGCCCACCGCTGGCGACCTCTGGGAGAAACTCTCGGCGTTGTCGATGCCGGTCACGCTGGTACGCGCCACGGGACCGGGTTCCGTGGTCGACGACGAGGACGAGGCCGAGTTCCGGCGACGGCTCCCGAGCGCGACGATCGTGCACGTGGCCAACTCCGGTCACTCGGTCCAGGGCGACCAACCACTGGTCCTGGCCGCTCTGCTCGAGCATCACGCACTGGGGGTGGTCTAGCTGGCGGGGGAGGGCTCGAACCTCCAACCTACGGATTCAAAGTCCGTCGTTCTGCCGATTGAACTACCCGCCACCACTGATGCTTGGACAATCTTCCGAGATTCTTAGCGAATGTCTGGAGACGCTTAACACCAACCAGCAACACTAGAGCCTGTACCAATGATCTGAGAGAGCCGCGCCGTGACCACCGCCCCACATTCGAACTCTTACATCGCGATCGTCGACGACGACGCCGCGATTCGTAGCGCCCTGGGACGGGCCCTGCGGATGGAGAACTACGACGTCGAGCTGTTCGAAGACGGCCTCAGCGCCCTCAAGTCGATTCAACTGCGCGCACCCGACGCCATCGTGCTCGATCTGCAACTCCCCGACATCGACGGACTGGAGATCTGCCGGCGCATCCGGCGCTCCGGAGATTCGACGCCGATCTTGATGCTCACGGCGCGCGACGCCGTGAACGACCGCGTCGCCGGTCTCGACGTGGGCGCTGACGACTATCTCGTGAAGCCGTTCGACCTGGCTGAGCTCTTGGCACGACTCCGCGCCCTGCTGCGACGTCACAACCTCATCGAGGGCGACGGCGCCATACTTCGCTTCGAAGACCTTTCGCTCAACCCGCAGACTCGCGAGGTGCGCCGCGGGAATCGTCCCGTCGAGCTCACCAAGATCGAGTTCGACCTCCTGGAACTCTTCTTGCACCATCCCCGACAGGTCCTGACGCGCGATCAGATCCTCGACCTCGTGTGGGGCTACAACTTCGACTCCGGAACCAACTCCCTGGCCGTCTACATTGGCTATCTTCGTCGTAAGCTCGAGGAGGCCAACGAGGTGCGTCTGATCCAGACGGTGCGCGGCGTGGGCTACGCGCTTCGCGCCACGTGACTTTTCGATCGCGCGTAATCTCCGCGACCGTCGCGGCCGCCGCGATCGCCGTCATCCTCGGCTGCTTCGCCTCCTTCGTCACGACGCGTAATTCGCTCATCCACTCGGTGGACGTATCGCTCAGCGCCGAGTCGGCCCAGATGGGTCGGGGCAACGATTTCCACATCGGATTCTTCCTCGTACTTCCGAGCGGCCTAACGGTTCCCTCGTCGAGCGGGCTGATCGACGCGACGGTCCTCGCCGTCGCCAAAGGCAGAAACGCCCAGGTCTTTCGCACCGTGGCGATCGGGACGCATAACTACCGCGAGCTCATCGTGCCCCTCCCCGCCAATTCCGTGGAAACGTGCGCCAACGGCAGTGAATGCGTAATCAAGACGACGTCGGCGGAGCTCTTCATCACCGACATCGACGGACAGGTGAACGAGTTGCGCACCCTCATCCGCACGCTGACCTTCGTCGCCGTCGGCGGACTCCTGCTCGCGCTGGGGCTGGGGCTGATGCTCGCGCGTACCGCACTTCGACCGCTCGAGGAGGTCACCAACGAGATCGAAACGGTCGCCGAGACCAATGACCTGGGGTACCGCCTCACCGAGGGCGACGAGGATGAGCTCGGTCGACTGCGACGCGTGTTCAATCGACTGCTCTCGAGCGTGGAGAGCAGTCAAATACTTCAGCGCCAGTTGGTACTGGACGCCAGTCACGAACTGCGCACTCCCCTCACCTCGCTACGGACAAACGCCCAAGTGTTGAGTCGCGCCCAGGAGTTGAATCCCGAGGACCTACGTCGGCTGACCGACGACATGGTCACGCAGGTGGACGAGTTGGCCGCGCTGGTCACCGACCTCGGCGAACTCTCGCGCGGCGAACGCAGCGAAGGCGCAATCGAGACCCTACGGCTCGACGAGTGTCTCGACGAGTGCGTCGACACGGCTCGCACCCACGCGCGCATCAAGGACATCACGATCGACGTCGACGTCGAGAGTTCCAGCGTTCTGGGACGACGAGATCGGCTCGAACGCGCCATTTCGAATCTGCTCACCAACGCGATCAAATTCACGCCCCGCGGTGGACGCATCGTGGTCGAGTCTCGCGCGGGCACCATCTCGGTGAGCGACAGTGGCCCCGGCATCGCCGAGGCCGACCAACCGTTTATCTTCGACCGTTTCTGGCGCTCCGCGTCGGCGCGAGCCCTGCCCGGATCGGGACTCGGTCTCTCGATCGTGGCGCAAGTGGTAGCCGAACTCCAGGGCAGCGTGGCGGTGGAGCGCGACCCGGATCTCGGGGGCGCTCGCTTCACGATCTCCCTGCCAATTGCCGACGAAACCTAGCGATCGCACAACTTTGCCTCAAATTTGCGGCCCTTCTTAGGCTGTGACTTTCGACTTCTTAGGCGGGGATGGGAGAATAGGACTCCAAGGAGATCGATGACCCCCTCGAAGCGGACCCCCCAGCAACGCGATCGACGATTTGCGCGTGTTCGCCACGTCACCCAAGCAATCTTCTTGGGTTCGTGTGCGACGTCGGCGCTCTTCGTCGGATACGCGGCCAACGCCGCCCATTCGCTCACCACCGTCCCGGCGACGACCACGACGACGTCGACCAGCGACGATACGACGTCGACCAGCGACGATACGACGACGAGCACGTCCGCACCGACGACCACCAGCACCGTCCCCCGAGCGATGCCGACGACCACCGTGGCGCGCGCGACCGTGACCACCACGCCTCGCACGGTCCCTACGACCGCCACCACCGTGAAGAAGGTCGCGCCGACGACCGTCTACACTCCCCCGACGACCGCGCCGGTCACGACGACGACAGTCTGTTCGTCGACGCCGTCCGGTCGGGTGATCTGTTACTAGGACCGTGATGAAGTTCGAAATCTGGGGTCTCACCGGAACGCTCTCCACCGCGCACGACGCTCAAATGGATGAAGCGACGAAGCGACTCTGGTACTGGTTGGACGCCGTCGACGCGTCGTGCAACCGATTCCGCGATGACTCTGAACTCACTCGACTCAACGAAAGCCCCGGCGAGACCGTGGCGATCAGTCCCACGCTGGAACTGGCCCTCCAGGCGGCGTTACGCGCGGCCGAGGTCACCGGCGACCTGGTTGACCCCACGGTGCTTCCGGCTCTCCTGGCCCTGGGCTATGACCGCGACTTCGACGAACTCGGCGAAGATTCCATTCTCGAGCACGCGGCGGTGCCCTCGATGGGTCCGTCGGCGATCCACCTCGACCTCGACGAGCACACCGTGAGGCTCGATCCGCCGTGTCGTCTCGATCTCGGCGCGAGCGCCAAGGCGCTCGTCGTGGACCTCGTGGCGAGTGACCTCGCGGAATCCGGCGGCGTGGTCGTGGAACTCGGTGGCGACGTGGCCGTGCGCGGCGAGGGGCCCGAGGGTCCCTGGGCGATCGCCGTGAGCGACGCGCTCGTCCTGACCGGCCACGAGCCGCGCATCACCTTGGCCCACGGAGGAATCGCCACGTCGTCCACCGCGACGCGCACCTGGCGAGTCGGCGAGCGCACCGTCAACCACATCGTGGATCCGCGCACGGGACACTGCGCCCGAGGTCTCTACACCACGGCCAGCGTCACCGCGAGTGACTGTGTGCTGGCCAACTCGTTCGCGACCGCGGCGCTGCTGTGGAACGAGGACGCCAGTTATCACATCGCCCAAGCCGGTTGGTCGGCGAGACTGGTGCGGCGCGACGGCTCGCTCGAGTTCGTGGGCGGCTGGCCCGACGACGAGGTCGCACGATGATCGCCTTCACGTCGCCCTACCTCTGGTACTCGACGCGCGCCACCGGGCTGGTCGCACTCGTTCTCTTCACCGTGGTCGTGTGTCTGGGCACGTTCGTCTCCAACCGCGTCGGCGGCACGAGCGTCGGTCGCTTTGAGCTCAATGAACTCCACCGATCGGTCTCGATGGTGGCCGTGGCCTTCCTCGTCGTGCACATCGTCACCACCGTCGTCGACAGCTACGTGCCGACCGGCTGGCTGTCGACCGTCGTACCCATGACCTCGTCGTACAAGCGGGTCGACGTCGCCATCGGGGCCGTCGCCTTCGACTTGATCCTGGCGGTGTGGGCCTCGAGTCTGATGAAGACTCGTATGGCCAACACTTCGTGGCGATTCATCCACTCGTTCAGTTGGCTGGCCTTCGTCGCGGCGCTCGCCCACGGGATCTTGACCGGCACGGACGGCCGTTCCGGTATCGGTCTGGCGGTCATCGTGAGCTGCGCGGGCGCGGTGTTGGTAACGGCGCTGTGGCGATTCTTCAAGCGGCCGACGCGCGCACTGGGCCGCACGGCGCTGTCGCCGCTCGCGCCCCACGACGCGACCAAGACCGTCGCGACGACGACCACGGCGCCGAACACGACCCGACCCTTCCCCCGCGGGTCGAAACAACGAGATCGGACTCGACGTTGACGTTGACCATCTCGTTACCACGCGTCATGCACGCCGCCTCGGGTCGACCGCTCTCGCTGCGCGAACACGATGAGACCTTCGGCACGACGACGGTCGGCGCCCTGTTGCGCGAGCTCGACGCCTCCGGTCTCTTGGGCCGCGGCGGGGCGAGTTTCGCCACGGCCAAGAAAGTGGAGCTCTTGCGAAGTCAACGCGGCCATCACAAGGTCGTCGTCGTGAACGCCATGGAAGGTGAGCCGGTCGGTCACAAGGATCGCACTCTGCTTTCGTCGAACCCACACCTGGTGCTCGACGGCGCCCAGTACCTGGCCACCTTGATCGGCGCGCGACGCATCGACGTGTGCGTCTCGCGCAAGGATTCCGCGATCGTCCACCACGTCCAACGGGCCCTGCACGAGCGCGAGCTTCGAAAGTCCGGCCCCGCCTTCGTGCTGCACACGCCACCGTGGCGTTACGTCGCGGGCGAAGAGTCGGCGCTCGTGCATTGGCTGAACGACAACGAGACGATGCCGCAGTACCGACCCCGTCGTCCCCACGTCTTGCACGTCGGTCGCTCGCCGGCCCTCGTCGTGAACGCCGAGACCAGTGCGCACGTCGGGCTGATCGGTCGCTTCGGCGCGGACTGGTTCCGCGAACTCGGCACGCCGCTCAGCCCCGGCAGCACGCTGGTCTCGATCACCGGTGCGGTCTATCGACCGACCGTGCACGAGGTGCCGCTCGGCACGACGCTGCGCTCGATTCTGGCCGACGCCGGCGCCGACCCCGATCCCCAAGCCATCCTCCTCGGTGGTTACGGGGGCGCCTGGCTCTCAGGCGAGCACCAGGACGTCGCCTACTGCAACGAGGCGCTACACCCCTTCGGGGCCTCGGTGGGCGCGGGCATCATCGTCGTGGTCCCGAGGAGCGCGTGCGGGATCGCCGAGACCCAGCGCATCGTGGCGTGGATGGCCAACGAGAGTTCGCGTCAGTGCGGCCCGTGCGCCTTCGGCTTGCCGGCCCTGGCCCAGGACCTAAGCACCGTCCTTCGAGGTTCACGTGATCCACGCGCCGTCCTCGAGCGCCTGAAGGAACGCTGCGCCGTCATCGACGGACGCGGCGCCTGTCGCCACCCCGACGGCGTCGTGCGCCTGGTGCAGTCGGCGCTCGAGGTCTTCAAAGACGACGTCGAGGGCCACGTGAATGGATCGCCCTGTGAGGGCGTAACGTCGACGCGGCACTGGGTGGCGGTGCCCGCGCTCGAGCGCGAATCGGAACTGGTGTGGGAATGAGCCGCAGGATCGATCACTTCGTGTTGAAGGTGGATCCCATCCTTTGCGACGGATTCGGGCACTGTCACGAACTGGCCCCCGAACTGGTCCACGTCGACGAGTGGGGCTATCCGATCATCAACGAACAGCCGACCTCGTCGAGTGACCTCGCCCTCTTGAAGTCGGCGAAGTTGGCCGTACGGGGTTGCCCCCGTCAGGCCCTGCGAATCGAACGAAACAGCGACCCGACCTAGTCGCGACGTCGAGCCGGGCTTTTCGTCGCCCTGGCCAAACCGACTAAGTTGGTTCGAGCCATGGGATCACTAATCAAGAAGCGCCGTAAGCGCATGCGCAAGAAGAAGCACAAGAAGATGCTGAAGCGAACCCGCTTTCAGCGTCGCGCCGCCGGTAAATAGCCTTCGTCGACGCCTATCGGGGCGTCGTAGTGAGCGTGGACAACTGGAGAAGGCCCTCGGGACCGGTCATGTCCCAGCGACCCTGCAGGGCGTCCAAGTGACCCTCGATGAACATCGACGAGCCGGACCCGGCTAACTGGACCCCCGGTCCGATCTCGGCGCGCAGCCACTGCAGCGTGGCGGCGAGACGCGGCTCGACCCGCCCGGCCGGCTCCTCCAGGTGATTCGTCCCCGACGGCGACCAGCCATCGGCGCGCATCTCGTCGTAGGCGCGGTAACTCGCGGCGCTCGAGACGCCGAAGTCCGGCACGATGAGCGTCACCTTTCGTTCTTCGAAGGGCAGGTCGCTCAGTCGTTCTCCCACCCCTTCGACCAAGGCGCGTCCGCCGCGTTGACAGAACGGCACGTCGCCGCCGAGCGTGACCGCCGACTCGTTCGACACTCCCCCGGCCCAGCGAAGGATGGCCGCCGCGTCGGCACTGCCGCCGCCGAGTCCGCCGCCGACCGGGATCGACTTCTCGACGCGCACGCCGGCGCGCCGACCCACGAGGCGAAGCGCCCGCACGATGAGGTTGTGTTCGTCGGTGGCGATCTCGGTGGCGAAGGGACTGAGCACCTCGAGGTGGTCCGCGTTCTCGTCGACGAAGAGCACGTCGTGGAGGCTGATGGTGGTCATCTCGCTGCGCAGTTCGTGGTAGCCGTCCT
>Ga0307374_10012340_pt1 | contig 11995 bp, 18 predicted proteins | sample OX3MG_FD_202532 | JGI IMG/M metagenome (GOLD analysis project Ga0307374, IMG submission 202532) | Soil microbial communities from Risofladan, Vaasa, Finland - OX-3 | ecosystem: Environmental > Terrestrial > Soil > Coastal area > Acid sulfate soil | place: Finland: Risofladan, Vaasa | collected...
GGTTCTGTTGAGTTTCGGCTGTCTGGTTTCTTGGCCAGTAGTAGGAGAGGCGCTCGCGCAGACAGGTTGTCTCGACCCTCTCAACCACTGCCCGCCGAAAATGTGCCGCTCCCAATCGATCGGAAACGATCTGCTCGCAGGAAGAACTGAATCGAAGAATCGTTTTCTACTTGACAAGATATATTGTGTTAACGCAATATATCGATGTGAGCAAAAACAACGGCAATGCGGAACCCGGCGAAAGTGGCCTCTTCAACCGCATTGCCGTCCTGCGTGCCGAGCGCGGCGTTAGCCGGCAGGACCTGGCGGACGCCGTGGGCGTGAATTACCAGACCATCGGCTTCCTCGAGCGCGGCGACTACGGACCCAGCCTCAAGCTGGCCTTCCAGATCGCCGAGTACTTCGCTCTGCCCGTCGAGGCCATCTTCTCCACTCAACCGCTTAAGCCGCTCAGCCAACAGGTCTACGCGAGCAGCCACTCTCCGCAAAGGGAATTACCATGAACACCGCATTCGCCGTAGGACCCATCCGTATCCACTTCGAATCCCGCGCCCGCCGCCGCCGATTTGTCGCCCTCTGTTATGCCGTCTTCGCAATGACCGATTTAGTCTGGTGTTTTCTTAACCCAAAAATGAACCCTGCCGCCACCCCAACAGAAGCCGCCGGCGCATGGATCGTAGCCGGGTGCATGTTTCTGTGCGTGTTGCTTTGGATGGTCCTCTCGGGGCTCAGCGGCGACATCCGCGCCCGCGGCGACGAACGCGAAAATCATCGCCGCCGCGATTCCATCTCCCGGGCCTATCCCGCTCTCGGATTCGCCGTCATGGCTTGCACTTTCTCCGCCTCATTCGCTATCCCCACTGCGAACGTGACTCCGGCTCTGCGGGAATTCCTCATGCAACTCACGTTCATCCTGCTGATGGTCTCCTTCTTCCTCTACGCCACCCTCCCCCAGGCCATCCTTCTCTGGACCGAACCCGATATGGAGGCGGCAGAATCACGATGATTGCGCAGGAATACCGAATCTTCGGAGTTCGAATCGCCAGCCGCGCGGCGCGGCGCTGGCTGGTGGCTATTTACTGGGCGCTGATGCTGGTTGTCTGCATCGGGTTCGTACTCCACCAGACGCGCCATGGTGTCGAAAACCTGGACCCGTGGGGGCTGCTGCCGATCTTCGTCGGAAATGTCTCGCTGCTGGGCGGAGTGAAGGTGGGCGGAGCCGTGAAAATGTTCAGCGGCAGGCAGTACATGGCCTCGCCGACGCCGGGAGACGAAGGCGGCCTCACCCTGTTCAGCCACCATTCGATCTATCCGCCGGACGCAAACGGAACTCTCGACGAGCGGGAACAGAGCGAGCGCGATACCGTTCATTACACCGCCTACACGGTGGTGCGCTGGCTGGCGCTGGCGATGTATTTCATCTACGCGGGCTTTGGAGCATGGTATCCGGCGTGGTTTCCGCGCGTCGGCCCGTTCTTTGTGTTTCTGTTGACGCTGGTGCTGTGGAGCCTGCCCCAGAGCCTGATCCTCTGGAGCGAACCGGATATGGAGGAGGCGCTATGAGAGCCGAGCTGGTGCTTCTGGGCAGGCGGGTGGACATGGCGCGGCGCTCGCGGCGGCGAGTTCTGGTGGCCGGGATTTACGCCGGGCTGGCGCTGGTGATCGCGTTGACCTGGTGGATCGGGTGGGGCGGGACGAGCGCATGGGTGATCTGGGCGGTGATGCTGGCGTGCCGGTTCTTTCTGGGCGGCTACTACCGCGGGGGGCTGGTGAAGCCGTTCGCGTATCGCAAGGCGGTGAACGCGGACGGGCCGCCCTCGCTGCTGGCCCTCAAGCTGCGGGTGTATCAGCCGGTGCTAAGAGCGGACGAAGACGCCTTCCGCAATGACGAGCGCGAACTCATCCAGCGCGACCGGGCGCACTACCTGGCATACCAGACGATCGGCGTTCTGATAGCCGTGGAAGCGATGGTGGCGTCGATGCGGTCTTTGACCCCTAAGCTACTGGGCTGGATTGGGATGACGGCGAGCCAGTTCCACTACGGAATTTCGATGGTGGCGATTGCCATGTTTCTCACGCTGCCACAGTCCATCCTGCTGTGGACGGAGCCGGACATGGAAGAACAGGGACTTGGGAAAAGGGAATAAGAAGCGAGACGCGAGGCAGTGGAAATTCCGGTCTCAGAATCGAGAGCCGGGGCGCCCAGCATACTTCGTCTCCCCGTTCCATCCAAGCCACTGCGTCCGATGGTGTCAGCCTCGGAGCGTCTGCGGAAGAGGGGAAGATGCTCCTCTTCCCGCGCTGCAGGAACGCTGCCGGTTTAGCGATCGAAAGTGATGTACTTCCGCCCGCTGTAGAAGCGATAGCCGCCGTCGGGATTGGCGGTGACCTGGAGGGGCACGGGGCGCTTCATGGCTTCGTCATTGGCGGAATTGGCGGTCAGCACATCGTGGCCGCCAACATCGGTGATGACGAACTTGTCTCCGCCGATGAAGCCGAAACCGTAAACCCCGGCGGGCAGATCCTGGCCGCCGATCTTCAAGGCAACTTCGGCAATGAAGTAGCCCTGATACTTGGCGGCAACATCGCTGGAATAGCCGCTGGTGTCAACCAGTGCAGCCAGGACGTAAGAGCCGTCAGAGAACTTGACGCCGCCGGAGTTTCGTCCCTGCACCGGAGCGGTCTGACCTTTGTAGTAAACGGACGCCGGCAACATCTTCTGGACGTCGGACCGAGTGAGGATGGCGTTATGTGTCTGGGCCGCCAGCGGAGCGGACGGAGCGAGCATGAATGCAAATGCGGCGCTGGCCGCGACGATCGTTCCCAATCCCATGAAGCGCATGCTTTTCTCTCCTAAAACCAATTGCTGATCGCGTCCCGGAGTATACCGCATTGGGCCGGTGGGGCGAAAAGACGCGGATGTGCGGCTGCGAACCTCCTTCTGTTGCCGCCCCGGCATCTCACCGGTTCGAGAGGATTTGCGCGTCTTCTCTACTCTGGAGGTGGCGGGATGAAGTGGATATCGGAGGATTTCAAGAATCTGAGCGAGCTCTTTGTGAACCAGCTCAGGGTGATGCTTTCGGCCGAGGAGCAGATCGTGCGGGAACTGCCGAACCTGGTGATTCGAGCCACCGATTCGGAACTGCAGCAGGCCTTCCGGAAGCACCTGGAGGAATCGGAGGAGCACATCAAGCGGCTGGAGAGAATCCTGGGCGAGGAAAAGAGCAAGAACCCGGCTGCGGATGCCATCGGGCCGGTGAAGTGCAAGACGATGGCGAGCCTGGGCGCCGAAGCGGAAGAAATGATCCTGGACGCGCGCGACGAGTGGGTGCGGGACGTGGCCTTGATCGCGGCCGCGCAGCGGGTGGAGCACTATGAAATGGCGGCATATGGAGCATTGCGGCAATGGGCGCGGCTGCTGGGCGAGCATGGGATGGCGGATCTGCTCGACATGACCCTGAAGGAGGAGGGGCACGCCGACCACCTGCTGAGTTCCATCGCGGAGCGGGTGAATCCCAAGGCGAAGAGGGCAGCATGAATTGGGGCGGATGTGACCGTGCCCTCAAGCTTGCCGACAAAGTCAGGCACGGCGACACATCGTTCTAGTTTTTGGAAAACAGCGGGATGTGGAACGGCATCTCGGCCTGGGACTGTCGCTTCTTGTTCTTCGTCTGGGCGCCATCCTGCAGGAGCACCGTGCTTTGCGAATTCACGCACATCCAGGAGTTGTGCCCGCGCTCGTAAACGTGGGTGAAGACGCCTTTTTCGTCCACCTGCTTATTGGCCACCTGGTGATGCAGGAGGTAAGTGCCGTTGGCCACGGCGATGTCGCCGAGCAGGCGCACGGTGACGACCCGCTGTTCCAGATGCAGGGATTTATCGGGCTCGTTGATCACGTCGGCAATCTGCTGGTTGCGGGTGGTCACATTGCCGGAGGCGGAGATGCCGACGAACAACGGCGAAAGCACCAGTTCGAGACTGTATTGATCGCGTCCGTTCACCGCATCCGACCACTTGTCCTCGATCTTCTGGAACTCCTGCACTTCGGAGCTGGAAGTGGTTGTCACCCCCAGGGCGGTCGCTTCGGATACCGGAACCGGATTCTGAGCGTATGCAGCGCAGCAACACAGCAGGATTACAGGAACGCAGGTGAATCTAAGAACCATGAAAAGCAAACTCCCTCTCCAACCATGATAAATGGAGCGGAAGCGTGCCGGAAGAACTCGCAGAGGCCAATTCGAAGGGGGCGGCTCTCGGAGCAACCGGAATTGCGATGGCGGGCATGGACCGGGGAAAGCTGGGGCAACGAGCTTAGAGTTGGCGGCGGCTCGCGCCCGGATCGCAGATGCCACAGTCATTTGGTGTCTTTGAGAGGTCTGGATCATGTGCCGGAGCGCGATTTTCGTTCACTGCAAACATGCAACTGTGATCGTGGGCACAGAGGATCATGATGCGAAATACTTACCTTCGCATTCGTCAACGGGCGCGGGCGCGCTGGATCACAACCGGCCGCCGAGCCCGCACAAGCGAGGCAGGCATGGGCAAGAGCGTGTGGCAGTCACTGCAGGAGAAGGGGTACAGCCGGCGGCAGTTTTTAGAGTTCTGCGGCGTCGCGGCCGCCATCGCGGGGCTGGAGAAATCCGGCGTTGCGCAGGTGGTGAATGCCTTCGAGAAGAAGGAGAAGCCGGCGATCGTCTGGATGCACTTCCAGGAGTGCACCGGCTGTAGCGAGTCATTCATCCGCGCTTCCCACCCAATTGTGGCGGATGCGCTGCTGGACGTTATCAACCTGAATTACTCGGAGACGCTGATGGCGCCTTCCGGCTTCCAGGCGGAAAAGAGCCTGGCGGATACCATCCGCGACCAGAAGGGCAAGTACATCGTGGTGGTCGAGGGCGCGGTGCCCACCAACGACAACGGCGTCTACTGCATGATCGGCGGCAAGACCGCGGAGTCGATCCTGCAGGTGGTGGCGAAGGATTCCGCGGCGATCATGGCGTGGGGCAGTTGCGCGGCCAACGGCGGCGTGCAGGCAGCCAAGCCGAACCCCACCGGAGCGGTGGCCATCTCCAGGCTGGTGGACAAGCCGGTGATCAACGTGCCCGGCTGCCCGCCCATCGGCGACGTGATGATGTCGGTGGTGACCCACCTGCTGGTCCTGGGGCAGATGCCGATGCTGGACTCGCTGTGGCGGCCAAGGGAGTTCTACGGACGCCGCGTACACGACACCTGCTATCGCCGGCCGAATTACGATGCCGGCTTGTTTGTCGAGTCGTTCGACGACGAGAACGCCAAGAAAGGCTATTGCCTGTACAAGCTGGGCTGCCGCGGGCCGGTCACCTACAACGCGTGCTCCGTGGTGCGGTGGAACGAGGGCACCAGCTCTCCCATCCAGTCGGGGCATGGATGCATCGGGTGCAGCGAAGCGGGATTCTGGGATAACGGCCCGTTCTATCAGCACCTGGCATCGTTTCCGGGATTCGGGATTGAGAGTACCGCGGACACGGTGGGAACGGCGGTGGCGCTGACCACCATTGCCGGCGTTGCTGCGCATGCGGTGGTAACCAACGTCCGCAAGCACAAGGTGATCGCAGAAGTTCACGCCGAAGAGCAGAAATAATCGTGAGGATTTATGGCAACACGAATCGTGGTTGATCCCGTAACTCGCATTGAAGGCCACCTGCGTGTCGAAGCGGTGGTGGAGAATGGCGTCATCACCGACGCCTACAGCGCCGGCACCATGGTCCGCGGCATTGAGAAGATTCTCATCGGCCGCGATCCTCGTGACGCCTGGGCCATCACCGAGCGCGTCTGCGGCGTCTGCACCACCGTGCATGCGCTGGCCAGCGTTCGTGCCGTGGAAGACGCCCTCGGCATCAGGGTTCCCACCGTGGCCGAGCAGATCCGCAACATCATGGCGACCACCCAGTACGTGCAGGATCACGTGATCCACTTCTACCATCTGCACGCGCTGGACTGGGTCGACATCGTGAACGCGCTCAAGGCCGACCCCAAGAAAGCGGCAGAGCTGGCGCAGTCGTTTTCCTCCTACGACAAAAATACGGCCGCGCATTTCACCGATGTGCAGAACAAGATAAAGGTATTCGCCGCCAACGGCCTCGGGATCTTTGCCAACGGTTACTGGGGCCATCCGGCCTACAAGCTGCCGCCGGAGGTCAACCTGATCGGCGTGGCCCACTACCTGGATGCCCTGGAATGGCAGAAGGAGATCGTCAAGATTCATGCCGTGTTCGGCGGCAAGAATCCTCATCCCAACTACCTGGTCGGTGGTGTGCCCTGCTCGATCGACACCAACCAACTGGGCGCCATCAACGGTGAGCGCCTCAACCTGGTTTCCCAGCTCATCGGCCAAGCCGACGAATTTGTAAACCAGGTCTACATTCCCGACCTGCTGGCGGTGGCCTCGTTCTACAAGGACTGGGCGAAGTGGGGCGGCGGCTTGCAGAACTATCTCAGCTACGGGGATTTTCCCACCAAGGGCTACACCCACCCCGAGAGCTTCAAGTATCCCCGCGGCGCCGTGCTCAATCGCGACCTGAGCCACGTCTACCCCGTGAATCCGCGGGATGCGCAGGAGATCAAGGAGTACATCTCCCACTCCTGGTACGACTATCAGGACGGCGACAACGCCGGGCTGCATCCCTGGGCCGGAGAAACCAAGATCAATTACAGCGGACCCAAGCCGCCGTTTGAATCGCTCGAAGGCTCGAGCAAATACTCGTTCCTGAAGACACCGCGCTGGAAAGACAACCCCATGGAAGTGGGGCCGCTGGCGCGCCTGGTGGTGGCCTACGCGTCTGGCGACACTACGGTGAAGGATCTGGTGAATCAGACCCTGGGCAAGCTCGGCGTGCCGGTAGGCGCGCTGTTCAGCACCCTGGGCCGCACCGCCGCGCGCGGCCTGGATACGGCACTGGCGATGATGTGGCTCAAGGAGTTCTATGGCTCTTTGATGGAACGGGTGAAGATCAACGAGGTTTCCACCTTCAACGGCGATAAGTGGGACCCGTCGACCTGGCCCGCGGAAGCCGAGGGAGTGGGCATGGTGGAGGCTACGCGCGGCTCGCTGGCGCACTGGATCAAGATCAAGAACGGCAAGATCGAGAACTATCAGCTTGTGGTGCCCACCACCTGGAACGGCTCGCCGCGCGATACCAAACTTCAGCGCTCGGCGTTCGAGCAGTCGCTCATCGGTACGCCGGTCGCCAAGCTCGACCAACCGATCGAGATTATTCGCACCATCCACTCTTTTGACCCGTGCATCGCCTGCGCCGTGCATCTCTACGATCCGCAGGGGCAGCACCTTCACCAGGTTTCCTTCGAGTGACAAGTATGAGCACGACACATTTGGGAGTGGATCAGTTCGGCGAAGGCAGTCACCCGGTGGAGTACATGCGGGTGTATGTGTGGCAGTTGCCGGTGCGGGCGTATCACTGGATCAACGCTGTTGCGCTGACGGTACTGATCATTACCGGGTACCTGATCGGCGCCCCGCATCGCTTCTTCTATGCCAATGAGGCGTATCAGTCCTACTGGTTCGGATGGGTGCGCTTCCTTCACTTCCTGTTCGCCTACATTTACGTCTTCAATTTTGCCGCGCGCATTTACTGGGGATTCGTGGGTAACAAGTATGCGCGCTGGAACAACTTTTTCCCGCTCACGCGACGGCAGCGGAAAGAGATTGCCAGCGTGATCAAGGTGGATGTGCTGCAGACCCAGATGCACGGTGAAATCTCCACCGGGCACAACTCGCTGGCAGCGTTCATCTACTTTCTCACCTTCCTGGCGTTTTGTTTCCAGGCGATCACCGGTTTCGCCCTGTATTCCAGCATGAGCAATGCATGGCTTCCGCGGATGTTCACCTGGATTGTGCCGCTGATGGGCGGCGAGATGGGCGTGCGTTATTGGCACCATGCGCTGATGTGGTTCTTCGTCGCGTTTATCGTCGTCCACATTTACCTGTCGTTCTACCACGACTACATCGAAGGGCGTGGTACGATTTCGTCCATCGTGGGCGGATGGAAATTCGATAAGCCGGCGAAAAAGCAGTCGTAAAACCGACGGGCGCCCGGGCGGCGATGTGTCCGGGCACCCGATTCAGCGATCCAATTTTTTCCCCACACTCCCCGGGAGGCCCGCATTTCCAGCAACACACTGAAGACGCTTGTCCTCGGCCTGGGCAATGTAATCATGGGCGACGAGGGCGTCGGCGTGCATGCGGTGCGCGCGCTCGAAAAGGAGAACCTGCCCCCAGGCATCGAGTGCCTTGACGGGGGAACCGGCGGGTTCATTCTGCTGGAACCCTTGCAGCAGGCGGATCGCATCATCCTGATTGACGCCACCGCGGACGGCAATGCCATCGGCACCGTGACCCGCACCACCCCGCAATTCTCCAGAGACTATCCGCCCACCCTTACGGCCCACGATATCGGCGTCAAGGATCTGCTGGACGCGTTCTACATGCAGTCGGGCCACCGCGAGGTCATTCTGTACACCATCACGATTGACCCGAAGCAGCCGATCGCCATGGAACTGTCGCCGGCGTGCGAATCGGCGCGGGAGGAAGCGGTACGGCGCATTCTCGCCGAACTCAAGTGACTGCGTGCTCCCGGCAAAGCCCGCGCTGGCGTCGGCGGGCCGGCCTCTTCCATGCGTCTCCTCTCGTTGCACTTTGCTAACCAAACTAACTGATTTGTGACGGCCGTCACATTCGTGTATGACAACCTGGCTACTTTCCTTGCTTTCTATTGACAGGCTCTAATCATATTGACTACTGTCCTGATTCCGCACAGTTGTGGAAAAGAGAGGCACTCTAGCGGATCGTCTTGCCTGCCCTCGTCTGTTGATTAGCTTCTATTTAGCTTGTTCAGGGTGCTCGACCTGCGTTGCTTATCTCTCCCAGGCGCTCGGAGTGCTCCCCGGAATCGCAGAACACCTTTGCACGGCTTTTGGGCTCTGCATTTCTCCGGTGACCTATGCCTACCTCGGTTAAAGTGCTGATTGTTTCTGAATTTCTCAGGAAGCTGCGCGGTGGTTCTCAGCCCATTCTCGTCCGGGCCAATGATGGACTGCTGTACGTTCTCAAATTCGCACACAATCTTCAAGGCCCCAACCTCCTCTTCAACGAGGTCATGGGAGCCGAGTTGTACCGGGCCTGCGGACTTCCCGTGCCCGAATGGCGGCCCCTGCTCCTGACCGACGCATTCCTCGATCGCAATCCGGCCTGCTGGTTTGGGGCCGATGGCGAATCGATCCGCCCGGTCGCCGGCCTTTGTTTCGGATCGCGCTTCCTCGCAACCGGCGAAGACTCGCCGCTGGAAATTCTTCCCGGCAGCCACTTCGCGCGAGTCGCCAATCGCAAGGCATTCGGCCTTGCCTGGCTGATCGACATTTGCGCCCAGCACTCTGACAATCGGCAGGCCCTGTTCCTCCGTATGCCGGGCGGTGGTCTCCTCGCCACTTTCATTGATCACGGCAGCATGTTCGGGGGACCCCAGGGATGCGATCAGCCTCACCCGATTGCGCCCCGCTACCTCGACCCCCGTATCTACTCTGACGATTTGTTTGACGGCATTCGTCATGCTTCGGGTATTCTGAATGCGAGCAAATTTTGGAATCTCCTTAGGGCCCTCCCCACGGAATGGCATTCCGAATCCGCGCTCGCGCGGTTCTCTATCTGCATTGCCCGGCTCACTGACCCAACCTCCGTCCGTCAAGTTATAGACTCTATAGCCGATTTATATCGAAGGACAGTACTCCGTGAACCAACCGGCCGACAACCCGTCGATCACTTCCACTCGGCGGTTCTGTGTGCTGGCATACCAAATGCCTCCACAGGCCACGATGCAGCCGCCTGACCCGGTACCCATAGCCCTGTTTCTGTGTCCGGAGAATCAGGCCCCACGCATGCTCGTCCACCCGGCCTGGAAGTCGGTTCTTCCCGAACCCGCCTGGGGCTACTTTGAAGACCTGCTTGCAGATTGCAGGCAACGCCTTGCCGAAGATCCCGACGATCTCATCGAGCAGCTCTGCTCTCTGAGCGCAGGCCCGTTCATCGCCGCCTGCACCCCCGATGACCGCAACACAGACGTCGTTCTCGCCGCACTTGTCACCGCCTTCCAGAATTATTAATCGGTTCCCGCGCAAACCTGGGCTGCCTGCTTGAGTGCATCCTGGTGCGACAGATAGGCAAGGATACGCGGTGCCTCGCCGCCAAAGTCCACCAGGAACGTCGATTCCACCTCCACAACTTCCTCCGCCCAGCCCGCCCGCGCAAAGCCCATCCGCCATCTCGTGCGCGCCATGGAATAGCGCTCGTCCAGGGGCGTCTCCACCGCGCCTGCCAACTCCGTCCTCCGGCAGCCGGCCCGCTCGAACATCTGCTTCCGCAGGGGAAGCGCCCGGGCGAAGTCCTCCGCGCGGATGCACCGCGCGCCCTCCGGCCCGCCGGCCAGAAACGTCTCCGCATAGAGCGCCGCCGCCTCCGCTCCCGCAGCCCTGCTGCGCTCAAAATCCTCCAGAAACTGCTCCATCCGTCTGCTGACATTCTCCATGCCTTCTCTCCTTTTGGCCATGCACACAGTCATCTCCGGCCCGTGCAGGCACTTTAGTATTCTATCAGAGAAGATCACTACAAGTCAAGAGAAATCAAGCATTTAGATAGAAAAAGTTGAGCAGATCCTCGGACCTCGTCTCCAGCCGAAGACCCCCGTCTCCTGCCGAACCGCGAACCTGCTCCCCGGGCATAAGTTGGACTTGTCCTGTCGAATAGTCCAAAATGCCGGTGTGACCCCCGACGCCATAATCCGGACCTTGCGGGCCCACGAGCCTGAGCTGAAGGCGGCTGGCATCCTTCACCTGCGCCTCTTTGGATCCGCTGCCCGCGATCAGGCCAGGCCGGGATCGGACGTGGATTTGATGGCCGATTTGGATTCATCCCGCCGGCTGACGTTGCTGCATCTGGTCCGGATGCAGAACCACCTCAGCGATTTGTTAGGCGCCGAAGTGGATCTCGCTCCGGTGCACGCCATGAGAGAGCCTGTACGCCGGCGCGCGCTTCGCGAAGCCATTCATGCCTTTTGAAGACGAAGCTGCCTGCCTCCTGGACATCCTCGACAGCGTCGAGGCAATTCAGAGATTCGTCGTCGGAATGGACATTGAGAGTTTCCGCTGCGATGAGAAAGCCCGCGCGGCAGTTGAGCGCAAGCTCCAGGTCATCAGCGAAGCTGCCATTCGGCTAGGCGATCGGGCCGCTGAAGTATGCCCTCAACTTCCATGGCGTGACATTCGCGGCATCGGAAACTGGCTGCGACATCAATACGATGAGGTAGATGTGGAAACGATCTGGAACACGATCCAGGATGATATCCCCGTTCTTCACGCTGAGATCGCGCGGGCGCTCCAGAAACTGAAGGAGAAGTAATCCACTTCTCCCCGGCTCGCAACTGCACCCCTATGGAAAGCCAGAAGCAGCAGATTCTCAAACGACTTCGCGAAGGCGAATCGGCCCTCAACTCCGCTCTGGCCGGCATCGATCCCGAATCCGCCGTCCGAAAGCCGGCTCCGGGCCGCTGGTCCATAGTCGATATCGTCGAGCACCTCGCCGCTTCTGAGGCAATCCTTCTCGATCGGCTGCGCCAGGCCGCACCCAGCGCCATCAGTCACGCAGATCCCGCCCGCGAGGCTCATCTTGAAGCTCTCGCTCTCAATCGCGAACGCCGCATCGATGCTCCCGAACCCGCTCTTCCCACCGGCGCCTGCGCCACCCTCGCTGAAGCTCTCGGCCGTTTTCGCGCCGTTCGCACTCGCACCATCCAGTTTGTCGAAAGCTTCTCCGACGACCTGCGCTCCTCGCTGGTCCAGCATCCCCTCATCCCGCGCCCGCTCAATGGTTACGAGATGCTCCTGTTGATGGCCCTTCACCCTGTCCGCCACGCCGTCCAGATCGGCGAATCTCGCCCAGCCTCATCCGCGG
>Ga0307374_10012343_pt1 | contig 11994 bp, 9 predicted proteins | sample OX3MG_FD_202532 | JGI IMG/M metagenome (GOLD analysis project Ga0307374, IMG submission 202532) | Soil microbial communities from Risofladan, Vaasa, Finland - OX-3 | ecosystem: Environmental > Terrestrial > Soil > Coastal area > Acid sulfate soil | place: Finland: Risofladan, Vaasa | collected...
GGGCTGGACGCACCAAATCCCTACGATCTCGTCTCGCGTAACCGTCACTCGTATTCTAGCCCATTTTCATGCTCTTCGCTGAGGCAGAGCATCATGGCACTTGAAACCAACACCCGCTTGAAAGCCCGCTTGACGGGGATGAACGGCTAAATGGCCGCCTTCCCGCTTGAGGGATTGATGGACAAAAAGATACCCAGGATATCTGCTTCTTGTGAAGTATGATAGCTGGGCGTTTTATTTCCAGGAAGTTTTTGCTTTTGCTGCAAACTGTGCTGTCAAAGGGGGTTATTTCAAGAGGTGGGTGTCTCGTTGCTCTTGTAGAGCGGGTTGGGAATTGCCTTTATGTCAAACCGTTTAGCGCAGGTTGCAAAAGCGGACACCCCCCACGTTGACGATTCAAACGCAAGATGGTACAGTAGTAGGCACGTTATACTGAGAAGATAACTTATGAGAAATGAATTACTAGCATGGTTTGCGCGGGAAGGGCTGCTGTTGCAAGATATCACGCTGGCAGCGGACGACCCGCGGCATGATGAGATAAAGATAACACTCAAGGCACCGATCATCGCATTGAGCCGGGCATCGACAGATTTTCGCGAATGTCCAGACCCGGTGCTCTTCGGCTATCCAGAGTCCAGTCTGGAAATGATGACGCTGGCAGATTTCCACCAGTTCGTATACCAGTGGTTTGAACGCGCGGTTGAGGCGGATATGGGGCGTTGTTTCGTCTGTAATAAGGCGCTGGATATGGGGACGGAAAAGCCCTGGGACGCGCTATTTATCACTAACGAGTGGCATTGCTGGCTGCTGGTGCATTTTGATTGCAAACGCTATCTCAATCGCGACCTCAAGGGGCGCAATCCGTTTGAGGTGACAGCCGGGCCGCCGGAATTTTTTGATATGCGTCTAGCATGACATCGAGGGTTATATATGGATAAAAATCAGGTTGCCAGCGCGCTGGAAGATGTCGCCAGCCTGCTTGAATTGAAAGAGGGCAGCAATCCCTTCGAGACGCGCGCCTATGAGAACGCGGCGCGGGCCGTCAGCGGGCTGGACGGTGATATCGAGCAATTGACGCGCGAAGGAAAGCTCAAAGCCGTAGCGGGTCTGGGCACGACCATCATTAAACGTATCGAAGAACTGATCAATAGCGGGCATATGGCCTTGTATGATGAACTGGTCGCCAGCACGCCGCAGGTGAAGCTGGATATGCGGCGCATCCAGGGTGTGGGGCCGAAGAAGATCAATATGATCTACAACCAGTTGCATGTCCAGAACATCGCCGAACTAGAACAGGCGTGTATAGAAAATAAGGTGGCTGTTCTGCCGGGCTTTGGTAAGAAGACGCAAGATAAGATATTGCAGGGCATCGCCTTTCTGGCGCATAACGCTGAACGTTTTCTCTACCCGGTAGCTGAAGACGAGGCGGAGCGCGTGTACCAGGTGCTTTCAAGCATAGCTGAGATCAAGCGACTGCAAGTGGCGGGCAGCCTGCGCCGCCGCCGCGAAACGATCGGAGATATCGATATGGTGGCAAGCGTGGACGATGGCGCGGGGGAAGAGATACGCCGCGAGATCATGAATGTTTTCACCAGCCAACCTTCGGTGCAGGCTATCACCGGCAAAGGCGAAACAAAATCGAGCGTGGTGCTGAAAAGCGGTATCAATATGGACCTGCGTGTCGTCAACGATAGCCAGTTTCCTTATACGCTGCATCACTTTACCGGCTCTAAAGAACACCATATCCCGCTGAGGCGGCGCGCCCTCAGCATGAACATGACCATCAACGATTACGGGCTGTTTCGCGGCAAAGAGCCACACCTGGAACTGGTGCCGTGCAAAGACGAGGCGGATATCTATGCCGCGCTCGGTATGGCCTATATCGAACCGGAACTGCGCGAAGACACCGGCGAGATCGAGGCTGCCATCGAAGGCACGCTGCCCGTACTGGTGCAGTTGGACGATATCCAGGGCATCCTGCATGCCCACTCAACCTGGAGCGACGGGCAGAACACCATTCGCGAAATGGCCGAAGCCTGTATCGCGCGCGGCTATCATTATCTGGGCATGACCGACCATAGTAAGGTTGCAGCCTACGCCGGTGGTCTGAACGAGGATGCGCTGCGCCGCCAGGGTGAGGAGATCGACCGCCTGAACGAAGAGTTCGCGGGTCGCATTCGCCTACTAAAAGGCACCGAATGCGATATCTTGCGCGATGGCTCGCTCGATTTCTCTGATGAGACACTGGCAAGCCTGGATTTCGTGGTCGCGTCTATCCATAGCCTCTTCAATTTGTCGCAGGAAGAGCAGACGCAGCGCATGCTGCGCGCCATCGCTAACCCGTATGTTGATATCATCGGGCATCCCACCGGGCGCATCCTGCTGGGTCGCGAAGGATACACGTTGGATATAGACGCGGTTATCAACGCGGCTGCCGAACATGGCGTCAGTATCGAAATCAACGCCCATCCTTCACGGCTGGATTTAGACTGGCGTTACCTGCGCCGCGCGCGAGACAGGGGCATGAAGATACCCGTTAACCCCGATGCGCATAGCGTCGATGGATTAGACGTGGTACGCTATGGTATAAATATAGCGCGCAAGGGCTGGCTGCGTTCCGCCGATGTGCTGAATACGCTCTCAACAGAAGCAGTCATGGCCTATTTCCGGGCCAGACGCCAGAGATAGGAGCAAAGAAAAGTACCGTTTTGTAACGATGTATTTGATACATTCGTAAATAGTTAGTGAATAGTGTAGGAACGCGATCCATCGCGTCCTCTCGTGGGAGAGAGTTGAAAAGGAAGTAATAGTATGCCAGAACAAACAGAATTAGCTGTAACCCGGCGAGAAGCGACCGGGAAAGCAGTGAAGCGTTTACGTAAAGTGGGGCTGATCCCGGCGAATATCTACGGACACCAGGAAACGCCGGAGGCCGTGCAGATTGATGCTATCGCCTTCACTGCTCTGCGCAAGGCGCGCAAAACCAACAACATCATATCGCTGCGCATGAATGATGGCACAAGCTCGCAGACCGCGCTCGTGCGTCACATCCAGCGCAATCCGATCAATGGCAAAATCCTGCACATTGATTTTTTCCGCGTGAGCCTGACCGAACGTATCGTCACGAAGGTTACGCTGCGCGTGGTAGGCGAGGCCCCTGGCGTGAAAAATGAAAACGGCGTTTTGCTGCACCTTTTGGAAGCGCTTGAAGTGGAATGCGCGGCGCAAGATATCGTGAATGAATTCGATGTGGATGTGACAACACTGGAACATATCGATGATACGTTGCATGCCAGCGATGTCAAATTGCCGGAGGGCTTCAAGCTCATCACAGACCCGGAAGAAGCTATCGTCAAGATTGCCGCGACCCGCGCTGAGAAGGCCGAAGAAGCCGAAGAAGCTGCCGCTGCCGCTACCACCGCCGAAGCTGCCGCTGCTGCGACAGAAACGAGCGCCGAGGAGTAACGTGGCTTGAGGGCGACCGCAAGGGCGCAATCTCCTAACGAGGCAGTAGGGGCGTCCCTACCGCCTCGAAGGCTAGAAGTGAGCGATAGTGATGCGTATCATGATCGTCACTGATCAATATCCTCCTATGGTTGGCGGTGTGCCAAAAGTGACACATGGTCTCGCGACGGCCTTTGCCCGGCGCGGACACCAGGTCGCCGTTGTCGCGCCCAGCTACGGAATGCGGGATGTCCACCGGATCGAGGATAAGATCCATGTCTATCGCTTCTCCTCTTTTGAATGGCCGACTTATGAAGAACTGCGCATCGCCTTCCTGCCATTTCTGCCTTTCCGCCGCGTATTAAAACATTTTGACCCCGATATCATTCACATTCATTCACCAATCGTTCTCGGAAATATCGCGCAAATCCTGGCGGGTAGTCTGCGCAAGCCCGTGATCGCCACTAATCATTATATGCCGAGCAATATAAGCCACACGCTCTCATCCGACCCTATCCTGGGGAAGTCATTCCGGTATGTCTCATATAGCTACCTGGTGCATTTCTGCAACCGCTGCGAATACGTGACGGCCCCGACTCAGACCGCGCTCAATCTTCTTTACGAACACGGGCTGCGCGCCCCGGCCAGTGCTATTTCCAATGGCATTGATCTCTCCGCCTACCAGCCCGGCGCGCCCGATGAAACGGTGCGTCAGCGCCTCCAATTACCAGTAGATCGCCCCCTTATCCTGTCAGTCAATCGTTTGAGCCAGGAAAAGCGTATCGATGTGTTGATCGACGCGGCAGCGAAGATGCAAGAGCAAGCGCACATCGTGATTACGGGCGTTGGCCCGGCAGAAAGCGATCTAAGAGCGCAGGTGGACGCCCTAAACTTACAGGACGGGGTCACTTTTACTGGCTTCATCAGCGATAAAGATGTAATCTCCCTGTATCGCCTGGCGCGTATTTTCGCCATTCCATCTGAAGCTGATTTGCAAAGCCTGTCCACAATGGAAGCAATGGCCGTTGGCTTGCCCGTGGTAGCCGCCAATGCCTACGCGCTGCCCGAACTGGTGCATCATGAAGAGAATGGTTTCCTCTTCTCGCCTGGAGATAGCGATGAAATGGCCGGCTACCTCGATACGCTGCTGCGCGATGCGCCTCTGCGCAAACGCATGAGCGAGAAAAGCCTGGAAATCATTGCTCCACATGACAGCGCGCGCATCCTTGATAAATGGGAAGCTCTGTACCGGCGTCTCGTAAAGGAATTTGCAGAGGCGAAAGAACGCAAGCGTGATCTGCGTATGGCACGCAAGCGGAAGGGTTATTCTCGTCACGCAGCGCCACGCGTTCGTGTCGCGCGTGAGCCTAATAAAAGCGATCTGACTCTTGATAAGGGGCAGCTTGCAGACGAATAATTACAACTTTTTCATGAATTACTTCATGAATTGACACTGATTTAGCTTTCCCTTATACTTGCCCAAAAGCTGCTTCATAGAGCTTTTTGAATATTTTACCTGGGGATCAGCCGGATGAGGCATGAGACCGGGGAAAGGGGTTAAGCATGTTGCCGCTTGGCGAAGATCAACCCACCCCCATGTCAACATCAAATGCGGGCCGCAAAGGGGGAAGCGTGGTTCGCGACAAGTATGGTGAAGATTACTATCGAATTATCGGGAAGAAGGGTGGCTCCAAGCTCAAGGAGACGCGCGGGGCCGAGTATTATCGAGATATCGCCCGCAAAGGTGGCACAGCCAATATGGCCAAATATGGACCAGCACATTTCTCGGAAATGGGCAAAAAAGGCGGCAAAACCACCAAAGAGCGACAATCACCCGACTTCTATAGCCGGATTGGCAAGCTGGGAGGCTCTGCCCGGCGGCATAAGAAGATAGATTAGGTAGGATCACAATCATTTTATGCTGGATAAGGACGCTAAAAATGGCGTCCTTATCTTGTAGCAGCGATCAACTTGCCAGCATCGCGAGCAATTCCTCGGCATCCGGCAGAAAGCGACGCGGGGAAAGCACCTGGTGAGCCAGCCCGATGCGAAACGCTTCGCGCGCATCAATGGTCTCGCCCATCAGCAGCAGGCGCGTAGTGGCATTGAAACCGATCAGCGCGGGGAAATAAGCGGCAGCTACAGGTGGGAGGACGCCCAGGTTTATTTCTGGCAAGCCGAAGGTGGCGTTTTCATGGGCGATAACCGTGTCGCAGAGCGCCGCCAGTTCGCAGCCCCCACCAAGCGCGAAACCTTTGACAAGCGCAACGGTAGGGATTTGCTGCGCGCGCACTGCCTCAAACGCCGCGCAGTTATCATACACGGCGCGCAGCATCTCTTTTTCTCGCCCGTCAAGATGATCTTTGACATCTACCCCCACGCTGAATGCTCGTTCACCCGCCCCCATCACCACAATCAGGCGCGGCTTCTGCCTGGCAGCATCGCGCAGCGCGGCTGTTAGTTGATCGAGCATCTCAATCGAAAGGATATTGAGCGGTGGCCGGTCCAAGACCAGCCACAATATTTCGTTCTGTCGTCGAATACGTATATGCGACATATCACCCTATGAGCGATTTGCTACAGCAATTCAAGACATTTGTGTACCAGATTGTATGTTGCAGGGAGAGACAGTGTCAAGCACTATCGCCTCAACAGTAATCGCAATCCTAACAAGACTGCCAATCCCAGGAATACCCAGCCTGCCAGCAGTTGATGGGCGTTGGTGAGCAGGATGCCACCTCCCAGAGAGACGACAAAGGTAAAGAAGCTGGCCAGGACGCCGGTGCCCGCGCTATTGCCGTTAGTATGATTTCCGCCGTTACCCCGACGGCCGTTCCCGTTGCGGCGGGCGTGGCCTACCTGCACATTGGCATCTGTTTTGACTTCAATCTGACCTGTATCGAGTTTGATTATCACCTGCTCCAGCTCTTTGGGCAGTTTCAGCAGGATGCGCCCCGCTTCAAGCAACTGCATCAAGACGCTTTGAACGGTCTGTCCAATACCCTCTGCATCCAGGCCCAGGAATTTGCGAGCGTAGGGCGTGGCTACTTCGACGAAGTTGAAGTCCGGCGCGAGGCCGGTCGAGACTCCCACCAGCGTGCTGACGGCGCGGCCTGTGAAGGCAAACTGCGCGGGTATCTGGAATGGCTGCCCGTATAATAGCCTGCCCACGTCCTGAGCGACATCGGGAATATCCAGATCGCGCGCCTCGCCCAACGTCATGCCGTAGTATTGTTCCATCATGAGCGCCATGCCCTTTTCGATGGCGGCCATGTTCGCGCCCTCGCCGATGAAGCCCAGGCGCGCCAGGGCGTCCACCAGGGCACGCGAGTCGCGCGATACGAAGCTCAGGAAGAGGTCCTTCAACGACTTCTTCATACTTTTGGACAGGTTGCCCACCATGCCAAAATCGACAAACTCGATAACTGGCCCTTCGCCGGGTTGACCCTTCTTAACAAAAATGTTGCCCGGATGCGGGTCGGCATGAAAGAAACCAGCTTCAAAGAACTGGTAGAAGTATGTCTGCACCGTGCGTTTGGCCACTTCAAGCCGGTCGATGCCTTCGCTATCGAGCGTGGCATAATCGTTGATCTTGATGCCGTCGATCCATTCCAGCACCAGCACGCGGCGCGAGGTATATTCATCATAAATGGCGGGGATGTAGATAGTCGGGTCGTCCTTGAACATCTCCTTGAAGCGTTTGGCATTGGCCGCCTCAGTGATATAGTCAATCTCTTCGTAAGTGGTGCGCTTGAACTCCAGGTAGACGGCGTTGAGGTCGATGAATTCACTGGTATTGACGAAACGGTTAATCACCCAGATGACGAATTTGAGCGTATTCAAGTCGCTGCGCACCAGTTGCTCGATGTTGGGTCGCTGTACTTTGACGGCTACCGTTTTGCCGTTTGAGACAAGGACTGCTTTATGCACCTGGCCCAGCGAGGCGGCAGCCGTGGCTTTGCGCTCCAGGACGCTGAAGACTTCCTCGACTGGTTTGCCCAGTTCAGACTCGATGACCGATACGACGTGGCTGAATGGCGCGGGTGGCACCTCGTCCTGCAAAGAACTGATGGCGGCCAGCGCTTGCTCCGGCAGCAAATCGGCGCGCGCGCTGAGGAACTGTCCCAGTTTGATCATCAGCACACCAAGTTTGATGGCCGTGTGGCGAAATGCCACCAACACTTCGACCAGTACATCCACGTTTGGCTGCACCTCATTGTTACCACGCGCGCGCGCGCGCATAACCCGGCGGCGTTCCCGGTAAATGACCCATAGCGTCCAGAGCAACAGCCTGGAGACGCGAAAAAAACGGATGGCTTGCGAAAATCTATTTATGCCCGGTGTTTTGCGACTCATGTGTGTGTGAATACCTTTCCAATGCTCTCTACTAGCATATCATGTACGTTCCAGAGCATGCTGAGGTTTGATGTCAGGCCAGTAGGAACACCCACGAGATACATTGGTACCAGAAAGCAAGCAACCTGACACTCAAACGTCAGTAGAGTATAATAAGATATACACATTGGAATAAAATGATATAGTGCAACGAAGCGCCCATTTTTGGCGTCCTATATTCTAGGAGGAGAAGCTATGCTCGTCCTGAATGTCAGGCTGTGAGAGCGCAGACACTTTACTATAACTATTCACTGCATAAATGAATGATGGAGGTGTGCTTTGTCCGGTGTTCAGGTTAACCATTCTCCGGCAGTAGCTACACGCATGCAAGATATCTCCTCGTGGAAAGATGAGAACACTTCCTTACTGAACGCGAGAGAGAAAAAACGCTATTATAGACGTAAATTAGCTGTTAAAGCGTATTTCACGAGCGTAGACCCGCTGGACCAGATCGCTATGCGCTACCAAATCCCCCCCAAAATGGTGGGGAAGCTGGCGAGACGCTGCCTCGTTCTACACGAAGATGGCACGCCCTGGGGTTTTCGCGCCCTCTATCCAGGAGCGCAGGTGTTCGCCACTACTACACCCACGCCAGCGCAAGCAACGGTCGACGAACAACCAGATGCTACACGAGATGACGAGGAAGAGGATACCGCCAAACGCCGCGCAATCATCATTTCCCAGGAGACTCCAGCATCCCAGGAAGTTCTGCCTGAAAGGGTTGAGGCCGAAGAGCACGTCCCCATCGAGGAAGACATTCCAACGGAGCTACAGCCGCCGTCTGAAGATAAACCAACGTCCTCTATCCTTGAACTGCCGCACGAGGATGATTTCAGTCTTATTGTGCGCGGGCAGTTGTTACCGGCTCCTGTCGAGAAAAGGTTCATCCCACTCACTCGTAAGACCGTTATTGCGCAACGCTCGATACGCAGGCACTGGGTGCGCAGCGGTGAGCGCGCGCGCAAGCGCAGCGTTCATCGTATGGTTGGACTTGTGGTGGTGGCTGTGATATTACTGTCCCTGCTGATTCCGATCGGCATGGGCATCGCGGCTTACAGCGCCTACACCTCGATCAAAGGCGTCGCATTGGACGGCGTGGATCAGTTGATGAATGTGAAGACCCTGCTGCCCGTCTCGAAAAGCGATCCGCTGGCTGCGCTCGACCCGAATAAATTACAGCAGGCCAACCTTAAATTGAGCCGGGCGCAAGGTGACTTCTTGAAACTGCAACAGCTGGTTGATCGCCCGGATATCCAGAATGCTATCCAGCAATACGCGCCGCAGTTTGGTAGCAAGCTAGGTATGGCGCGGCACCTGGTACAGGTGGGCATAGATGTTACGCGTATGGGCAACGAGTTAATCGGAGTGGCCATGCTGGGAGCAGGTATCCTGCATAGTTCGCCGCTTGCCACAGGCTCGACCAGGCCGCTCATCACCGCCAATGACATCTCCAACATAGAGGGGGCTATGCTGCACACCCTCTACTATATTAATGACATTAAAACGCAGATGAGCCAGGTTTCACTGAACCAATTGCCCATCAGTACATCCCAGCAAAAGTTGATTGCATCGGCTATGACACTGCTACCTAAAGTGCAAAGCTACATCGAACAGGGGCAGGGACTGATCGGCATCGTGTCCTGGTTGCTGGGTATCGGGCAGGGACGCCATTTCCTGATCCAGACGATGGATAGCGCGGAACTACGACCGGGCGGCGGCTTCACGGGTCAATACGGCGTCATGTCCATCCAAAATGGGCGTCTGTCGCCATTCACGTTACAAGATGTGACTGAACTTGACTACAACGGAAACGGCTACGAGCTAGGCCGCCAGGCTCCTCCACAATATCTTAGTTGGATGAATTTTGGGAGCTTTGGACTGCGCGACTCCAACCTGTCAGCTGACTTTCCCACGACCGCGCAGCTTGCAATGCAGGTCTTCCAGCAAGAAGGCGGCGGGCCGGTCGATGGAGATATTGCCTTCACTCCCCTGGTTATTGAGCACGTACTGGGTATTACAGGCCCAATCAAAGTGCAAGAGTATAACGAGATCATTACAGCACAGAACCTGCAAGACAAGCTGCATTATTACCAGCAAAATCCTGTCGCTATCGCGCTGCAACGCCAGAAAACAGGGACCAATAACGCTGCCACACGCAAATCATTCACTTCGCTGCTGGGCACGCTGCTGCTGGCTAAGCTGCGCTCGCTGCCCGTCAAGACGCTTCTGAAGATCGTACAGAACGCCGAGAAAGATATTCAATCACGCGACCTGGAGATTTACTTCGCCAATCCGCAAGCCGAGGCATGGTTGGTGCAGCACAACTTTAGTGGCGCCATGAGTACATTCAGCAATGAAGACGGCTTTATGGTGGTACAGTCAAATATCAGCATCAGCAAAGCCAGCCAGTATGTCCAGACGACAGAGCAGGACAATATCGTGTTGGACGCGCAAGGCGGAGCCACTCATAACCTGACCATCACGCTTAACTACCAGCAAAAAGGGCCGGTCTATGGCTACGATACCTACGCCGATTATATTCGAGTCTACGCTCCGGCCAATGCCCAGTTGTTAGGCGGTGATGGCTTTGATACGGGACAGGCGTTGTGTGTGCCTACCAGTACCGGTAGTGGGAACAACAGCGCGCCACAATCAGGATGCGGGCAGTATGCAAATTCTTCTCCCAGCAATGCTCGTTATTGTCCCAATGGAGACTACAATCTTGGGCAGCGCGGTTGGGTATCAGGCAAAGGTTTCATCAACTGGCCTGTTGACAGCCTGGGCGCACCTACCGAACTGAGCAGCGACCTGCCAGGGCGCGCCATGTGGGGAGGACTGACCGAGACGCCCAAGAACTGCATTTCCTACATCTCGCTTTCGTGGTATGTGCCAAACGCGGTGAAAAACGTAGCAGGTCAGCCACACTATGCTCTCCTGGTGCAAAAGCAGGGCGGTTACATGCCGATAGTGCAGATCAGCATTGATACCAGTGCGCTGAAAGGCGTCAAGCCCTATAATTTCCAGGGCGATATCTCCGCCGACAGATTATTCTCCCTGCCGGTTGTCAAAAAATAAAAATTTTACAACTTCTTGATGGTTTTCTGATCTTTTTGCAGTACCGTGTACTTTAATGGTAATGATAAGATGCTGCGTTCGCACGCGTGGAGGCGAACGCCGACAGGTTCATCTATGAGACTACTGGTCATCGAAGACGAACTGGATATTGCTCACGCGCTCGTCAGAGGATTGAAGCGCGAAGGGTACGCCGTGGACGTGGCCTATGATGGGAAACAGGGCTGGAGGCTGGCCGAAATCAACGAGTACGACCTTTTAATACTCGACCTTCATCTCCCTGAGATGGACGGGCTTGAAGTCTGTCGCCGCCTGCGTGCCAACCAGCACCTACACGAACCCGATAAATCGAGTCCCTATATTTTGATGCTCACGGCGCGCAGTCAGCCTCATGAGCGTGTGATTGGACTCGATTATGGAGCAGACGATTACCTGGTGAAGCCTTTCCATTTTGCTGAATTATGCGCCCGTATTCGCGCCCTGCTGAGGCGTGATCTGCGCGCGCGCGCGCCGCTATTGCAGTATCAAGACCTGAAACTTGATCCTACCGCGCGCATTATCTGGAAAAACAACCGGCACCTGGAGTTAACGAGCAAAGAGTACGGCATCCTTGAATACCTGCTACGTCACCAGGGCGAGGTTATCAGCCAGGAGACCCTGTTAGAACACGTATGGGATATGCAGGTCAATCCGCTCACCAACACCGTGCGCGTGCATATCAACTCACTGCGGCGCAAGTTGCAAGATACCACGTACATTGAAACCGTCATCAATCAGGGCTACCGCCTGGGCATCGCGCCTCTGCCAGGTTGCGTGGAGGAGGTTGCAACGTGAACTGGCCAGGAAAACCCTTTATCTGGCTGTGGCAACAACTGAAGAGACGGTTCACATTGCGCATGCGCCTGGCATTGTGTTCAGCCGGCCTGGCTTTGATTGTGAGCTTCGCGCTGGTGCTCTTTATCAACACCATCGCGCTGAGCACATTTCCCAGGATTATCCGCGTCACTCCCACATTTCTGGTCAGATTAGAGCAGCATCCTCAAAGCATCAGTGTCTCAAAAAATGGTACATACCTGCTTTCCA
>Ga0307374_10012345_pt1 | contig 11993 bp, 7 predicted proteins | sample OX3MG_FD_202532 | JGI IMG/M metagenome (GOLD analysis project Ga0307374, IMG submission 202532) | Soil microbial communities from Risofladan, Vaasa, Finland - OX-3 | ecosystem: Environmental > Terrestrial > Soil > Coastal area > Acid sulfate soil | place: Finland: Risofladan, Vaasa | collected...
TGTATGAATGCGATGGGAAATAATCCTGCAGAAAATACGGATAATGCTTCTATACTTTTGAAATATGAAAACGGCAGCACAGGAGTGATCAATTATTTTTCCAATGGTTCTAAATCCTATTCGAAAGAAAGAGTAGAAGTTTATTCGCAAGACAGAACATTGATTATGGATAATTACAGGGTTACCACAGGATACGGATTTAGAGGTTTCACTAAGTTGAAAACCAAATTGGATAAGGGGCACAATGAACAATTCGCTTTGCTTACCAAAAGTATTACAAGCGAGGAGCCATCATTAATTCGCTTTGATGAATTGGTAAATACAACAAGAGCAAGTTTTGCTGCGATAGCGAGTTTGAAGGAGAGGAGGTGGGTGGATTTGTAGATTTAAAAATACGTGAGTATGAGGCATGGAGGATGTACTTATGTGGTAACCAATAAAAACAATACAGTTATTTATGTATGTGTTACTTCACTTTTGAGAGCAAGAATATGGGAACATAAATCGAAATTTTATCCTAAGAGTTTTACCGCGAAATATAACTGTGATAAAATAGTTTGATATGAATGTTTCTCAAGTATTGATGAAGCTATTGATAGGGAAAAACAACTAAAAGGCGGAAGTAGGAAGAAGAAAGAAAATTTAAGAATTGATAAGAATCCCGATTGGAAAGATTTATGGGAAGAGATACAGGATTTGTAGATGGAAACGTCAGCACGTCCCTTCCGTCATTGCGGGGAGCCTCATTAATTTTTATTCATTACTAAGATGGTATGGCGACGCGGTAATCTTTTGAGTTGAAAATGTAAACATTAAGGTAAGAATACTTTCTTCCAATAGATGAGATTGCTTCGACGCGTGAGTTAATTATAATTTGAAGTTTGTTTATGCGCTTCGCAATGAGGGTTAATAAAAAGGCTTCTTCTTCCAATAGATGAGATTGCCCGCCTGCTGCGCTATTCGGACAGGCTTCGACGCGCGACCTTTATAATAATTGTATGAGCGTCTCGCAATGACGATAAAAAAGTAAGTATGAAAATAGACTTAATAGCCGGGGCACGCCCCAACTTTATGAAGATTGCTCCTATTATTGAAGCAATAGAAAAAGCTTCAAAAGAAGAGAAAAATATCAGCTATCGTTTGGTACATACCGGCCAGCACTATGATAAGAAAATGAGTGGTAGTTTTTTTGAAGAACTGGGCATTCCTGAACCGGATATCAACCTGGAGTCGGGGAGCGGCACTCAGGCTGAACAGACCGCTACCATTATGACACGCTATGAAAAAGTATTAATGGAAGAAAGGCCCGACCTGGTTTTGGTTGTTGGTGATGTAACCTCTACAATGGCATGCTCCATTACAGCTAAAAAACTAAATAATATAAAAGTAGCGCATGTGGAAGGTGGAATCCGATCAGGAGACCTTACAATGCCTGAAGAAATAAACCGTATGGTAACTGATGCCATCACTGATTATTTTTTTACCACTTCCGAAACGGCAAATGAAAATTTGCGCAAAGCCGGAATAGCAAATGAGAGGATTTTTTTTGTTGGCAATACCATGATTGATACTTTACTAAAAAACCGATCTAAATTTTTAGAACCACCTGTTTGGGAAGATTTAAAATTAGAAAATGGAAAATATATTGTAATGACTTTACATCGCCCGGCCAATGTAGATGAAGAAGGGAAATTAAAAAATTTGATCCGGGAAATTATTAATAATAGCCATGATTTGCCATTGGTATTTCCTGTTCATCCAAGAACTGCTAAAATTCTTGAACATTTGGGAATGGTTCATCCAAAATTGCACACCATAGAACCTTTAGGTTATCTCGAGTTTAATTATCTCGTAGAACATGCCAAAGCAGTAGTTACCGATTCCGGTGGCATTACCGAAGAAACTACAGTAATGGGCATTCCCTGTATGACGTTAAGGGATAATACCGAACGGCCTGAGACCATCACAATGGGTACTAATGAATTATTAGGAACTAATCCCCGTTCTATAAAGCCCGCTATGGAAAAATTATTTTCAGGAGAATGGAAGCATGGAAGTATTCCAGAATTATGGGATGGATATACTGCGGAGAGGATAGTAAAGCATTTATTGAATTTCAAAATTTAATGAATTAAGCTGAAATTTTATTTATACAGAAAGTATTTTTGCAAAGCAGGTTTTTAATTATAAATTTGTTAATTATTTTTTAAACATAAATTTTATTTCTCAGATAGGTGTTTAGTAGTTTAAGCTCTTAACTAAAATAAATCTTTATTTTTTAATCATCTTTATTTCCATAGTAAATAAAACCCCCTTTATGAAAAAACAATTTTACTCACAAAAGCTTTCTTTAAAATCCGGTGAAATTTCTTTTAATGTGAAATTTAAGAGTTGGCTAATAGCCTTAATGGCTTTACTCATTTCACTTGTTAGCTTGAATAGTAATGCTCAAACGATTACTAATGTTGCTATATCACCTACTGTTTTTTGCCCGGGTTCAAAAGTTTCCATTTCCTTTACGGTAACTAATGGAAGTGGGATTTCCAATTATTTTACCAGTTCAACGCAGTATACGATTTATCTAACTAATGCCTTGGGCACAAATTTTGGAGCTCTGTTTACGTCGCGATCACCTTCGGCACCACCCCCTGCGGCTGATGGTGGTACAGCAGTCATGACATTTAGCAATTTAACTGCTCCTACAGCTTCTGCAATACCTGCCAGTAATGCATATAGAATTTCGATTAGTTCTGATGCTCCCAGTATTCCTGTAAATTCAGGCACTAACGTATCTGCACCTTTTACAGTAAATGCAATTCCAACAATAAGCTATTCCAAGGTATTTGCCAGTTGCCAGGGAAATAATGGGTCAATTAATGTAACAGCCAGTGGTGGAGCTTCACCATATACTTATACATGGACAGGTTACCCGACAGCTAGTAGTTATTCAGGAAGTACTCCGGCAATTACAAATTTACCAGTTGGTGATTATACTATAGTTGTTAAAGATAATAATGCATGCACTGCTACTGTTTTGGGTATTGCCATTAGGCAGGCACCACCAGTTTCTGTAGGGATAAGTGAAAATATCCCCACTTGTGCTGGGAATGATGGTTCTATAAGCGCTTTTAGAATTGGCGGAGTTTATGATGGAATTAATGCAATACAATATAATATTAATGGTGGGACATATCAAACATCTGGTATATTTAATGGGTTAACTGCAGGTAATTATACTGTAACTGCGAAGGATTCAAAAGGATGTATTGGATCAGTTTCTGTTAATCTGCCTGCAGATACACGGCCAGCACCCTCGGTTGGATACCAAATTACCGAACCAGGATGTGCAGATAATGACGGGACAATTACGGCATATAGGGTTGGAGGGGTTTACGATGGAATACATCCCATCCAATTAAATATTGATGGTGGTGCATATCAAACGGTGGATGCAACTAGTCCTTTATCTTTATTTAGTGGTTTATCTGCCGGAACTCACACTGTAACCGTAAAAGATTCAAGAGGTTGTACAGGAAGTGTAGCAGTAACTTTAACTCAGGCAGCCCCACTTATATTTACATCTAATGGTTATAATATAAATGTAAGCGCCTGCGGTGGGGGAAGTGATGGAGCAATTGTAGCAACTGTTTCTGGGGGTGTGACCGCATATACTTATACATTGAGTGGGGGGGGTGTTCAACAAGGAGTTTCTTCATTACAAACCTTTGGATTTACCGGACTTCTACCAAATACAGCATATACAGTAACCGTAACAGATAGTAAAGGATGCAGTATCTCTAAAAGTGTTACACTAATACAGGAACCTGCGCCAACTGCAATTGCCAGTTACCTGGGGAATGCAACCTGCATGGGGGGAAATCAGGGCTTTATCACTGTGGGACACACAGGTGGGGTACCGGGCTACAACTACAGTGATAATGATGGGACCACCTGGCAAAGTAGTTACAGGTTTTTAAATTTGTTTGCGGGAAAATATAATATAATGGTCAAAGATTCGAAGGGTTGTACCAGTGCCCAGGTTCCGGTAACTATAGCTGATGGAACCGGAAGTTGCACGTCAGGCGGAAGAATTGGTAATATAACCAATAGTAAATCTGAAGATATTGGAAATATTAGTGGTGAAAGCGACAATCTTACTAAATCCATGTTGAATTCTTCATTAATTATAAATTCTTATCCTAATCCTTTTGCTTCAGGATTTACTTTAGATGTAAAAGGAAATAACCAGGATAAAATATTGATAACTGTAACTGATGTGTTAGGAAGAAGAATGTACCAGGAAGAAGGTAGTGCCAATCAACAATATAAATTAGGAAGTAACCTTAAGAATGGATTTTATATAGTGCAGGTAACACAGGGGTCTAATATTCAAACTATCAAGATTGTTAAAGAATAGCAATAAAAATAATAATTTAAGATAGAGCCATAGACCCGTCTCCTTTTGTAAAGATGTATTCCGCCCCAAAACCATCTTTAACTTAATGACATTGCCCGATTGCTCTTGTTCGTTCGGACGGCGATGGTCTGGTCAGAAGAAGACATAGTGAGGCAGGGTTTGTTTACTGTTCGGGTTTTTGAAATAAAAAAGAATTAGAATTGGGTAAGCTTGTTCGCAAGCAAATATAGAAGTGGGTATTATTTATATTGCTCAATTCCATAGAAATTTTTGGTGGGTAGAGCATGTCAGAAGAAAAAGCATGAAACATTCCGTAGGAATAGGAAGGCTTGGTGCATTATTTATTTTATGTTTCTGCCCACCAGAGGTGCCTAATGGCACAATTAGAAAACTTCCGAAAAACAATTCGGAATTGACATTGCGAACTGAACGCTTAATTCTAAAAAAGTATTTTGAAAATAATTAAAAATAATTACCATATATTTACGATTGAATTACGTTTATGCTTATTTTTATGACTTGATTTTTTGGGTTTTATACATTATGACAAAAGTAAATCACTGTCCATATCCTTTCTAATTCCTGGTTTCATTCATCCATGCCCGTTATTTTTTTTAGTTTTTAACATTCTAAATTTATAATCATGATGAATTCTTTACAAATCCGAAAAAGCAGGATAAGGGAATTTATTCTATTATTCCCGGTTTTAATGTTTACCTGCATTTTGCAGGCACAAACCATTACTAATGTTGCAGTATCACCTACCTCTTTTTGCCCGGGATCGAAAGTTTCAATTTCTTTTACCGTAACTAATGGAATTGGGAGTTCCAATTATTTTACAAGTTCAACGCAGTATGAGATTTATATAACTAATGCCTCCGGCAATAATTTTGGAGGTCTTTATGCCTCTTCTTCACCTACTGTACCACCCTCAGTTGATAAAGGTTCAGTAACGATAACATTTAGTAATTTAACTGCTCCCTCAGCTGCTGCATTACCTCCCAGTACACTATATAAGGTTTCAATTGGTGCAAATGTTCCCTTTATTGCTGCAAATTCAGGCACTAATATAGCGCCTTTTACCATTGCGTATCCTACAGTAAATTATTCAGAGGTACCTGCCAGTACGTGTCATGGAGGTAATGATGGTTCAATTACTGTTACGGCCAGTGGAGGAAATTCTCCCTATACTTATAGCTGGACAGGTGTAAATGGGTTTACTGCAAACACTGCTTCCATTAGTAACCTGGTTTTAGGCGATTATAATGTGGTTGTTACTGATAATAGTCTATGTAGTACCTCGATTACCGACATTAATATCGGAATGGCAGATCCACTTGGTGTAGGCATACTTCAGATTACCACACCGACTTGTAGAGGGAAAAAGGATGGTTCTATAAGTGTTTACAGAATTGGTGGTGTAGATGATGGAATCAATCCAATTCAATTTAAATTAGATGGTCATAAAACCAGACCTTATCAAACGAGCGGCATATTCAGTGGCCTATCTAAAGGGAAATATACGGTTACCGTAAAAGATTCAAAAGGATGTACAGGGATACTTGCAGTAAAGATAGATAAGGGACCGGTTTGTAAAAAGGGAGATAATGATAATAATAATAGTGAAAGCCAAATAGGAACAATGAATGTGAATACTAAATCATTATTCAATTCTTCTTTAAGGGTACAGGTTTATCCTAACCCGTCCGCTTCTTCATCTGATTTCACTTTGAATGTTGAGGGAAATAGTACAGATAAGGTTTCGATAATTGTAACGGATGTTTTAGGCAGGAGGCATTTACAGGTGCATGGAAATGCTAACCAGCAATATAAACTTGGTAGCAGCCTTAAGCCGGGTATATACGTTGTTCAGGTAATGCAGGGGGCTAATATTCAAACTATCAAGATTGTTAAAGAATAGCAATAAAAAAAATAATTTAAGATTAGTGAGACCACCCAAAGGGTGGTCTCTTTTTGAAAGATTATAGCAATTCTTTTTAATTGCCATCCTCAATAATTTTCTGTTTAATTTTTTCGATTTCAAAAAAATGATTCCCGGTTTTATAAAATTCCAATTAGTTAATAATTTTAAAATACCTAAATCAGAATTAGTAAATGCAACTTCAACTAAAAATGAAAACTAACTTTAGATTATCCATTATCGCTTTTATAGTCATTTTTTTTTTATCGTCATTTAAAAAAAATGAAAAGATTATTTTGTCTCCTTCAAGCACCATAATTGTAGGCGTAAAAAATTATCCAATTGGCGTGAGGTATTTATATACGTGGCTTAATAAAATATACAATACGGAAGCAACTTCTAATAAAAACTTTTCAGTATTGAGAGAATACAGTGAATTAAGAAGCGATAAGGATACCGCAGGAAAAATAGTTATTTCGGTTGGTGATACTCATTTTAGTAATAATGAAGATGTAAAAAACTTACCCCCCTATTCATTTATTATTAAAAAGAAAGGCAACCTTATTATTATAAGGGGAACTGATGATATAGGTACGAACCTGGGAGTTTCCTATTTTTTAGATCATTATTGCGGTGTGAGATTTTACCTGCCCGGAGATCTATTTACAACCATGCCCAGGGAACATACCATTACATTACCCACAACTATTGACGTTGAGAGAAGCCCGTTTACAGAGAATATAACCAGCACCGGCTTCTCCGGAACTGGTGATCCTAATCATCCACACGATATTCTTCAATGGGATTACTATTGGGCTCAGATGAATGGATTAGTCAGAACTAATTGGGGATCATTTCAACATACCATGAGTGAAATATTCTATGATAGCACGATCATGAAAAATTACCCGGAAATTTATCCGTTGATCAATGGTAAACGTTATTTCCCAAAGTCTGCAAATGACCAGAGATTTGAACCAGATTTTGCCGAACCGCATTTAGTAGATGCCTCGATTTATGCTGTCGTAAAATACTTTAAAGCCAATCCGGGTATTGATTATATGGCTTTCTCAGTAATGGATGGAGGCGGATACCCCAAAGAAGGGAAGATGGGGAAGTTTCTTGCTAATTATCCTCAAACACCGGCTGGGCAAGTACAAGGATATACCGATGCAAATGCAAAATTCTTGAACAACTTAGCTGCAAGATTACCAGGTGAATTAGTAAAAAATGGGATTAAGGGCAAGAAGACAATAGCTTATATCGTTTACAGCCAGGTGAGAAATATCCCCAATTTTAAATTAGTGCCTTCTATATTACCCATTACAGTATGGCATTTGAGTAATGGACTGGCGAATAGTTTTTACTTACCCCATGGAGCCTTAAGTAAATGGGCAAAAGTAACTTCAAATATAGGAAATGATGATTGGGCAGAAGGCAAAGGTTTTATTTATCCGAGAATTTATACTACAATTCTATCTAAATATTTAAAAAAGATAAAATCTGAAAAATTAAATTTTAAATATGCTCACATTGAAGCGTATCCTAATTGGGCGTTAGATGGTCCAAAATTATATGAGATGGGGAAAATTTATTGGAACCCCGATATAAATATAGATTCTTTGCGCGCTCAATTTTGTAAGGATATGTTTGGAAATGCTTCTTCAGAAATGCATGACTACTTTAATACTGTTGAACAAATAAGTACATGGCTCAACAATCATACTGACTTACCCACCCACCTATTTAATTACATGGGTCAGTTATCTTTAGATGACGAAAGAATGTCGATGGTTAAGCGAGCAAGACAATTTTTAGATGAGGCAGCAGAAACAAAGGGAGCAACAGATGATGAGAAAAAAAGAATTGATTTTTTTTCAAAAGGATTTAAAATTTCAGAAGGATTTTTTAACCTATATAATTCCAAAGTTGTGGATACCTCTCAAGTGAACGAATTCAAAAGTTATTTAAAAAATACTGTTGCAGGAAACCAAAGGTTGCTGAATGTGGCTAGTGATAAGAATTTCGTAACAGAAATGGATAATTTGATTGATCAGATAGTGAAAGGGAAGAAGTGAGATGGAAGTTTTATAGTCCATAGTTCATAGTTTGAAGTTGGAAGGTTTATGGTTCATCCGGTCAGGACGCTCTGTTCCCCGGTCTGAACGATATGAATGATGTGAAAGTATGAAAATGCTACAATATGGTTCGTGGACACGAATCATTTCTGAGGTTTGGTTTAAAAAGAGTTTTTATAAATGATTGGAAGAATAAAAAACGGGTTGAATCTTCTCAAGAATATGGGTTGGCATTACACCACATTTCGTATAAAGCATGAATTGTTGAGAAGAACAGGAATCTTAAAGAAAAAATTTCCGGTTAACCCTGCATTCAAAAAGTATATCAGTTTAAAACAATGGGAAAATCAAAACGTAAATTTCTTTTTCAAAAACAGGGAATCATTATCATTTCCAAAAAATCCAACTTCTGAAATCAAAGAAAGATTTCAGAAAATAAAAGAAGGAAAATTTATCTTTTTCAATAGTATCGAATTTAATATTGGCAAGGACTATGACTGGCTGACAAATCCCGATACAGGATTCAAATATGATATCAACAAACACTGGACTCAGATTGCGGATTTTTCAAAAGAAGCCGGAGATATAAAATATGTATGGGAAAAATCAAGATTTTCTTATTTGTATGATGTTATTAGATACGATTTTCATTTTAACGAAGATTGTTCTGAATTTGTTTTTTCAGAAATTATATCATGGATAAACGCAAATCCAATAAATTGCGGCCCCAACTATCGCTGTAGCCAGGAGACTTCTTTGCGGGTGTTGAACTGGACTTTTGCTTTGCATTATTATCGCGACTCGTCATCTCTTACGGATGAAGTTTTTGATAAAATTCAGTTTGCTATTTACTGGCAAATACATCATGTTTTTAAGAATATTAATTTTTCAAGAATAGCAGTAAGGAATAATCATGCGATAACTGAGACTCTCACTTTGTATTTGATTGGAATATTATATCCTCAATTTCCCGGCACCAAAAAATGGAAAGAAAAAGGAAAGTCATGGTTTGAAAAAGAGATCGGGTATCAAATTTATGAAGATGGAACTTTTCTTCAGTTCTCCATGAATTATCATCGGATAGTAATTCAATTGCTTACCTGGGCCATTGTTTTGGCTGAAAAAAATAATGAATCATTTTCACCTGTTGTTTATGGCAGAGCTAAAAAATCTCTTCAGTTTTTGAGGACTTGTATGATTGATGAAAACGGGAATTTGCCTAACTACGGCGCTAATGACGGGGCGCTCTTTTTTAAGCTAAATGATGGAGCCTACAGAGACTACCGGCCATCCTTAGACGCTTTGGCAGTTGCATTAAAAATTGATCTTTCATTTCCGGAAAAGTATGAAGACTTTAATTGGTATGGTTTGGGAAAAAAAACAATGAATCATTGGACGCCAACTATGGGAATTCATTCATTTGATGAAGGAGGATATTATATTTTTCGCGAAGCGGATTCACTTACATTTATAAGATGCGGTAATCATAAAGACCGTCCTTCGCAGGCTGACAATCTGCATTTGGATGTTTGGTACAAAGGACAAAATATTTTATTAGATGGAGGAAGTTATAAATATAATACCGATGAAAAAATCTCTCGGTATTTTATGGGAACCGCTTCGCATAATACAGTGATGCTGGATGATTTTGACCAGATGGAGAAGGGAGCAAGATTTATCTGGTACAATTGGAGCCAATGTAAAAATGTATTTTATGAAGAGACAGGAGATAGCTATAATTTCAGAGGGTCTGTCTCCGCATTTAATCATGTATCGAAGCATATTATTCATGAAAGGGAAATAATTAAAAGAAAGAATAATCCTGAATGGAAAATTAAGGATAGAGTTATTAATAAGCCTTCAGGTATTTCTATGAAACAATTATGGCATTTGCCTATGGATCATTTTCCAATTATATGGAAAAGTGCAACGGGAAATAATGAAGAAATTTTCCCAGAAAAATCAGAAGGCTATGTTTCAGAATTGTATGGTAAAAAAGAACCTTGCGAAATGATTATTTTTCAAACAAAGGGAGATAGAATTGTTACTGAATTTGAAATTGAATAAGCTAAAACACTTTAGGGACACGGGTCACGGCGTCGCCCTTGGGAGTCCCAATAGCTATCGGGAAGGGGTAAGGCTTTACAGTCTGGCAAAGGCTTTCATACATTAAGTCCGACAACAATGTTTTGTAATCTCTTTACCATTTGGTATTAATTTATGAAAATATTACTCTTACACCAGTATTTTTTAGAAGAAGATGATTCCGGCGGATCAAGATGGAATGAAATGGCCAAAGTTTGGGCCGATGAAGGTAATGAAGTAACTGTGTTGGCCGGAATGATACATGCGAATGGGTCTGAAAAAAGAACTGAGTATAAAAAAAAATATTTTGTTCAGAAAAGACAGGGCGCTGTTAATGTGTTGCGTTGCCATGTATCTGAATCCTACAATAAAAGTTTTGCAGGACGACTGTGGGGTTATTTTTCTTTTATGTTTTCTTCTATGTGGGCCGCACTATTTAAAACAAAAGGGAAATTTGATGTGGTACTCGTTACATCCCCCCCTTTGTTTATAGGATTTAGTGGATATATAATTTCAAGATTAAAAAGAGTTCCTCTTGTTTTTGAAGTTCGTGATCTTTGGCCTGAATCGGCAATTGATACCGGAGTTTTGAAAAACAGGACAATTATTAAAATAGCTTTTTGGTTTGAGGGATTTATTTATAAAAAAGCAAAGCTGATCAATGTACTTACACCGGCATTTTACAATACTTTGAAAAATATAAAACATGTCCCGGAACAAAAATTGATAATGATACCAAATGCTTCTGATTTTGATTTGTCAGAAGAACTATTACAAAATTTTGATAGAGAAAATTTTCGTGAGCAAATGGATTTGGATGGAAAGTTTGTGATCACTTATGTAGGTGCTCATGGTGTTGCGAATCATTTGCAGCAGATTTTAGATGCAGCAAAAAAATTGGAAGATACCAATGTTTTGTTTTTATTAATTGGGCAAGGGATGGAAAAAGAAAAATTAAAAAAAACGGTCTCTGAAATGAAGTTGACGAATGTTCGTTTTATAGACTCAGTTCCGAAAAAAGATGTGTTTAAATATATTTTGGCTTCAGAGATGGGCGCCTCTGTTTTAAAGAAAGTGGATACTTTTAAAACAGTGTATTCCAACAAAACATTTGATTACATGAGTTGTAAAAAGCCTGTGTTAATGGCTATTGATGGAGTTTCAAGAAAATTAGTGGACGATGCTCATTGTGGTATATATATAGAGCCGGAAAATATAGAAGAATATGATAAAAATATCCGTTTGTACTTAAATGATAATGAAAGACTAAAAAGAGAAGGGGATAATGGTTATGCTTACGCGAAAAAGAATTTTGACCGTAATGTACTTGCCAGGAAATATATACAAGAAATAAAGTATAAGGTACTATGAATTTCTGCAAACAGAAATAAACCCTTTGGGGAAAGAGCAGGAGTATTCATTAATTTTATAGTATGAAATTTAAAGATAAGTTTTCCGAGCATTATGCGGATTTTTTATCAGGCCAGTATGA
>Ga0307374_10012346_pt1 | contig 11993 bp, 28 predicted proteins | sample OX3MG_FD_202532 | JGI IMG/M metagenome (GOLD analysis project Ga0307374, IMG submission 202532) | Soil microbial communities from Risofladan, Vaasa, Finland - OX-3 | ecosystem: Environmental > Terrestrial > Soil > Coastal area > Acid sulfate soil | place: Finland: Risofladan, Vaasa | collected...
ATGAAATGCAGCAAGCGTGGGATGAGGTAGCCAAGCTACTTGACGAGATGACGTTCATTCTCGTCGAAGTTGGTATACCGGAGCATCAGGTTAAGATGCCACGGCAACTTACGGAGGCGGAGCAAACACTCCCGGCCGATCCTTTGCGAATCCCGTCTGATACATATGTCAGGGCATTTGATTGGCTTCACAATTTGCGAATCAGTGATGTGTATGCGGGCGTTCTCAAAGCGAAAGCTTTGGTGCCCCAGCACATTTGGGATATGTACAAGCTTCAGGAGCTTCGCGGCTTGCAGGAGCAAATCCTACTTGACACCGCGCAGCGGAAACTTCGCAAACTGTGGAAGCTCAACCGACCAACATTTTTTGGGAGAATCTACAAACATGTCGAAGAAGAAACAACCGACGCTGACCCAAATTCGGGCAACCCTTCGGGAGTGTGCGTTCGATCCGAGGGAATCGGGTCCGATGCGTGCGATTGTGGAAACGGACAGTCTTAGCTACTTGCGTGATCGGGCGATGGAATTCTTGCGCAGCGCGGAAGAAGCGCCGAATCGTGTGGAGTATGGTGATGCACTCAGGAGTGCCATTTCGTTGCTCGCCTTGGAATTAGTCAAAAATGGCCACATACCGCCCGGTCTTCGCAAGACCAGCAAAGGGCCAATGAAAATTGGTGGCCCCGGTATCCCAAATTTACAAGATGGAAATGCTTTCTGATGGAAATGACGGACGCAGAACGTCGGATTATGGCCTACTGGCAAAATGAGCAATATCGCGGACAACTCCCCGTTGCCACGATTCGCTGCCAGAGCCATAATCCGACGTGTGGGGATGAACTTCAATTTGATATTACTATCACCGATGGAATAATTTCACAAATCCTATTTTCGGGCGAAGCTTGCGTCTATACGTTAGCGGTCGCGGCAATGCTCGCTGAAGCATTGCACGGAAAACCGACGACTACCGAAATTGATGTACTTGAGTTATTTGGAATTCCTATTAGCACAAATCGGAAAGAATGTGTCATCTCCCCTTACCGAGAAATCAAAAAATGTATTTCTTCCATTGGCCGGATGGTATTGTAACCTTCCAGGAAATACCTCCTACTGATGATCAACTCAAAATCACCGGTCTTTCTGTATTCTACTATGATGATTGGTGCCTTTATCAAGTGTTCGCCGTCGATGACATGCGACCGTACCGAGAGAATTTCATCGTGCCGGAAAACGCATTTGAATTTGGCTTGCCGAAGATACGCTTCAGCCACAGTACCGAAGGTACTGTTGAGATTCCGAACGTGTTCGCCCAGCGCCGCAAGCCGCCGAAGTTGCCACGGCTAGTGGCTAGCAGCTACGTGCCCCGGCCCAACATAGGATGGGTACAGTGATAGTGCATACCGATACACAAACGATTCCCGATTTCCAACCTGGCGACGTGCTCATTTTCGATGAAACGGGCGCCGGTATGTTCTATTTTCCGAGCCAGGGATTTGCGGATGCCCATGCCCTTCTAACAAAGGTGATGGAACGTGAACAAGCCCAACATCAAAGCGAAGCGGGGACCGGAGCGCCAGATTCAGGACGACCTGATTGCGTTCCTGAAAATCCGTGATTGGTTCGTTTTTGAGACACATGGCAATATGTATCAACGGGGCCTTCCTGATTTGTATATTGCCAAACGTAGCTTTGGTCCACGGTGGATTGAAGTGAAGAATCGCGATAAATTTAACTTTACTGGTGCCCAACTCGAAACTTTTCCGCTAATGCAGGCGGCAGGTGTTGGTATTTGGATTTTGACAGCCGCCAGTGAATTTGAATATTCAAAGTTATTCAGGCCGCCAAACTGGTACACTTTTCTTGATAAAGCAACACTATGAAGAAATGTCATTTACGCCATAATACTGGAATCATTCGTGGCCTATTGTGCTCTATCTGTGGTAAAATGAAACATGAGCCGCAGCCCAATATCTGAGGTATTATGGAGACGATGAAAATTGTGGATGGTAAGGTCTACAATCTTGAAGGTCAATTGCTTGGCGACCTGGATCATGTTGATGGAGATACAGTCTACATCAAGGGTGAGCCACCAGGACACAGTGAACATGAGCGTTTGAAGGCTGATCTGGCGAAGGCGCTGAAAGACGCGGCTAATCCAACATTTGACCGAACCAGCTACCAGATTCTCAATCAAGGCCCGCGGCCGAAAAGGAATGGTCCTTGTCCGAATCATCCTAAAGTGAAATTCAAGAACTGCCCATGCTCCAGGAAAGATTGGAATATCAACTTGGTGAAACATGATATACGGTGAAGTCAACTACGAACGGCACTGCCTTGATATTACAATCAGGGATTACGTTTTTGTTCCTGACAAGCCTACGCTTCGCTTGTCTGATAGGGATGCGAAGGAACTAATGGAAGTATTGTGGAGTCTTGGTGTTCGACCTTATAACGATGAAATGGCAGCGACAAAGCTTCACCTTCAGGACATGAGGAGGCTTGTATTCGATGGAAACAATGAGAATCAATCTAATCAAGGACGGTAAATACGCTGGTATCACGGACGGTAAAAAGTTCATTGTGCTCCGCACGGCCTTTGGGGTTGTAACCCCAGGCTTTGCCCATCTAATGCCAATTTTTGATAGCAAAACTCAGGTCGTAGACTTGGGTGTGGACGATTTCCTGATGATCCAGAAAGCCTTGCAGGAGAGCACTAATGCAATTATTGCGCCAACCGAATCGGTGGACGTGCCTACCGACTAGCTTTGCGATGGTAATCGGAATTACTCTCGAAGAGATGCTGAAAGAGATCGGCCACGATGGTTCCGAGATCATTTACCCGGACCTACCCGAACCTCGTTGCCGACGAGCATTCCACGTTCAGGAATGCCTACAAGTCTTGGATCGACGCGGCTACGCGGCTACGGCCTTCGATGCTATTGGCATGTTAGTCACGGATGATTTACGCCAGACCGAAATCAGTTTTGCCACTGATTTTGAAAATCATTTGCAAACCAGTAATGGAGTCATCCTGGGACAAGGTGTTCATAACCGCCATGCGGTTGCGATCGCGGATAAAATGATCTATGATCCTAATGGCTATGAATATGACTGGGACAGTTTGATAGACCATATCAATCGTGGCGTATTCATCCCACAGACCTTCTACAAGGTGATTTGATTTTCCGATTTATTTGACTTTTCAATTTTTTGTGTCACGCGCCCGCGCGGTTAGAAATACTGTCTGATTTGATTTTCCGATTTATTTGACTTTTCTGGAAAGTATGGTAGGATTGAAATAGTGGTTCCGCATTCTGCGCCGACGGCGCCGGGGCGGTCTAAAATCAAATCAGAAATGGGAAATTGATTTTGAAATCAGGAGATTACGATGAGTCATTTTGCAGATTGGGGTTCTCGTTCACGTCGTGGCGGTCCTGAAGCTAAAGCCACCGGTTTTCTCGAACTACCTACAACTGTTGATACCAGAATCCATGATCGAGCTTCGGTCTATAGACCGTTCAGCCTGCGACCGCAAACGTTCAAACGCTGCCCCGGTTGTGGTGGCATGGTTGTGATGCCGTGTGTTTGTTGTACCCCGGAGGCGTATGCCGATGTACCCCGAAAGAAGCCAGGACCAAAGCCCCGATCAAGATGATTTTGAAATCACCAGTCCCTATCAGGATGAGCCTGACTGGGACGAAGGCGATTTCACTGACGTGATCGACGACCCTAACAGAGAATCGGAGTTCCCGGAGACTGACTGATATGTATGATTTGCCTGCTCGATACAAACCTGACGGCCGCGAGAATGAGGAGGGTCTTGCGATCCGAGTAGCTAACGGCTACCGAATCAAAAGGCCGAACAAGCGTCCGAAGAAGTCACGCGGTCACGGCCTCAAGGTGACGTTCAAGGAATGCTTGCGTAAAAAGCGTGAGCCAATTTTCACTCGCCCGCCAACCGTCAAACCAACCGTCCCGATTAGCAGCTTCCTGTCAAGACTGCTAGCGGCTCGTCCCGAATCCTGGAGTATGCGCAAATGAAAACTGAGTTCGTCGCCGGTGTCGAAATGTTTCTTGACGATCTGAAGAACAACAAAATCATCGAACACCACGATGATCGGTCGATTAGCGAAATTCTGATTTCTAAAATCAGATTCCCCGCACAAAAGAATCTTGATCCCAACCTGAAGGCGATGATTGCCAGCGTCAAAAAGTGCGGTGTTATGTCTCCCATTATTGTGTGCCAGAGGCCGCGGACGTATCGTTTAATTGCTGGTCGCTCCCGCATCCTGGCGTGTAAGGCACTGAAGTTGAAAACAATCCCCGCTATGATCTTGAACTCAAGGCATCGGGCTTACAATGAAGTTGTGAAACTTTGGCTGGAAGGGAAGTGGTAATGTTACTGCGCGGAATGAAATCAAAGTCCCTGGGTTTCAGTCACTACCTGCGTAGCCAGAATCTCCCGGAAAAGTTAACTAGGCCAGAGGCCGAAGTCTTGGCGGATTTGCGAAATCAAAAAGATGTTCGCGATGAAGCTATTCTAGGATATACAAGGCTTGCTATGCAAATCGCAGGTCGGTATATCGCCGCACTGAAAAGGCCCGACAAAGCTGATATTCTTGTCAGCGCCGCGATTTTCGCGGTTGTCGAGGGAGTTGATAACATAATCAAGGGGCAAATGAAGCACGATAATCTCGGCGGCTATCTCGTCGAGAGAATCCACTTCGGCATTTCGGCCGAACTTGAAGGGGAACAGCAGTTTGGCCCTTCGGGCCGAACAAAGAGAGATCGACGCCAGCGTGGTGTCGAGAGTACACCCATCCGACGGGAGAATTTAACTGATGAAGTAGCCGACACAAACGATGAGATTGGGGTATTTGAAATCAATGAGGCTCTGGAGAGTCTTAATCTGTCCGATCTGGAGCGACAGATAATCGAGCTTCGTGTCCAAGGCTTCAGGGATGACTATATTGGACGAGTTGTTGGTCTTTCTCAAGCTAGTATCTGGATGATCCGCCGCGATCTTCAGGTGCGTTACACAGGAGTTACCTGCGATGAAAAAGCAAGTGCCAAGTGAAAAGGTCCAGAATTGGACAAACGAGTATCAAACCTACCTTGACAACCCGCCCCCGGCCGACACCATTCTCCGCGCGTATGGTGGCGAGGATGCCCGTCTTGACTTGGAACTGCACGACGGCAAACCGCCCTTCCTCTACGGCCGTGCGTTCGTCCCGTGCATCGTCGGCGCCCCGCTCGGCTGGTTTCTCCAACCCTTCGATTCCTCGGCCGCTTATGGGTGGAAGTGCATCTTGCTGCCCAAGGCCCGCGAGGACGCGCTTCGTCGTCTCGGTGTGAAGTCGAGTCGGCTCAAGGTCAAGGCGCTTCGCATCGTCCGGTACTCGGCCACGAAGCAGGCCATCCTGTGCGAAGTCGAGGAGTATTGTCCCTTCGAGCCGACCGGCGAGACCTTCGCGGCGCCCGCGCCCATCGACGAAGTCGTCCAGCAGGCCGAACAGGCCGTCGATGCCATCTTTTGATGTTGAAATCACAGCACCGGCGGATGCGACCGTCGCGTGAAATCATTGGGAGGGCCGCCTACGATCCTGTTGAGGGATCAGGCACGCTCTTAAAAGACGGTGAACGTCCCAATGAAGTGAGTGACTCTACGGTAACTCAATGGGTAGAGGCTGGCCTTTGGCCAGTGGTTGCGGGTTCGAGTCCCGTCCGTAGAGCTTTTCTTTAACCTTGGAGAACAGTAATGTTCCGACGAGAGTTTCTGCAGGCTTTGACCGAAAAATTGACCGAAGATTTCGATCGGCGGTTGCAAGAAAACATCCGCCCATCCGTTGGCGTCGGTGTACATTTCAATGTTGCCGGGATCATGGATGATCCAAATGATCCCACGGTTCCGGTTAATTTTCTGGAGCCGATGGCCATTGCCTTCGGTCGCGCGATGAGTTCGAAGCGTGGCTCAAGTTACTTGTGTCGGTCTGGGTCCACGCCAAGACCGGGTGGATGTGTTCACGTTACGGACAACGGAATTCGTGGTGACTTGGAGTATACAGATCGTCAGTATCTTCTGACCTTCAGCACTCGAATGTATATCCAAGATTGATTTCTGGGCCCCGCTGGCGAAACTGTTCCTGGAGACTGGACCAAAAGTCCAGTGATTCTATGAAGAAGTGGGTCAAAGTCGAGTTGCAGCCAAAATTGGCCGCTCGTACAGAGTTCGTTCGATTCATTTGCAAATACGCCGGCTTCATGGCCAGCAAGAATGAGGACCGCATCCCGTACAAGGTCGTCAAGTATGGGTTAGATTGGGTTCTCGTTCTCCTCAACGGCCGGCCGATTCACGTGCCGGAATATCTCACGGTTTCCTGTGAGCCGAAGGCTCCAAAGCGGATCGTCGAAGAAGTCTGGGAGGGTAACTGATGGAGCCTACGGAGTAGGCTGATTCCTCTGTAGCTTTAGGACGGTAGAGCACTAGGTCCCCTTTAACTTGGAGGTCGCGGGTTCGACTCCCGCCGGAGGAACTATGAGATTCCAAATTGATTCCAAACTCGATAATGAACCTTGGCGAATTGTCTGTGTTGGCCAGTATTCCTCGGTCGAGGAAGCAATGAACTTCCTGTCCTGGTTTCGAGCGCAAGATTCCAGGGTTGACTATCGCGCCAAGCGCCTTTGGAGTAAGGCTGAACTCAGGAGAGCACAACGTGAAATCAATCGACGGCCTTTGTAAGCTTCCGAAAAGCTATAAGGGTCCACCGGGCGAGAAGTGGCCCACCGTCTTTGCGGGCGTGCCACACACCCACGGTCTTGTTTCGAGCGACCGTGGTACTGTCGGCAGGGTACGTAATATCGAGCACGCTGAGCGTGCAAAACAGCCTTTTATCATTGTGATTTTGGAAATCCTCAAGACTGGCCAAGACTACATGGGAGCCGACGGATGAGAGTTCTGATCATTTGGGAAGATGGTGAGCGGTTACAGACGTACGAGGAGTTGGTCACGCCTGATGAGTTCAAGGCAATATCAGCGGCCCACGGCCATTTCATGGGCTGTGACAACGGAGATGTTGTTAATAAAGCACTGGACTTTTTGAATGACTGGCTTCAAGGCCGAACGCCCTTCTATGATACCAGTGAAGGCAATCAGCCTATTCGTGAAGTTACAGCTTGTTCGGTTCTTCATGCCGGTTTCATGTCTTAGGAGTAACGATGCAAACAGTCATCGACGTTCCCGTTCTTCCGAAGGCCACCCGCGTTCATTTCGGAATGCACGAAAAAGGCCACGACTGCACGGAATTCTTGATTCGTGATTTGGCCGCAAATCCGCGGAGTCTGAAGTTTGAGGCCCTGTTGTACAAGGTGAATGCGGTCATCACCTGCGTTGGCCGCAACCGCTCCAAGCCCGTCTTGGGCATCCAGTTTGCGCCCAGTCCGGTTAATGTTGATTACGAAATCACGAAACCGGATGGCAGCAAGGAAGTCGTTCCGAATCGTAGCCAGGCCGAAATCTTCGGCTATGTCACCGGTCTGCTCGGTGACTTGTGGTTCCAGGGCCACTACAACGACACGGAGGAACTTTGGCTCTTCTTCGCGGTGAAACCCAGATGAGGGATTTCTTCAACGATGACCCCGGTGTCATTATCTTGGAGATTATACTTCTCATATTGGTCATTTCGTGGTGTGTTTATTTAGCTTGGAGGGGACTATGAACTGGTCGAAATACCAACAGGGCGCATTTGATTTTGACATCAAAGACCATAACGGCCTGCTCATCAACGCCGTCGCCGGCAGCGGCAAGTCAACGGTCATCGAGGAGTGTATCCGGCGGCAACCGCCCCTAGGATCAATAGGCTCGTTCGCCTTCAACGTCACCATCAAGGATGAGATGAAGCTACGCTTGGCGGATTTGGTCCACGTTGATGTCCGAACCTTGAACGGACTCGGCTACCTGGCTTGCCGCGAGGGACTCCGCAAGTATATCAAGATCGATCGTGACAAGGTTGAAAAGATTCTTCGGTTCGATGTACTCAACGGCGTCAAGGATGACGAGGACAAGGCAGCCTTCTATCAAGCCCGCTACTGGATCGTCAAGATGGTGGGCTTGTGTCAGGCGAACATGCTCTTCGCGCCGAATTATATGGAGGTCTTTGAACTCGCCGACCGGCAGGGCATTGATATGCCAACCAAGCTGACGGAAACGCAGCTTTGGGGCCTTTTCGCTGAAACTTATCGAAGGTGCTGGGAAAAGACGAACGTCATGTCGTTCGATGACCAGATCGCGATGCCTCTCTACTACAACTGGGACTTGCCCATCTATACAAGGATGTACATTGACGAGACGCAAGACTTGACCACGGCCCAGATTGAACTGGTGAACCGGGCCAAGGCTATCTGCACGTTTGTGGGCGACCCTTACCAGTCGATCTATTCCTTCCGCGGCGCCGATCGTTTGGCGATTGCAAAGATTCGGGCGCAAACGACGGAGCTACCGCTATCAGTCTGCTATCGCTGCGCCAAGGCAATCGTCCGTGATGCACAGCAGATTGTGCCGCATATCGAGTATTGGGAGGGTTCCCCGGAAGGTATTTGCGACCAGATTAGTCGGAAGAACTTCAAGCCCGTTGACGGCGACGTGGTTCTTTGTCGGACAACGGCGCCGCTCGTAAAGGATTGTTTGGCCAGAATTCGGGCTGGGCTAAAGGCTACGGTCAAAGGTCGTGACATCGGGGATGGCTTGATTTCTTTATTAGATGAGGATGATCGGACGCCATCGGCCGAGATGGTTCTGATTTTGGAATCAAAAGGCCCTAAAGGATTTCAAAGTGATGAAGCCCGAATGGCGCGTAACGATAAGGTGGACACCATCAAGGCTCTCGCCGAGCAGTGTGCTACAGTCGGCGAAATCCGAAAAGCGATCAAGGACATTTTCGACGATAACGAGAAGCCCGGAGTTCTTTACTCCACGATCCACAAGGCCAAGGGCTGTGAGTGGGATCGCGGCTTTCTAATCCACCCTGAACTGATTCCGCATAAGCTTGCCAAGACACCCGAAGCCCTTGAGCAAGAGCGGAACCTTGATTACGTCTGGCGAACGCGGTTCAGAAAGGAACGGTACACCGTCGTATGAAATCAGTAACTCCCTTCCTCGTTGAATGTGATGGACCACCAAACAACTTTGAAATCGTCATTGTGGCTGGTGGCCTAGGTTATTGGGATGGGACAAAATGGATGTCCAGTGAAAAATCGAACTATTATTCAACCAGCGATAGGCCAATCGTTTGGCCAGTTCTGTGGTGGCTCCCTTTACTCCAAGATAAGGACGTACTGTGAGGCATAACTATTGGAACGTTTGGGTTGGTGGCTATATCTTCCAAAGCGGCCACGGTGACAATGTTGTTAATTGGTTGCGGAAACAAAATTCCTTGGAGTGGTTATGAAAACTCAAGAAGTGTACGACGCATTGGGACATGTTCATTCCGATACCGAAATCAGTGTGTCGGCCGCGGTGCTCCGTGACCTACTTACGAACTGTGCACCTGATTTTGAAATCAGTGAGAGGGAAGGCAATGCAATTCACGGCATTTACACGCTGGACGATTTGGCTTCTGCTAATTACTAATGTGGCTTTGTGGATGTTTCTCTATCACAGTCTCGAACGAGACTATAACAAGCTGCTTCGTCAGTACCATCTACAAAAGGATTGTGATCCGGGTATAGCTATTCCGCACCCTTTTCGGAAACCAAAATCTGGATACCTCTGACGATGATTGATTACGCCAACGAAACGGTTACGATATTTGACGGTGAGGAAGTCACGCAGCCTATCAAGCAATGGGAAGTCTGGTTCTGTACGCCTGAAGGAACCTTTCGGGATTTTGCTGTCGCGAAGGCGAAAGGCGGGGAAGCTATCATCCCCGTGCCGGTAGCTGTCGGTGAAACAGTTTTCGAGATCGTAACACAAGGACACTAATGAAGAAGCTTTGGTAGTTCACTACAAAATCACCGACTGAAAATCAAATCATGAAAAAGATTTATTTGACTTTCGCGCAGAGTATGCTATACTTGTATAGGGCAGACTATGCGCTCGCTGTGATGGGTTGATTTGATTTCTCCATTCTGGAGGTTAAAATCATTTGAAACCTAAGGGCCGCAAGCTACTTCGACCGGGAAAAGCTCCGCGGGAATCAGACTCGGAAAGGAAGAACGACGATGGCTAAACAAGAATTCCTTAAGCTAGCCCATAGCTACGACTCGAAAAAGCATTCGATTTCGGGTTGGCTGGTTTCGGAGAAGCTGGATGGTATGCGTGCCTTTTGGGATGGCGGTATTTCTAGAGGTTTGCCGGCTAAAGAAGTCCTTTGGGCAAACACCACGAAGGACAGTCGCCTGAAGGTTCCGCCGATCGCCACGGGCCTGTGGTCACGTTATGGCCACGTCATCTATGCCCCGACCGACTGGCTCAATCAACTACCATCAATTCCGCTGGACGGCGAACTGTTCGCGGGCCGCGGTCAGTTCCAGAAGCTTGTCAGCATCACGAAGCGCATGGATCAGTCCGGCGACTGGTCGAAGGTCAGTTACATCGCCTTCGATGCACCTTCAATAGATTCCGCCTTCGCTGATAGGGAAATCAACAATACCAACTTTAAGAAAAAGATGGTTGGCTGCGTCAACTGGGTCCAAGAGCGGGGCCTAGCTTCGCCGGTTCGGAGCGAGGATGGGTTTTACACCCGGTACAAGCAGCTACGTGCCTTGGCACCACAATTCGCCCATCTCCAGGAGCAACTACCATTCAAAACAGCCGACGCGGAAGCGAAGCTCAATGAAAAGCTTTCCGCTATTTGCGACGCCGGCGGCGAGGGATTGATTTTGACATCACCAAGTAGCTTGTGGCTCCCGGAACGGCTGCATACGATGCTGAAGTTCAAGCCCTTCGAGGATGCCGAGGGCACTGTGGTCGGCTACAACTTTGGGCGCGAGACCGACAAGGGCAGCAAGCTGCTCGGCCTGATGGGTTCTCTGGTCCTACGGACTCGGGCCGGAACCTTCGAGCTATCCGGTTTCACTGACGCGGAGCGTCAAATGAACTGGCTGCATTCCGCGGACCGAACGGAGACTGCTTATGAGTACGGTTGCCGTGCTCCTGGAGGGAAGGTGCCTGATACGATTCACAATCCGAAGTTTCCAAGAGGCTCGACGGTGACGTTCAAGTATCGCGAGCTTACAGATGCTGGTCTGCCAAAAGAAGCACGCTACTGGAGGAATCGCAATGATGATGATTACACCCGACGAATTGTGTGAAAAGCTCGGCAAGCCAAAGGGCTATTTCGATTGTCTTTTGCGGCGGGGAGCTAGCGAGCTAATTGCGCTGCCTGCCGACGGTGTCGAAATCGGCATGGTCTTCCAGGTCGTCGATCTTTTGGAGTACGAATGGGGTGTCCAGGAAGAAATAGTCGAGAATTTCATCTTCGGCCACTGGCTTATCAAAGTTCAACGACGTGGCCCGAGGCAACAGCTTTATTCAACGCAGCTAGCGGCTACCGGCCTCGCCGTTCAACTTTACAGGAATGAGATCAAGGAAATTGAGGCCAAAATCAAGGCCCTTGAGGATTTTTCCGGCGATGACCATCCTGATTCTGCGGAGAACTAATGGACTTACCAAAGACGGCTGACGGTGCGACGATCTGCTACGGTGAGGTTGTGCCGTGTCATTCAAACTAACCCGGCGTAGCCGCTGTCACCTTTGCGACCAACTGGTTACGTACAGTCCGAAATATGATTCATACTTTTGTGAGAACTGTAACCTCTGGTCGGAGGGTCCGTGTGAGCGAGGAGAATGCAGACATTGTGACGCCCGACCTTCACTTCCGTGTGAAGGTGGAGACCGAAAGCCACCAGTTCGACGTTGAAGCTTGCAAAAGCGTCATCATTGACGTTGGCCCTGATATCAAAATCACCATTACAAAGATGGGCTTCCATATCGGCTGGCTG
>Ga0307374_10012347_pt1 | contig 11992 bp, 10 predicted proteins | sample OX3MG_FD_202532 | JGI IMG/M metagenome (GOLD analysis project Ga0307374, IMG submission 202532) | Soil microbial communities from Risofladan, Vaasa, Finland - OX-3 | ecosystem: Environmental > Terrestrial > Soil > Coastal area > Acid sulfate soil | place: Finland: Risofladan, Vaasa | collected...
CCGCGCGCCGCCCTCCCCCGCCGCCCGCCGGCCCCCGGGGGGGGGCCCGGCCCCGGCCGCCCCCCCCCCCCCCCCCCCGGCCCGCCGCCGCGGACGCGGCGGCCCGCGCCGCCGCCGGCGGCGGCGTTTCGTCGGCCGCGTCACGGCCGCGGCCGACAGCCAACTCCACCGCGGAGGCGGGCGCGCCCGGCGCGCCCGCCTCCGCGGCGGAGCCCCAGTGGCTTGCGCGCCTCAACTACTACCGCGCGATGTTGCGATTGTCGCCGGTCATCGAAGACCCCGCGCTCAGCAAAGCGGACGCGCTCCATGCCCGTTACCTGGTCAAGAGCTACGCCGAGGCTATCAAGACCAACTCGATCGGGGCGGAGGCCCACCAAGAGGATCGCGCAAGTCCGTGGTATTCGGAACAGGGGGCGCGGGCGGGAAAGTCGAGCGACGTGTCCTACTGGCAGGCTCCGAAGGCGCCGATTCGGGAGCCGGATGGAGACCACGCGTCGCCTTTGCCTGCGCCGGCCTGGGTTGCTCCCGCCGAGCTGCCCTGGGGTTCACCGGGTTGGAGTATCGACGGCTGGATCGGAATTCCCTTTCATCGCCTGAGCCTCATCAGTCCCTACCTGAGACGGACCGGCTACGGGCGATACTGCGAGGGATCGGCGTGTGCGGCGGGCTTGAACACCTTAAGTGACCTGAGCCGCTTCCCGGAGCATCCGGTGCCGTTCGCCCAGCCCCTTGAGTTTCCTCCGCCCGACGCAACCATTGGGATGCGCTCGCTCGAGGCGGAATGGCCCGACCCGCTGACGGCATGTCCGGGTTTTGCGCGTCCGGCGGGCTTTCCCGTCACGCTCGAGATCGGGGCCAACGTGGACGCCAGGCTCGGCGCCTACCGGCTCACCCGCGACGGGGGATCGTCGGTCGGTTCGTCGGCGGATGTGGAAGCCTGCGGCTTCGACGCTTCGAGCTACGCCAACCCCGACGCCGTCGCGCAACAGCGCGCGCGTGCCATATTGCACGGCTTCGGCGCGGCGGTGATGATCCCGCGCGCTCCACTGGTGCGGGGCGCCAGGTACAGGGTGTCGATGACGGTCAATGGGCGGGAATACAAATGGTCTTTTTCGACCGCGCCATAGGCGCGTTGGTTCAACCGCGCCATAAGCGTTGGTTCGACCGCGCCATAGGCGCTTGACCGCGCCGCGGGCGCGCGGCGCGAGACTGAATCGCCGCCGGTGCTGCCCTAATTCGGAAAGTACCGCGCCGTCCGCGAGGTTGCGTCGGGCAGGCGTAGCAACTACATACTCAGGACGCGGTCGCCCACGGGAAAGATCGCGGCGGGCGGGCCGCCGGGCCGTGGCGGCGCGCAGGTGGAGGAAGACAGGAGGGAGATAGGAGATGGCAGGAAAAATGCCAGGAAAAATATCAGGACGGCTCATCAAATCAACGTGCCTTGTGCTCGCGGCGGCGTTTGTGGCCGCGGCGACGAGCATGGCCGCAACCCTCGACGGAGCACCCGTGCGCAATACCGGACATTACGCGACTCTCGACACCGATCGCGGTGTCATCGTGATCGAGCTTTATCCCGCCGTCGCGCCCAAGACGGTCGAAAATTTCGAGACCCTGAGCAAAAAGGGTTTCTACAACGGCCTCACCTTCCATCGCGTGGTTCCGGGCTTCGTGGTCCAGGGCGGCGACCCCAAGGGTGACGGCAGCGGCGGCCCCGGCTACGACCTGCCCGCCGAGATCAGCCCGGCCGAAAAGCACCTGCGCGGCACGGTCGCGATGGCGCGCCTGGGCGACGCGGTCAATCCGGATCGCAAGTCCAGCGGCAGCCAGTTCTATATTTGTCTCACGCCGCAACCCAGCCTCGACGGCCAATACACCATCTTCGGTGGCGTGGTCGAAGGGATGGACGTGGTCGACAAAATTCGGGTGGGCGACCATATCAAAAAGGTCACATTGACCTCCCAGTTGCCCAAGTAGGGCGCGAATCGATCGGCAGCGGCGAATCGCAATCCGCGAACCGCAAGCAGGTGACGACCGCATGAGCATCGGCGCGAGCGGGCCCCAGGCCGGGCCCTACTTCACCGTCGACCTCCACCTGCATACCAATCGCGGCAGCGCGGATTCCAATCTGTCGCCACACGACCTGGTCGAGCGCGCGCGGGCCGTCGGTATCGGCGCGGTTTGCATCACCGAGCACGACACGATGTGGGAGCTTGGCGAGGTCGGCGAAGCGGCGCGCGCGGCCGGCGTGCTGCTGCTGCGCGGGATGGAAGTGACGACCGACATGGGGCACATCGGAGTCTTCGGTCTCGACACCTACCTCGGCGGAATCTACAAGCTGGCCGAGTTGCGCCGCGTGGCCGACAAGGCCGGGGCCATCCTGATTGCCAACCATCCCTTCCGCTACAAGCTCGACGCGCGCCTGTCGTTCATCAACGCGGACCACGAACCGATCGACCCGGGGCATCCCGAGCGCGCGGCCCGGCTCGAGATTTTTCGCATGGTCGACGCGATCGAGGCGCTCAACGGCGCCTGCTCGGAAGAGGAAAACCTGTTCGCGCTCGAGGTCGCCGGGCGCCTGGGGTTGGCCGTGGTGGCCGGCAGCGATTCCCATTCCGCAAGCTCGATCGGATGCGTGACCACGCTTTTTCCCGAGCCGGTGCGCAGCGAGCGCGAGCTGATCGACGCGATCCGTGCCCGCCGATCGCGCGCCGGCCGCGGCCTGCTCAAGCGCGCGGTCGTGCCGTTCGAGCTTCCCGCCGCGTAGCCCCCCCGTGTTGCTCTCCCCAAAACCGGGGAGAGGAATCGGCGCGCTTCGATCGTCGCACTGCCGGCGCACCGATCCGGTTGGTGGTGGCGGCGATCGCGTTACGATTCGGTTACGATGGTTGTGGAACAAACAACGCGCGGGATAAAATTTACCGGGACCCCCGAATCATGGCAGTCAATCGCGACCGACTCGCGCTCATCGAGGACATCTCCGCTATCGGCGGCGATGCCGCCAACACGCTGCGCGAAACTTTGGACAAGATCGTCGCCGCGATCGCGGCCAGTATGGAGGTCGAGGTCTGCTCGCTCTATCTTTTCGACGCGCAGCGCGAGCGCCTGGTGCTGCGCGCCACGGTCGGGCTGGAAGAGGAATCGGTCGGCAAGGTTTCGATGCGGGTCAACGAGGGGCTGGTCGGGCTGGTGGTCGAGCACGGCCAGCCGGTAACCGTGTCCGACGCGATCAGCCATCCGCGCTACAAATATTTTCCCGAGACCGGCGAGGAGCGCTACCACGCCTTTTTGGGCGTGCCGATGCAGGACGGGCGGCAAAAGCCGATCGGCGTGATGGTGGTGCAGACCTTCCGCAGCCGCAAATTCGGCCCGGGCGAAGTGCGCCTGCTCAAGACCGCGGCCAACCAGGTGGCGCAAATTCTCTCGCACTTTCGGCTGCGCGAGACGCTCGCGACCAAGGAAAAGGAACGCGACGAGTATCGCCGGCGGATGATCGAGGCCAACCGCCAGCTCAAGGGCTACGAGAAGATCGGCGGTGAAACCCGGGTCGCCGCGCCGGTCAAGGTGCGCCGCCCACGCCTGGTCGGGTTGGCGGCGGCGCCCGGCTTCGGCCACGGCGCGGCGCACGTGGTCGGCACTTTTTTGAGCACCATCGACCGCAACCTGCGCGCGCGCGACATCCGCGGCGAGCACAAGCGGCTGGAAGAGGCGCTGGCGCGTTCGCTCTCCGAGCTCGACGCGGTCCGGCATCGGATGACGCCGCTGATGCCGGAGTCCGAGCTCAAAATTTTCGACGCCCACAAGATGATCCTGCAGGATGACGAGTTCGTCGGCCGCATCCGCGACATCGTGGCCACCGGCTTCGCGGCCGAGAGCGCGCTGTTCCGGGTGATCGACGAACTGAGCGCGCAATTGCTGGCCGTGGCCGACGGCTACCTGCGCGAGCGCGCCACCGACTTTCGCGACGTCGGCCATCGCCTGCTGCGCCATATGCGCCAGGACGAGCGGCGCAACCCGTTCGGCAAGTCCACCATCCTCGTGGCCGAGGAGCTGACGCTCTCGCAACTGACGCTGGTCTCGCACGAGAACCTGGTCGGCATCGCGCTCGAGTCGGGCGGCACGACCTCGCACGCCGCCCTGCTGGCGCGCGCCTTCGAAATTCCCACCGTGGTCGGCGTCGATCACCTGATGGAGTCGGTGGCCGAGGGCGACAACCTGGTGCTCGACGGCAACTCGGGCATCGTTTACGTCAATCCCGCGCCCGAGGTCGAGCGCGAATACCAGGTGCTGCACAAGCGCTACGACGCGTTTCGGCGCGACCTGCTGTCCGACGGAGACGAGCCGACCGCCACCAGCGACGGCAACCGGGTCCAGCTCCTGGCCAACATCGCGCTCTACCACGACATCCCGCTGGCGCTGAAGTACGGCGCCGAAGGCGTGGGGCTGCTGCGTTCGGAGTTCTCGTTTCTGACCTACGAGGATTTTCCCGACGAGAATCAACAGATTGCGCTGTACACGCGGATGCTGGAGGCGGTGGGCAAGCGGCCGGTGACGATTCGCACGCTCGACATCGGCGCCGACAAGTATCCGCCCTACATGCGGGTGCCGCGCGAGGACAATCCGTTCCTGGGCTGGCGCTCGATCCGTATCTCGCTCGAGATGCCGAGCCTGTTCAAGGTCCAGCTCCGCGCCATCTTGCGCGCCGCCGTGCGCCACGACGTGAAGATCATGTTTCCGATGATCTCGAGTCTCGAGGAGTTGCGCCGCGCGCGCGAGCTGCTGGCCGAGTCGCAGGGCGAGCTGTTTCGCGAGGGGCTCGAACACAATCCTGCCGTCAAGGTCGGAATCATGGTCGAGGTGCCCTCGGCGGTGTGGCTGGCGCCGCGGCTCGTCCGCGAGGTCGATTTCTTTTCCATCGGCACCAACGATCTCATCCAGTACCTGCTCGCCGCCGACCGCAACAACCCGCGCGTGGCGCACTTGTATGAGGCGCTCCATCCCGCCGTGCTCTCGGCCATCGCCGAGGTCGTCAACGTGGCGCGCGCCGCCGGCAAGGAAGTCTGCATCTGCGGCGAGATGGCGTCGGACCCCCTGGCCACGCTGCTGTTGGTCGGGATGGGCCTCGACCAGCTCAGCCTGAGCCCGCTGTTCATCCCGGTGATTCGCAAGATCGTGCGCGAGACCAACTCCCGCACCGCGCGGCTCATCGCCCACGACACGCTCGAGATGGCCAGCGTGCAAGAGATCAAGGGCTACCTGATCGAGCGCTACCGTGACCTGGGGCTGATCAAACTAGTGGAAATGTTCCGTTAGAGGTGGAATTTGTCGCCCAAATAACAGAGCTTTTGCCAGCGGAGGGTTGTGGAAGCGTGGCGGGTCTGCAATGTTGACTTTACGGGTCGGGATTAGTTTACTCTGACCGTTCGGTTAGAAACCATTTCGCCCAATAGTTCGCGGCTTTTTGAAGCGGCGGAGATAAGGATCTGAAAAAGGGACCTGAATGATGCTGCTACTGGTTAGCCTGGGATGCGTTGCGCTGGTTGCCGGCGTCAGCGGCTACCTGGTCATCGGACGCAACCGCTACGGCGGCAAGCGCTCCGGACGTCCGCTGGAACTCGGCGCTTCGCAAAGCGCACTCAATCAGGGTGCGATGCGGCCCGAGCCGTGCCGTACGATAAGGGTCTATTTCATCAAGCCATCGCGTTACGACGAGAACGGCTACGTCCAGTTTTTCCGCTACGGCGTCCAACCGAATAACACGCTGACCGTGCTGGCGGCGCTTAACGATACCTTCAACAAGCGCTATTCGGCCGAACGCAACGTCTACCTGCAGACCGTGCTGTGGGACGAGATTTGCGACGGCGCGGTATCGCCGGAAACGATCGTGGCGATCAAGGAAAAGGCGCGCGAGGACGGTGTCGAACTGCTCATCGGGCTCTCCGGCGTGCAGTCCAACCAGTACCCGCGCGGCCGCGACCTCGGGCTGCAGTTCATCGCCCAGGGCCTGCCCACCATGATGGGCGGCTTTCACGTCAGCGGCTATCCCGAATCGGTCAAGTTCCTCAACAGTTGCGGCATCACCACCGTCGTGGGCGAAGCCGAGAACCTGTGGGGCGAGATCATCGAGGATTTCCTGCGCGGCGAGCTCCGGCTCAACTACTCAGTCACCGAAGGCATCCGCGCCAAGACCGGCCAGGACGATATCATCGTGCCGCTCATCACCGACGCGCAGTTGCCGGTGATCGACGACCGCTATCTGACCCGCTTCTTCAACGAGGCGATGACCACCATCGACACCTCGCGCGGATGCCCGTTCACCTGCTCGTATTGCAGCGTGAAGAACGTGATGGGGCGCACGATGCGCTCGCGTGAGCCCGAGGCGGTGGTGCACTGGGTGCGCGACGCGATCCGCTTCCACGGCATCGAATCGTTGTTCCTGGTCGACGACGACTTCTTCCGCAGCCCGCGCTGGGAAGAAATTCTGACCGGTCTGGTCGAGGTCAAGAAGGAATACCCGCGGCTCAGCTTCATGATGCAGGTCGACGTCGACGCGTCGTCCTATGCGAACGTCGCGCCGGGCGAGACCGAGGGCGCCAAGCATCGGCGCAGCAAGCGTTTCGTCGAACTGGCGGCGCGTGCCGGATGCTACCAGGCCTTCGTCGGCATCGAGTCGCTCAATCCCGACAACCTCAACTTCGCCACCAAGTACCAGAACACCGACGACCGCCAGCATCGGCTTAAGCTCGAGGAGTCGCGCGCGCGCGTGCTCGAGAAGTACCGCCGCGTGGTCGACAACTGGCATCGCGTCGGCATCTCCGTGCACGCCGGCTACATGCTGGGTTTTCCCTTCGACGGCCCCGACTGCGGACGGATCGCGGCCGCGACGCTGCGCAAGCTCGGCTTCGACATCGTGTCGTTCTTCATTATGACGCCGCTGCCCGGCACCGAGGATCAGGTCCGCTACGCCAAGGAAGGCAACATCGTCGACTGGGACTTCAACAACCTCGACTCCCAGCACGTCACGCTCAAGCACGAGCGGCTGGACCGTGACTCCTGGATGCGCGCCTATCGCGAGGCCTTCACCGGCTTCTACTCGTTCTCCAGCCTGCTCAAGACCGTCTTCACCGTGGCCGGCGGGCGTGGACTGGATGCCGAAGCGCGGCGCTCGACGTTGCGACAGTTCATGTATTACTTTTTCAGCTACCGTCAGGGGCGTCATCCGATGGTCGGCGGGGTGTGGCAGATTCTCCGGCGCGACGTGCGCCGAGCCGCGATAACCGACGCAGAGGCTCTTCGGCATTACCTGGGCGGGATGCGCTTCGACGCGATCCTGCGCGGCGACGGCGGCGGCTTCGCCGCGGCCCCGGCTTAGAGGGGCTTGAAATTGACACAGCCGTTCTCGCGAAGCTGAAGATCCTTCAGACCCATGTCGGCGAGGAGTCGAGCGTCGGCGGCGGACGCGAAGCCGATTTCGCGCGAAATCGATTTCGGAAATTCATTTCGGAAGTCCGTTTCAATTGACCGGATAGGCGCTCGCGCCCTGTCGGCTTAGGGCGCGGTACCGCCTCGCTGTTACGCCCCTGTCCGCTACCCTTTCCGATTTTCCCCCGCTTTCGCTGGAACAGATCGCCTCCGTCCCGCCCGCGGGCCTCCGCGAAACGATGAAACGCCGGGTGAGCGGTTTCGGATCGCGAAGCCGTCATATGGCGGCGGCGGAATTCGCGTACTAGGATGGCAGCTGCGATGGAGACGCAGGTACTGACACTGTTGCAGAGTTTTCTGGGTTCGGGGCCTCAGCGTCTCGCCGCCGAGATCGTGCTCGGCGCGCTGGTGCTCGTCTTGTTGAGCATCTACCTGCGCGGTCCGATCGCGACGCTGTGCCGAATCGCGGTTTTCGTCTGCTCGATGGCGGTTATCATCGGAGGCGTGGCTATCCTGATGAACAACGTCTCGCTTGCCGGGCCGCCCAACGCGGCAGTGCGGCTGCAGCGCTTTCTGACCGTGGACTGGGCGGCCACGAGCGAGAAAGGCGATGGCGCCGCGCCCTGCGCCGACCCCGCCGAACTCGCGGCGCGCCAGCCGGCCGGGACCGAGCATCGCGCGCGCCGTCATGAGCGGCGCACGGCCGCGCCCACGACCGGTTCCGCCGCGGCAACGGGCGATGCGGTTGGCGGCGAAGCTGAGCAGGGCTTCCCCGAGCTGGTGCGGAACTCGTACCCGGGAATTACGCCCGTGCGGCTGATGCGGATCGCGGCCTCCACCGTGAGCGGACTTCCGGGATGGCAAATCGTAAGCTCGGATCCCAAGACGCTCACCATCGATGCCGTGTACCACACGCGCTTGCTCGGCTTCGTCGACGACGTGCGGATCATCGTGACCCCGCGCAGCGAGATCGACCTCTGCTCGCGATCGCGTGTCGGCGAGCCGGGTTCGCAATCGCCGTTGGGTTTCTTTCGCGGCGACTTCGGCGCTAACATCGGCCATATCAAGGAGTTCGACCTCGCGCTCGCGCCAGCCGCGGACGAAGCGTATCGTGAGATCGAAATTCAGGATACCGCCCGGCAGCACGGGGTCAGGATCGTCAGTCCTTAGATGGGCGGTTTGGGCGCGCGCTTGGAGACCGGGGCTTGACCTTGGACCCCGCCCGCCGGAACATCGACCTTTGAATCGAAACTTCATCTTCGGGAAACGGTAAAATTTCCGATGCTGCGCGAAGCGCAAATCGACGCACTGGCGAATCACCTGGTGAACGGGCTCATCACGCGCGGCATCATCAAGCCGCGCGCCGACCTGAAGGACCTGATCGCCTGCGTGGTCGAGCTGATGTCGCAGAACTTCGAGGCCGAGGCCCTCATCGACGACGAGGCCGACAAGATGGCCGAGCAGCAGGCGCGGCTCAATCCGGCGCTCGACGTGACTCGGCTGCGCTCGATGATCCGCCAGCGCCTCGCGCAGAAGCGGAATTTTACCCTTTAGCCTGTGGGGGCGGAGGCGTCGCTCGGGGCGAATCGGATGGCGAGGCGATGAAATTCAGCGAAGAGCGAATCCTTTACCTGGCGCGCGAATCGCTTGCGCGGCTGCGCGACGAGGGGCTGGCCGAGATCCCGAATTTCGCCCTGGCGCTGCGCCAGGGACGCGACCTTATCGCCGGATGGGAAGAACAGGGCGACGCGATCGACGAGATCGTCAGACGCAAAATCATCTCGCTCAGACGCGGCGTGGTCGAGGGCGGCAGCGAATGGAACATCCTGTTCCGCCGCTATCGTGAGGAGGAATTGCGCAAGAAGGGCCCGCGCTGAGATACAATCCCTCCCATGGACCCCAGGGAATTTGTCGCCCGCTCGGAGGCCTGCCTCTCGCGCGTGGCCAGGTGGCTCGAGGGCTTCGACCCCGACGAAGTCGACTACAGCGCCGGCGACGGCGCGTTGACGATCGAATTTGCCGACGGCGGGCGCTTCGTGCTCAGCCGCCAGAGCGCGACCTCGCAGGTCTGGCTGGCGGCCGGCGCCCACGGATGGCATTTCGACTATGCGGCGGCGGGCGACCGCTGGATCGACGACAAGGACGGCCACGATCTGTACGCGCGGCTGGCTGAGTCGCTGTCCGAGAAGCTGGAACGGGCGGTCGAATTCGAGGGCTGAATCGGCGCCGCGGCGGATAGGCAGGTCGAGCCGCCCGACCGATTTAAACGAGTTTTAACTCTCCAACGCATTCCTCGTAATTCTTCATCGTCAGATAGCCGGATGCTTAGGGTGCTCCGACGCTTTGCGTTTCGGGCGCGGTGGGACTACATTGAGTGATTGGCACTCGGGCTTCGCGAGTGCCAATTGACAATTGATCACCTGTGATTAATTTACTGGGCGCGGAAATTGGTTCCGCCGAAATCCACATAACATCGAGGCAAGGAGGCTGCTGGTCCCCATGAAAATCAGACCGTTGGGCGATCGCATTCTGGTCAAGCGGATCAAGGAAGAAGAAAAAACCAAGGGCGGGATCATCATTCCGGAGACCGCCAAGGAAAAGCCGCAAGAGGGCAAAGTCGTGGCGGTGGGCAAGGGCAAGATGACCGAGCAGGGCAAGCTGCTGACGCCCGACGTGAAGGCCGGCGACAAGATCCTGTTCGGCAAGTATTCCGGCAGCGAGGTGAAGATCGAAGGCGAGGAGCACCTCATCCTGCGCGAGGACGACATTTTGGGCGTGCTCGAGTAACCACCGCGCCGGGTAACGCTCAGCATTCAATCGGCTTTCAAATTTCCTAAATTTCGAGGAGAACGAAAAACCATGGCAGCCAAAACAGTGCGTTTTGCCCAGGAGGCGCGCGAGAAGATTCTGCGCGGCGTCAATGTCCTGGCCGACGCCGTGACCGTGACGCTCGGCCCCAAAGGGCGCAACGTCGTGCTCGAGAAGAGCTTCGGCGCCCCCACCGTGACCAAGGACGGCGTGACCGTCGCCAAGGAAATCGAGCTCGAAGACAAGTTCGAGAACATGGGCGCCCAGATGGTCAAGGAGGTCGCCTCCAAGACTTCCGACGTCGCCGGCGACGGCACCACTACAGCCACCGTGCTCGCGCGCTCCATCTACACCGAAGGGATGAAGATGGTCGCCGCCGGCCACGACCCGATGTCGCTCAAACGCGGCATCGACCGCGCCGTCGAGTCGGTGGTCAACGAGCTCAAGGGCCTTTCCAAGCCGACCAAGGACCGCCGCGAAATTGCGCAGGTCGGCACCATCTCGGCCAACAACGACTCCACCATCGGCGACATCATCGCCGAGGCGATGGAAAAGGTCGGCAAGGAAGGCGTGATCACGGTCGAGGAAGCCAAGGGCCTGGAGACCACGCTCGAAGTGGTCGAGGGCATGCAGTTCGACCGCGGCTATCTCTCGCCCTACTTCGTCACCGATCCGGAGCGGATGGAAGCCAAGCTCGAGGACGCCTACATCCTTATCCATGAGAAGAAGATTTCCTCGATGAAGGACCTGCTGCCGGTGCTCGAGTCGATCGCCAAGACCGGCAAGCCCTTCCTGCTGATCGCCGAAGAGGTCGAGGGCGAAGCGCTCGCGACCCTGGTGGTCAACAAGATCCGCGGCACCCTGAGCTGCGTGTCGGTCAAAGCGCCGGGCTTCGGCGACCGCCGCAAGGCCATGCTCGAGGACATCGCGATCCTGGCCGGCGGCAAAGTGATCGCCGAAGAACTCGGGATCAAGCTCGAGAGCGTGACGCTCCAGGACCTCGGCCGCGCCAAGCGGATCGTGGTCGACAAGGACAACACCACGATCATCGACGGCGCGGGCAAGAAGGCCGAAATCGAAGGCCGCATCAAGCAAATTCGCGCGCAGATCGACGAGACCACCTCCGACTACGATCGCGAGAAGCTCCAGGAGCGCCTGGCCAAGCTGGTCGGCGGCGTGGCGGTCATCCGGGTGGGCGCCGCGACCGAGATCGAGATGAAGGAGAAAAAGGCGCGCGTCGAGGATGCGCTCCATGCCACGCGCGCGGCGGTCGAGGAAGGCGTGGTTCCGGGCGGTGGCGTGGCGCTCATTCGGGCGCTGTCGTCGCTGGACAACCTGCGCGCCGGCGAGGACGAAAAAGTCGGCATCGGGATCATCCGCAAGGCGCTCGAGGATCCTGCACGCTGGATTGCCACCAATGCCGGATGGGAAGGCTCGGTGGTGGTCGACAAGATCAGGAACAACAAGGGCCCTTTCGGTTTCAACGCGGCGACCGAGGAGTTCGAGGACCTGATGAAGGCCGGGATTATCGACCCGACCAAGGTCGTGCGCAGCGCGTTGCAGAACGCGGCCTCGGTGGCGAGCCTGCTGCTCACCACGGAGTGCATGGTGGCCGAGAAGCCCGACGAGAAGGGTGGCAACCAGCCGCAGATGCCTCCGGGCGGCATGATGTAACGACGATCCAAGATTCCCCGCGCCAGTCGGGCGCGGGGAAGTGCGAATGCAGGCGGGCGGCGGTCCTTTCGAGGACAGCCGCCCGCCGTTT
>Ga0307374_10012348_pt1 | contig 11992 bp, 11 predicted proteins | sample OX3MG_FD_202532 | JGI IMG/M metagenome (GOLD analysis project Ga0307374, IMG submission 202532) | Soil microbial communities from Risofladan, Vaasa, Finland - OX-3 | ecosystem: Environmental > Terrestrial > Soil > Coastal area > Acid sulfate soil | place: Finland: Risofladan, Vaasa | collected...
TCGAGCACAGCGCAAACCACGGTCAGCGCGCCGGGATCCACCACACAATCCGGATTAAGAATCAGCAAATAGTCCGATTGGGCAAGGTTTATAAACTGGTTGACGGCAGCGGCATAACCGCGGTTCTTGTCATTGCGGATCACTTGGACTTTACCGGAGGCTAATAGCGGTTTGCCTACAGCCGCGAGACTGTCATCGTCCGAGGCGTTATCGACTATGTAGATTTGCCCGACTGCCGGATCGTCCACCAGGCCCGACAGGCATTGCCGCAGGCACGCACCAGCATTGTAATTGACAATGCCAGCGTCCAATATCTTCTTAGTATTCAAAGGTATTCCAGCTGCCTTCTGCGTTCCCTCGCCTGGATAACTCGCCATGATTTTCGAAACGCCTTCGTCATTCGGTCGCTGTCTTGAGGATGTTCACATCAGCGCAGTTTATTGTTTATTCACAGAGTGGTTATCCTCAAAAGCTCCTGAGCGCCCGAGAATGCCATCAACAATTCCATAGATCGTCATTCGTAAATTGCTACTCTGTTGCCAGAATATCAATGGGTAGATAATAATTTTGAATGGTATCCGAATCAAATCCTGAATAATCCATTTCTTCGGAGTAACACGTTTCTTATATAGCAGGATTCTATTTCTAATTATATAGTATTGTCTAATCGGCCTATGCCGCTTGATTTGTATTACGTTACCCATGTTAATTACCGCGTCCCCGACCGTATGCGTCATAGAAGTGTTGCAAACGCCCAATAAATTATATCCGAGCGCCTTTGCGCGGAAACACCATTCCATATCTACGTTGTCAATGAACAGCCCCTCGTTCATAGGGCCAATATCTTTATAACTCTCCGTAGGAATGAGAGCTCCTGAACTAATTAAGAAATCTGGGAACAAAATAGTGTCTGCGCCCGAGCAATGCATGTGATGATTCCACAGCCACCCAAAACGAATAAATCTGCTTGAAGTATTTGTTCTTGGATCAACAAGTATCGGGCCTGCAGCCGCAATTTTCAGTGACCTTTCCCTGCATTTAGCCATTGCACCCAATAGATATGACACCATATGCGCTTGCGGTACGCTGTCATCATCAAGCAACAAAACGTATTTAAATTTCTCAGTTATCGCCCTTGAAATACCCTGATTGATGGCGAACGCAACGCCTTTATTCTCTGTATTCTGGATTAGGATCAGTCCCTGTTTAAGCGACTTTATTTGGCCACCATTTAGCGATGAACCATTATTGACGACTATGATCTTGCTTACCTGCCCACTCAATGCATCAACGGCTTTTTTCACTATTGGCCATATCGGGTTATAAGTCACAATCACCGCGCACACATTATTCATAAATTAACCTGGTACAACGAGGCACACCATGGCCGCCTTTATTTTCTGAACATCGGCTGAATGTTCATTAACCAATATATTCGAAAGCGCCGCACAGCGCTACCTCTGCTTTCCAAACCGCTTGCCTTCTTCAAGACCTTGCGTTGCCACAATTTTAGGTTTTCTTTATAACGGGAGAGGAAATATTGGTTTTGCCGTGTGACTAGCGACATGATGATTTCGAGCTCGGTTCTATCACGCTTATGCGACTGTCCATTTGTCCAAAAGAATCGACTCATAACGCGATGGAGCGCAGTTGTGATGCGAGATAGCAGAGTTAGTCCGATCTTGAATATGGATAAACAAAAACCATGCGAACGCCTTGCACCAATAAAATTGTGTATATGTTGCCTGTATTGGGTTGTTCTCTCTTTTAGAAAGATGATCTTTCCAAAGGCCGCAGTGCTTAAACTTAGCCACCAGTCAAATTCTATAGCTTCCTCCGGTATGGGATAGCCAATCTCCAAGGCACGACGATTCAACATCATTGCGCATCCTGTCACAACATTACGGATTGCAATTTGAGCAAAGAAATTTCTTTTTGGATTGAATCCCTGATATTCAGAAAGTGACTTATGGATGAGCTGGCCAGAGGCATCTATGAGCTCGAGATCCGAGTGAACGATTAAAGGCGCCATGGGGTACATCTGCTCCGCTTGCTGCAGATTTTCCAACATAACCTCAAGTTTATTGGGCTGCCAGATGTCGTCTTGATCGGAAAACGCGATATATGCAATACCTTTGAATAGGTCCGCTTGGACCCGCAATAAATAATGAATGAGTTCTCCAAAATTACGCTTAGGTGCCCCTGTATGTGTGTGACTTGGTACGATTATTAATTTCTGAGTGTATCTACGTTGGTAACCAAACAATATATCTCGTGTATTATCAGCGGAGCCATCATCTCTAGCTACTAAGACATAATTTGAATATGTTTGGGAAAAAATTGAATCGAGTTGCTCATTTAAGTATTTCTCGCCATTATAGGTTGCCAACAATATAGTTAAATTTGTCATAAATAGGTGTAAATTTATTTGCCCATCTTATGGATGCCCAATAAACAGGATGATTCTATGCCGTTGTGCTAAGTTCACGCCCAGCTCTTTCAAGAGCTTCAGGTATCCCGATATCTATAAAATATCCATCCGTAATAAATGCCCTTGGCTTCAGCGTGCCACAATAACGCTGTAGAAAGTCAACTTCAAAGCTAATATTCTTCGGCAGGCTGAAAGTTTTAAAGACTCGTGGCTGCATAATGCAGACTCCGGCATTGATTAGGCCAGATCCGCTTTTTCCTTTTTCAAGAAATCCGGTGACCTGCTCACCTTTGACTGAAACTGAACCGATTGAGATAGCCAATCTTCGGATAGCTCAGCGCAAATTCACAGATCACCGTACTTTCCTCGGGCAGAATTTCGTACACCCGGCACGGCTTGCCGGTCCAGTCTTTCAGACTCTCGCGCCACTTCCATGCGTAGTACACGCTGCGCGGCACGCCCAGGGCGGCCAGTGTGCGATACACCGGCCACCCGGAGCGTTGTTTGGTTTGCGCTACGATCTGCATCACTGCCTGTTTCCTCTGCGCTGGGACTCTGGATAAATCTTCCAGTCTCAGATCTTTTTTTCAGCTCTAGGTTCTCCGCCGTGATCTCCGCGACCACCGCGCGCAACCGATCGATCTGCGCCTTGTGCCGCACCTCGGCATCCTCTTTACGCGGCGTGCACTGCGCAGCGCGCTTCAGCGCCGCCGCCGAGCCACCCTGGGCCACGGCCCGCCAGCGATACAGCACCGAGGGCGCCAAGCCGTGACGTCGGCATACCTCGCTTACCGTCACCCCAGACTGATCCGCCTCGCGTAGCATCTCGATTTTCTGCTCCGCAGTGAATCGTCGATATTCGCGTTTGTTCATTAACTTCGCTCCCTCTGCGAGGGGCTCGCAGCAGATCGAAGTCTCTCATTTTCGCGTTAGCCTTTCGTCCAGATGTCGATGAAGCTACAGACAAGTACCAATATTTAAGACGAATTGTGGATTCGAATTATGCCATGTTACAGCACCTGAGGTTATCCGGTTAATCTGGCAGATTGGACTCGCGCTGGAACGGTGTCCGGCTATCCTAGATCTGACAGCTACCCGAAAAACCAAGGGCACCACAAAATGCGTATGCATAGAAGCATCATCTACTTGCATGCGTTGTATTTTTGTGCAAATGTCAGGCATACCTATTATTCATTGATACCTGCAAGGTCAAGGGCCATGGTCAATTCCGAAGTACCTCTGTGCGTGGATCTCGATGGCACCCTGATTCAGACCGATTTATTAATGGAATCTGCACTAAAACTGCTATATAAAAACCCCTTGAACCTATTCAGATTTGTGGCATGGATAGCCCGGGGCAAGGCGCATGTCAAACGACAGATAGCGAAAAGAATACATATTGATGCCACCTGCCTCCCCTACAACATCGAGTTTCTGGATTGGATGCGCAAGTCGTCAAAAGACCGGGATCTGGTGCTTTGCACAGCATCCGATCAATTGCTTGCCGATGCAGTGGCTGCGCATGTGGGCGGATTCCAACTGATTCTTGGCAGCGATGGCATCCATAACCTCTCAGGCATTAACAAGGGCCTGGCGTTACGCGAACGTTTCGGAGAACGGGGTTTCGATTATGCTGGCAATGGCAGGAAGGATATCGCGGTCTGGCAATACGCGCGCCGGGCTATATTGGTGAGCGGATCCAAAAGTTTGATGGGCGCCGCTGCCCGGGTATGTGAAGTGGAATGTGTATTTGAAAATAAACGTCCATCTTTGAAACAATGGGCCAGGACTCTGCGCCTGCATCAATGGATCAAGAATACGCTGGTCTTCCTTCCGCTACTGGCAGGGCATCACCTGTTTGATATGCATGATGACCTGCTGGCTCTTGGCGGCTTCCTGAGTTTCAGTCTGCTGGCATCGGCGACTTATGTCCTCAACGATCTGCTTGATCTGGATTCCGACCGGCGGCATCCGCGCAAGCGCTACCGGCCTTTCGCCGCAGGTACATTACCGTTGTCGTATGGACTGGTCATCGCTCCCTTGTTGGGAATTCTGGCCTTCTATCTGGCTATCCTGGTATCAGGGATGTTTGCGATCGTGCTTTTGACATACCTTCTGTTAACCCTCGGTTACTCGTTCCGCCTGAAGCGCATCGTCATGCTGGATGTGGTGATCCTAGCCGGGCTCTATACCACGCGCATCATCGCCGGCACGGTTGTCATACAGGTGGAATTCTCATTCTGGCTGCTGGCGTTTTCCATGTTTATTTTTCTGAGTCTGGCCATGCTGAAACGCTACGCCGAACTACTCGTCATTCAATCCGGGAAACCGGGAGAAAGCAGCATGGGTGGCCGTGGTTACGGCGTTCAAGATCTGCCATTGATCCAGTCGCTCGGCAGCACTGCCGGCTATTTGAGTGTTCTGGTATTGGCGCTCTATATAAACAGCGAAGCAAGCAAGGCCCTTTATCGTCATCCTCAGGTTCTCTGGCTGTTATGCCCGTTGCTGCTTTACTGGATCAGCCGCTTATGGATAGTGACGCATCGCGGTGAAATGCACGATGATCCGGTCATTTATGCGGTAACAGACCGGATAAGCCAGCTGGTACTGCTTATTGGCGCATCGATCGTTTTCCTGGCCATCTGATGTCAACTGTCGGCGCATCCTGGGGCCGGTTCCCACGGGCTAAACAAAAGGTGTTGGCCGTGCAATACCGCGACCAGCCGATCCCTCATGTTAATGGATACCTGCTGCCTTATGGGAATGGCCGCAGTTATGGAGACTGCTGCCTGAACGATGGCGGCACGCTCCTGCATACCCGCAAACTCGACCGCTTTATCAGCTTCGACCCTATCCAAGGTGTGCTACGTTGTGAGGCGGGTGTGTTGCTCTCCGAGATCCTCGAGCTCTGCGTTGCACACGGTTGGTTCTTACCGGCATCCCCCGGCACTCAATATGTAACGCTGGGTGGTGCGATCGCCAATGATGTGCATGGGAAAAACCACCACGTGGCAGGAACCTTCGGTTGTCATCTGATGAGTTTTGAACTGTTGCGCAGTGACGGCCGTCGCCTGCTGTGTACTCCGCGCGAGCATCCTGAATGGTTCGCTGCATCCATCGGGGGACTCGGCCTGACGGGTTTGATTACATGGGCGGAGATTCAACTTAAACGCATCGAGAACCCTTGGCTGGAGACTCAAACCCACAGATTTTCAAATCTGGATGAGTTTTTCTCGCTTTCGGAAATTTCCAACCGGGATTACGAATATACAGTCGCCTGGGTGGACTGCGCGGCTGAGGGAAAATCCCTGGGGCGGGGGTTATTCATGCGCGGCAACCATGCACCGGCCTGCGCCGCTGTGCCAAGGGACTATGGCCGGCGCCAGTGGGCGATGCCTGTTTCGCCCCCAGTATCGCTGATCACGCCCCTGACCCTGAAGGCATTCAATTGGCTGTACTACCACCGGCAACGTCAGCCCGTAACGCACGCCCTGACCCATTATGTTCCGTATTTCTACCCGCTCGATAGCATCCGCAACTGGAACCTTATCTATGGACCGCGTGGATTCCTCCAATACCAGTGCGTGATCCCGCCCACAACGGCGCAGGCGGGGATTGCCGAGATCATGGGACGCGTCGCGGCCAGCGGCAGGGGCTCTTTCCTGGCGGTACTGAAACAGTTTGGCGACCGGCCATCCCCGGGGTTGATGTCATTTCCCCGCCCCGGCACCACGCTGGCTCTGGATTTTCCAAATGCCGGTGAATCAACCTTCCGCCTGCTGAGTGAACTTGATGAGGTGGTCGCCAATGCGGGCGGTGCGGTATATCCTGCCAAGGATGCCCGTATGTCGGGTAAACACTACAAACACTACTTCCCCAATTGGCTGAAGTTTCAAGATTTCGTGGACCCAAAGTTTTCATCCAGTTTCTGGCGAAGGGTTATGGAGTAGAGCATGCGCAAGGTTCTGATCATCGGGGCGACCTCGGCCATTGCCGAAGCCACGGCGCGACTATTCGCGGTCCGGGGCGATGAGCTGTTTCTGGTTGCCAGAAATCCCATCCGTTTGGAGGCCATCCAGAAGGATCTTGAGATCCGCGGCGCCCATGAAGTGGCAACGGCTATGCTGGATATCAACGACCTCAACCGCCACGCTGAAGTCTTGGATGCCGCCTGGTCAGCCATGCATGAGGTTGATGTCGTGCTCATCGCCCACGGCACCTTGCCGGATCAGAAAGCCTGCGAGAACTCAGCAGCCCTGACGCTCAAGGAATTCAACACCAATGCCACCTCCACAATCGCCTTGCTCACCCTCATCGCCAACCGTCTGGAGTCCCAGGGGAAAGGTACCCTGGCCGTGATCTCCTCAGTTGCTGGTGACCGCGGGCGCGCCAGCAACTATATATATGGCGCCGCGAAGGCTGCCCTCACAGCATTCACAAGCGGACTGCGACAGCGGCTGTTCCGCTCCGGGGTAACGGTGATCACCATCAAGCCCGGATTCGTGGATACGCCCATGACCAGCGAATTCAAGAAAGGCTTACTGTGGGCTGCACCTGCACAGATTGCCAAAGGCATCGTGAAGGCCATCGACAGACGTCAAAGTGTTGTGTATCTGCCATGGTTTTGGAGATCGATCATGTTTGTTATCAGGCATATCCCGGAAACGCTATTTGTGAGAATTAAGCTTTAAGTGGGTTAGCTGATGACCGCAACCGATAAAGACGCAAAAATAATAATAACCGGTGCGGCCGGCCTTGTCGGGCAGAACCTGATCGTCGAGTTGTTGGATCAGGGCTACTCGAAGATCACCGCCATCGACAAGCACGCCCACAACCTGGGCATCTTGCGGGAACTTCATCCGCATATCGAATCTATCCTCGCTGATCTTGCCATGCCAGGAGAATGGATGAAGAGCTTCCAAGGAGCTGCATGCGTCGTGCAGTTGCATGCGCAGATCACCGGCAAACGTCCTGAACTCTTTACCCGCAACAACATCGAAGCGACCAAACTGGTATTGCAGGCAGCAAGGCAACAAGCTGTCCCGTTCCTTGTGCACATCAGTTCATCCGTGGTCAATTCTGTTGCGGATGACGACTATACAAGGACGAAACGACTGCAAGAAGGACTGGTCTTGCACAGCGGAATCCCGCATTGCACGCTACGCCCTACCCTGATGTTCGGCTGGTTCGATCCCAAGCATTTTGGATGGCTCTCCCGCTTTATGGAAAAGTCGCCGGTATTCCCGGTGCCCGGAAACGGAAGATACATGCGCCAGCCATTGTATGAACGCGACTTTTGCCGGTGCATCATCAAGTGCATTGAGCAGCGGCCCGTGGACGCCTGTTTTGACATCGTGGGCGATACGCGCATCGACTACATCGATATAATCCGCGCCATCAAACACGCCAAAGATCTTAAAATCCCGATAATTCCCATACCTTACGGTGCCTTCTATTTTCTATTGAAACTCTACGCTTTATTCAGCAAGAATCCTCCATTCACGGCCGACCAGCTCAAGGCACTGACTGCTGGAGATGAGTTCAGCGGCATCGATACAGCTGCGATATTTGGCGTTAAACAGACTCCCTTTGACCTGGCGATACGCGAGACATTCTGTGATCCGGTTTATGGCCATATCGTCCTTAAAAGATGACATCAGGAAACAGCATGGATAAGAAGCGGTATGTGGTATTGGGCGCCGGCCCCATGGGGCTGATGTGTGCGATGGAACTGCTCAAACAGGGTCATCAGGTGGATCTGTACGAGCGCGACGACCGCATCGGCGGCATGTCGGCGACCTTCAATTTCGACGGACTGGAAATTGAACGCTATTACCATTTCATCTGCAAGCCGGACCGCCCCTTGATTGCGCTACTGGATGAACTGGGGATAAGCGGTGCATTGCGCTGGACCGACACCAAGATGGGATTCTTTTATAAAGGGCACATGTACAAATGGGGAACACCCTTGGCACTGCTGAAGTTTGATGGGCTGGGGTTCATCAGCAAAATGCGTTACGCGCTGCATGTGATGTATACAAAGAATATAAGCGACTGGGGCCCGCTGGATAAAATCGGGGCCATCAGCTGGATCAAAAAGTGGGTGGGTGCACGCGCCTATGACGCTCTCTGGAAAAGCCTCTTCGATCTCAAATTTTACGACTACGTGGATTCGCTCTCAGCCGCCTGGATTGGCACGCGCATCAAGCGCGTGGCGCTTTCCAGAAAAAACCTAATGCAGGAAAGTCTCGGCTATCTGGAAGGCGGTTCAGCGACACTCTTGCGGGCGATGGAAAAGTTCATCGTGGAGCATGGCGGCACTATCCACCTGAAAGCGGGCATCGAACGCATAATCACGCAAGAGAATATGGTGCAGGGGGTGGTGGCCGGTGGCCAGACGATTGCATGTGATGCTGTGTTTTGGACAGCGCCGATCCAATATGTCCCGCGGATTCTTCCTGATCTCCCGGTAGATTTCATCGCTCGCATCAACGCCATCAAGAACATCCCAGTTGCCTGCGTGATTCTCAAATTGCAGCAACCGTTCTCCGAGAACTTCTGGACCAACATCAATGACCCTACGATAGATATACCCGGTCTGATCGAGTATTCAAACCTGAACCAGGTCGGCCCTACCATCCTCTACGCGCCTTTCTATATGCCCAAGACCCACCCGAAATGGGCGAAGAGTAATGACGAGCTTATCGAGGAGGTCATTGGATACCTGCCAAGGCTGAATCCCGCATTCCGGCCAGAGTCGATCATCGCCAGGCACTGTCATCGCTATGATTTCGCCCAGACGATCTGCCCGCCAGGATTCTATGCCATGCTGCCGCCCATGCGCACTCCGATCGAGGGATTTTTCATGGCCGACACATCCTATTACTACCCGGAAGACCGCTCGATCTCTGAAAGTGTCAAAGTCGGTACTCTTCTTGCGCGACAAGCCGTGGGTGCATCCTGATGCTCTCGCGGCACTTCGCAAGATTTGTAATCGCGGGCGGTGTTGCCGCACTCGCAAATTTTGGCTCGCGCATCGTGCTGGGAATATGGCTGGGCTATGTAAATTCCATAGTCATCGCCTATTGCGTCGGTATGGTAATTGCCTTCATCTTGACAAGAATTTTTGTCTTTGAACCAAGCACCAATATCCTGCACCATCAGGTGATCTGGTTTACTCTGGTGAACCTGGTGGCGGTCCTGCAAACATTGTTTGTCAGTCTGCTATTTGCCCGCTTCATCTTCCCGATGATCGGCATGAACTGGCATATCGAGACAGTTGCGCATGCGATAGGCGTCGCTGTTCCGGTATTTACAAGCTACCTAGGCCATAAGCATCTAACATTCCGGCGTGTCGTATGATGTGATATCGGCAGTCAGGCTTTTAAACGAAGAGATTTATGCATTTATTACCCTCATTCAAGAATACAGTTAAGCGCTTCGGAACGTTAAGTCTGCAGGAACAGTTGATCATCGCGGTCTTTACCCTGATCGTCTGTTTCAGCGCGTGGTGCGAAAGCGTAGGCTGGAACAATCCAATAATCGATTCGTTTGCTTTTCGTCAGACACAGACTGCCATAAGTGTGTATTGGATGTTGCATGGTGGCCCGTGGTTGGCTTACGAGACCCCGGTGCTCGGTCCCCAATGGCAAATTCCCTTTGAATTCCCACTTTATCAATGGATTGTAGCGGTAGTCGTCCGGTTATTTAATGCACCATTGGATCAGGCGGGCAGGTTTGTAAGTGTCGTTTATTGGTATCTGACTTTATTTCCCGCCTATTATCTTTTGGGAACTTTCGGCATTGCCAAAACGCGCCGGCTGATTTTCCTTAGTCTCTTCCTGATCTGTCCTTTGTACCTGTTCTGGTCCAGATCTTTCATGATGGAATCGACTGCGTTGTTCTTTGGCGTCGCCTATCTTGCTGCAGTTGCCGTGGCACTGCAGCACGACGACTGGAAATGGGCATCCGCAGCGTGCCTACTTGGTACAATCGGGGCGTTGGTGAAAATCACAACCTTTGCGGGTTTTGGTTACGCGGCATTCATATTGGTATTGTATGACTGGTGGACAGTCTCCAGATTTAAATTATCTATAATAATAGTTAGGAAGCATTTCGTATCGCTGCTCTGCTTTGCGCTCATACCCATCATTTTCGAAATCATATGGGTTAAGTACACAGATGACTTAAAGGCTGGCAATCCGATTGCGGGCAATTATCTGACAGCCTCGGCCCTCACAGGCTGGAACTTTGGCAACATAGCGCAGCGGTTATCCAGCGGTCTTTGGGTGGATGCGATTTATCGCAGGATGATACCCGAGATCCTCGGCAGCAGTATTGTGCTCTGGTTATGTTGCTTGTTTGTTGCACTGCAAAGCGCGCGCAAGTGGTCCGCTGACAAGCTACGACCAGCAATTTCTGCCGGTTTATTCCTTGCTGTAATCCTGACATTCACCAATGTGCACATCGTGCATAGCTACTACCAGTATAGTAATGCCATCTTTCTGATCGGCGCCGTCGGTTTCATTATCAATTCACAGCTCGATTTCGGAACGCGCGGGAAGGCTTTCGGAGCTCTATTGTTCATGCTCGTTAGCACCTTATGCCTCCGATATTATTTTCACAATCTATATCCATTACAGGCTGAGAATCTTCACGATGCGCCGGTCATGCAGGTGGCAAATGCGGTGCGCAATATGACCAAGGAGAATGATATTATCGTTATCGAAGGGTATGACTGGGATTCAACTCTGCCCTATTACAGCCAGCGGAAGGCCCTCATGGACTGGCCTAACGCCAACTATAGTTTTGGCGTCTTAGAAAGCCACCTTAAAGCATTGCAGGGCTATCATATTGGCACACTGGTGGCATGTGGCGAGGCAATGAATCAAAGAAAGTTTCTGCAACGCGCAACTGCTGTGCTGCAGCTTGGCCCTATCCCGATATACCAAAACACACTCTGCACGATATACGCGCCTGTCACCGGAATGACGGCCTCTTTACCGGCGGAATATGATTCCTATCACCAAACAATTGGTGGCGTTTGTAATCTGGAAACCATAGACGGCCGAGACACCCAGGCCGGCACCATCGAAACCGACGCCGAACAGCCCTTAACGCTGTCAGGATGGGCCATCGATAACAAAGATAAACAGTTGCCGGCAGCTGTTTACATGCGCCTGGATAATTCACGGGGCCAAGCATATTTTGCTCACGCGTATCAGCAAATATACAGACCGGATGTCGCCAAAGCTTTTGGGAATCCCCAATATCTTATGGCCGGTTATGCAGTTGCAATTGATATCCATTCATTGCCTGACGGCCGGTATTCAGTCAATCCACTCCTGGTAATGAGAAACGGCTCGGTGAGCCTGTGTGATCGTGCAATCAGAACAATAGTGATCAGCCATAGTGCGCCACATCAAGCACCACTGATAAAGAATTTGGGTCATCGCTGATTAGTGTGGGTAAAAACAAGGTGTGTTTCTGCATTCAGCCCTAGTTTTACAGGGGTTTTTGCGGATTTCATAGGGGCTGATTTCTGGCATGCTTGCCGCATGG